>Ga0334722_10000774_pt1 | contig 44238 bp, 37 predicted proteins | sample C3_bottom_MG_FD_207210 | JGI IMG/M metagenome (GOLD analysis project Ga0334722, IMG submission 207210) | Sediment microbial communities from Yellowstone Lake, YNP, Wyoming, USA - C3_bottom | ecosystem: Environmental > Aquatic > Freshwater > Lake > Sediment | place: USA: Wyoming | collected...
ACCGGTTTTGGTATTCCTTTTGCAACCTTTCCAGACAGGTCAGATGTACCGAGAAATGCTGCAAGGCCGCTCAGATATCTGGATAGATATGTTACAATAACTCAGGGCGAGGTATTTTATGTCACCGAGCTTCTTGCAAAACTGGAGGGTCTTGAAAGGGGACCGGCTGGTAATACCTCTCTTGCGGCGGCCATTTCCATCGCAAGAGAAATGGATGAGGACCAAATAGTTGTTGTTCAGGAGACCGAATACACAGGAGCGGGGAAACACCCGACGGCACAGCTAACCTTTGCTAAGAAGAACGGGATAAGGGTATATGTAGGAGACCCTTCGGAAAATGTCCCCGGAAAGACCATAGTAATACCCGAAAGTCCCGAGCTTATCAGAGCTAAGGAAGTGGATTTAAATCAGTTAAGAAGGTCTTATATAAAGAACGCTCTGGAAACCCATAAACCGGAAAAAATTCTTGAAGAAGACATAAAATTTTTGTCTGAAGATACCAAGAGCGATAAAGGATTCGTGATGGACGTTATAAAGAGCCTTGGTTATAGTCTGTGTGAGAGGTGAGAGTATGCAAAGGCATGATGATTTCCAGGAAAGAAGGAAGAAACTTGCTCATCTCAGCGATGAGGAGCTTCATAAAAGATTTTGGGAGCTGGCAGAAAAGATTGTAGATCCGTTGGTGGAGTTGGCATATAACCATACCTCTCCGTCCATCGAGAGGTCGGTGCTTTTGAGAATGGGATTTAGCAGCTTAACTGCAAAGGCAATAGTTGATAAGTGCATAGAAAATGGTCTTCTCGGTAAGGGTGCGGGGCATGTGGTTTTAAAAATTGCCCAGCATAAGAATATTCCTATAAAGGAAGCCGGGAAGGCTCTTGCCGAAGGTCTTTACTGGGACGAAGCGGCAAGGCTTTTTGGGAGGTGATGGATAATGGAGTTAAAACCCAATGAAAAGCTGAATATAGAGGAAATTCTTAAGGATTTGGACAAATACAGACCAAGGAGAAAGGGATGGACCTGGAGAAAAAAGGTAGATAATTTAAAAATGGGACCTTTTACATACAAAGAATGTTCTGAACCCCTTAAAAACAGTATTCCCCTGCCTGCTGCCAAATATTTCGGTGGTATAGACCCGCAGCCGGATTGCGTAATTACCACAGAAATAGCGTCAGGACGCTTTGAAGATGATATAAGAAGGATGAGGATGGCGGCATGGCACGGTGCAGACCATATAATGGTCATAAGGACTGCAGGTCAGAGCCACTTCGATGGATTGATCGAGGGGACGCCAGAAGGGGTTGGAGGCATTCCGGTTACGAGGAAGCAGGTGAGGGCGACCAGGAAGGCTCTTGATCTAATAGAAGATGAAGTAGGACGTCCCATTAACTTCCATTCCTATGTCAGCGGGGTTGCAGGTCCAGAAATTGCCGTCATGTTTGCGGAAGAGGGAGTAAACGGTGCCCATCAGGATCCGCAGTATAACGTCTTATATAGAAATATAAATATGGTAAAATCCTTTGTAGATGCGGCGGTTGCCAAAAAACTTATGGCTTCTGCTAACATGCTTCAGATAGATGGGGCGCACAATGCCAATGCTACCGCAAGGGAAGCATGGAAGGTAATGCCTGAGCTGATGGTTCAGCATGCTATAAACTGCATGTATTCGGTAAAGGTCGGGATGCCGAAGGAAAATATAGCCCTATCCACGGTTCCTCCTACAGCTTCACCCGCTCCATGCTTGAGGCTGGATTTACCCTATGCGGTTGCATTAAGGCAGCTTTTTTCGGAATACAAAATGAGGGCCCAGATGAATACCAAGTATATAGAGTCCTGCACCAGAGAAGCAACGGTAACTCACGTTTTAAACCTTTTGATTTCAAGACTTACCAGTGCCGATATTCAAAGCACCATAACTCCTGACGAGGGGAGGAACGTACCGTGGCATTATAATAACGTCCATGCTGTAAATACCGCAAAACAAGCTCTTGTGGGTATGGACGGCTTGAGGGAAATGGTTAAACTGGATTTTGATGGGCCTCTCGGAGAGAAGGTAAGGGAGCTTAAGGAAAGAGCAGTGCTATTCATGGAGGAAATACTGGAGGCTGGCGGATACTTTGCAGCGGTTGAAAAAGGATTCTTCGTTGATTCGGGCTTCTATCCCGAAAGAAATGGTGACGGTATTGTAAGGAAAATTGATGGGGGCATAGGTGCCGGGACGGTTGTTCCAAGAGATGATGATTATATGGCACCGGTATGCCATCATTTCGGCAAGAATAATTTGCCGGAAGGCATTGAAAAGCCTTGCGATCTGATAGATGGATGTACCCTGTGCAATCCTGATAAAATCGAGTTTATTGATGAGCTTGATGAAAACGACAACGTCTATGTAAGGTTGGAAGAAAAGAGGGACATAAGGGAAAAGGGTCTTATAAGACCGGAAGTAGAGTGGTTTGCTGATGGAATTGTTGCACTTACCCTTTTCCTGCCGGTTTCCCATAGAGTTGCCGAGTTTGCTGCCCTTGAAATAGCACAGAAGATGGGGCTTCAGGATGCGGAGGTAATAAACAAACAGGTGATTCATCCGTCAGAAGGAACGCTGATCGAATTGAAGGGCAGGGTGACCTTCGATATTGATCCATCTACTTTAAAAATACCCGAGGAAAAGAAGGTTCTAACCGAAGCCGAAATATTTAAGGATATAGCCGAAAAACCCATGAAGGTAGTAGCGGGGACCGTAGGGCAGGATGAACATTCGGTAGGACTCAGGGAAATCCTCGACATTAAACACGGAGGAATAGAAAAGTTCGGTATAGAGTGTCATTATCTTGGTACTTCGGTACCAGTGGAAAAGATGGTGGATGCTGCTATAGAATTAGATGCAGATGCAATACTTATAAGTACCATAATAACCCATAACGATATTCACAGAATTAATATGAAGAAGATACACGAACTCTGCATAGAAAAAGGTATAAGGGATAAGGTTATTCTTGTTGCGGGCGGTACCCAGATAACCGATGAGATAGCCAAGGAATGCGGCATGGATGCAGGGTTCGGAAGAGGTACCAAAGGAGTTCATGTGGCGAGCTTCCTTGTTGAAAAGAGAAGAGAAAAATTAGGGAAGTGATGGTATTGCATGTTGACATATTGATAGCCGAAATAGGCAGTACTACAACGGTAGTAAACGCCTTTAAAATAAAAAAAGAAATAAGGTTTTTAGGTCAGGGTTATGCTCCCACAACTGTTCTTGAAGGGGATGTGACCCGCGGCCTAAGGGCTGCTATTTCCAATCTCGAGGAATCACTGGGAGAAAGTATAACCTGGGACGAGATGTTTGCTACCAGCAGTGCCGCCGGCGGCCTTAAAATGACGGTACACGGTCTTGTATACGATATGACCGTAAAAGCGGCTAAAGAAGCTGCCCTGGGCGCCGGCGCCGTCCTCCGTTTTGTAACTGCCGGAAATATTACCGAGACCGATTTGAAAACCATAGAAAGGATAAGACCTAATATAATATTGCTTGCTGGTGGCGTTGATTTCGGAGAGAAAAGCACGGTTCTTTACAATGCAAAGGCGCTCTGTAACCTAAGTTTTAGGGTTCCAATAATATATGCGGGAAATGTTGCAGTGAGGGAAGAGGTTAAGGAAATATTAGGTGAAGCTGGATTTAAGGTAACCATTGCGGAAAACGTATATCCCAAAATTGATAGGCTCAATATTGAGCCTACGAGAAGGATTATACAGAAGGTTTTTGAAGAGCACATTATCAAGGCTCCCGGTATGGAGAAAATATCCGAGATGGTTACAGGGCCCATACATCCTACTCCCTATGCGGTAATGCAGGCTGCACAGCTTTTCTATCAGAAGATGGGAGATGTTCTTGTTTTGGATGTTGGCGGCGCTACTACCGACGTTCATTCGGTTACAGAGGGTTCCGAGGAGATTAACAGGTTATTGATTGCGCCGGAGCCTACTGCCAAAAGGACCGTAGAAGGGGATTTGGGAGTATTTGTTAATTCGAAAAATGTAATTGAACTAATAGGAATTGAAGAAATTCAAAAGGAATTTGGAATAACCGAGGAAGAGGTTTACCAAAACATCCTTCCGATACCCATAAGTCCGCTACAGGTTGAATTGATAACAAAACTCACAGATAAGGCCGTTGAAACTGCTGTCTTAAGGCATGTCGGTACAATACGTTATATGTATGGACCTACCGGTAGGTTTTCTGTAGCCGAAGGCAAGGACCTTACGAGGATAAAGTGGATAATAGGTACAGGAGGTGCCCTGACAAGACTTCCGAAGGGGAAGGAAATCCTTGAAAAGATAAAGGTGGATAAGGTGGTAAGAGAACTGCTACCTTCGAAAAATGCAGAAGTTCTAATAGATCATGACTATATTATGGCTGCGATTGGCGTGTTGTCCGAAAAATACCCGGAAGAAGCCTTTATTCTTCTTAGAAAGAGTTTGAGGCTGGATCGGGGTGATAAAATTGAACCCGAGAATTGAAATTGATCTAACTAAGATAAAGCAGAATACCGAAAGAATAGTTAATATGTGCAGAAATTACGGAATAAATGTTGCAGCCGTAACCAAGGTATTCTGTGCAGATATTCCGATAGTAAGGAATATATTGGAGGCCGGGGTCAAAACTTTAGCCGATTCGAGAATACAGAATATAAAGCACTTGGTTGACAATGGGATAAAAGCGGAAAAAGAGCTCCTGAGGATTCCGATGATAAGCGAAGCAAGAGATGTAGTAAGCTTATGCGATATAAGCCTTAACACGGAAGTAGAGACAATAAAAACCCTTTCGGAAGAAGCCATAAGACAGGGGAAGGTTCACAAAATCATTTTAATGGTGGATGTTGGGGATTTGAGAGAAGGCATCTGGCCCGACGATATTTTAACGGTTGTTAGAAAAATAAAAGATTTTAAAGGCGTAAGAATTTACGGGGTCGGAACCAATGTAGGCTGTTACGGAGGAGTTGTACCTACCTATGGTAATACGAAAATTTTGATGGATATAAAAAAGGACATAGAAAAGGAATTGGGATCTCCATTGGAAGTGGTCTCCGGAGGCAGTAGCACTACGCTAAGGCTTCTCGAAACCGGAGAGATGCCCGAAGGAATAAACCAGCTCAGGATAGGCGAGGGGATTATCCTGGGAACTTCGAGCGGCAGCTACAGGGTACCAGGCGTTCATTATGATGCTGTGAAGATTTATGCAGAGGTTATAGAGATCAAAGAAAAGCCATCGGTTCCAATCGGAGAGAGGGAAAGGGATGCCTTCGGTAGGATGAAGGAATTCTTGGATAGAGGTATGAGGAAAAGGGCTATACTTGCAATAGGAAGACAGGATATAGTACCGGAGACCCTGATACCTGTAGAAGAAGGCGTGGAAATTTTGGGAGGTAGCAGTGACCATCTGATTCTGGACATAACCGAATATAATGGAGATTTAAAGATAGGAGACGAGATGGCATTTATACCTGAATATTCTTCCCTTCTTGCAGCCATGACTTCAAAATATGTCAAAAAAGTGTATATATAAATATTTATTCTTTTTTGCTGTATATTTATTAAAAAATTTTAACTGTTAATAATTTTGTTTAATTATACAGATATTTGGTTAATTATACATTAGATTTTTGGAGGTAAACTTATGGAAAATGTTTTTGAAAAGGTGAGGGAGTTAACCCACAAACTGGTTAGTATACCGAGCATTGTCGGTGTAAGAGGCGAAAGGGAGATAGCCGAGACCATATATAAAGAATTGGAGGGTATGAATTATTTTAAGCAAAATCCTCAATATTTATACAAGATACCTGTTAGAAATGATGGATTATCACGCTTTAGTGTAGCAGCTCTATTGAAAGGTGGAAAGTCCAATAAAACCGTGATACTTTTGGGCCATATAGATACCGTTGGCGTCGATGAATTCGGAAACATATCAGAGTATGCTTTTAGGCCCGAGGAATTGAAGCAGAAGCTCCAGAAGTTCATTCTTTCCGAAGAGGTTAGGCGGGACCTGAACGACGATAGATGGGATTTTGGTAGGGGAATTCTCGATATGAAAAGCGGCGTAGCTGCGAATTTATATGTTCTTTCTCTCTTGAGCGAGAGAATCCATGAAATAAGCGGTAATATTCTTTTTATAGCCGCACCGGATGAGGAAGGAAATTCACAGGGTATTTTAAGCGTTCTGCCATTCCTGATAGATTTGAGGGAAAAAGAGAATCTCCAATATATAGGCGTTATCAATACCGACTATACATCACCGAGATTTACCGGTGATAATAACAGGTATATATACCTGGGTACAATCGGAAAGCTTTTGCCTGCTTTCTATATTGTGGGTAAGGAAACACATGTTGGGCAGTGTTTTGAAGGACTGGATGCAAATCTCCTTTCTGCTGAACTCATAAGACTTATCGATAACAACATGACCTTAAGCGATGAAGCCGAAGGCGAAATCACGGTACCTCCCATATCTCTCAAAAACCAGGATCTAAAGAGGGAGTACAGCGTTCAGACACCCATAAGCGCCTTCCACTATTTCAATTTCTTTACCCACAAGATGTCTCCGAAGGAGGTTTTGGAGAAGCTAAAGGATGTTGCCCTGAGGGCTTTTGATAACGTTTTGGCAAGACTCAATGAGGAATATTATGTTTACTGCAGGAGAAGCGGCCTCCCCTTCAGTCCGCTGCCGTGGCAGTCCAGAGTTTTAAGCTTTGCAGAGATTTACGAAATAGCAATGGATGAACATCCGGAAGAACTTGAAAAGGCTCTCACGGAATTGGATAAACTCAATATTTCGGATGAAAGGGAATACAGTTTAAGGGTAGTGGAAACCGTATGGAATCTTCTCGGAGATAAGGACCCGGTAATTATTGTTATGTTTGCGCCTCCCTACTATCCGCACATATATATGAAGGGTGAAAATAATATAGAAAAGATGCTCATAAAGGCGATTAATGAGGCGGTAGGGGAAGTTCAGCCTGAGTGCGAGGAAAAAATAGTTATAAGAAAATTTTATCCCTATATTTCGGATATAAGCTACCTTTCCTTAACCGGAAACCACGTTGAGCTTATGAGTTTGATTGAAAATATGCCTGCATGGAATAAAAAATACTTCCTTGATTTTGATGCAATAAAGAATTTGAACCTGCCCGTTGTTAACATCGGTCCTTTCGGTAAGGATGCTCACAAAATAAGTGAGCGTGTTTATACACCTTATTCTTATGTAACCGTTCCCAAATTAATTTTATCAACCATAAAAAAATTAATAATGGAGGGATGATTTATGGGTAGAAAAAAGATTATCATTATGGGAGCGGCAGGAAGAGACTTCCACAACTTTAATACCTATTTCAGAGACAACGAGGAATACGAAGTTGTTGCCTTCACAGCAACTCAGATTCCGGATATAGAAGGAAGACTCTATCCGCCGGTACTGGCAGGAAAACTCTATCCACAAGGTATTCCAATTCATCCTGAAGAGGAATTACCCGGACTCATTAAAAAATATGAAGTTGACCAGGTAATACTCGCTTACAGCGACCTTTCCCATGAAACCGTAATGCATAAGGCGTCACTTGTTCTCGCAAGCGGTGCAGATTTTAGGCTTATGGGCCCCAAATCCACAATGTTAAAGTCCGTAAAACCGGTGGTATCGGTATGTGCTGTTAGAACCGGCGTCGGCAAGAGCCAGACCACAAGAAGGGTATGCGAAGTTCTTAAGGAATTGGGATATAAGGTTGTTGCAATAAGGCATCCAATGCCCTATGGAGATCTGGCTAAACAGGCTTGCCAAAGATTTGAGACCTATGAGGATTTGAATAGACACGAGTGTACAATTGAGGAGAGGGAAGAATACGAACCACATATAGACAGAGGAACAATTGTTTATGCCGGTGTTGATTACGAAAAGATTTTAAGAGAAGCGGAAAAGGAAGCCGATATAATAGTATGGGACGGCGGTAACAACGACTTCCCCTTCTACAAGTCAGACCTCCATATAGTTCTTGTGGACCCGCACAGACCCGGACATGAAATGAAGTACTATCCAGGTGAGACAAACCTAAGAATGGCGGATGTGCTTGTTATAAACAAGATTGAAACGGCTTATCCGGAAGGTATACAGACGGTAAGAAATAGCATAGAAGCAGTCAATCCAAAGGCAATAGTTGTAGACGGTGCTTCACCGGTATTCATAGATGATGCTCATTTGGTAAAGGGAAAGAGGGTTCTTGTTATAGAAGACGGTCCCACATTAACACACGGCGAAATGACCTACGGAGCCGGTGTTATTGCGGCTAAGAAATTCGGAGCGAAAGAAATAATAGACCCGAGACCTTATGCTATTGGTTCCATCAAGACAACCTTTGAAAAATACAGCCATTTGGGTAACGTACTGCCGGCTATGGGCTACGGTGCTAAGCAGATTAAGGAATTGGAAGAAACCATTAACCAGATACCTGCCGACGTAGTAATAATCGGTACACCGATTGATTTAAGAAGGGTTATAAATATAAACAAACCTGCTGTAAGGGTAAGATATGAGCTTCAGGAAATAGGGGTTCCCACATTAAAAGATATAATTGAGGAAAAATTCGGAAAGAAGAAATAAAAAGAGAAAAACCCGGGTTAATCCGGGTTTTTCTTTTTATTTCCATGGAAAAATATCTGAAAATACGGTATAATAAAATCAGAATGCTTTGAGGGGTGATGGACTTGAAAAGGAAGGTCTTGTACATATCACTGCTGTGCCTTACACTTATTGCAGGAATTTTTATCGGTAAGGCTGTTTTTGCCGATGAGTTGCCAGCCCCGGGCTCACAGGGAGACCCTTTGGTAACAAAGAGCTACGTGGATGTATTGGAAAACAAAATTACCGCACTGCAGAATCAGGTTGCTACACTTGAGAATACCGTGAAGACTTTGCAGGATAGGATTGCACAATTGGAGAAGAGTCCTCCGAGCTCTCAAAATCCAAATCCGCCCGCAGTCCAGAAGAAGGTAATCGTTATTGTTGATAAGGCTAATATAAGGAGCGGTCCGGGCACCAATTATTCTAAGATTGGAGAGGCTAAAAAGGGTGCTACTTACATATTGGTATCCCAAAGCGGAAGCTGGTATAAGATAAAGCTTGCCGAAAATAAATATGGATATATATATGCTCCTCTTGTCAAGGTGGAGTAAAATTAAAAAGCTGACTTCGGTCAGCTTTTTAATTTTAAATTTATTATAGATAAAACCTATATAAAAAATAGATTTCATTAATATTTTCAATTTGTATTTGATGGAATATTAAAATATTATTTAATTGTAAGAAAATTAACGTAGAGGAGGAATTGTATGGGAGACTATAGGGAATTATGGAGAAGCCTTGAAATGGACCTTGAAAAGCATGATTTATTGTGCGAGGCTTTACCGCCTTTATATGAAGGTGTGTATCTTTCACAGGAAAACAGGCCTCAGGGAATGAGTTACTTTAATTTTGTAGTATCCGAAGTGCATGGTTTGAGGATTCAGGAATTGAAGGAGCATAAGGAAAAGGGTGGAAAGGTTTTAGGAACTTTCTGCCTGTATGTTCCCGACGAGATTATCAATGCTGCGGGTGCCATTGGTGTAGGGCTCTGCGGGGGTTCTCAGTTCTGGGTGCCGGATGGAGAAAAGGTTCTTCCGAGGAATATGTGTCCTTTGATTAAGGCTTTTGTTGGGGCAAAGGTCGGCAGGACATGCCCATATTTTCAATCCTGCGATATGCTGGTCGGAGAGACTACCTGTGATGGCAAAAAGAAGGCATGGGAAATCCTCAATGAATATACTCCGACCCATGTGATGGAACTCCCTCAGATGAAAAGGGATGCGGATTTTTCTTTATGGTTTCAAGAAGTGAAAAGATTTAAAGAAAAACTTGAGGAACTTACGGGAAATAAAATAGATGGGGAAAAGCTCTCGGATTCGATTAATCTTATAAACCAGAAGAGGAAAGCATTAAAAAGACTTTATGAAACCAGAAAGGCGGATCCGGTTCCAATTTCCGGAAAGGATGCACTTTTGATATCCCAAATAGCTTTTTACGACGACATAGAAAGGTTTACTGCCAAAGTAAACGAGCTCTGCGACGAACTGGAAGAGAGGGTAGAAAAGGGGATTGGAGTATTTCCAAAGGGAGCTCCGAGAATAATGGTAACCGGTTCGCCCATGGCGATACCCAACTGGAAGCTGCATCACATTATAGAGGAAAGCGGTGCAGCGGTTGTATGCGAGGAGACATGCACCGGTACGCGTTATTTCGAAAAAATGGTGGAACCTCAAGGGGATACCGAGAGAGATTTCTTAGAAGCAATAGCCAAAAGGTATTTTAATATAAATTGTGCTTGTTTCACGCCTAATGACCAGAGAATTGATGATATAATAAGGCTTGCGAAGGAATATAAAGTAGACGGTGTAATCTATTACAACCTGCAGTTCTGTACTACCTATGCTGTGGAATATGGAAGGGTGGAAAAGGCTTTAAAGAATGCGGGTATACCCCTGCTCTACATCGAGACGGATTATGGCAATGAAGATGTAGGTCAGATTAAAACAAGGATAGATGCTTTCCTCGAAATGATAAGGTGAAATTATGAAGGAATGCTACATCCTTTTTCCTAACCACGGCGAAGGATTGAGACTCGAAGAAAATTTAAAAACATATGGAATTAACTATGTAATAGTACCCACGCCGAGAGAATTGAGTTTGAGCTGTGGAATTTCGATTAAGATTTCTCTTAATGATAGGGATAGAGTGGAAGAATTGATAAAAGAAAAGGATATTAGGATTTTGGGAATTCACGAACTGGATAAAAAGAATAAAGATATTAAATTTATATAGAGGTGTTCTTATGGTTAGCGTAGGGATTGATATAGGTTCGGTGGCAACAAAGGTCGTTGTATTTGATGGAGAAATTGTTTCGACGGAGATATTGCCGACCGGATGGGACCCTAAAAAAACCGCTGAGGAGGCGGTTAAAAATTCTATGAAAAAAGCGGGGCTAAAATTTGAACAGGTGAAAAAAATAGTGGCAACAGGTTACGGAAGGGTCAGTATTGATTTTGCGGATAAGATTGTGACCGAAATTTCCTGCCATGCTAAAGGTGCTTTTTATACCGATAACAATGTAAGAACGGTTATAGACGTAGGCGGTCAGGATAGTAAGATTATAGCTTTGGATGAAAAAGGGAATGTTATCGACTTTGTAATGAACGATAAATGTGCTGCGGGGACAGGAAGGTTTTTGCAGAACATGTCGGTGGTTTTGGGAATGTCCCTTGAGGAGTTTTCTAATTTGAATAAAGAGAAAACTTCTGTAAAAATAAACAGCATGTGCGCTGTATTCGCGGAATCCGAGGTCATAAGCCTTCTGGCAAAAGGAGTAGCTAAAAACGAAGTTGCATTGGCCCTGCTTCAATCCATAACCGAAAAAATAGAAGTTTTGGTAGCACGAGTTGGAATTCGAGGGAAGATTGCTTTTACAGGAGGTCTTTCAAGGAATAAGCTGTTGGTTGAAATGCTTTCAAAAAAATTGAATGCCGAAATAGTGGTCTTTGACCATTCACAGCATATGGGTGCCCTTGGAGCAGCCATAATTGGTTATGGTTTGTAATGCCCCCTTTTATGGGGGTATTTTTTTCTGTATTTTTATTGTATAATAATATAAAAGCTGTAAATTAAATAAGATTGAGGAGAGGTATTATGAAAAAACTTTTCATTTTAATTTTTTCACTTTTGTTGATATTAACCTTTACATCCTGTAGTAATTATAAAAAAGAAAAAAAAACCGAACCTCCTAAGTTGGAACAACCTGACCAGAGTAATCCTCCTATCGTAAAAGATACCACCTTTATGGACCCGACCAAGAAGATATATGCGGTTATGATAGACAACATATCTGTGGCGAGGCCTCAATCGGGTATATCCAAGGCCGATATTATTTATGAAGCTCTTGCAGAAGGTGGAATTCCGAGACTTATGGCTGTATTTAATTCTTCTTATCCGGAAAAGGTAGGGCCGATTAGGAGTGCAAGACCCTATTTTGTTTACATAGCCAAAGAAATGAATGCCCATTATGTACATGTGGGAGGTTCTGATGAGGCATTAAAGGAAATAAAAAATCTTGGATTAAAGGATTACAGTGCCATGTTCATGACCAATCCCTTTTTCATAGACAAGAAAAGAAGTGCACCTCATAACACCTATATATCTCTCAAAGATCTCAGTACAATTAATATGTATTCAAGCGGTACCTTCAATATTCCCTTTAACTTTTCCGGGAGTTTTAGAGATGGAAATACCAAGAAGATTGTAATACCCTATAATAAATCATACGTGGTGGAATATAGATATGATACAACCAATAACCACTATTACAGGTTTGTGAACGGTAAACCCTTTGTGGATAGAGAGGACGGAAGTCAGCTTTATGCTGATAATGTAATTATACAGTACGCCAAGCATACGGTTCTGGATAAAGTCGGTAGGCTCAGGATTGACATAATAGGTAAGGGGAAAGCAGAATTTTTTATTAATAAAGAACACATAAAAGGTTACTGGCAGAGGGATGGTATAAACGGTATGACAAAATTTTACGACGAAAACGGCAAGGAAATAAAATTTTATCCGGGCAAGACTTGGGTTCAGATAGTACCTGATAGTACGGAAATAGAAGTGGACTAAGAGACTACATAATAAAATTATTATAAATTTAGAGCTCATAATAAACCAGCATATTGTTTACGGTTTTTATGAGCTCTTTATTTTTATTTTAAAATTGATAAATGCTTTATTTTTAATCTATTTTCAAGTTTTAAAACCCATCTAAATATGGTATAAAAATACAGTTTTTATTTTAAATTTACAAAATAATTATATTTATACATTATTAATAAATAATTTATATTAAAATCTCCAGGATTACCTAATAAAATCCTATTTATGGAATTTTATACACATAATTATTATAAAAATTCAGAAATATTTAAATATACAAAAAATTTAATAAATATTTCAAAGGAATTTCAAGAATAAAGTAGAATAAATAGACTTAGAAATCACTATATATTTAGTGATATCAAAATTTGAAGGGAGGTATAATTTATGGAGAGAAGAGGTCTGTCGGATGCAGCGTACAGGCCAATGAAGCCGGGCGAAGAATACATACCCTTTGTGCCGGCTGAAAAGGTTATGCCGGAGTTTACGGTAACGGCTATCGTATTGGGTCTTATACTCTCCATCATTTTCGGTGCTGCAAATGCTTATCTCGGTTTGAAAGTAGGTATGACGGTCAGCGCATCCATTCCGGCAGCGGTTATTTCAATGGCTATCATAAGAGGTATTCTTAGAAGAGAGTCAATACTTGAAAACAACATCGTTCAAACCATTGCATCATCCGGTGAATCTACGGCAGCAGGTGTAATATTTACAATTCCCGCTCTGTTTTTGTGGGGTATTCCACCAAAAATGATTACAATTACATTGATAGCAATTCTCGGCGGATTTTTAGGAGTACTCTGCATGATCCCGTTAAGAAGGTTCCTGATTGCAAAGGAACACGGTATTTTGACCTATCCGGAAGGTACAGCTTGTGCTGAAGTTCTTGTTGCTGGTGAAGTCGGCGGATTAGGAGCAAAAACAGTTTTTGCAGGTTTGGGAGTAGGTGGATTCTATAAATTGTTAGCAGATGGCCTGAGATTGTTCCCGTCCGAAATCGAATGGGAAATTCCGGGCTTTAAAGGAGCCGCTATCGGTGGAGATATACTTCCTGCGCTTCTTGGTGTTGGTTTCATCATAGGTCCGCAGGTAGCAGCATATATGCTCGCTGGTGCTGTTTTATCTTGGCTTGGTTTTATACCATTGATATCCTATTTTGGAGAGCATATCACAACACCCTTGTTCCCGGCTACCGTTACTATTAAGGAACTGGGATATTGGGGTATTTGGACCAAGTACATCAGATATATAGGTGCCGGTGCTGTTGCAGCTGGAGGTATTATAACACTTATTAAATCAATACCGACAATAGTAAGGGTATTTAAAGAATCGGTTGGAGGATTTAAATTCGGTTTTGCCCACGGAGTAAAGAGGACAGACCAGGACTTACCGATGAGCTTCGTTTTGATAGGTATACTCGTATTGGTTATAATAATTGCCTTCTTACCGCAGTTCCCGGTAGGATTTATGGGAGCACTTCTTATAGCTATATTCGGATTCCTCTTTGTTACGGTATCTTCAAGAATAGTCGGTATTGTTGGTAGTTCTTCCAACCCGGTATCCGGTATGACCATTGCTACCTTACTCTTTACTACTATTATATTCAAAGCAATGGGTTATTCCGGTACACAGGGTATGGCTGTCGCATTGACGGTTGGTTCTATTATATGTCTTGCAGCAGCAAATGCAGGTGATACTTCTCAGGACTTAAAGACAGGTTTCCTTGTTGGCTCAACACCCTGGAGACAGCAGATAGGAGAATTCATAGGAGTTGCTTCTGCTGCCTTGGTAATCGGCTATGTTTTGGTTCTCCTCGATAAGGCATACGGCTTTGGAACAAAGGCTTTGGCAGCTCCACAAGCTAACGTTATGAAGCTTGTTATAGAAGGTATAATGAACGGGAATCTCCCGTGGGACCTCGTATTTATAGGTGCAGCTTCTGCTATAGTTGTTGAACTCTTTGGAATAGCATCATTACCCTTTGCGGTTGGTCTCTATCTACCGATACATTTGAGCACCCCGATTATGGTCGGCGGTCTTGTAAGATGGGCATTAGAGAGATTTGAAAAATCCGAAGAAATACTCAAAGAAAAGGTTGAAACAGGCGTGCTCTATGCATCCGGTTTGATAGCAGGGGAAGGTGTAATGGGTATAATCATAGCAATACCTGCAGCACTCGGTATCACCTGGGGATTTGAAAAGACTCCGTTCGGTAATTTTGGAGGACTTCTGTTCTTCGCACTTCTCACGGCTACGCTCGTATGGTATGCCTTCAAGAACCCGAAGAAGTAGTTTTTTATGGTAAACAATAATTTATGATGAAAAGCCTCGTCCGTATTAAGGGCGAGGCTTTTTACGTTACAATCAGTTAATTTTTTGGTATAATTTTAATAAGGGTGAAAAGAAAAAAGAATAATGTGGAATAAATATAAAGAGGTGGTTTTATGTATTTTCCTTTTGAAAATAGTGATAAAAAAGTGAGATATACCTATAAGGACTATTTAAGCTGGCCCGAGGATGAGAGGTGGGAGTTGATTGAAGGTATACCCTACAATTTAGCTCCTGCGCCGTCGAGGAGGCATCAGGAAATCCTGGGTAGTATATTTAATATATTATTTAGCTATCTCAAAGATAAAGCTTGTAAAGTCTATATGGCTCCTTTTGACGTTAGGTTACCCGAAGGTAAGGAGAGGGATGAGGATATCAAAAATGTTGTGCAGCCGGATATTGTAATAGTTTGCGATAAAGAGAAATTGGATGATAGGGGCTGTAAGGGAAGTCCCGATTTGATTGTGGAAATAGTTTCCCCCAATACGGCTTCAAAGGATTATATTGAAAAGTTGGCTTTGTACGAAAGAAACAAGGTAAAAGAATATTGGATTGTTCATCCGATTGATAATATTGTTATGGTTTATAAGCTAAATGAAAGCGGTCAATACGGAAGGCCGGAAATTTACTCCTCAGAAGCCCAGGTTAAGGTAGGAATTTTTCCGGATTTAACCATAAATTTAAAAGAGGTTTTTGCGGAATAACAGTTTCAGTCACCTCTAAAATTATAGAGGTGATTTTTTATTTTGAAAGAGGCTTTGTGATACAATAATAGATGGAAAATTTTTTGGGAAGTGGTTTTATGGAAGGGATCATTTTCGATATACAGAGGTTCTGCTTAAAAGATGGGCCGGGTATAAGGACTACCGTTTTTCTAAAGGGTTGTCCTCTAAGATGCATGTGGTGTCACAATCCCGAGTCCATAAATCTTGGCCCCGAACTCTGGTTTTATGATAATAAATGTATTAAATGCCTGAGATGTATCGAGGTATGCAAAAATGAAGCAAGATATATATTGGAGGGAAATCTTTTTTACGATAGAGAAAGATGCGATTTGTGTTTGAAGTGTGTGGCGGAATGCCCCGTTTCTGCCATTGAAGTGGTAGGGAAAAGGGTAACCGTTGAGGAGATTATGGAAGAGGTTTTAAGGGATTTACCCTATTACAGAAATTCGGGAGGCGGTGTAACCCTTTCAGGAGGAGAACCGACTTTACAGGCGGATTTTGCCGTAGCCATTTTAAAACTTTGTAAGGAAAATGGTGTAAATACCGCTATAGAGACATCCGGATTCTGTAGTTGGAATAAATTTAAGATGATTTTGGATTATGCCGATTATGTTCTTTTCGATTTGAAGCATCCTTTTAAAAAGGAACATATAAAATATACGGGAGTTACCAACGAAATAATAGTGGAGAATTTAAAGAAGATTGATGAATTAGGAAAGTATTATGTGGTAAGGATACCGCTTATACCGACCGTTAATATGGATGAAGAGGTTATGGATGACTTTGTTGAATTGTTAAGAGGTTTAAAAAATTTGAAAAAAGTAGATGTTTTACCCTATCACAAGATAGGTTTGGAAAAATATAAAAGGCTCGGTATTCCGTATAAATTTTTGGAGTTGGAACCGCCCAATGAAGAGGATGTAAATAGGTTTAGGGCCTTTTTGGAGGAGAAGATAAAATGATGACCGAGAGGATTAGAAAAATTTACGAAAGGATCATGGATCCCGGGAATAGATATACTCAAAGGGGTTTCAGAGAATATCCCAAAATTCAAATGGAAGAAAAGGTTTTAAAATACGAGTCCTATTTAAAGACCGAAGGAATACCTGAGGTTATAAGGGAAGCCATGGCATTGGAACACCTTTTAAAAAATAGAGAAATATTGATATTCGAAGACGAGCTTATCGTTGGTGCAAAAGCCCTAAAAGAATATGATAAAAATTTTATAAAAAAGGTAGAGGAATTCTACAAAGAGATGTCAGAAAATCATAAACTTTTTAAAATTCTTACATCGGAAGAAAGGGTTGCCAAGGATACGGGGCTTTCCATTTTGGGAGCAAGGCATTATATTGTAGATTTCGAAGGTGTCCTGAATAAGGGAATAAAAGGTATATTGGCAGAGGTTAATGAGCAGAAAGGAAATACAAGGAACAAAGAAGAAGAGGACTTCCTTACGGCATGCGAAGTTGTTTTAAATGCGGTTTTGAATTTTGCTAAGAGGTACAGCGATAAGGCCTTCGAGATGGCACAAAATTGCAAAGATGTTAAGAGAAAAAAAGAACTTCTTGAGATATCTGAGATTTTAAAAAAGGTACCGGAAAATCCGGCTGAAAGTTTCCGGGAGGCGCTCCAGTCCATCTGGTTTATATACCTTTTATGCCCGGATGGATTCGGAAGGTTGGATAAATACCTTTATCCATTTTATAAGAGGGACGTTGAAAGGGGTATAATCGATTATCAAGGGGGTCTGGAACTAATAGAAAATCTCTTTTTAAAAACCGCTGAACTGGTAGGTGTTTTAAACTATGGGATTTTTAACATTACCATAGGAGGATTGTGCAGAGGAGAAAGCCTTGAAAATGAGATTACACTGATGTGCCTTGAAGCCGTGGAGGATTTAAGGCTTATCAATCCCGCCGTATCCCTTAGAATAAGTAGCAAGACTTCGAAAGGTCTTTTAAGAAGAGCCTGTGATGTATTAAAAAGGCAAACCGGTTATCCCGTTTTTTATAACGATGATATAATTATACCGATGCTTCAGGATTTAGGGATTTCACAAGAAGATGCAGAGGACTATGCCGTAACGGGATGTGCAGAAGTTGTTATTCCCGGTAGATCCAATATGTGGGCAGGGGGAGGTTATGTAAACGTTTTAAAATCGCTTGAATTATCATTAAATAGCGGAGTTTCCTTCATAGAAAGGAAAAAGGTAGGCCTTGCAACAAAGCCTGTATCCGAAATAGAGGATTTTGATGACCTTTTAAAGGTTTTTAAAGAACAGTTGGATTATGCTATAGATTTACTGGCTTCCATGCTTAATAAGCTGGATGAAATAATAGGAGAAGTACCGAATCCTTTGATTTCGGTCTTCATGTCAGACTGTATAGAAAATAAAAAGGATTTTAATAGAGGAGGAACGAGGTATAATTTCACATCCTGCTATGCTTTGGGGATTTCCAATGCTGCGGACAGCCTCTATGCTATAAAAAAAGCCGTTTTTGACCATAAAATTATAAAACTGTATGATCTGGTGGCTGTATTAAAAAATAATTTCCAGGAGAATGAAAATATAAGAAGATTTCTTTTCGAATGTGAAAAATTTGGGAATGACAGTGATGAGGTGGATTTTTTAGCAAGGGAGATAACACATCATTTCTTGGATGGATTGAAAAGGTACAAAAACCCCAGAGATGGAGGATTTATTGGAGGGGCCATTTCATGGCTGAGCTACAGAACCCTTGGAAGAAAAACGGGTGCGAGCCCTGATGGAAGGCTTGCCGGAGAGTTTTTGGCGGATTCCTTTAATCCGGCAAGGGGAAGGGCACAAAGGGGACCGACGGCACTTTTGAACTCGATTTTAAAGATAGACCACAGAAGGGCAGCTGGCATATTGGTTTCTACTCTTGAGTTTTCTTCGGATATTTTAAAAGATGAAGAGGGTCTTTTTGCCCTTTCTGTTTTAGTTAAAACCTTTTTTGAGTTTGGAGGTACTCAAATACAGGTAAATCTGTTGGATAAGGAAGAGTTAATAAAGGCGAAGAAGGAACCAGAAAAATACAGGCACATTATAGTTAGGGTAGCTGGATTCAGCGCATATTTTGTCACATTAAGCGAGGATGTACAGGACGACATTATTTCGAGATTTTAATTTAATATGGTTATTTTTTCTCCTTTTTTTTTGCAAAAAAATAGTTTATACTCTATTATAAAGAAGGATTTTGAAGTACAAAAATAGAAAATAATAATAGATCAAGTCGAAAAGTGCCGAGGAGCTGGTTTTATGATAGAACTCATCAATGTTTCCAAAAAATATTCCAATGGGATAATAGCCCTTAATAATATAAACCTTAAGATAGAAAAGGGAGAATTTGTTTTTATCGTGGGTTCTACTGGTGCCGGGAAATCCACCCTAATAAAGCTTCTTCTAAAGGAAGAAGAGCCTACCTCAGGGACTATAAAGATAGGAAATAAGGACCTATCCAAACTTACGAGGAGAGAAGTTCCTTATTTAAGAAGAAGTATCGGAGTTGTTTTTCAGGATTTTAGATTGTTACCCAATAAGACGGTCTATGAGAACGTGGCCTTTGCCATGGAGGTAATAGGCTGTTCCGAAAAAGAAATAAGAAAACAGGTCCCTTTGGTTTTATCAATGGTTGGTCTATCAGAGAAAGCCAAATATTTTCCCCATCAGCTCTCCGGTGGAGAGCAGCAGAGGGTGAGCATTGCAAGGGCTATTGTAAACGGGCCGCCAGTTCTTATTGCGGACGAGCCTACCGGAAATCTCGATCCGGATACTTCATGGGGTCTCATGGAACTTTTCAACGAAATAAATCTTAAGGGTACCACAATTTTAATGGCTACACACGCCAAGGATATTGTTGATAGGATGAAAAAGAGGGTTATAGCTTTGGACAGGGGAGTTTTAGTTAAAGATCAAGCAAGGGGAGTTTACAGCTATGAGATTTAGAAGTTTTAGATATTTTCTAAGAGAAGGTATAAGCAATTTGACCCGGAACAAGCTGATGGTTTTTGCGGCTTTGATGTCTGTTACGGCAACACTGATTATACTCGGCATATTTTTATCGGTCCTTTTAAACATAGATTTTATTCTGAGCAATGTCGAATCCAAAATGGAGATAAAGGCTTTCTTAAAGGATGATCTGACAACCGCAGACATCGATAGAATAGGAAATGAGATAAAAAATATGGAAGGCGTTAAGGAAGTGATCTTCGAGTCAAAGCAAGAGGCCCTGGAAAATTTCAAGAAACAGCTTGGAGATAGGCAGGACCTTTTGGCAGGCCTTGAAAAGAATAATCCCATGCCGCAATCCTATATAGTCAAGGTGGACAATCCCAACTATCTTGATGATGTAGCACAAAAGCTGAAGACCCTTTCGGGGGTTGAAGTGGTAAAGTACGGTAAGGATGTTGCAGAAAAGCTTATCGGCCTTGGTAGAATTGTAAGGGTTATAGGGCTGGTTATAATAGGTATTCTAATTTTAATTTCTGTATTTATAATTTTTAATACCATAAAGTTGACGGTTTTTGCCAGAAGAAGGGAAATCAACATAATGAAATATATCGGTGCTACCGATTGGTTTATAAAATGGCCTTTTATAATTGAGGGGACCTTTATAGGCTTGATAGGTGCGATTATTTCATTCATTTTGATTTCTCTTATGTATACATATCTAAGCGGTTTTGTCGAAAACAAATTTTTCGTGTTTGAGCTAATGTCTTCTTCGGATGTTTTTAAATATAACCTTTTCTTCCTTCTGGCATTCGGTGTCCTGATCGGATTTACGGGAAGTTTGCTTTCGGTCAGAAAATTTCTTAGGGTGTAATACTATAAGGACTTTGGGGGAGGGAGGAAATGAAAAGGAAGAATTTTTTACTTTTTATATTAATTTTAATTCTTCTATTAACCAGCGTTATTCCGACATATGCAACCAATCTGGAGGATAAGAAAAAACAGCTTCAGAAGGTTCAGGAGAGTATTAAAAAGAAAACCCAGGAATTGAATAAAGTAAAAAAGCAGAAAAGCGATGTTATGCAGCAGCTGAAGAAGATAGAGGAGCAGCTTAATAAGACCCAAAGCGAGCTTATTGCCACCATGGACAAACTTTCAGCTGTTGATAAGGAGGCCCAGAAGACTGCCAAGGAGCTTGAAAGGGCGGAGGAGCTTGCCAAAAACCAGGACGAGCTTTTAAGGCAGAGAATAAGGGCTATGTATATGAATGGTTCCAACGGTTATCTTGATGTGCTTCTTGAATCCACAAGCTTTTCGGATTTTGTCACGAGAGCAGAACTGTTAATTCGTGTGATAGATTATGACATGAATCTTCTTGAACAGATGAAGCAGAACAGGGATTTCATAGCACAGAAAAAACAGGAGTTGGATACTCAGAAAGCTGCCATTTTAAGTTTGGAACAGGATATCCAAAAAAGGAAAAGTGACATTGAGAAGACAATGGTAGCTCGCCAGGGGCTACTCAGAGAGCTTGGCCAGAAGGAGCAGCAGTACGAGCTGGAACTTGATGAATTAGAAAGGCTTTCCGCTGAAATAGAAAGAACCATAAGGGAGGCCCAAAAAAGTACGAGTTCGCAAAAATATTCTGGTGGACGCTTTGCTTGGCCTGTTCCTGCAAGCACCACTATTTCATCAAGTTATGGTATGAGATTCCATCCAATAAAAAAGAAAAACATGCTTCATTCAGGAATAGATATATCGGCACCCTATGGTTCATCCATTATAGCTGCAGCCGATGGTAAGGTTATATATTCGGGATGGTTCGGGGGTTACGGAAAAACCCTAATTATTGACCATGGAGGCGGAGTTGCTACTCTTTATGCCCATGCATCCTCCTTGCTCGTAAGTGAAGGGGACGAGGTCAAGAAGGGGCAGACCATAGCAAAGGTGGGAAGCACCGGCCTTTCTACCGGACCGCACCTTCACTTTGAAGTGAGAATAAATGGTGATCCGGTAAATCCGATGGAATGGTTAAAATAGGAGTAAAATACTCCTTATTTTTTTGTCTGTTTTGTTATATAATGTTATAGTGATGATGTTTAAAATTTAAAAAATTTGGTTGGGGTGAATTTAATGACGAATAAGAGAAAAATAGTATTGGGAGCTATTGCCTTAGTAGTAATCACCGTTTTACTGACGGTATCCGTGTTATCCTTTTTCGATATTCCATTACCCGGCGGAAAAGTTTTGGTTTCCAGAGAGGAATACAAAAGCTACAAAGATTTTAGGAAATTACTAACAGTAAGAAACATAATAGATGGGAATTTTATCGGAACTTATGACCAGAGCAAATTGTTGGATTCTGCCATTAAGGGTTATGTAAGTGCTCTGGGAGATCCTTATACGGTTTATATGGATCAGAAGGAGTTTGCGGATTTCGAGACCCAGACGAGGGGCAGCTATAGCGGTATAGGAGTGGTGGTTTCGGCAGATAGTGAAGGGTACATTGTGGTGGTTTCCACAATTGAGGATACACCGGGTGAAAAAGCCGGTATAAGATCGGGAGACAGAATAATAGCGGTTGATAATAAAGAAGTAAGCGCGAAGAATCTGGACGAGGCCGTAAATATGATAAAGGGTAAGGAAGGAACGGTTGTAACCCTTAAAATATTAAGAAAAGGAGAGGAGAAACCCCTTGTACTTAATATAAAGAGGGAAAGGATATACTTAAAAACCGTAAAAGGGAAAAAACTGGATAACGATATCGGCTACATCAGAATAACCATGTTTGACGAGAATACATCTAAGGATTTCAAAAAAACACTCGAAGATTTAAGTAAGGAAAATATTAAGGCTCTTATAATAGATTTGAGAGACAATCCGGGTGGATTGATGGACGAAAGCGTTGCCATAGCGGATATGCTTTTGCCGAAGGGTGTTATAGTATATACCCAGGATAAGCAGGGTAAGAAGGAATACAGATATTCGGATGACAACAAAATAGATATTCCTTTTGCTATTTTGGTAAACGGCGGTAGTGCCAGCGCTTCCGAGATACTTTCCGGTGCCGTAAAGGATATGAAAGCGGGTGTTGTAGTTGGTACAAAAACCTTCGGAAAAGGTCTTGTTCAGAGTGTGATCCCTTTTAATGATGGTTCCGGATTAAAAATCACGGTTTCAAAATATTTTACTCCCAACGGTAATGATATTAACGGTAAGGGAATAGAACCGGATGTAGTTGTGGAACTCCCGAAAGGCCTTTCCTACTTCGATTTGACACCGGATAAGGATGTCCAGCTGAAAAAAGCTATGGAAATATTGAGAGAAAAAATAAAATGATAAGGTGATTTTATGTTTCCTTTTTTCGAAATATTAAATCTTATAGTAAAAACCTTAAGTTTTGTATTAGTTGAACCAATTTACTGGGCAGTAATAATAGTTATGGCTTTTCAGTACAGGAATTTGAAAAATCTTGAAAGGAATACCTTTAATCTAAATAATTTTGATCTTAAAAAGCAGATAGCGGATTCCATACTTTTCGGGATTTTAGGCGGTTTTTTGGGCAGTATAATTATGGTTTTCATAGGAGTTACAATTCAGGAGTCGGGTCTATTATACGTTTTTATTTTGGCTGTTCTTCTCACGATGATAAATCCGAGGTATATGTGTTTTTCCTATGCAGGGGGAATTTTGTCGTTATTTAGCCTTATATTTGGTTTTCCGAGAATTGATGTATCCAGCCTGATGGCTATTATAGGTATTCTTCACCTGATAGAGAGCTTTCTCATATGGCTGGACGGATATAGAGGAAGGCTGCCGGTATTTGTGGAAGGAAGGGACGGGCAAATTGTTGCCGGATTTACCATGCAGAGATTCTGGCCAATACCTATTACCGTCCTGGTTTTAGGTTCTATGTTGGTGGATCAGAGTTCTGCCGTCAATATGCCCAATTGGTGGCCCCTCATCAAACCTTATGGGATTCAAAATCTTGACAACGTTGCGTTGTTATTGATGGTAGCTCCCGCGGCTCTCGGATATGCCGATGTTGCTATAACAGAAATGCCGAAAGATAGATGCAGGAAATCAGCAGCGCTTTTGAGCGTATACAGTATACTTCTTATTATGATTTCGGTCATCTCATCTTATGTATATGTTTTTAAGTATGTAGCTGCGATTTTTGCACCCGTAGTTCATGAACTGCAGATAATAATCGGTCAGAAAAGGGAAATGGAAGGCAAGCCCCTTTTTGTGCCACCTGAAAGGGGTATTATGGTTCTCGATGTAAAGAATTTTTCTCCTGCTTATGAAATGGGTCTGACTTCAGGTGACGTAATACTATCTATAAATGGTATACCGATTAATGATGAAGAGGATTTGAGAAGGATTTTTATAGATAATTTTTTTAATTATGTTTGGCTTGAGGTTATGGATCTAAAGGGAAGAATAAGAATATGCGAATACAGAAATTTCCGCGAAGGTATAAGGCAATTGGGAATACTCGTAGTGCCTAAAGGCTTTTCCGAACAGGATAAGGTCTTAATAGAATTTAAAAGCCCCCTTAAACTTTTTAGGAATTTATTTAAAAAATCATAATTATGGAAATAGCCATTTTCATGGCTATTTCTATTTGATTCAAACTTATGTTCGTAGTATAATTTAAATAAAAAGAGTACCGCGGAGGTCTATTAAAATGTTTAAACTTGTTTCGGATTTCGAGCCGAAAGGGGATCAGCCGAAGGCGATTAGAGAACTTGTGGATGGTATTAAGAAGGGTCTTAAATATCAGACCCTTCTTGGAGTTACCGGTTCTGGCAAAACCTTTACCATGGCGAACGTAATCAAGGAGGTAAACAAACCCACTCTGGTTATAGCTCACAACAAAATACTCGCTGCACAGCTCTGCAGCGAATTTAAGGAGTTTTTTCCGGAAAATGCCGTGGAGTTCTTTGTAAGCTATTACGATTATTATCAACCGGAGGCCTACATTCCCGAAACCGATACCTATATAGAGAAGGATGCGGATATAAACGAAGAGATAGATAAGCTGAGGCATTCAGCAACCGCTTCTTTGCTTGAAAGAAGGGATGTTATAATAGTAGCCAGCGTTTCCTGTATATACGGTTTAGGAGACCCCATAGACTATAAGGAGCTAACCGTTTCGTTAAGACCTGGAATGCAGAAGGATAGGGACGAGGTAATAAGAAAGCTGGTGGATATTCAATACGAAAGAAATGATATAGACTTTTCGAGAGGCAAGTTTAGGGTCAGAGGAGATGTTCTGGAGGTATTTCCGGCCTCATACAGCGACAAAGCCATCAGAATTGAATTTTTCGGCGATGAGATAGAGAGGATTACCGAGATAAATGTGCTTACGGGCGAAATCATAGGGATAAGAAATCATGTTATGATATTTCCGGCCTCCCATTATGCGACAACCCATGAGAAAATGGAAAGGGCCATTAAAAGCATAGAAAAGGAGTTGGAAGAAAGGTATAACTATTTTTTGTCCATAGGGAAAATTTTGGAGGCGGAGAGGCTTAAAAACAGAACCCTTTATGATATAGAGATGATGAGGGAGATGGGATACTGCAAGGGTATAGAGAATTACTCGAGGCATCTGTCGGGGAGACCGCCCGGAAGCCCTCCCTATACCCTTATAGATTACTTTCCTTCGGATTTTTTGATAATAATAGATGAATCTCATGTTACCATACCTCAGCTTAAAGCCATGTACAACGGTGATAGGTCCAGAAAGGATGCGCTTGTAGAAAACGGTTTTAGATTGCCATCGGCTTATGATAACAGACCTTTAACTTTCAGCGAATTCGAAGAAAAGATAAATCAGGTGATTTTTACATCGGCTACTCCCGGACCTTATGAGCTCGAAAAGTCCGAGAGGATAGTGGAACAGATAATAAGACCTACCGGTCTTGTGGATCCGGAGGTTGTAGTAAGGCCGGTAGAGGGACAGGTGGATGATTTAATAAACGAGATAAGAAAAACCATTTCTAAAGGTTTTAGAGTTCTGGTCACAACTCTTACCAAAAAAATGGCGGAAAACCTAACCGAATATCTAAGTGAGCTTGGAATCAAGGTTAGGTATATGCATTCGGATGTGGACACCATAGAGCGGATGCAGATTGTAAGGGATTTGAGGCTTGGAGTGTTTGATGTTCTGGTTGGGATAAATCTTCTCAGGGAAGGTTTGGATTTACCAGAAGTGGCTTTGGTTGCAATACTTGATGCCGATAAAGAGGGTTTTTTGAGGTCCGAAACCTCTCTTATACAGACAATTGGCAGGGCTGCTCGAAATGTAGAGGGAAAGGTTATTTTGTATGCCGACCAGATTACTTCTTCTATAGAAAGGGCTCTTAGGGAGACCAATAGGAGAAGGAAGCTGCAGCTTGAGTATAATGAAAAGCATGGGATAATTCCGAAGTCGGTAGTTAAATCAGTAAGGGATATCATAGAAGCGACTAAAGCTGCCGAAAATATGGAAAAATATTCATATGAAGAATTTGATTTTAATGAAATAGTTAAGGAAATACAAATTCTTGAAAAGAAAATGGAAGAGGCGGCGAAGAAACTTGAATTTGAAAAGGCTGCTCAGATCAGGGATAGAATATTTGAGCTAAAAAGAAAAATAACTGGGTAGGTGTTTTGTTTTGGAAGACAAAATCATTGTAAAAGGAGCAAGGGAACATAATTTAAAGAATATAGATGTGGAAATACCGAGGAATAAAATGGTTGTAATTACCGGTATAAGCGGTTCGGGTAAGTCTTCTTTAGCTTTTGATACCATATATGCCGAGGGCCAGAGAAGGTATGTGGAGTCGCTTTCAGCTTATGCAAGGCAATTTTTGGGTCAAATGGATAAACCCGATGTGGATTATATAGAAGGCCTTTCTCCTGCTATATCCATAGACCAAAAATCTACATCCCAGAATCCAAGGTCCACCGTAGGTACAATAACCGAAATATATGATTATCTCAGGCTTCTTTACGCGAGAATAGGGATACCCCATTGTCCTGAATGCGGTAAGGAGATAAGGAAGCAGACGGTGGACCAAATGGTGGACAAGGTTCTCAAGCTGGAAGAAGGCACAAGAATACAGGTAATGGCGCCGGTGATAAGGGGTAAAAAAGGTGAATATGTTAAGCTTCTGGAGGATTTAAAGAAAAACGGTTTTGTGAGGGTGAGGGTAGATGGCATAATCTATGACCTCGGCGAGGAAATAAAAATGGATAAAAATAAAAAACATCATATAGATGTGGTAGTGGATAGGATAATTATAAGGGATGGAATACAGAAGAGATTGACTGAATCGGTAGAGACCGCTCTGAAACTTTCTCAGGGTTTGGTCATAATAGACGTTGTAGGAAGGGAGGAGTACCTTTTCAGTCAGAATTATTCCTGTCCTGATTGCGACATAAACGTGGAAGAACTTTCTCCCAGGATGTTTTCCTTTAACAGTCCTTTTGGTGCATGTCCGGTATGCAGCGGGTTAGGTGTAATTATAAAGGTGGACGAGGATCTGGTTATACCGGACAAGACCAAATCTATAGCCGAAGGTGCCATTTCTTCGTGGATTTCGACACAGGATAGCATGACGTTTCAGATTATAGAGGAAGTAGCAAGGCAGTACGGTTTTAGTCTTTATACGCCTGTAGAAAAGCTTACTCCAGAGCAATTGAAGGTTTTGCTTTATGGAACCAACGGTGAAAAGGTTAAAATTAGTTTGAAGAATAGATACGGCTTGAGGATTTTTGAAGTGCCTTTTGAAGGTATTATAAACAATCTGGAAAGGCGCTATAGGGAGACCCAATCGAGCTATATAAGGGAAGAAATAGAAAAGCTTATGCGCTATATACCCTGCCATGAATGCAAGGGTGCCAGGTTAAAAAAGGAGAGTTTATCGGTAAAAATAGCGGGAAAATCAATTGCCGATTTATGTAATATGTCTGTTTCGGACCTCAAGAAGTTTCTATCCGACCTTAAGCTAAGCGAAAAGGAATTTTTGATAGCCGACAGGATTTTGAAGGAGATAGATGCAAGGCTCGGCTTTCTTATAAACGTAGGCCTTGGCTATCTTACTCTGGGAAGGAATGCAGGTACTCTATCCGGTGGGGAAGCCCAGAGGATAAGGTTGGCCAGTCAGATAGGCTCGGGACTCGTAGGTGTTCTTTATGTTTTGGATGAACCCAGTATAGGTCTTCATCAAAGGGATAACGACAAACTGATAAATACCTTAAAGAGCCTTAGGGATTTGGGAAATACCCTCATAGTTGTTGAACACGACGAGGATACCATAAGAGCTGCGGATTATATTATCGATATAGGACCTGGAGCCGGTATAAACGGAGGAAAATTGGTGGCTGCAGGAACCCTCGAAGATATTAAAAATTGCGAGGAATCCTTGACCGGGCAGTATCTGAGCAGAAAAATAATTATACCTGTACCTCAAAAAAGGAGGGTGCCTAACGGTAAATATATTGAGGTTATAGGAGCAAGGGAAAACAATTTAAAGAATATTAACGTTAAATTTCCTTTGGGAGTTTTTATATGCGTGACAGGAGTTTCCGGTTCGGGTAAGAGCACCTTAGTCAATGAAATTTTGTATAAGGCACTGGCAAGAAAACTCTACAAAAGCAAGGAAAAGCCCGGTGACCATGATGAAATTCTTGGTGTTGAGCATATAGATAAAGTGATAAATATTGACCAATCGCCCATCGGAAGGACACCCCGTTCGAATCCGGCAACCTATACCGGAGTCTTTGACACCATAAGGGAACTGTTTTCAAGTACCCCTGAAGCCAAGGTCAGGGGCTATAAGCCGGGAAGATTCAGTTTCAATTTGAAAGGCGGTAGGTGTGAAGCCTGTGCGGGCGATGGTATAATTAAAATTGAAATGCATTTCTTGCCGGATATATATGTACCCTGTGAAGTATGTAAAGGTAAACGTTATAACAGGGAGACCCTCGAGGTAAAGTATAAAGGAAAGAACATATCCGATGTTTTAAACATGACGGTGGAAGAGGCTCTTGAATTTTTTGAAAACATTTCGAAGATAAAGAACAAGCTTCAAACCTTGTATGATGTTGGGCTGGGATATATTAAATTGGGTCAGCCTTCTACCCAGCTTTCCGGCGGCGAGGCTCAGAGGATAAAGTTGGCGGCGGAATTGAGCAAACGGCCCACCGGAAGAACCCTTTATATACTGGATGAGCCGACTACAGGCCTTCATTTCGCTGACGTCCATAAGCTACTGGATGTTTTGAACAGGCTGGCCGATAATGGAAATACCATTATAGTGATAGAACACAACCTTGATGTCATAAAAACTGCCGATTATATCATAGATTTGGGCCCAGAAGGTGGAGACGACGGAGGTTTTGTAATAGCAGAAGGAACTCCTGAAGAAGTGGCCGAGTGTGAGAATAGTTATACCGGTTATTATCTAAAAAAAGTATTATCCGAGAGGATGTAAACTTATGGATGATTTGTTGAAAAATAAGTATGTAAAGTATATGCTGTTTGTAATAATATTTGCCGCTTTTGTTTTTGCTGTGGTTTACCTTTCAAAAGCATTTATTAATTTTTTGAATTTTTTGGTGGTAATTTTTGCCCCTATTGTGATTGCACCCTTTATAATTTTGCTTATTAGACCTATTACCGCTTTTTTAATCAAATATTTCAGATTTCCGAAATCTTTTGGGGTTCTGACTTCCATAATAATTTTAAACATATTAATATTTCTCTTTTCGTTTTTTATCATTTCCAAGGTAATAAATGAAATAATGGATTTACAGGTTAAACTTCCTTATTATTTTAATAATCTGAATATAGATATATCGGGTATCATAGAAAGGATACAGAATTTTTATTTGGGATTGCCCTCTCCGATTTTAAAGGTGATACAGCTGAATCTGGAAAAGGTATACCAATTTATGAACAATAAAATTATTGACCTTTTGGGGTTATTGAAGGTAATACCCCTATTGGTTGAAATCATAATTGTATGGTTTATAGGGTGTATCAGTGCCTTTGTTATGGAAAATTACGACATAAAAATGGGCAAGATAATATCCGCTAATTTCCCAAAGGAATGGGTGGAGGAATTTAGATCCATAAGAATTCAGGTTGTTAATGCCGTTATCGGCTTTCTCAGAGCCCAGTTCATACTGATGGGTATAATGGCTTTAACGAGTTTTTTCTTACTTCTGGTAGTAGGCGGTAACTATATATTTATAATGAGCATACTTTTAGGAGTTGTAAGCATAATACCGGTAGTGGGTCACGGCCTCATACTGATACCCTGGATTATTTATGAATTTGTGGTATATAATTATGCTTTTGCCGTAAAGCTCATAGTGGTATATTTCTTATTATTGATGATAAGAGAGCTTGTAATTATTAAGGTGGTTTCAGATAATGTGGGTTTGAATTTTTTGACAACGCTTCTTTCGATATATGCAGGCGTAAAGATATTTGGAGCCTTTGGATTTATTTTAGGACCTTTGACGGTAATAGTTCTAAAAGAAATATGGAATTCAACGCTATGTAAAGGTTTCAGGGAGGACTTAACAAGGTTAAGAGAAGGTTTCTAAGAACCTTCTCTCTAATTTTTTCCATGGATTTTTTATTATGGTATAATACATTTGAGGTGAAAAAAATGTATGAGATTCTTGCTCAGATATTGAGATTTGTTCTCGTTGCTTTTATATATGTTTTTCTTTATAATATCGTAAAGATTATGATTTTGGAATTAAGAGGTAATATAGGAAATTCTGAAATAACAAATGCAAAGCTCGAGATGCAGAATATAATCTATAACCTTTATACATATACGACGTTGGGAAGAGCGGAAGATAACGATATAAGAATAGAGAACCAGTATGTATCCAGTAAGCATGCGGCGATTTACAAAAGGGGTAGGAAATTTTTCTTGGAAGATTTAAAAAGCACAAATGGGACATTTTTAAACGGGAAGAGGATAAAAAAGCCTGTAGTTTTGAGGAACGGAGATGTAATAAAAGTAGGAGAAGTGGAGTTAAAGTTTTTGTTGGATAAGAGGTGAATGGTATGGATTATGATGAGAGAATAGAAATAGCCCTTCTCAATTCTATTTATATCATTGGAGTGGTAGCCTTTTTTCTTTTGGCCGTTTATAAAAGTCCGATAAGCTTAAATCCGATATATATAGCTTTCGGCTTTGGCTTTACCGTGACAATTTTTTATTATCTGATCAAAAAATTTTTCCCTAAGGGGGATATTTATATATTTTTAATACTCTCCTTTCTTACAGAGATCGGTCTTATAATGATATACAGGATAAACTCCGAGCTTGCTTTAAAACAGGTGGAATGGATAGCAATAGGAATGATTCTGTTTATGGCTTCCATTTTTTTCTTTAGATTTTATGAAGGTATAAGAAAGCACTACCAGGTTCTTCTGGTTTTAATCATACTTCTTTTTTTAGTTACACTTTTATTCGGCACCGAAAAGTTTGGTTCCAAGAACTGGATTGTGGTAGGCAATTTTTCCTTCCAGCCCTCCGAGTTAATAAAGATTCTTTTTGTAATGATGGTCTCGGAAATTTTAACGAGGGACAAAACCAAAAAAGGGATTCTGAAGGTTGTGGGGATAACCCTTATCTCGCTATTTTTTCTGGTCCTTCAAAAGGACCTGGGTTCTGCCTTTTTATTTTATATGACGGCACTAATTATGATATTTGTTGCAACCTCCAACCTTCTTTACACAATGTTCGGATTTTTGGGTCTAATTTTTAGCGGATATATGGGATTTATTCTTTTTGATCACGTAAAGGTAAGGGTGGCTGCCTGGCTCAATCCGTGGCTGGATGTGCCTGGAAGGAGCTACCAGATAGTCCAGTCCCTTTTTGCCATCGGTTATGGGGGTTTTTTCGGGACCGGTTTGGGATTAGGACATCCCGAATACATACCGGCGGTCTATACTGATTTTATCTTTTCGGCCATCTGCGAGGAATTCGGATTTTTGGGTGCTGTTGCTATTGTTATAGTTTATTTTATAATTTGTTATAGAGGGCTTAGGGTTTCTTTGAAATGCAGGGAGGAAGTCTATTCCTATATTGCCCTCGGATTGATAAGCATGTTCGGCCTTCAGGTATTTACCATTATAGGAGGGGTAATAAAGCTCATTCCTCTTACCGGCGTTACCCTACCCTTTGTAAGTTACGGTGGCACCTCAATGGTTATGAGTTTTATAACCTTTGGTATTATTAAATATATTTCGGAACTGGGAGTAGAGGATCTATGGGAAAAAGAGAACGAAATATACAAATTATCCTGATCTTTTTTTCACTGCTTTTTTTATCAATTATAATATATCTGACCTATTTTGAGATAAACGAGAAAGATAAGCTATTGGCCAGCCCTTATAACAAAAGATTATGGGAAGAGGAACAGAGCATAATAAGGGGGAGCATCTTAGATAGAAATGGTATTGTACTGGCAAAAAGCAGTTTTTACAATGGAAAACAGACAAGGCTTTATGAAGGCGGTGTTTTTACCGCTCATATAACCGGTTTTTCCAACGAAAAATACGGAAGAAGCGGAATTGAAGCCTATTATAACGGTGAATTGCTCGGCTTAAATAATCGAAATCCCATAGACTATTTTATAAATAAATTTTCGGGGAGGAAGCAGAAGGGGAACGACGTTTATCTAACCATCGATTATAACCTTCAGAAGGTTGCATATTACGCATTGGGAAATAATAAGGGTGCTGTTGTGGCCTTAAATCCACAAACAGGCGAGATTCTGGCGATGGTTTCTAAACCGAGTTTTGACCCGAACCGTTTAGACAGTATATGGGATGCATTGGTAAAGGATGAAGGGAGTCCTCTTGTTAACAGGGCGGTACAGGGGTTGTATCCGCCGGGCTCGGTTTTTAAAGTTGTTACGGGCAGCGCTTTCTTAGAGGGTAGAGACGCGCTTTCGCGAAAGTATACATGTGAAGGTTATGTTGAAGTGGAGGGAAGGAAGATAAGCGATTTTGAAGGTGTAAAGCACGGAAGCCTGGATATAAGAAAAGCAATGGTGGTATCCTGCAACTCCTTTTTTATTCAGGCGGGATTGGATATCGGCATGGATAGACTTAAAAGGTTTTCTGAAGCTTACTTTTTCAATAGGGAAATACCCTTCGATTTGCCGGTTAAGAATAGTGTGTTCCCGACCGCTTCGTTGCTTAAAAACAACATCGAATTGGCAGAAGCATCTATAGGTCAGGGAAAGGTTCTCGTGTCTCCGCTTCATATGGCAATGGTGGTTTCCGCAATAGCCAATGACGGTGTTATGATGAAGCCCTTTTTGGTTTCAAAGGTCATGAATTATAAGAATCAAATAGTTTGGGAGACCTATCCACAAGTTTTGGCTGAACCGGTTTCTTCCGAGACCGCAAGGCTTATAAAAGAGATGATGGTGGAGGTAGTTGAGAAGGGAACCGGAAAAGAAGCAAAAATATATGGTGTAAAGGTCGCAGGAAAGACCGGGACTGCAGAAGTGGAGGGTAATAAATCCCATGCATGGTTTATAGGTTTTGCTCCTTCGGATAAGCCAAAAATAGCGGTGGCGGTTGTGGTTGAAAACGGCGGCATTGGGGGAATAAAAGCAGCACCCATTGCCAGGGCGGTTATGGAAGAGTATCTCAGGAGGTAGTAATAAAGATGGTAAGGAATAAATTGGCCTTGCTTCCGGATAAGCCAGGTGTATACATTTTTAAAGACAAGGCGGGCGAGGTTATTTATGTAGGTAAGGCAGTGTCGCTTCGCAACAGGGTCAGACAATACTTTCAGGATTCGTCGTTGGATAATGTGAAAACTGCCCGTCTTGTTGCGAATATATGCGATATGGAATATATAGTTACTCAAAGCGAACTGGAAGCCCTAATGCTGGAGTGCAATCTTATAAAGAAATATAAACCGAAATTCAATATTTCTTTAAAGGATGATAAAAATTATCCGTATCTGAAGCTAACAAGGGAAAAGTTTCCACGATTTGTTATAGTGAGAAGGGTGGAAGAGGATGGAGCAAGGTATTTTGGCCCATATCCGAATACTAGGTCTATCAAAGAGTTTCTGAGGATTATAAAAGGTTTGTTTCCGTTAAGGGAATGCAGAGATGATCTTTCCAAAAAAAGAGAAAGGGAATGCCTTTACTATCAGATAAAACAGTGTTCGGCTCCTTGTACCGGGAGGATTAGTGCGGAAGAATACGGTAAACTTTGTGAGGAAGCTCTTATGCTTTTGGAGGGGAACCTTCCGAAACTTATAAAAAGACTTGAAGAGGAGATGGAAAAGGAAGCTAAAAATTTAAATTTTGAAAAGGCAGCTAAATTAAGAGATAAGATATTTAACCTGAACAATTTAATAGAAAAGCAAAAGGCAATAAGTATATCTAAAACGGACAGGGATGTCATTGCCTTTGTTAGAGAAGGAGATTGTTCTTACTTCCAGGTTTTATTCATTAGAAAAGGTTATCTTTTAGGCAGTAAATCCTTTGTCCTTGAGGATACCGAGGAACTATCGGATGGCGAGATAATGGAGGCTTTTATAAAACAGTTCTATTCTTACGGAAATTTTGTTCCCGATGAAATACTACTTCAGACCGATATAGAGGATAAAGAGCTTATTTCGGAATATTTAAGTGGTATAAAGGGTTCAAAAGTCAAAATTCTTTTCCCTAAAAAGGGGGAAAAGGCAAATCTTATTAATATGGCTTATGAAAACGCAAAGGAAACCTTAAAGCAGGAGTTTATACTGAAGAGAAGCGTCCTGGAAAAATTAGCCCGATATCTAAACTTGGATAAAGTCCCTGTACACATCGAGGCCTTCGATATATCCAACATATCGGGGTCTGATATAGTAGGGGGAATGGTGGTTTTTAAAAACGGGGTACCGGACAAGAAGGAATACCGCATGTTCAAGATAAGGACGGTTGGAGGAATGCCGGATGACTATTCCGCCATGAAGGAGGTCTTTGAGAGAAGGATAAAGAAAAGAGATCTGCCAGACCTTTTTATGGTGGATGGCGGTTTTGGGCATGTTAACGCGGTTTCCAAAATACTCAGAGAGTTAAATACCGATATACCGGTTTGCGGAATGGTAAAAGATGAAAAACACAGGACAAGAGCACTTGTTTATAACAATAAGGAAATAGAGATTCATGACTCTGATCTGTATAATTTCATAGTCCTAATGCAAAAAGAAGTCCACAGATTTGCCCTGAATTATCATAAAAATTTAAGGGATAAAAAAATGAAGGCGTCTATTCTCGATGATATACCGGGTATAGGAGAGAAACGGAAAAAGAGCCTTCTCTCTTTTTTCGGCTCGGTGGAAAACATAAGGAAAGCCTCTATAGAAGAGCTGTCTAAGGTGGAAGGGATGAATGCAAGAGCTGCAAAAATGGTCTATGATTATTTTCATGCAAAAGAAGGAATGGATGAAAATATATAGAATAATAAATTTGGTTTGATTTTAGTTGAATTTTTATGATGGGGGGATTTTTGATTATGGAGCGTTTGAATGATGTTGCTGCAATTGAAAGATTGGATTCCCAGGGAATGTTCCGCGCTACCTACCGTATGCCGGACCATATACGTGATGCGATGAGCCTGTTGGATGACGTTGATATTTCCAACCAAATGATGGATATTCAAAATGTAGTGATAACCGGTATGGGTGGCTCCGCAATAGGAGGGAATCTACTCAGGGTTTATTCTCTGGATAGAGTAAGTATTCCGGTTATTGTAAGCAGAAGCTATACTTTACCCTTCTTTGTGTCTGAAAAAACCCTTGTGATTGTGTCCAGCTATTCGGGCAATACCGAGGAGACCCTTTCCGCCTATGAAACGGCAAAGAGAAGGAAGGCTAAGATCATATCAATATGTACGGGAGGTAAGCTGAAGGAGTTCTCCTTGCGGGACGGCTATCCCGTGATAACCATAAGAGAAGGCCTTTCACCGAGGGCAGCGATAGCCTATTCCTTTATACCCTTGGTTATGTTATTCGGTAAAATGGGACTTTTATCTGATTTAAGAGATGAGATGGAGGAAAGTATCGAATTATTAGAAAAAATCAGGGAAGAATATAAACCGGAGATTCCTTTTGAAGATAATTTAGCAAAGAAGCTTGCTTACAGGCTCTACGGTAAACTTCCGGTGTTTTACGGAAGCACCGGAATAACCGAGGTAATAGCCGAGAGGTGGAAGGGACAGATAAGTGAAAATTCCAAGGCTCCGGCATATTTTAACTTCTTTCCGGAATTGAATCACAACGAAATAGTGGGTACCGATTATCCGAGGGAATTGCTCAAACAATTTGAAATAATAATGTTAAAAGATATGGAAGACCACCCGAGAAACAGGATGAGAATGGAAATAACCAAGAACCTTTTGAAAGAGGTTGTCTCGGGCGTTTCGGAAATAGAATCAAGAGGTAAGTCCAGGATGGCAAGGATGTTTTCACTCATAATGCTGGGCGATTATATAAGCGAATATCTTGCCGTATTGTACGGTGTCGATCCTACACCTGTCGCAAAAATAAACCTGTTGAAAGACGAGCTTTCGAAGTTACGGGAGGGCTTTTAGAGATGAAAATTCTGGCTGATATCCATGTTCATACTGTTGCCAGCGGTCATGCGTACAGCACGGTTATTGAAATAGCAAAAGAAGCTTCCGAGAAGGGTTTGGAGTTGGTTGCGATAACCGATCACGGTCCATCCATGCCGGGTGGACCACATCCTTATTATTTCGGAAACCTGAGGGTTATTCCGGAAAATATTTATGGGGTTAGGATATTAAAGGGCGTGGAAGCAAACATAATAGATTATAACGGAAATCTGGACCTACCTACATATTTGCTTTCAAAATTAGAAATAGTTGTAGCTTCCTTCCATTATATTTGCTATCCGGGAGGTGATGTTGAGACAAATACTAAGACCCTTATAAACGCGATGAAAAATCCTTATGTGGATATAATCGCGCATCCTGGTAATCCCGAGTTCCCGATTGATGTTGAAAAGGTGCTTATGGCTGCAAGGGAATACGATAAGCTGATAGAAATAAATAACAGTTCCTTCATAGGCAGCAGATGCGGAAGCGAAAAAAACTGCAGGTTGATCGCACGCAAGGCCATGGAATTGGGTGTAAAATTGGTATTGGGAAGCGATGCGCATATAGCCTTTGACGTTGGTAGATTTGATGTTGCCTTGAGTATCGTAGAAGAGGCAGGAATACCCGAAGAACAGATAATGAATACATCCAAGAAAAAGCTTTTAGAATATTTGAAAAATAGAAGGGAATCATGTAAATATATGGAAATTAAATGATAGATTTGGTATAATATATTGTAAAAAAGGAGGTGAGGTTATTGAAGGAAATAGGTGAAATTTTAAAGAAGGCGAGAGAGGAGAAAGGTCTTTCCATCGATGATATACAGCAGATTACCAAGATAAGGTCGAGGTATTTGAATGCTATAGAGGAAGGTAATCTGGATGTATTACCGGGAGAGGTCTATGCCAAGGGATATATAAAAAGCTATGCGGAAGCCGTTGGCTTAAATGTCAGAGAGGTAATGGCTTTGTATGAAGAGAAAACAGCCGAATTAAAGGGTTTGAATTTGGTCAGGGACGAAAAAAGGAATGAGCCGAAAAGGAAGAATTCTGAATTTAATTTTGCTCCAGTTTTAAAAGTTTTAACCGTCATTATAATCCTTTCGCTGCTCTTTTACGGCGGCTATTTTGCTGCTGGGGAATTTTACGCCTTATATAAGGAATTTCATGATAAACCCGTGAAGGAGATCAAAAAGCAAGAGGTTGAAAATAAAAATAGCGAACCGCAAAAGCCAGAACTAAAGGTTGAAAAGAAAGAGGCGACATCAACAAAGGCTACTTACGAAATAACCTCACAAAAAAACGAGATTACCATGAGGCTCTTTGTTTCGGGAGAATTAAGTTGGGTTCGCGTTATTGCTGATGGGAAGACGGTTTTTGAAGGAATCTTAAATAAAGGTAAAGATGCCATATATGTTTTTAAAGAAAGTGCAACGGTCATATTGGGTCGTGCTTCTGATGTCACCGTATTTATAGAGGATATACCTATAGAGAAGGTAAATATAATAGGTAGATATGATTATATATTTGAGAGGAAGTGATTTTAATCCCTTAAAAAGGGATTTTATTATTTTAGAAAAAAGAGTTGAAAAAGGGAAAGCAATATCTCAATGATAATAAGTATTACTATCATCCATTCCAATTTTATTTCTCTGTTGTAATAGGTTAGGCCGGTAAAAATATCGGTGACATCGAGGAGCATTTCGGTTTTATGCTTTATCATTTCGTACCTTTCATTTAGTTCGAATAGCTCGCTCATTTTTAAATAGAGGTTTTCAAGTTCCATGTTTTCCCATGTTATGTCAGGCTTATCGAGAAGCATTATATAGGATATTGTATAATATTTAAATTTCAGGATTTGAGATGCTAATTTCGCCATTTTGGAATCCTTTATTTTAAACTGACCCTTTTCCATGAAATCTATAATGTCTTCTATATCATCCAATATCCTATCTATGTTATCCTCTATTCTTTCAAGAGCTACCGATTTTGCTAGTACCACGGATATGATATCCGAGAAATAGGGGTTGTAACGGCCTGTTATTAGTTCATCGTTATTTAGTATCAGGTCGGTATTTTCTACTATTTTTACAGCATAGGAATCGGTAAATTTGTCCATAGAAGCTATTTTTATGTCTTTAATAAAATTTTTAAGTAATTTTAGCGAATTTTGGATTTCGCTATGGTTAAAATTTATGAAGATAATACTGCCAAAGGAATATATATATATCTTTTGGCTGTCTTTTATTTTTGAAAAATGGTGCTTTAATTCTGCGGATGTCAGTATAAGCGGTTCTTCCCAGCTTATTTTTTTGTTTATTCCGAAGAAGGATGCTATTTTGTTCAGGTCTACGTAATTTGTAAGAGCGTAGGCCAAATAACTCTCTATCAAGTTAAGCCCCCCTTGTAATATTTATTAATTTCAATTGGGAAGTTTCGCCTGATATTATAGTTATGTTTTCTTTTGGAACACGAAATATTTTTGAAAGGAATTCTATTATTTCTTTATTTCCCTTACCTTTTTCAGGTGCGGAGGTTATGTTCAATTTTAGAGTTCCGTCTTCCGTTTGCTGTTTGAACTCGGTTTTGGGCATTTTCGGTGTAACCTTTATTTTTAAGGTGATTTTTCCGTTTTTTTCAAATTCCTTTATGTAACTGTTTATAAAATCCATGATTTTGCCTCCTTATTTATATATAAGCTTTATATATAATTATACCATATATTTCTTATATACATACGGATTTGGATTTTCTATAATAATTATTAAACACCGTGCCCAAATATAAATATTTTTATAAAAAATAAACGCCGAATCCTTAGAGGGAGCGGGGGAAAATTCATTTTTGGGGTGAATCTGCGGTTTGCAGTAGGGCTAACTCTCGGCCCGAATCCGTCAACTAACCTCGTAGGCGTGGGAGAGGAGAAAATAGATGCAGAGGACAAAGAAATTTATTGTGCTTCTTTTTCTGATTTTTATGTTTCGGCCTTTTCAAGTGATGGCAAATGCCCAGGAGATAATACACACGGTAAAACCGGGAGATACTCTTTGGAAGTTGAGTCAATACTATGGTGTATCCATGAAGGATATTGCTTCGGCTAACGGTATAACACTAAACTCCATTATATATGTTAATCAAAAATTAAAAATTCCATTTCCTCAGCCCATCGTGAAGTATACAGAATATACCGTTCAAAAGGGAGATACGGCTTGGAATGTATCCCTAAAATTCGGGATATCGATGAGCGAGCTTTTGAGTGTTAATAAGTTGACGGAGCAATCGGTATTGAATATAGGGCAAAAGTTAACAATACCAGTTCATATTGTGCCAAAAGTCCCGGTGGTTGGCCCAAAATACGGAGAATATCTCGATTGGTGGACGCAGGCTCAGTATGTATTTCCTATAGGTGCTATAGCGAAGGTGATAGATTTTGACACGGGTAAAAGTTTTTACATCAAAAGAAGTTTTGGAGCGAGTCATGCGGATAACGAACCTTTGACAGCTCAGGATGCCAAAATCATGTACGAGATATGGGGAAATAAATGGAGCTGGGAACCGAGAGCTGTAATAGTAGAGGTTAATGGTAGAAGAATAGCAGCTTCTGCAACGAATATGCCGCATTCTATAGAGACCATAGGTGCTGAGAATAAATTCGACGGACATTTTGATATACATTTTCTAAACAGCAGGACGCATGCGGCGGATAAGATAAATCCTTTACATCAGGCAATGGTTAAAAAGGCAGCAGGTATTACCTATTAAAAAATAGAGAGAGGGCACGGTGTTTGAGCAAAGGTTGTATAAACCTTCGCTTTTAAATTTAAAAAATTGTGAAAAAATTAGCAATTTAAAGTATCTAAAAGTATTTTATAATATTTATAGAAATTTAAGGGAAAAATAAAATCGAATTTGTATAAAAAATTATTGTTAAAAAATTTATAATGTGTTATTATATATTTGGTTAAAAAATTTTAATATTTTTAAAAAATCAATAACCTTTTTAAAAAATTCTAAATATAAATAGAGGGAGGTATATTTAATGGTATCAGCTGAAAAATATGTAAAAGAGGTATTCGAAAAGGTAAAGGCTAAGAACCCCAACGAACCAGAATTCCTTCAAGCTGTAGAAGAAGTTCTTGAATCACTTCCACCAATTTTGGAGAAAAGACCGGAGTTCATCGATGCGGGAATAGTTGAAAGAATAGTTGAGCCCGAAAGAGTAGTTATGTTCAGAGTTACATGGGTAGATGACAACGGTAAGGTTCAGGTTAATAAGGGTTACAGAGTTCAATTCAATAGTGCAATAGGACCTTACAAAGGTGGCCTTAGATTCCATCCATCGGTTAACCTCAGTATCATCAAGTTCTTGGGCTTCGAGCAAATATTCAAGAACTCTTTGACCGGTCTTCCGATAGGCGGCGGCAAAGGTGGTTCTGATTTCGATCCTAAGGGCAAATCCGATGCCGAAATAATGAGATTCTGCCAGAACTTCATGATGGAACTCTTTAGACATATCGGTCAGGATACCGACGTTCCTGCAGGTGACATCGGTGTAGGTGCAAGAGAAATCGGTTATCTTTTCGGACAATATAAGAAATTAAGAAATGCCTATGAAGCTGGAGTTTTGACAGGAAAAGGTCTTGTATACGGCGGAAGCCTTGTAAGAAAGGAAGCTACAGGTTACGGCTTGCTCTACTTCGTAGAGGAAATGCTGAGAGATAAGGGAATATCCATGGAAGGCAAGATAGTAACAATCTCCGGTTCCGGTAATGTTGCTATTTATGCTGCTGAAAAAGCATATCAAATGGGTGCAAAGGTTGTTGCAATGAGCGATTCCAACGGTTACATATACGACAAAGACGGTATCAAGCTCGATACAATTAAGAGAATTAAGGAAGTTGAGAGAAAGAGAATTTCCGAATACGTAAAATACCATCCGGAAGCAGAATATCATGAAGGAAAAGGCATCTGGACAATTAAGACAGATATTGCATTACCGTGCGCAACTCAAAACGAAATCGACGAAGAAGATGCAAAGACACTCGTTGCAAACGGCGTAATCGCTGTTGCTGAAGGTGCTAACATGCCGTCAACACCTGCTGCTGTTAAGGTATTCCTTGATAACGGTGTACTTTTCGGACCTGCTAAAGCTGCAAACGCTGGTGGTGTTGCAACATCCGCTCTTGAAATGTCTCAAAACAGCATGAGATATGCTTGGACTTTTGAGGAAGTTGACGCTAAATTGAAACAAATAATGGTTAACATTTATAGAAACGCAAGCAGAGCTGCTAAGGAATATGGCCATGAAGGTAATTTAGTTGTTGGTGCAAACATCGCAGGTTTCGTAAAAGTTGCTGAAGCAATGCTTGCTCAGGGAATTCTGTAATAGTTGATGGTTGTGATTAAAACCCCCATCCTTAATGGATAGGGGTTTTAATATTTATGGTGTGGCATATGGCACGGAATAATTTACAATAATATGTGCAAATTACAGCTGTATGTACGAATTTTCATTTGGCATGGTATTTGCATTATATAATTTTTGAAAATAAAATTTAGGAGGTATTGAAATATGAAAAGAGAATATATTATTTGGGTGATTCTAATATCTATTTTATTATTAATTATTGTTCCAATAGGCGGAATGTGGGTAATGGGAATGATGGGACGATATGGATGGTACGGAATGATGGGAGGCAACTGGTGGTGGAGCGGATGGCATCAGGCCTGCGAAACTTCAGCTTTTGTATTTATGGTTTTGTTGATGCTCGCTATAATAGTTTTGGGAATTTACGTTATTGTTAAGTTGTTAAAAAGGCCTAAGGTTTTGACCTGCGAAAACTGTAAAAAGGAATTGGACGGTAGTTGGAATGTATGTCCTTATTGCGGACAAAAAGTAGAAAAAAAATAGGAGTGGGTGATGCATATGATGTTTTTATGGATTATACTGGTAGGTTTAATTATTTATCTTGTTATGGTGGAATACGACAAAAAGGGAAGGGATGTTATAAAAATATTTGATAAAAGGTGTCCCCAGTGCAATAATAGAATTGAAAGCGATTATAAGTACTGTCCGATATGCAATGAAAAGCTAAAGACCGAATGCAGGAAATGCGGCAAAATTGTTGAAACTTCTTGGAAATGTTGTCCGTTTTGCGGTGAAAACATCGAGAAATAAAGGCTGGTGCTTTCAGTGTTTGGAAAAAGAAAATCGGATATTTATATAGCTATTCTGGTTATACTAATTACACTCTTTCATTATATGACCCCTGTTGAAAAAATAGGATTAATACAGTTTTACGGAAAATTATATTTTATACCCGTGATACTATCTTCTTTTATATACGGTATTAGGGGAGGGGTGTTTGTTGCGCTGATTTCTTCGGTGCTATACTCCCCCCATCTTCTTTTTTATGTAGGAAAGCTGGATGTAGAAGTTCTGAACAGGTTTTTGGATGTGGTTCTTTTCGTTACCGTTGCTTTTATAACCGGTTATTTGGTTGATGTCGAAAAAAAACAAAAGGAAGTACTGAAATTACAGTTTTATAAACTAAAAAATTTAGAGAATGAATTGAATAACATATTTGAGAGCATGAATATCGGTGTTCTTTCTGTTGATAGGGATTATAGGATAAAGACCATGAACAAAAGCGCAAAAAAACTTTTAGATATCGAAAGCTACTATGATGGAATTCTGCTCAGAACCTTCGTAAAAAACCATGATCTCTTTGTTAATATGGATAGGGTTGAAATGACCGGAATTCCGGTAGTCGGTCAGGAACTATTTTTGGATTCGAAGGAAAGGATACCGGTTAAATATTATATATTTCCTGTAAAAAACCATAATGAAAAATTGGATGGACTTGTTATTATTTTGGAGGATATCGGAGTATTAAAAAATTTGGAGGAGCAGGTAAGACGCGCTGATAAACTTTCAGCTTTAGGAGAATTGGCTTCTGGCATAGCTCACGAGATTAGAAATCCATTAAGTATAATGAAGACAATAGTTCAGAATATGTTGGAAGATACTTCTAATATTGATGAAGGGGAGCTTTTGGAATCCTTAAACATATTAAAGGATGAGATAGAGAGGATGAATAAAATCATAAAAACACTTTTGGATTTTGCAAAACCCAAGAAGCCTCAGAGGGTTATTGTAAACCTAAGGGATTTAATTACCGAGACTATAAAATTTATTAAGCCTTATTTAAACAAAAATGATATTAATATAACATTAAAAAGTGATAAGGACGTTTATATATATGTTGATGAAGATCAAATAAGGCAGTGTTTTTTAAATATCTTGTTAAATGCAATACAATCAATAGATAATGTAGGGAACATAGCTATAGAATACGAAGAGCAAAATAACTATGCTAAAATTGTTTTCGCGGATAATGGAGTAGGAATGGATGAAGAACAATTGAAGAAGATATTTAACCCTTTTTATACTACCAAAGATTACGGAACAGGATTGGGATTATCGGTGACCTATAGGTTAATTGAAGAGAACGGTGGATTTATTGAAGTGGAAAGCAGAAGAAATATCGGAACCAAGGTTATGGTATATCTTCCTATTTATAGCGGAGAAGGTGAGGGTGATGAAAAAGAAGGTTTTGATAGCTGACGATGAAAAAAATTTAAGATGGGTATTGAATAAGAGCCTGATGAGGGAAGGGTATAAGATTTTGGAAGCGGAGGACGGAGAAGAGGTCTTTAAGATTCTGCAGAAAGAGGAGCCAGATCTTATATTACTTGATTATAAGATGCCAAAAATGGACGGTATGATGGTATTGAAA
>Ga0334722_10000775_pt1 | contig 44202 bp, 53 predicted proteins | sample C3_bottom_MG_FD_207210 | JGI IMG/M metagenome (GOLD analysis project Ga0334722, IMG submission 207210) | Sediment microbial communities from Yellowstone Lake, YNP, Wyoming, USA - C3_bottom | ecosystem: Environmental > Aquatic > Freshwater > Lake > Sediment | place: USA: Wyoming | collected...
ACCGTCGTTCCCTGTGTTCACTGCGGTACCAGATGCACAGTCACCCCATCGGAGGGATAACACGATGCCTGACGAACGGATCACCATTACGTTTGAGCAAGGAGAGTTCGATCTCTTCGTTGCTCTCGTGTTTCAAACATTCGCTGTCGATCCTGTAGTAAGAGCCATATCCTCGCTTGTAATCGAGGATAACCTCGATTCCATAGAATCTCTCGCCAGAAAGATGTCGGAACAAGCCAGGAAGCTGGTCGCAGAGTGGGACCAAGAGCCCCTGAGACACCTCAAACTTGTCAAGGATGAACCTCATGTCTCGTAAAGGCCCAAGAGAACTATTCACTGGCCGCGAAGGTGGCATTGGGGAAAGGATCAAGGGTAGGCACTCCTTCAAAGTCAATGCACCTATCGAGGCTCAGCAAAAGCAACTGCGCGCGGCGGAAGAAAAACGATCCAGGAAAGGTGCCGCTCGCATCGAAGCATCTACGCGGGGACAGATCGCACAGTCGCCATCTCTCTCACACCTCCTATTTATCGGGGAGGAGATTCGAGAAGAGCTAGCAAGGGCAGAACAAGAGACAATCCATCAAGGACCTGACCAGTGACTAAGGCAATCAAGGGAACTACCTACAAAGGGTGAACCGACATACGTACTAGGCATCGTGAGATACCTGCAGGACGCAGGATTCAAGTTCGAGTTGGTAGAGCAGACGGAAAAGCTCATCTCATTTCGGACGCTGAAGAACAGATCGAAGTCGGAGGAGAAATGAAGAAGCCACGGCGGAGACATATCATTACTCTAGATACCTGGAAACCAGAAAGTGCTCCTTATCACCATATGATCTACGACGCAAAGGAAAACGAGCTGATCGTTGAGTACAAGGCACCTGATGGTAGATGGACTACATGCAGATATACATTGACTGATTGGAATGGCCACCTTCCAGTGCTAGAGGAGCTATGACCAGACAATGCTATCTTACATATCTCAAGGGCCATCAGTTCGTTGTGGAGGCTGAGGTCCTTGAGGTAGCAGGTTCTAGGATCGTCAAGAATATGGAAGTACAGATTCCTCTGTCGATTGATGAGCTCGATCCGACAGCGGAGTACTACATCCCAATGCCGGACGAGATCCTGGACAACTGCTACACAGCACCACATTCAGCAGCGCCAACTCTCCGAGATCACTTCCGCTCGGAGGTCATCAACCGGAACTTGTCCATTGGTGGACATCTTGACAATACTACTGAGACGCCGCACACAACAGCGGAATAAGAACGACAATCAAGGTACTGTCAGAGTCAGGATAGCTCTGGTAGAACCAAGAGCACACTCATGTCATATCAAAGGTAACATCACGAGAAGTTTCACTGTGAATGATTCAAAAGTAAGTATCGTGGCTGCTGCCTTTGAAACTCTTTTCGAGGAGAAGATGAATATGACAAATAAGCCTCGATCCTTTGAAGATGTAGCAAGAGACTGTGAGTTGCCTCCCAACATATCTCGGCGCTATATCCACTACATGCGTGCTCGTTGGGTGGATAAAGAGAATATGATGTGCGCTACTGGATATGCTGATAAGTGGGCAATGAAATTCAAGACAGGCAGGGAGTATGCTTCAAGTGATTATGAAGGACGGCTCATTTTGAGTAGGATACCTGTATGACCAAATCCCTCGCACGACTCAGAAGGCTTGCATCGAAGAATAAGATTGAGGGCTTCATTTCCTTTGACCCTTATCAGGTAGAGCCGAATAGCAGGTATCGCCTGCTGGTAAGGGGTAGTGCTATTCCTCTTGGCAAGAATGCACAGGCCGCACGGTTTGCTCTGAACCACATGACAGGAGGAAAGGATGCTTGAGAACTGGGGAGACGAAGAAGAACGTCTTTCTGAAGACGAGAAGAGATGGATGGAAGCAGTCAACAAACATAAGCCCAAGCCTGACAGAGAGTTCCTTGAAGTGATCGACCTTCGAGATCCTCTCAAGTACATCAAACCTGTGCCCTTAGATGAAGGAGCTCTCCGTACTTGGAAGTTCTTCATGGGGCATAGGAATCTTCGCCATTACTTCGCTTGGACACAAGATGGGAGGCCGTATGATCTCACTCGAACTGACTGAGAAAGCTGGCCTCCGATTGATTGGAGAGATTGCAAGGCTCTCTCGTACAAATGCGAGGATGGTCCTTGAGTCTAAAGGCATGTTCACTCCAGAAGAAATCGAGGAACTGCTGACGGTATGTAAGGGTCAGCAGACCCATAAGACCCAGAAAGTAGATTACTTCTACCAACGTCGGAAAGCGATGGCTGCCTTCTGGGTACTCGGGTGTAGCTGGGCACAGATAGGAGAGCTCTTCCAAGTCTCCCGTCAAACTGTGATGGATGGTGCTCATAAAGTGATGGGAGGCAGGAGAGATAGGCTGGCAACGAAGTGCACTTATGAGAGGTTGTCAGAGTACAATAGCTACTACTGGCAAGTTCTTGCAAAGAGTGAGATCAACACGTTAGACCTTGACGTATGGGAACTGGCAAACATCATCTCACAGGCTGAGACAGACCATGAAACTGACTAACCAAGAAGTAGTTGATCGCCTTGCTGACGCCATCAGGGATGTTCAGATGGTAGTAGACCCTGATGATACAGTGAGGATCTTCTGTGAGGACAAGCAGAATGAGTTGCCAGGAAAGAAGTATATATTTCTCCTCATATGTCCCCTGTCTTATTGGAAGATGTTGTTTGAGGCAGAATCTCCCTTCAGAATCATAGGGCCCAGCAATGATCAGCCTTAGATCATTCACCCTCTGGGCAGGGTGGAGGAAGCCTGATGTTAGAGACATTCCTTCCGCTCGCCCATACGAGCCGCCAGTAATATGGGATGCCTACTGGCGGAATCTCTCAGCTCAGCTCATCAATGCAGGACTGAAGCCAAAGAACTGTGATTACTCTATGGTGAAGTGGTACACCTGCGACGAGATCCCTGTCAAGGTGATGAACGCTGCAAGGCCACTGAATGGGCCAACCTACAATCCAAAGACTTATTTTGCTGGAGTCTGGTTGGAGAAGGGTAATGCAATCATCTTTGACAAGAGATACGTCAATGACAAGGCTATCATCCTGCACGAGATGACTCATGCAATGATGCAAGACGGAAGGCATGATGCTGAACATTTCAATCCACTGTTTGGAAACTTCACAGGACTTCAACCTGAACAGTTGAGTAAAGGAGACTGAGATGGGTAGAGTCAATCACTTTCACGCCGATGTTGTCTGTCCGAGGTGGGTAAGGACTGGAGAGACTAAGCAGTTCGAGACTGAGGACTGCAAGCAGCCTGAACACATCACGGAAGAACAGCTCGAAGCCCTCCCTGAGCATATTGCTCAGACGTATGATATGTGCTCTGGTGTAGTACCTGTCAAGGGTTACGATGACCCTGGCAGGCTTTATGGAGATCCTTACGACTGCTATCCGCCAGAAAGTGAATGTGAAGTTGGAGATTGCGATGTTTTCCCTGACAAGTCCATATGGACGAAGGAGGAACTAGATGTCTTTGAGTCAATCGCCAGAAAAGATACCAGCGACGCCGATGAACCGCCAGAATGTAATGAGGATTGGTAACGCATGGGCTTGGGTAGGAATCGTTCTGATTGTGCGAAGCGTATTATTTCCCTCATCCGAGGCACCACCAATGGCTAGGCGATTGTTATCTGTATGCGCCATCCTTCTGGGCTTTCTTGCGATGGCGCTTTCGATGGTGAAGCACTATGACATAGCGACGGACTGCTTCGCGTGTGGTTGCTGGGCTCTACTTCTGAATCGTGAGCTTGACCATGTCTAACTCCCCGCAGGAACAGGGCGCCGTGAGCATCGGCACCATGAGCGCCTTCACCACGCCGATGCAAGAAACCAAAGCCTACGCCCTCGTCATTAGCGACGGGGAGAGTGGAAAGCGGTTCTGCATCGGCTATGATGGCTCTACAGCTGATAGCACGATGACGCCAGACGAAGGCGCGATAGCGTTTGCGAAGAGCTTGGGGCCAGAGCTAGCGAAATACGTGCCTGCTGAGGTCGCCCTCCGTGCAGGACCGCAGGCGGACGAGCGCAGAGAGGCGCAGATCAACGATGCATGGAGCGAAGGGCATAGCGTCGGCTACTACGAAGCGTTGTCGCTCATCTTGGCCGAGGCTTCACGGCTTCGGGATGACGCTTACTCCGTTTCCCCTGAGCGGAGTGCAGGAGCGCAGGGCGAGGGGCCAAGCGAGGGAGTGTGTGCAGAGTGCGGCGGCAAGCGGATTGGCAACGTGTCCTCGCACTATCCCGATTGCACTCGGAGTGTCGTGAAGCCCGTGACGAACGCTGGTAACGGCAGCTTTGCCGCCCTCTCCGTTCCCCCCGAGCGGGAGCGGACGGACACGCGCGAGTGCGTGACAGTCTATGCGTGGGCGGCGGGGCAGATGAGCCTTGTCGCTGATCCTTCAATCCCGTATGGCGAAGTGCAGATACGCGATGAGAAAGGGAGCGTGCTGATGCGGATTGTCGGCTTCGACGCCGCGCGGCCTGCCACTCCACCGGAGGACACACCATGAGGATTTGTCCATCTCACTGGGACAAGCTGAAGGCAGCCATCGAGTCTCGCGGATTGATGCACCTCGTCGCGCGAGACGCACAGACGGCGATGCAGAACATCGTCCTCGAACTCGAAGGTCGCGCACAAGAGGCGTACTTCGACCCTCTGATGCAAGCCAACTGCATGCTGATGAGTGCCGCACTCCGGCGCGGCGGCATCGAAATGCTGATGGGCGATCTCTGTCCGGTATGCGAGGGCATCAAGTGGAATCTCGCAAAACAAGCCGCAGACGGGCCAGACCCGAACTGGAACGGCGGCGTGGCGGCGACAGAGGCAGACGAAGAGCGGTATTGGATAGACGGGCCATCCGACGCAGTGCTGGCTATCGCAGTAGCAAAGGGATTGGTTGCCATTCCACCGGAGGAGCGGAACGATGCGTAAGACGAAACAGAAGCCGAAGTCTTGGCAAGTAACAGGCGTGTGGATGGAGTGTATCTCCTGCCATCAGCATTTGCCCTGTCATCCTGACCTCGAAATGTGTGGCACCTGCACGTTCGGAGAGGCCGACGCGCTGATGGAGTTTGATGGAACATGGACTGAGGAGGAAATCCCTAATGCCTAGCCCACCGGAGGAACGAAAATGACTGAAATCACCTATTGGCACGTCTGCCCGCAATGTGGCATAGCGTACTCCGGGCTCCATATCTGCTATGTCACGCCGTCCACGCCGTATGACGCGCCATACTATCGTCCGCCTATGGCTCCACCGATAGGTTGGATTTGTCCGAAGTGTGGCCGCGGGAATGCACCGTGGGCCTCAACTTGTCCCTGTGTGGATAAAGACCCACCGTCCCCGAGCGACAAGGAGAATACGTGAGTTCTCGTAAAACTGACTGGATCGAGCTTGGTACGCTTCTGACTATTTTTGGATTCTTTTGCTTAGTCATCTGGACATTTGCCAGATATTGTTTCAATCCTGGATCACACGCCCATTGACAAGTTACGACCCTAACCATATATTGTATATACAGCATTCACCCCCACAATCTCGTGGGTTGTTGTCTAACCATCATCATGGAGTTGCTGTATGACGCTTACCGTTGCTGCACCGACTGGTGCTCACTTCGAGTTTGAGGAAGTCAAGACTGCGAAGGGTACCAAGTCGCTTGGCGAAGTCCCGATTCTCGTCTGGGACGACATCAATGCTCTTATCAACACGATCGGAGCAGAGGGAGTTTTGAACATGAGCGATGGTACCTCGCTGCGTGTGAGTTACCAGTCCATCGCTCGGCGCTTCCGTTCTGTTGATAAGGAAGGGAAGACGAAGACCGACGATCAGATTGCGCAGGCCCAGATCGACTTCCGTCCTGGCAAGCGTCAGGGTGGCGTCTCGACTCCTGTCAGCCGTGCCAAGCGTGCTGCTAGCAGCGCTGCTGAGAAGGTTGGTGGAGACGTCGTTGCTGCACTGCTTGAGCAGATTGCCTCTGGCAAGCTCACGGCGGAAGACGCGAAGGCCCTTGCTGGTCTGACTGGGTAGAGAAGTCCTCCCTCTCCGTGTCGAGGGTAGTACGTGCAAGGTTAGGGGCCTGTCGATTTGACAGATATGCCGGAGGGTTCGATTCCCTCCACGTACTATAAAAGGGTGCATCGAGGGCGGAAGCGTGATAAGGACGTACTGTAGAGGACGACCAACTTATGGTCAGTTGGCATGGTACCTAGTCCAACAGTCATCTACATTCCGAGCGACCTGGACACCCTAACTATGTTCTGGCCAAGTTCCTACTTTCATCCTTCTGAGTCCGTGGAGGTTTTGATGACAAAGCTTTCTGGAAATAGGCTAAGAATGAGTGATGGTACGATCAAGCACTTCAAGTCCGCAAAGGCTCGTGATAGCTTTGAGCACGTAGCCGAGGCTTACAAGCACGGATGGAAAGGTCCGAATAGTGGAGGTAGAGGAGGTAACGCCTCCAGACGGACTGGTAAGAAATAACTTGTCCATTGTTGGACATCTATTGTCGGCTGCAGGATTCCCCTCCTAACGAGCCATGCTTCTCTCCATTGACATTCAAGATCCGGTCCTGCTCACTGAACAGCATTACCACGGCTCCTGGGCAGGCGAAGCGCAGACCAAACAGTCTGGCACTGCAAATGTATGGCTTCCAATGCGAGATATCAACGGTATCTCCGAAGCCATCACCGCGCTCCACCGCCTGTCGGGGCGGCACCATGCTGAGTCCCTCTCTCCCGCCCAGCGCGCGGAGCGCACGCAGTTGTTGACCATCTGCATAAAACTTCTCACAGCAGAGCGAGAGTTGCTCCTTCGGGACTTCGCTAAACTTCTAGCCAATGCACTCAACCAAGCCTCCAAATCCGAATAAGAAAAGGGTCTCTGGTTGGTTCGTAGAGGTTCCGACTGAAATGAAACAGAAGTTCAAAGCGATGTACCCTCGCCGCGTACAGATGAGGAAGCTTACCATCCTCGCTATCCAATGGGCAATCAGACAAAAGAGGCCACTGTGAGCATGACGAAAGAAGAACATCGAGAGCGCCATCGGCAGCTGCATAAAGCACTAGATGAACTAGTAGCAGACTGGATTGCTTGTACAAAAAACTATCCAAGTCAGTCTACTATTTTGTCTTTGATGGAATGGTCATATCAGCAGACTGTGAACCCAGTTGCTCAAACTGTAATGGGAGGGCCAAGTGAAGGTTGACAACTTTGCCCTAACCAACTTCCAAACCTGTCCTGCAAAGTATGATCTCCGTATCAGACAGGGGATTACTACTCGTCGCCGTTCAAGTGCTCTCGCCTTCGGTGGTGGGTTTCATGAGGGACTTGCTACTTGGTATAAGACTGGAGATCTTGCTGCTGCATTGACTGCCATTGCTACTAAATGGGATGATACAGTTTCAGCAGACGACTATCGGACTAAGGAGAAGGCTGTCCAAGTCATGATAGACTATGTCAAGCACTATCCTGCAGAAAACTTCAAGGTAGTAGGGATTGAAGATGGTGCTCCAATGATCGAGGTGCCATTCGTTCTAGACACTGGAATGGTTACTGACGATGGAGAGCCTATTGAGTACGGTGGTATCTTTGACGGTCTTGTAGACTTCAACGGTCAGCTATGGGTGCTTGAGCACAAGACGACCAGTCAGCTTGGCTCGTACTATTTTGATCAGTTCAAGCCAAATAATCAAGTGACTGGGTATATCTGGGCGGCGGAACAGCTGTCTGGACGAAAGGTTCATGGTGCTATCATCAACGCTATTGGAGTCTACAAGACTGGCACGACGAAGTTCGAGCGAGGAATGACTGCACGTCATCCACAGGATCTAGTGGAATGGCTGGAGAATATCAGACTAGTATGTAATCAGATCAAGCGTGCAGAGAAAGAAGGTTTCTCTCAGTCCACGAACGCTTGTACACTTTATGGGAAGTGTGAGTATCATTCAATCCATGTCCTCTCCCATCCATCAGAGAGAGAAAAGCGGATTGAGTCTGATTACATTAGGGAAGCATGGGACTTCGAGCATAGAACAGGAACAGAGTTCAAAGAATGACTGAGCCTATCACTGATGACGACCTTGCAAAGTTCATTGCTTGGTGGTCTCGAATCATGGCTTACCATCATAAGATGCGTGGTACGATCTACAAAAATGTAAAGCGTCATAATGAGCTGTTAGAAGAAATCAGATGCCGCCTCTTCCAACCTGAACCTTCTCAAGGAGATTTGTTCAGTGACAGCAAACGATAAACAGACTGATTTCGTTGCTACTATACGCTTGATGTACAAAGCGGAAGATGATGTAGAAGCTCAGTTGATTGCTGAGTTGGCAAGAGAGCGGGCGGAATCTGAACTCGATACAGAGGAGGACGGTGATGAAGCAATCCTAACACAAGTGACTAGTTTTGCAGTTGCAGTAGAACCAAGGGAGTTGCTGACACGGTTGGCCCTGACGAGGAACGATCTGATCCGAACAAGATACAGAGAGTGCTTCGAGCTGGCAAGGCAACTGGATCAACTCTCCGATGCACTACAGAAGCGCCTGATGCCGGATGAAGTTGCCGATTACGATTTTGGCCACTTCATAGAAGTAGCTGGTAAAGTCCTCAATGAAGGAGAGAATCCAAGTGACTAATCTTGAAGTTCCCGAAGAGCCAGATCTTTGCTCTGGCTGTGACCTTCCCCTTGATGAGTTTGGATGCTGTGACAATCCAGACTGCCCAATGTATGACTATGGGGAAGAAGATGAAGAAGAAGTCGACTTTGGCGATGACACTTCTAGCGAAGAAGTCTAATGCCTAACATTCTCGATTGGAAGCCAGATACCCGTCGGGCTGTGCTAGTCTTTGGAGGGTTCAAGACTGGTAAGACAGCTGGGGCCTGCACGTTCCCGAGACCAAATGTTATTGACTTCGACGGGGGCCTCGCTACTGTAGCACAACCTTGGTGGCAGAACAAGTTTGGCAAAAAGCCAATCCTCTACCAGACTTTCAAGGAGACCGAGAAAACAGACAGAGGGGTAGTAAAGGTACCTAAGGCCTTTGACGCTGCGTGTAGGTATTTCGACGAGCAGATGAAGCCAGGTGCCGTGGAACAGTTTGATACTTGGATTATCGACTCAGGAACTACCCTCACCGAGGCTGCCTCTAACAAGGGAATCTATCTCCTCGGGGGTTCGAGAACTCCAGGTGCCAAGTCGGAGACTCACGACGCTGCAATAAAAAGCGGCTTGATTGTTCTGAAGCAACAAGACTTCGGAGCCGAGCGTTCGATGAGTGAGCAGTTCGTCCAGATGGTTCTTGACTCTGGAAAGCATGTTGTCCTGATCTGTCATGAGAAGATGATCTATAACGATAGTGATGCTATCATCGGGATAGTACCTCTCCTGACAGGTCAATCAGCAGAAAGGATTCCTTTGAAGTTCGATGAAGTTTATCGAATGAAGATGGTCAAGAAAGGCCTGGAGATGCAGCGTGTTCTTCAGACCCAGCCGGATGGAATCACTAGATGTGGTTCTCGCCTTGGTGTCCCAGACGGTACAGAGTGGACATGGGATGCCCTCAACAAAGCTCTAACTTCACAGGAGAAGTAGCAATGCCGATGATTCAGCCAGACCTCAGTGATGTTGGCCCGATTGAGCCAGGTACTTACAAAGCTCGAATCGACAAGGTTGACACTGGAGTTTCAAAGAGTGGGAATCCAAAGTTGGACATCCAGTTCAGTGTATTTGCTGGTGGAGAAAGGCCTAAGACTCGTAAAGTCAGTATGCCATATACTGGTGGTGGTGCCTTTGGCTTTGCTGGACTCCTTCGTGCCTGTCACTTCAATGAACTGGCAGATGCTTATACAAAGAAGGATGGAGCCAAGCCTCCATTCGACACAGACTCCCTCGTCTCTCAGGAGTTGATGGTTGTTGTCGAGGCCGATACCTACAATGGCCAGATGACTGACAAGATCGTTAGCTACCTTCCTGCATAAGGGAGTATAGAAGGGCTAGGTAGCAGTTGTCCATTGTTGGACATCTATGCTATCTAGCCCTTCTTACATCTACCATGACTGAGGAAGTCATCACTGGTGGGATGCTGAGAGTAGTATCTAATACAGGGAATACTACTGAAGTTTACGTAGTAAATGGACAAGGAGCTTTTCAAGGGCTTCGAGATGCCGTCGAGCGTTTCTATGAAGCTGGGCATCCTCACATCTACTCCATCGTAGGAAGAAATGATGCAGGGATGGATATTCCTGTTGTGTTTATTCTAGAAGATATCTCCCTGATCTTTCTCCTTCCACCTCCCAGCAATATCGCTCGTCCTGGTATTGCTATCGTAGATCCTAATAGAAAACTCTCATGAAAATCCCTATCTCAAGTATCAAAGTACCTCGTGAACGATTGAGGGAAGATAATGGAGATCTAGAATCTCTTGCAGCCTCCCTTGTGAAGTTTGGTCTCCTCCAGCCTATCATCATTGATCCAGATTACAATCTTGTTGCTGGCTACCGTCGACTGAATGCTGCTCAGATGAATGGGTGGACAGAGATTGAAGTTGCTATCAGAGATAACATGGACGAGCTGGATCAACGAGAAGTAGAATTAGAAGAAAACATCGCTCGGAAGGATATGACTTGGCAGGAAAGAGTCAAGAGCGTTGCAGAACTAGACAGGCTTCGTCGGTTCAAGGATCCTACTTGGACGCAGGAACAAACAGCAGCCGTCGCAGGCCTTCAGAGAACTAGAGTCACGGAAGCGCTTCAACTTGATAAGATGATGAGGCTATTCCCTGAACTATCCGAAGCTAAGGATATTAGTCAAGCAAAGAACTGGATGGCGGCGAAAGCTCAGATGGTAACGAGGAAGGTTGCTGTTAGCGCAAGTCCTGTGTATAGTGATATAGAAGATAAACTAGTCCTTGGAGACTCAACAGAGATCATCAAGTCTGTTCCTGATGAGTCATTCCATGCAGTCATCACTGATCCTCCGTTTGGAGTGGATTATGACAAGAGGTCTGAAGGCAATATTGGTCAGCTCAGTTCTTACAGGGACGATGAAGATTCATATCTTCGTCTCCTCTCGATGGCTCCCGATCTATACCGAGTGGTCAAGCCGAACGGGTGGCTTATATGGTTTCTTGGCATCACTTGGTATGAAAGAGCTAAAGGCGTCTTTAGAGACGCAGGATTCACAGTCGATGAGATCCCCATAATCTGGAATCGTTCAGGCGGCAGAACATTTACGTCACGTCCTGATAGGTATTTTACTCGTGGTTACGATATTGCTTTACACTGTCTAAAGGGTGAACCACAGCTTGTGCAACGTAATAAATCTAATGTAATCACGATTGATCCTGTATCTCAAAGTGAGCGAGAGCTACTGGTTGAACGCCCTGTTGAGTTGTATGCTGAGCTGATTCGACGTTTGACAGTTCCAGGTGAAACTATAGCCGATTTCTTTGTTGGGTCAGGTTCTTGCTTGGCTGCTGCTGCTTCTCTTCAGCGGGATTTCTGGGGTTGCGAGCAGAATCCAGAACGTAGAGCTTATGCTTTACAAAAAGTGAAATCGTATATTCCTACTGTGGAGAAATAAAATGTCGGGCCACCATAAGTATTTACCAAAGATCAGTGATCTTGATCTTATGTGGCTTGCAGGACTTCTAGAAGGAGAAGGATGCTTTGACAATACTTCCAATGGAGTTCCAAGGATACGCCTTCGTATGGCAGATCCTGACGTAGTAGATAGGGCTGCTATGATCGTAGGACTATCTATTGACAAAGTCAAAGAGACTTCTCCCAGAGGTGTTGGTAAACTTGTAACGTATGATATAGCTATTCACGGAACACCAGCAATACAACTCATGCAGCTTTTATATCTTCAAATGGGTGGACGTAGACGTGACAAGATAACAGAAATTCTACGAGCATCTCATGGAAGGTACAATGTCTGATCTAGTCCAAGCAGGTCCTCGGGACGCAAAGATTATGTTGGTAGGAGAAGCTCCTGGAGCTAACGAAGGTGCAGGTCGTCCATTTTGCGGCTATGCTGGCGACATGCTCACAAATATGTTAGGCCGCGCAGGAATACAAAGACATGAGTGTTTCATCACGAACCTCTGCCACATCAGGCCTCCAGGAAATGACTTCGAGTGGTTCTACAAAAAAGAGAACCAGATTCACTACATCCAAGGAGTCCTTCAACTCAAGAAGGACATTGAGGAGATCAAACCTAACCTCGTGGTTGCCCTTGGAGCCCATCCCCTCCGTGCTCTCACTAATCGAAAAGCTATCAGCGACTGGAGAGGAAGTATTCTGGAAAGTACACTGGTCAAAGGGCAGAAGGTTATTGGTACATATCACCCTGCCGCTATCCTTCGTATCTGGGACTACAAAGCCATTGCAGAGTTCGACCTCAGGCGCTGTGCAGAAGAAGCCAAGACGCCAGCGATCCTCCTCCCGATAAGAGAACTGATTCTCAATCCTACGGCTGATAAGGCCGAGCCTATCATTCGACAGATGGAGCAAGCAGACTGGCTCGCTGTTGATATTGAAACTGCTCAGGATGATAATGGGAAGATACACATTACTTGCATTGGATTCTCAGACCGCTGGGATCGTGCGATAACACTGAGCTTCGATTCTCCACAGAATCAGCATTTCGCTCGATGCCTTCTCAGTTCCCCCGCAAAAAAGATCTTCCAAAATGGAAATATCTTCGACATCCCAGTACTTCGAGATGCTGGATACGAGGTAAGAAACTATGCGTGGGATACGATGCTTGGGCACCATTCTCTCTTTCCTGAAAGTGCTGGCGGAGAAGATGAGATGTCTCGTATGGAAGGCAAGAAGAAGCAAGCTGCCTTACGAAAAGGTCTTGCTTTCCAAACGTCTATCTACACCCGAGAGCCTCGTTATAAAGATGATGGCAAAATGTGGCATCTCACTGGAGATATACAGATGTTCTGGCGCTACAATGCGCTGGACGCGGCTGTTACTAGAGAAATAAAAGATGCACAGGATCGAGAGCTTCATGACTTCGGAACGATTGGAGTTCTCGAACATGAGATGGCATTGACTGAGCCACTGATGGAGATGACTCGGACAGGGATCAAAGTAGATCTAACTGTCAGGGAACAGATGAAGAAGCAGATTCTTCTTGAGGTTGATCGTCTCCAGGCCTTCCTCAACGAAGGAGCAGGTTCCAGTATCAATGCCGCATCTTCTAAACAGGTTCAAGAGTTGATGTATGGAAAGCTTGGACTGCCAGCCAAGCGGAATAAGAAAACTGGTAATCCTACGGCGAACAAGGACGCAATCAATGAACTTGCCGCCAAATACAATCACCCTCTTCTCCTGACCGTCCTAAAGATTCGTGAGCGTCGAAAGATGGTTGAGACATATCTCAACGCTCCAGTTGATGCAGACAGTCGTATGAGGTGCTCGTGGGATGTCACAGGAACAAGAAGTGGGCGACTATCCAGTCGCGCGAGTCTCTCTGGATCTGGAACTAATCTGCAGAACATCCCGAAGGAAATGCGAAAAATGTTCGTCGCAGATGATGGATGTGTCTTTATCAATCGTGACTTCTCACAAGCGGAAGCGCGAGTCGTGGCTGCCCTCGCCGACGATCAATATCTGCTTGAACTGTTCGCAGACCCTAAACGGGACGTTCACAGAGAAACAGCTGCTGCAATCTTTGGGATTCCTGTTGGTGACGTTACTCCAGAGCAAAGATACACTGCGAAACGAGTCCGTCATGCAGTCAACTACGGAATGGATGCTAAAAGATTTGTTGAAGTGGTCAACGAAGATGCAGAAGAAACGGGAATCAGGATTGATCTCACCCTTGCAAGAAAAGTAATAGATGGATTCTTCCTACTCCATCCAAACCATAAGACTGTCTATTGGGCAGGGATTGAGCGTGAACTTCGTGCGTCACGTACTCTCAATACACCATTTGGACGGAAGAGGACTTTCTATGGAAGGATGGATGACAAGCTTCTACGTGAAGCTTACTCTTATCCTCCACAATCCGCCATTGGAGATCTATGCTGCAAGGCACTAGTCTCTATATGGAAGGAGATACAGTTAGGGCGCCCTGATTGGAAAGTACAGCTTCTCCTCAATGTCCATGATAGCATCCTAGTACAATGTCCTAGGGAGAGAGTTCATGAGGTTGCTAACGCTATGAAAGAGTGCATGGACATACCATTCTATGTCAATGGCCATACTGTTAGAGTCCCAACGGATTGCCAAGTAGGAGTCAACTGGAAGGACATGATAGACATTGAGAAGTGGGAGGCTCAAAATGTCAGAGCGGCTACTCCCTAACTGGATCGAGGCATACCTTGCATATACTGCCGAAAGTAGATCGCCAGAAGAGTACCATCTTTGGACAGGGATCAGTTCCATTGCTGCAGTTCTCCGAAGAAATGTACTCTTTGATATGGGGTACTTTCTCTTGTACCCTAACTTGTATATCGTTCTTGTGGGACCTGCAGGTCGTTGTAAGAAGTCCACTGCTATGCGAATCGGAAAGTCTGTCTTTCGTGAGATCCCAGGAGTGGATTTTACTGCGGACAGTACCACCAGGGAGCGTCTCATCCAAGATTTGGCTACTTCCTATAAAGATGGGCAGTCGCCACTTACAGCCCATAGTTCCGAGTTTGCGTCGCTTCTAACATCATCACAGATGGATATGGTAGTGTTCCTCACAGACATCTATGACTGTCCACTAGAGTGGTCTCACAAGACCAAAACTGGAGGAACACAGAAGATCAAAGCTCCATACCTGAATCTACTTGGAGCTACTACACCAGAATGGATAGCAAGAGCAATGCCTCTTGACACCATCGGGATTGGACTAACAAGTCGGATTATCTTTGTTTACCAAGATACTCCTCGGATCAAGAAGGCTATGCCAGAGCTATCACCAGCACAGAAGCAACTCCATGAGATGCTCAAGCAAGACCTTACTCATATTTCAACTCTCCATCACGAATATAGATTTGACGATGATGCAAGGGAGTTCTATGAGGAGTGGGATATGAAGAATCTCATGAAACCAAATCCTACGAATGATCCTAGATTGAATGGTTACTTCGAGCGCAAGCCAATGCACTTGATCAAACTAGCGATGATTCTAGCTGCGTCAAGCAGAGATGGTAATATCCTAACGGCGCAGGATCTTCAAAACGCGCTAGGGCTATTCGATAGAATCGAGCCGATGATGACAAGAGTGTTTGCTAACGTCGGAAAGAATCCTCTGGCAGTGGATATTGAGGATACTTTTGCAACACTACTGGCAGAAGAAAATGGCTGCTCGTTGGGAGAGTTGCTGGATAGGTTCAAGCACTCAGTCAGAAAGGAAGAACTGATCGAGGTGTTGGATACACTAGTGACGATCCAGAAGGTGCAACTGGTTGGCGGAAGGTATAAGGCTATAAGGAGGTGATGCAACTGTATATCCCTAGTGGGGTACCATAACAAAGGGCCAGCCTCAAACCATCGGGGCTGGCCCTTCTTGTACTTGTCCAATAATGGACAACTATTTGAACCAATATCTATACCAATCTCTCAACTCATCCCAGTCGAAGAAGATTGCTATGAGAAGTGGTTGTAAGATAATAGCACCAATCAGGAAGAGGATCATCTGTTCTCCTTCATCTGTCTCGCCAGGTCGTTTGCAATCTTCATATGATCAATAATGAGCTGTGTGAACTGCTTGATAGTAGCATCTCGTACTTCCCTTTCTACCATCCCATCAGGCATGTGCTGAATATCGTCAATCGCTCGACGCAGATCAGCGACTTTCTGTCTAACTTCATCATGCACCTTGATTAGTTGGATCCTATCCATGTTGTGAGTGTAGTAATCCAACAGGAGAGTAGGATCTGATGTGGCGAGCTCCTTCACGGTGCCAGCTGCCGCTTGGACCTTCTCATCTCGATTATAGAACTCTTGCACATCCTTCACATTCATCGAAGGATACTTGACAGCATATCGGCTAATCAATGGGAGTTCTTCCTTAGCAGGCAGGTATCCCTTGTCTCTATATACCAATGCAGCATCTAGAGCCTTCAGGGCATCCTGCCCCATCATACCTCCGATAGTCCCAATGGCATAGTCAAGACCTGCAGGAGACATAGCTCTACGAAGTGCTTCGAGATCAGTATTCTGACTGATCGGAGATACAGCATCTGCAATAATCCGACTGGGGAGAGATGCATTGTCAGCTCCCTGCATATTCGGATCGAGGTTCTTATCTGAGCTTGGAGTAATAGGCGATCCCCAACCAATCTTATAGTTCGTCATGAGAGACAGAGGTACAACGCCAATCTGAGGAATGACATTCAGAGCTACGTCATCCCAGAGAGCTCCCGCCATCTTCATTGTACCTTCAGGATCTTTGTCGTACATCTTATCAAGGACAGCTTCTGCTGACGCTCCAAAGATCTCCCCAACAACCTGAGGACGTCGAACTCGAATGATACTATTATCTCCGGCTCTGAAGAACCAATACCGCTGGCCAATCGTTGTCTTACGAACATCCTCAATCTCCTTATCTCCATGATTGAAATACCAAAGCATCATGGAGGGAAGAGTCAATCCAACGAACGCCTTAGTAAGAAACTCTGCAGAAGCCGCTACTCTCGGACTGGCTCCCATCTCTTTGAGAGCTCCTCCCATAAAATCTTGGCTATATCGAGGCTCTCTATAAGGATGCCAACCAATCCTCTCCAAAGTCTTATCCATCGCTGCAATAGCAGGACGGGAGAACATGGTGAGATAGTTGAATACCCTCATAGCTTGAAAACCACCCTGCATACGATAGTTGCCAATCAGATTCTGTGCAGCATATGCAGCTTCAATCGTACTTGCTCCATGATCGAGCGCACGGAGGTACTCACCAACACGTGCGGAGTTAGCAAAAGGAAGAACAATAGTCTTATATGCATCCCAGAGCTTCATTTCCTTCATCTGCTTCCATGCCAGCTTGTACGGTGCATCAGCAGAAAGACGAAGAGCTTCAGCCCTTGTTTCACTTGCAAGGTATGGAAGAGACTGGAGGGATGTAGGACCACCAGCAGCTAGCAGATCTTGATACTTCTTTGAACCTCTAAACTCATGCCACCAACCTCTAAAACTATCAATCCCTGGACGGAAGCCATACTCGGAAAGCAAGTATGCATGGAAACTGTCCATAATGAACTGATTAGCCACAAATGCTGGGCTATAAATAACACCTTTCGATGCAAAGCGAGCAGGCAGCCCCAGCATCCTCCATGTCATCTCCATCTCAGCTGGAGATAGAGCTTTTACCGCACGGAAGATATCTGCGTTCACACGATATGATTGAATCTCACCATTCCTGAAGTAGCTAATCACTCCAGGCTTGCCATTGATTGCTTCAGGATCCATATAAGCAAGCATAGCCTTTGCATCAGCCATAGAGATATTAGCCCACTTTCGCATTTCGGCTTCTAAGCCATCCACATTCAGAGCATGTTTATTGAGTTGCTTACCTACTGGCTGGAGAATAGCCGTCTGAATGTCCTTTGGAAGTTCATAGACTCTATCTACTAGTTGAGTCAGGATGTTGTTATACTCAGCCGATCGAAGAATACGAGCAGTCATACTCATCGTGACATCTACAGGATTCAGAACAGGCTTGTTACTACCTCCCTTACGCATATAGAGGCCACGCTTTGCAGCAACTTTATCAGTACGAGTCTTAGCTATTCCTTCTAGTTGCTCTACAATCCGATGGAAGGGAGTATACCAATCTTCTTCTGCAAACTTATTGAAGGTATCTTGAGAGATCAAGCCGTTCTTCATCTGAACATATGCACCTGCCAGATTGAACCGACGGAGTTCTTTAGCTGCTTCCATTAGCCAATCTGGAGAGTTAGCTATGATATGCTCAGCCTGAGCAATCGTCATAGGAAGTTTATCTGGATGCCAACCTTTTCCAGCAAGTTCCATTGTAGAGAGAGCAGTTGCTAGATTACCAAGAGCTTCCTTGTTTCCCCTAGCCTTCTTCTCTACAATCTCTCCAAGAGGCAAGACAGGCTTATCATCAATCAAGATTGGCTCAGGATTACCAGTCTCTGGATTGATATAGTCAACCTTCGTGGTCATCCAACGTTCATTCTGTGCAGCGTAACTTCCACTCATCTCTGCCAACTTTGCAGGATTCTTCTGTGTTGGTAGATCCTTTCTAAATGGAATACGCTCGATTCCATCAATAGCTCGAATGAGACCAGCATAGAACTCTCTCGTCCGAGCTTGGATACTAACCTTCCCACCTTCTAGATCTTCTGCAGAATATACAGCTTTCTTGAACTGATTTATTCCAGGGATAGCTTCAGACGCTTTCGGTCCTGGAGCAGCCATTGCTGCACGACGAGCAAGAAGGTACTTCGCGCCCATCCATCCAACAGACGTGCCAAGTCCCCACATAAACATACGAGATGCACGCTTATGCTCATCCTCTGGAGGAAGAGGTTCAAAGTACCCATATGACGCACCAACTGCAAAACTAGTTACAGAAGGATGTGTATAGAGATTTTTGAACTCACTTCCAATAGGAGGAGCACCATCAGGGCCAGAAGGTTTAGACTTCCGAAGAGCTTTCTCCTCTACTAGCTTAGCCAGACGTTCACTCCAAGGACCCGACTCATGCGGGTCGAGGTTAGAGATTCGCTCAGGAATCTCCGCAATCTGCCGCTCAAGCATAGCATCACTAAGCTTGCTCGGAGGAATACGAAAGTCTTTCGCCGTCAAGGGCTTGACAGTAACTTCGATAGGCACAGGAGCAACAGTTTTCCTAGGAGCTTGTTGCCTAGCTTGTTCCGCTAATATCTTCCTTGTATTGATTTCCTTTTTCATCTCAGTCAGACGAGACTGAGCATCTCTTCTATCTACCTTCGATAGAGATTCATCTTGTAGCTTTAGCTCTAACGCATCTCTCTGAGACTGAAGTTCTTCAGGAGTTAGATTCTTATATGGACGTTCAGATTCAGTTGTCTTAGCTTTCTCCCGACGAGCCATCTCAGCCTTGATTGGTTCAAGCTCTTTCAGGAGAGCCTCTCGCTCTGCATCCGTCTTAGCGAAAGTTACCTTATCTACAACTGCTGTCTCCATTTTATCTAGATCACTATCAGATATCTTCGCCAGCGGGCTCTCTACCACTGGTTTTTCAGGTACGGCAGGAGGAATATCTGTTGTGATGTTAGAGGGCTTCTGCTCAGCAGCCCTTGACTGCGCTGCAATCAGATCATCTTCATAAGGCTTCAATGTTCCAGCAATCTTTGCTGATACCGGCTGCTCAGCAACTGCAACTACGCGGGGCGGGGAAGAAGCGGTGCCGCCCGAGGGTTCCGTGAGGGCCGAAGCTTCGCTTGGGGCGGGAGGCGCTACCGTTGACGGAGGAATGTCCTCCTGTCCGAACTGTGCTTCTGGTGCTAGCTTCCCTTCGTCAGATAGTTGCTTCGTAATGCCAAGCAGCTCAGCCTGTAGTGCCTTATGACGAGGCGACCCAATCTCCTCATATGGCATATGATCTAGCTCATAAACAACTGCCTGCCCACGTTTCCATAGAACATCCTGAGCAGGGGTTCTGCTAGTTGCAGCTTCCTCAGCCATAGTCTCAGCACGACTCTTCGCTGGACCTTCTCTTGGCTTGAGGATAGCCGAGCGTTCAGTCAGGGACTGGAGCTGAGCTTCGAGCGTAGGTATCGGAGCGTTCGGATCAAACTTTTCTCCGAGTGCAGTCAAGGCCTGTCTCAGCTCCATCCGGCGAGCAACTTCTGCTACAACTGGAGACATTCCTGGACGGACTGGTGCCTTGTCCAACGTTGGACTAGTTGGAGGCTGCGGGGGAACTTCTGGCGTTTGTGGAAGCTGACTGACTGCTTCCGCAGTCTTCACCTTCTCCTCTGCTGCTTTTGTCGCAACAGGACCTCCACTTGCTTCCGCCTTTGCTAGCTCTGCCTGAGCTGCCTCCATCGCCTGCTGTTGGATAGGAACAGGAGTCTCAGTTAGTGGCTCAGCCGGAGCCCCTTCCGCCTTCGCTTTCCGTGCAGCAGTGAACTGTGCTACATAAGCATCCCTCTCTTCCTTCGCCAGATCCTTCCATCTCTTTCCTTCATTGTCTAGAGTCCACCGTGCTTTGGCTAGCTCCCTATTCAGGCTTCGTTCTGCAGCCTTCGCCGCAGATTCTTCGGCCTTTGCTTTCAGCTCTGCAGAGACCTGCGCCCCCACAGATCCCTCCTTGGGAGCGGCACCTTCGGTGGGCACTGTTTCACCCGCCTCCGCCGTGGCAGTTGCAGTTGCTTTTGCTACCTTCGTAGCCTTAGCAGGGTCAAGAGTACCAAAGATGGCAGCACCTGTCTCAGAGAGAAGGAACTGTTTGATCTTATCTTCTGTCGGTGCTCCAGTCATGCCAGCTGCTTGGAGGATGCTGATAGGAAGCATGGCGACTGCAGACCTTCCCCCGCCTATAGCCATACGCTTAGCAAGGTTTCCTTCAACCGATTCTGTCAAGAGCTTCGCTGCGCCTTCTGCTCCAAGCTTTTTCAGACCTGTGGCGGTGATAGCAAGAGTCCCCCCAGCAACTGGCCCTATTCCAAGAGTCTGAGCAGGTAGTTCTCCAATAAACTCTCCAGCAGCTCCAGTAAAACCTTGAGGGTTGATGGTTTCAGAAATGGTCTGCCCACGTTCAGCAAGGCTCTGACGCAGTTGTTCTGCTCTATCTGATCCCATTAGAGCTGGAACAGTTGCTGCTAGTTCTGCGATAGAGAGTGGTCCTCTAGCTACGCCTGCGACTGCGCCACGAATGATGTCAGAGAATGGATTATGCTCATCTCCTGGACGAGTAAATCCCTCCTTCTGATCTTCTAGATTCTTGATAAGCTTGTCTATATGTGTTTGCTGTGCAGGACTAGCACGTAGGCGGATATTTTTCAGTGTATCAATGTTATTCTGAATACTGACTGTATCCATCTGCCGACGACCAAGAGCAGTATCTGGACTACTAATCAGATCTGCAAAAGGATTAGCAGAACTGATGCCACTACTTGGGATCAGATCAGTGAATGGATTAGTCATATTAGATTCCCTGAGCCTTACGCCTAAGCGCCTGTTCCACAGCAGCTTTCAACATATTATACTGTTCTTGTGTGATTAGGCCAGCATCAAGAAGATACTTCTTTGCATCGTCTAGTGTTGCTCCCCCTTCGATAATCCGCTTACGGACTTCTTCAATATTCGGCGTACCCGTTGGAGAAGGCTTTCCTGGAGTAGTTGTCGTAACTGCTGGCAATGTTCCTGGAGCCGCATTGAACTTAGTAGGATCTACCTTTCCAATCAGCACCCCGAGAGCGTTCTGACGGTATGTACTGGCCTGTGCTCTAAGGCCTTCGATCGCCCTTCTCTCCTGGAGCATTTCTGGAGACATTTTACTAGGATCGCCCATCATAGCCATTGTGCCTAGAGTTCCAGATGTTCTCTCTTTTGCTTGGCGATCAAAGTCATCTGCCACATTCGTCAAAGCGCTGTAGACAGCTACACTCTTGTCATTCTGTCCCCCACGACCAGCCATGATCTCATCCATTCTTTGCTTGGCTGCCTGAGCTTCCTTCACCTTCTCTGTCATTGCAGTTGAGAAGTAAGACTTCGCATATGCACGATCTTCAGGAGTCATTGAGGATAGACTACCATTTTGCTGTGCTTCAGCCAACCAGTTCTGATATGCACGCTCTGTCAATGCTGCAGCTTTTGAGCGAAGCTGCTTTACGTCAAATGGATTTATGTTGCTATCCAACGTAATCTGATCTACATGCCTGGTAGCAGCTTCCGTCAAGAGAGGTTGAAGCTGTTTTTGTCGATCTGCCTGAATATCTGCAGGTGTCTTTAGTTTAGCAGCTATTGCTTCTGCCTGTGTCACACTACTAGGACCCTTGGCAAGATATCTATTTGTGATGTCTTCTAGTCTAACAGCAGACTCTGGTGATAGCCCAGCATATGATCTCTCGTCAGCTGTATAAGGTTTATAAGTTGTAACAGGCGTGATCGGAGTAGGCATAGCCCCGATCCCAGTTGGTGCTACATACTTACTTATATCTGGAACTTGGACAGGAGTGCCCATAGGGTTCTTCATAATGTTCCTAGCAACTTCATGAGGAGATGGAGCAAACCTATACCCCAGTGCTTTCACATCTGGATCATTATTAGCTGTAACAGAATCCATCGAACCATCCTTTACCATCTGTGCGATCTGAAGAACTTTCTGTCTCTTTCGTTCTTCTTCATATCTTGCATCGGCCTTATCCGTTGCACGATTACGCTCAATGGCTGTAGATACATTCCCGAAGGCTTGTCCGAGATAGTCCCAGATTCCTGGTACATATTCGATTGACATAGATTATTCCTCAACTAAGCATGGGTAAGAATAGTAGTCAGAAGAGTAGCAAGCCCTGGTATAGCAGAACTTATTCCGCCAGACGTCTGAGTGTCATATCCACCAGTCCGCCCAAAGAGCATTTGGATAAGTGCAAGCATTTGCTGTGCATTTTGCATACTCATTCCATTTGCTGCAGCAAACTGAGCAAGTTGTCTCTGTTGGTCGAGAGCAGTCTGTTGCTGATTTCTATTCACCCCAGCATTGAAGTACTCACTGTTAGCAGCGTTCTCTGCCCCTGCGTTATACAGATTCGCCTGCTGTTCCATCTGAGCATTTGTCAGATTTGCCTGCTGTTCAAGAGCCGCCTGCTGTTCAGCCTTCTGCAAGAGTGAGTTTGCAGCAGCCATCATATCAGTACGGCCAGAAGCGATTGCTTGCTGCCTGAGAGCCTCTGCCTGCTGTCTCAACTGAGCTGCTGTAGTCTGCCCTTGTAGAGCAAGCTGTGCATTAGTCGTACCAGCCTGCAAGGCCATCTGGCCTTCCGCTGTATTCAAACCACTTGCCAACTGTGCAGCAGTAGTCTGCCTTCCAATCTCTTGACTTACTAGTTGATTGAGCGTGTTTGCGAGAAGAGCCTGTTGAGTAGCCGTGTTTCTATTCAAGGCTGTAGCCATCGTATTAGCATAGCCACTTCCAGTTAGATTTCCAGACTGTTCCTTTGCCGTTGCAGCTGCTAGAGCGTTTTGGGTGTTGAAGAGATTATTATATGCTGGTAAGATATTACGAGTAAACATACTATCATTACCAGTTAGGTCTCTAATAATCTCATCAGCAGACTGTGTAGTAGTTCCTTCTCTTGAGATGGTAGGAGCATTTATAGTAGGAATGTCAAACTTTTCTGGCCCTTTGCCAAAGACTGATCCAGCAGAGCTTCCAGATTCCATGATCTGTTTTATGATCTCGTTGTAACGAGGATCTACATTGATGTTAGCACTACCCATACGTGCTGTATTAGATAGCGCAACATCATAGGTAGGTAGATCAGGAATAGACACACCCAGACCTGATGTATCAGGAGGATTTACAAAGACCCTCTGTAGCATATCTACAATGGCCTGAATACCTTGATTATCCCCTCCAGGATTTGCAGACCCTCTAGGGATTGCTGTTAGAGGAGTTCCATCAGGGTTAGTATACGGATGATCGTTAGGGCCTGCAGTATATCCACCGTTATTTGGAATGATTGTACCATTTGGTAGTGTTATCGTTCCAGATCCTCGTGCAACGGCCTGAGCATTCATTCTTCTGCCAGTAAACAAAGTAGCCCCATCTCCTCTAGTTCCTGGTGGAGTTGGTGTTCCTGGTGGAGTTGGCGCTGGAGTTCCCGCAGGCCTTGGAAGAGGCTTCCATGGAACATACTCAGGCGATCCAGGTATCTTGGTATAATCAATAGGAAAACCAAGAGGATCATTCAAAGGTCTTCCATATTCATCTAATGGCGAGCGGCCAGTAAATGGTGTATATGAGATACCTCCAGCCATTCTCCGACCTTGTGTAGTAGGAGTAAAAGCTGTAGCACCCTGATTTGCAAAGTTTGGTGTAATAGACGGATTCTGAACATTCAGAATAGCTTGATATAGCATATTCTGAAAAGCATCTGTCGCACTAGAGTTAGAACTATATGTTTTCGTTGAGCCGCCCATTAGATCACCTCACGTCGAAGGATACCTAGAATCACTTCATCTACCCATTTGTTGCCGAGAAGGGCGGATTCACGTTTTCTACCTTCTTCCTTGAATCCTATGTTCTTAGCAAGCTTGATTGTTCGATAGTATATTGACGGTACAATAGCTGTCATCCTACGGAGAGGGTACCTCTGAAATACCCAAGCAACTGCTTGTTTACAGAGAAGAACCTTCTCCGCAGGCTTTCTATCAAAGAACAATATATGAACCTCACAATCAATCACTTCATGCATGTTCAATGCATACAAGATTCCAACTATATCCTCATTCTCATCTAATACTTCAAACCAAAGAGAATCTGTCTGTGAAAGCATTCTGGTAAAGTTCGCTAGATCACCCTTAGTGATGTCACTAAATAGCGAACGATACTTATTCATCTCTTCCCAGATCCATGCAGCTTTCTCTGGTGTGATGATAAGCTCTTGTATCTTCCAGCGGTCAAACTCAGCGATTAGAAGATTCGGATCGTAATGGCTGCGTTGGCCACGGAACACTTCACTGTGATTTCTGAGGATGTCCATGACGCCTTGTTGAAATCATAGACAGTTCCAGCTCTGTCTATAGTGTAAATATACCCTGTCGGAACAAACTGAAGATTGTGAGGAATAGTAATCGTTGTATTAGCAGGTCCTGAATCCGGAATATCCACTACCGATGTGAAGATATTTTCTTCAAATGTCAACTTTCCCATCAAGGCGTCGATTATCTGCCGAATGGTAAAGATAACATCAACGACGGTTCTACTAATCTGTGCCATAGATGTCCAATGTTGGACTACTGATTGATTGCAGAACCCTTCACAACCTTGATGAAGAGACTATGGAGACGAAGCGTACTTCCATCGTCAGACCTCATCCTAATCTGGATCTTATGCCTATTGATAGTATATCTGTACGGCTGAACAGTAGGTCCAGAGGTGACTGGAAGATCGACCTGACCATATGTCTGCCAAGTTTGACCACCATTTGTTGAGTACTCAAAAATAGCTGTAATGATCTGGTCTGCCTCATACAGCAACTCAAGCATAATGACAGTTAGATCTTCTAGTGGAGATGCTGGTAGAATCATACCAGTTTGGATCTCAATAGGAATACCTACCGGAGAACCAAAACTATCTACATCTTCAATCACTCCTTCCTTCTCTCTAAGAACTCTGTTTTGATTAGAGCATACCAACACAGGGCCTGGTGTTCTCGCACCAATACCTAGATCATCAAAGGATCCTGCTAACGAGTCGATTGTTCCTGTTAGTTCATCAAAAGTCGCAGCGTACAAGATATCCTTGAACGCCATTCTTTCCAGCTTGAATGGATACAGGCTATGGTACCACACTCCATCATCTAATCTATACTTCCAAACAACACTAGTAGTGTTATTGTTTGCTAGCGGTGGCACATGAATCCAGTACTCTCTATTCCGAGGCTCGAATCCAGCAATCGCCTTACGAGTATTCAATGTGCTACCAAGTAGCTGATCTCTGATTGGGAACCCAATAGGAGTGATTCCTTCAGGTCTGACTACTACCACATCATCTGTAGATAGCATGATGATCTGTGCAAACAACCTCATACTCGTTTGTCCTCTCGGACTTGGAGTACGCACGATTGAACCTGGAGCATCTGTACCTTGATCAAAGCGATAGGTAAACTGGAAAGGCGTATCCACGAAGCCAGTAATATTCATTACCCAAATAGAACTTGCACGAATAATGAAGGCTTCCACATCAGTTACAGGAATCACACCATGCTGAACATCTACCGTACCACCTGGAGAAGACAATAGATCTTCGTATCCTGAGCCTAAGCCAAGCCAATCTTCGTTATTATTCTTCGCACACCACTCAATACGAGTAGTAAACGTCCCATTGAGAGATGGATCAGCGTCTTTCACTACATATGAAACAATCACTCTTCCACCAAAGGTAGTGATATGCTTTCCAACAGCCGCCCCAGGAATAGCGCTATATGTACCATCACCAAGATTGATAGAGTACAATCCTGTTGATCCATCAGTGAAGAGCAACTTATCATTCCAGACAGTAAACTCCACCGTGGTATCTTGTGCAATCGAAAGGGTAGGACCTACTAGAGAGTACCAAGCTGTCCCACCCCAATAGTCTACTCCAGTTCCAGTGACTCTAATGATATAATCACTACCTGTTCTGGAGCTGAATACAACTACTCCACAGATAGGATCACTTACATTGCTCCCAACTCCTTCAACTCCTGGCCTCGTCACATACATAGAGTCTGGCGAGAACACCAGATTTTGAACAAAAGGACTCTCATCAGGAGATAGATCAGTCAATGCCTTGATGTGATTTTCACCTTTTGGAGCGTGAAAGAACATCATAGGCGCTTCAACAATCTGTCCCGGAAGAAGATTTTGTCGAAGGAAGTTTTGAACCTTCCTACTAGTGATTGATCTGGCCATTAGAACCTAACACGAATGTCAGGAGAGTTGTATCGAATCTTCACACCATATACTGTACAAGTCGTACCAGCTGATGGAGTGACATAGAAGCCTAAGCTATAGTATGTGTCAGCTAGGATTGTGTAGTCAGTAGCTGGCCCAAAGCCTAGATTCTGATTTCCAGTTATTGCTCCTGAACCTGCACCTGTGAAGACCGTAGTGTTTACGTCACTTCCCTTTGGCCTTGCATACCCTTTGATGTCATACACAATCGTACCACCAGACTGGTAAAAGCTCAACTCACAAGAACTTGCTGGTACAATAGCACCTACTGGTAGTACAATAGAACACCAGAAATACCCAGTCGTATGAGAAGCTTGTACTACAGGCAATCCAACTGCTGTATTATTCGCGGGAGGTAAAAGTGTACCTGCTGCTGAAACCCACTGCATATCCCAGACAGAGATGTACTTTGCAAGATTCTGTGTCTGCATAAGTCCAGCTTCTACTGGAATAACTGGATCAGCCAAAGGTGTACTTGGGGAATATCCCATGATAGTATTGAGACGTTCCCTAAGATCCAGTTTCTCTTGCCTCAGCCAGTCATCTGCTGTATTCGCAGGCGCCCCACCAACAGGGACTGACTCATTCCAAGTGTTAGTGTAGGTCATTTAGACCTCTACGATCGTCAAAGTGAACTGCTGAAGTCCAGACAATCTACGAAGGAACTCTGTAAAACCCTCAGCACTTGCAACAATCCCATTCTTCCCAAGCACAGGATTGAACTGCTCTCCTACGAGAATACAGCCATGTGAGTCATCATTGATGTTACCTTTGTGAAACAAGATTGCTGAACGTCCAGGAACTCCCGTAACCTCAAAGGTATCACCAAACTTTGGAGACTGTACTCTCTTACAAATATATGTCCCTTTTGGGATACATGACTTGCCAACTTCGTTGTTCTTCCAAGCACGCTCAAGAGATAGCGCAAATGGCAAGCCGTCATCTAAGAGCACACCATAAGTTGCATCCTCGATCTGTGCTATCCTCTTGAGAGTAATCATTTCTTTGTTTCCTTTCCACGACAAGCTGAGTCGAGAGGATGATCTTTACAGATTAGATATAAGATAGTCTCCTGAGTTTGCATTACTCCTTTTCCGATATTAGCCAACTCTGTATTTATTAGTGCATGAGCAGAGTCGTTCTTCTGTTTGAGAATCATCAGCTCTGTCTTGTCTGCTTTCTGTTGTAATGCAGCATATGCCATACCTGACAGAAAAAGCAAAGTTGCTATCTGCCAAGCATAGGCACTGATGAACTCACGAGCAGCCCTCATTCTCTATCCCACCTATTTTGACTGTTGGAAGGAGTCAGTCCAGAAGAACTAGTCAAAAATGGTAGAATCACACCTTCAGTATTATCCATCATATCTTCTTCCTCCATTTCGTTAGGCTTATCTGAAACCCACTGAGTCCAAACTGCCTGAGCCCACTGAGCCTTAGCCAGATCACCTTTCTCATCCCAATAGAGAAATCTTGCCAATCTCCAGATGCCTTGATGCCAGGGGAGGGGTAGAACTGGTTCATCCATATCATCTACCATCTTAGTATAACTTACTTTATACATAAGACGGATAGTGTACACTGCATCTGGCGTTGGAACAAGCTGTACCCAACCTCTCTGACGAACATAGTCAGTCGGCGGGCCATTCTGAAGATCTTGCTGAGTTGACAGCCAGTTCTCATCCCGTTTAGTAAGCTTTCCTCGATTTCCAGCTGAGGTATTCCACAAGCTGAATGCTGACACACAGTCAGAAGGAAGCATGTAGAGAGCACTTCCTGAAACCGTTGGGAAAGTTGTAACCTTACGAGCTTTCAAGAACTTATACTTATCCTGAATCTCTTCTGTTGCATTATTGATGAGACGACCCAACACAAGATCGTCAACTTCTGCTGTGGATGGATTGCCTACCTTCACACGCAGAGTATCAATCAACTCCTTATAGCTAGCCATCAGTCGGAGCCCTCAAGAAGCAGTTGGGCACTATCTTCAGTCGTAAGATCTTCTAGGAGTTCAGTGAGAAGCTCTTTCAGTTCTGTTACCGCATCTGGGATACAAGGCGGAGGATCAGAAGAGAAGATCTCATATGATGCCTCTATATCTGTATACGTAGGTGTGATACATACAGTACTCACGACGCCTCCAACCTTGTAGCATATAAAAGTTTACCTGCCGCATCCGTGTCGAGGGACTACTTATTAGATAGAGCTATGTCCAGGATTGCAGATTACTCCAGTTCGAGCCAGGGAGCCAACAGGAAGAGGATCTCAGGATCAATCTCTCCATCTTCCTCCTTACCATCAGCACCCTTGACTTTCTTCAACTTGAACTGCTCCCACTTCATGGGCTTCAGTCGGTCGATCTCTTCTTCCCTCATGAGAAGCTCAGTAACAGCTTTCTTCCAGTCTTCTTCATGTCCACCGAGATCCCACTGTTCCATCTGGATTACATTGCCCTGAGCATCCTTCTTCTCAGGAATCTTCATCTTCTGGCCATTCTCATCCTTCCTACAGAACTGATCGAGGAGATCATCTCTCGTCTCGGTGTACGCTTCATAGACTGGCATGAGTTGCTTCTTTGCTACAGCAACGAGGAAGGCTGTTCCAACTTCAAGACGAATCTTGTTGCTGGAAATCATGTTCATACCAGTCAGAATGTTTTGGATCTGCTTGTTACTGAGCTTCATGGGAACCCTCATGAGATTGAAAGTTGTACAACATTGGACAAGTGGCAACAACTGCAACTGCGTGGAGCGGGAAAACAGGTCCCGCCCGCCCCGAGAGACCTGCCGGGGCGGGAAGGATCTGCGCGCAGATTAGGCTAGCGCAGCCGTCGCGCGCCATGCACCACCAGAACGAACATAGATCTTATTGTTCGTGGAGTCATATACGATTGCAACAGACCCCGTTGGAGGAGTAACTGCACCAGTCGGAGCACCAGCACAGGAGCTGAACGTCAGGAAGCCAACAGTAGCAGTTGTAGCAAGTGCAGCGCCGTTGTTATAGGTAGCATGGTGGTCAGCAGCTGCAGTCAGGCCAAAGACACTCGTGCCGCCAGTCGTGACGATGGCGTAGTTGATAGTACCACCATCGGTAGGAGCTTCGACATAAACTCCATAGCGATTGGTGATGGTAGAGCCAGCACCCTTAGGAGCACTGGCAGTGCCAGCAACATACAGACCATAGAGGTTTGTCAGAGTGAAAGCAGCCGCTGTAGTCGTAGGTGCTAGGTAAGCGCCATACAGGCTCGTCATCGTCGCACCTGCTGTCGCTGCCACATTTACGCCATGAGCAGCGACTGAAGTACCACTATCAAAAGCAGTGTCAAGCAGGATGCCATACTTCGTCGTCGCAGCACTAACAGAAGCGCCAGTGATCCTGATACCGCTTGTCCCAACTGCCAGACGAATGGCTTCGTTCACAGTACTACCATTACTTGGCGCTACAATGAACAGACCATAATCATTCGTGATTGTGCTACCAGCACCCTTCGTCACGTTGTCAACATAGACGCCATAACGATTGGTGAGAGTAAATGCGGCTGCTGACGTGGTATTAGCGCTATAGAAGCCATACAGACTAGTCATCGTGCCTGTAACAGTACCAATCGCTACAAAGCTACGATAGCTGTTACTTGTACCTGTATCCACACTAGCATCATTGTAGAAACCATACTTAGTCGTAGCCGCACCAACAGATGTACCAGTGATTCTCACACCGAAAGTACCCTGAGACAATCCAATGGAAGCATCCAAACCACCAGCTCCCCCAGAAGCAGCCTCTACATAGATACCCCAGTTCGTTGTCGTCCCCTGAGTCTGCGCCTTCACCACGATGCCATATGCAGTCGTGATCGCTGAGCCGCCTCCCTTAGATGGAGTGTCAACATACAGGCCATATGCATTTGTCACTGTGAAAGCAGCAGCTGCCGTGATGATTTGAGTAAGAATCCCATACGCCGCTGATGTCGTATTGCTATCATGCGTTGGAGTGCACTCAATACCTCTTGATGTATTAGCAGCAGATACAAGTGAGGTACCAGAGATGAGAATCCCTCGATATGCTGACACAGCAGTACCAACACCAATATTGCCAGCTGTCACTTCCAACCCACCAGCTGCAATCTTCGCACCACCTCCAGCAATATGCAGTGCTCGATTGATTGTGGAAGCACCCGTCGGAGTATTGATATAGATTCCGTACTGATTGGTGATAGCCGACCCTACACCAATCGTAGCAGTATCAATATAGATACCGTATGTATTCGTCTGCGTGAAAGCAGCGGTAGCTGTCGTTGGTACAATGTAGATACCATATCCAGCTGTCGTTGCTGCAGACGTCATCGTTGGGCCGATGTAAGCACCATACTGACTTGTGCCTGCAGTCAACACAGTCGTACCAGTCACATTGATTGCTCGGCTGGTACTTGCAGCAACACCAACACCAACACCAAGAGTCGTCGTCAGCGTACTCACCTTCGTCAGAGGAGTCGCTGTCAGCCCACCACCGCTATCTCCAAAGAACGAGATGCGGAAGTTATCCATCGTGATCTGGTTTGTAGTCGGCCCTGCACTCGTCACCAATGGGAGGAGATCAGCAGCGACTACAGTTGTTACAGCAGGTAGAGCAGAAATCTTCGGCATTTAGAACCTCGTGAATAGGTTAGTTTTTCAGCCATCAACAATCTGGTCGGTCGAAACCCTAACCGCAATCAGACGGTCGAACAAGAGCTCATGACGATTGAGCTCTTTTTCATACGATTATGTCAGCGTGACCGTCTTTGTCACGCCGTTGATACGAACGAACAGACCAGCAGTCGTTGTCCACATATCACCGTCAACTGGCGACGTAGGTGCAGCGCCGTGCGCAAGGCGGAGTGAGGAAAGTGCGGTTGTTGCGGCGGGGAGATTCAGCGCCGTGCTCGCCGAGATCGCCGCGCCAGCAACCGCCAGTCCATTCGTGATAACCACTGGACGTGCAATAGTTAGGGCTCCACCCGCTGCCCGTATTAGCCCAATCGGAGTGTCGATGCCCACGCCAGCATCGTTATAAGCGTCAAGTTGAAAGTCCGACCCGGTATTCCCTCCGCCCTCCGGCGTGCTGTTCGCATGTAGGTTCCATCGCAGCGAACCCGCCGAGAACCACTTGATCTGTCGTTGGTAGCCAGCGTCACCATTTATTGAGAGTCCGAGCGATGTCGTGCCAGGTGTATAGCTATAGAAGCCGCCACTCACACGAAGCTGACCGTTGGCGGTCAGCGCCATTCGGTACTCACTGTTCCCGTACCAGTAGAAGTTCGTATTGGCATTCTTCACATTCGACGTGGCATCCGTATCAATGCCAAACTGCCAGATCTCAGCGCCATTACGCCAAAGCTTCACCCCACTCGACCCGACGAAACTCCCAGAATGGGCTGAGTTCAGCGTCAAGATCGCCGAACGAGTGGCGCTCGGTGCCGCACCACCAGTCCCAATCGTAAACGTCGTACTTGCATCCGTCCCCGCGCTGAACACGGAGCCAGTGGCGTTGACGGTGAGGGCGGCACTCATAGTCACCGCCCCAATCAGCGTCGTCGTCCCTTCGTTGTATAGGCCGATGTTCGTCGAAGCTGCACCGCTCTGAGCGGAGATATAGACACCGTAGGCATTGGTGCTTTTCGCTTGGCCCTGATTCGCCACATATAAGCCACAGATCGTAGTAACTGCTGTATTACCAAGACTCGGCGCTCCTACACTCACAGCATGCCCCTGTGTCATGGTGTATGCAGATGCTGCTGTGTGTACGGCAGCATACAGTGCATATCCAGATGCTGTAGCAGTACTTGCAAACACAGGCGTAACATAAATCCCACGCTGATCCGTTGTCAGAAGGCCTGAACCAAGGATGTACAAACTCACCGATGTAACAGGCGCACCACCAAGTCCAACAGGACTATCATACCTGATTCCTGGAGCACTCGCAGTCCAGTACGTGTCAGTACTAGTACTAACATCCACTCCATTGATCTTGAGTCCCTGTGCATTGATGACACCAGCTGCTGGCATACCACCTGTGGGCGTACCTACAGTCATAGCCCCTGTGAAAGCAGCCGTCGCTGAAATCGTCTGCCCATTGATAGTAGTTACACCAGTCAATGCCCCAGTCAGGATGTTGCTAGTGCTACCAGTAACATTGATACCGACACCAGAGAACGTACTAGCATCTACTCTCAGTGCACCAGATGCTGGTGGGCTACTACCCCAGGCACTGTATGTAGTCGAGGGTATAGCTGGACTTGCAGATGGCGGAGTGACTGTCCAAGTCATCTTACGCACCTCCACTTACAAGCAAGCTAATGCTACAATAGAACAACCGCTGAGCGTCTGCAGGATCTGAAAGCACAATCCTCAAGTCCCAGAAAGACTCCCCAATGGAGACTGCTGACGCACCTGAGCCCATACCTTCCGTGAGGAGAGGCAAGAGCGATGCAGATGCATCAGTAATCACCACACCCCACTCATCTAGAATATCAGCACCAGGTAGGAGTTCAATGGAAGTCGTTGTGATCCAGTCACTTGCAGATGGATTCCTCTTCCTTGCGACTTGGATATTCGCAGTTTCAGTCAGATTCTGTGGCGCACGGATCGTCATAGCATCCATGAAATGCAGCGCCGTCCGAAGCTGACCAGAAGAAAGAATGTCACTCAGGGAGTTCGAGACTGTCGCACCAGCTGCTACGGTCAGATAACCGAGTTGCTCGTTGAGCTGTCCCATTATGAACTCCTATGAATCTCGATGGAAGTTGGTCTCGGTTCTGAGCCAGCAACCTTACGGAATCTAATGGCTTCAGGCCGAGGCGAAGGGAATGGGGAGAGGCCAGAAGGCAGTACGAACTCAGTGGATGTTGAGTCGTCCAGCATACGCACCTCGTCCCCAGTCCCGAGACCTGATACTAACACAGCCGAGAAATCATCTCTCACCCGAACTCTCGGAGTTGTGTGACTCTCTACACAAGCCATCATTGCTATTTGCCTATGCGTTGCCATGTTAGTTGTCCAACATTGGACATCTTAGAGAAGTGAAGGATCGTCTGAGATATACCAGACGGTGTAGTCATTCGAAGAGTTAGGAGGTGTGTTAGGGGCATACGTCCCCCGCTTGTCTGCATTAGCAGCAGTGCTACGTGCAACGAATACTCCATTCGTCACAACACTGCCAGCAGCAACCTCCTTCACAGCGGAAGCAACTGAGCAAGGCATGGAAAGGCCGAGCACCGCGCCGAATCCAAGCTTCAACGTATTAGCAGTTGCATCACTCGCAGAGATGACAGTAATCTCGTCCACCTGATAGAACGATGTTACGCTAGTATACGTCTTGGACGTTCCAGTAGCCGTGACACTCCATGTCTCTGTAATCTGACGACCATAACGATCTTTGCCAGTAATGACACCATTACAAGCAACTACCGACGAGGCATGGGTAACTGTTACAACGACGTTGCGAGGATAGTCTGGCTTACCTGTTGCTCCGTAAGTACCATTCCACTCTGCAGTAAGCGAGCCAGATGTTCGATTGCAGGTAATAGTACTGTTGTTTGGCATTTCACCTGCGCCAGTTAGACCAGTACTAATATATGCAGTCGTGCTAGCAGTTACTGGAGCAGTCCAAGAGTCCTTTACAAGGAGACTCAGAGCTACTCCCACTGGATTTCCATCTAGTACTCCTGGCTCGAACCCACGAGCAGGAGCACCAAGCGTGCCATTATATCTTCCAAATACCCCACGGAGGGGCAGTGGAATCGCTCCACCAATATTGGCATTTTTGAGCGTCATAGCAATACCCTCCCAGGTATGTTAGGGTTAGGCACCACTTGAGCCATAGATGCCACGCCAGTCACCAAAGCCTGAGCCATTACGACGTGTACCCTTGAACTTAGCATCCCCAGTGTCAAAGTCATCAAAGTTCGAGAAGCTAAATGGGCGACGGTCATAGTAGTTCACATCATGCTGGTCGCACTGCAAGAACCAAGCATCTGAATCCGTCAGATAGTGGCTCTGATGGCCAACGATGCTTTCCTGTGCTACCTGATTGACATCATTCAGATTCCCACCAGGCAGGAACTGGCTCTTGAGCACCTGATTCACAATCCAGTGGTCACCTGGGTTGTAGATCACACGCTTCGGAATGAACAAGGCAGGAATACCCGACTCATCCGTGAGCGTAGCAAAATGCTCGATTGCAGCCTGAAGCGGAATCAGGCCGAAGTCGACATCAGTCGCTGGCCGATTGGCTAGCGTCGCTCCACGAAGAGTCGTGTGTGACGTGCTGCAAAGTGAAACGCCTGCCTCAAAGCCGTTGAAGTTCGCGTCAAAAGCGTTATTGAACGGAGCATGACGAATGATCTCTTCATTATTACGGGCAGAACGGCCAAGCGCCTTTGCAAAGCGGCCACCCATAACTCCGTAGAGATCGTCATCATACATTTCCTGCGTAATACGATACGCTAGACCATAGGTCGTCCAGGTATAGCGCTTCTTCGTACCCTGAATACCGTCCTGATAGATGATTGAACCACCTTCAGGCTTGGCCTGCAGAGTACCGAACCCAGCAATCGGGAAATCTTCTTCATACGCACGCTTTGAGGTGCCACTATTCGTGATTACAGCACCCTCAATCGGGCGTTCCTTGTATGTCTCAAATACGATCTTCCTAAACCCAGGAACGATCAAGTGGGAGAACCCGCCACGATTCATAGTCATAGTTGGTCTCCTTTACGAGGCAAACTGAAGGTTAGCAGCAAGGAAGCGAACAAGGAAGCCTTCCTGTTGCGGGGAGTTGAAGATGTCGATAACACTAACACGAGTATTGACAACATCAGTAGTATCTACACGCCAAACGCCGGAGTTATTAGCAATGCCATAAGACACGCCAATATTCGTAGTCGCAGGCGTCGTAGCACTAGCCATGAACACTTCCGTCCCACTCTTCAGAAGTGCCACAGGGATCTGAGTACTACCAAAGATATTACCAGGCCACTCCGTCCCGAGGCCAAAAGCTGCCGAGGCAAGAGCAACACCAGCAATCAGAGCAGGGTCTGCACCGCACCCCTTGAGAGTCTGTGTAGCAGTGTCAAAGTACACAAGCTCTCCAACCTTGAAAGTAGCAGCACCATCTACAGTAAAGTATCTAACCTCCGGATACCCACTGAGATTGCCGCTGACAACCGGCTTGAAGTTGGAACTCATTTACTCTCCTTCATCACTAAAGAGTCGTTTTGGATCAACGCGAATATCGTACTTGTCACGGAGAGTTCTAGCAGTGTTCTCTGCAAGGACCTCCATGTCAGTCTTGTGAGAAGTAAGCCTACGCTTATTCTCAGCTTTTTGCGCCGCGACTCTGGCTTCATGTGTCTTGCGAGAGATAGCAAAAGTTGCCATCTCGTCGCCGATTCTCTTTCCCCCTTCCGACTCTGGAACGAGGACATACCCTTCAGCTTGGCGTGCAGCGACCTTATCTGGATTCTTAGTATTCAGCCAGCGGACGTGTACTTCTGGGCCAAGCTTTTCCTGCGTACTTCTAGCGTCAAGCAACTGTTCCTTCGGCGTCCGAACAGGAGCACCTGGAATAGTCTTAGCTTCTTCTGCGGCTAGTTTAGCCTTGATGATTTCGATAGCTGTAGGCATTTTATTATCCTCCGATCTTCTTCCAGTGGGCGTAATCCTTATAACTCATTCCCATAACATCAGCAGCATGACGCTCTTCGGCATCCAATCCAAAGTTACCTGTATCACCACCACCAGCCTTTGGAGCAGATGAAGGAGTACGAACTGTGGAGGACGAGAAAGATGCTCCAACCGAAGCAGCCTCCATCTCACGAGCAGCATTAGCAGCAGCTTCAGCAGCCTTCTTTGTACGAGCCTCAAGCAACTTCTCAAAGTTACCAGGCTTTCCACGAACAAAGGAAACTAGATGTGCCCAACCTTCTGGGTTAGCAAGAACAGACTTATCAGCAACAGTATCAGCCAGTTGCTTGATCTCTGCACCAAACAGCTCAAACTCATCCTTGAACTGTGCCTTCGCAACATTCTCAGCCTGTGCAGAAGCTCCAACAGCCAGTGACCCAAATCTCCGCTCAAACTGAGCAGCAGCATCCTGAATGGCAATCTCATTCATGTAGGCGATTGCCTGCATTGGATTGGTCTCATAAAGCGCATCCCACTCTTCTTTTGTTAGACGCTTTTGAGGTTCAGGAGGTGGAGCCATTACTACTGGAGCCACAGGAGTAGCAGAACCTGCTTTTGCCTCAGCTGCAAGACGAGCAGCATTAGCAATATTTACAGACTGAGCAAGAACCTCACGGTCCCGGATGAGTTCGGCGACAGTCTTTCCACGGAGTTCTTCAGGAACATTGTCGCCTTCGAGTTTGATTGATGCCAAGTCAGCAGCTTTTCCTTCAGCTGAAGCTGCAGCTAGCTGTTCACCAATCTCTTCCATTGTTACGGAACTACCTGGCATTGTCATTTGGGAGACTCTCCAAGAAGGGTTTTGATCTCATTGATAGATGTATCAATAAGTTCGAGCACATACTTAGCCGCTGATACCTTGCCCTGCCATCGGAGGCATAGGACTGGGTTGTCCTCCCGTAGCAGAGCCAGGTTGGCTTGGGACTGGTACTGCTGGACCTCTTTGATCAGGAACCGAAAGCCCACGCTGTCCTGTAATACTTCCAATGAGTCCTTCAAGGCCTCCAGGTCCTGCCTGTCCGTTGGCAGTTTCATCGAAAATCTTCTCCAAATCTGGTAGGTATGTGTCAGGATTACGAATATCGTATTTCTGGAGGAGATCAAGGAACATCTTACGAGCAGCGTCCATGATTTCCTTGAGCATTTCAGTCAGCTGAGGAATAGTCTGCTGTGCCTGAATCGCCATCTGACCTACCTGCACAAGCTTCTCATAGTATCCCATGAGAACTTGGATGATCGCAAGTTGCATCTGCTGTTGGGCAACACGAGAGTTAGAGGCATCCGTGGCACTCAGATCAATCCCTAGAGATCCATTGATGTTCTCAATGCCAACCCCATTGAAGAAAGCTCTAACATCTTCGGCGACATTATCATCACCAAAAGCGATATCCTCAATCCCATCTAGACCATACTGAACCCAAATGGCAAAGCAGTTCTCAACCACCTCAGCCAGTCCAGCACGGACATTAGCAAGAACCTCTTCCACACGACCCTTGCCTTCGGCAATGAGGGCCATCGTGGAAGTCGCAGTTGCACGAGAACCTAGAATAGGAGACTCACGACCAGTTAGATAGTCGGAAACACCAGTCCTCTTCTCAATCAAACCGAAAGTATTCTGACGTTCGGAGAGAGTACTGTTATAGATATCTGCAGCCGCGAATGGGATAAGATCCTTTGCTGGTTCATCTACCCGGAATACACGACCAGAGTACAACTTCGGGCGATTCTCGATAGTCGCGTCCTTCCTAGCAATGAACATCCTGATATTTGCTAGATACGCATTATCCGTAGCTATCCTATGCCAGTTAGTCAACTGAACCTGGAATGGATAAATCATCTCACACAATCCAAGCCCCTGAACTGTCGAGTTGGCGACAGTGTAAGGAATAGCTGTGTATGGATAACGCTGACTGAAATACCAGTTGTATCGAATCTGTAGGAACTTCCGATGTAGATAGTCATAGGTAATAACAAGGTTCTCTGGAACCCCGTCACCATCTATATCAAACTTACACCAAATCTCCCACAGTTCAAAGTAGAGTTTACGCTGCTGGATGTTCTCTTGCTGCCCAGCAGACTGCTGCTGTTGCATCTCCAGCATATCACGAGAGATTGTCTCCTTTCCAGCCAAATCTGATGGATCGTCAATCTTTCCTGACTTATAGGCAATCATCAGATCGTTGTAGGTAACAATCTGCCTCTCCATGATAAATGGAGACTTCTGAATATCCTGATACATTGCTGGACAGAAGAAGTAGTTGATAGGAATACCAACTACTCTCGGCCCACGGAAGCGGGTTACTTCTTTCTTGACCACTGACCAATCTTGATCGTATGTCTTGACAGAGTAAGTCTCACGATCATAGATAGTCTTCAAGTACATCGTACCATGCTTACAGAACTCAAACAACCGAGGACCACAAACTTCTCTCAGATGGAGTTTATTCTTCTGATAGTAGTCTAGAAACTTCTCAAGAGAGTCTGTCTTATCTACCCACTGCTTTCGGAGTGGTTTGAGTCGGAATACCGGATCGGCCTTGAAGATTGCCTGCGAAATACGTGCTTGTATAGGATCGACAGCCATCGCAATCGCAGGGACAACGTCGGTACAGGCACCTTCAAAAGGAGGCGTGTAGCCACTGCCTTGATCAGTGAGTGCACGGTAGGATTTCTCCTCAGTAGCCCACTTAGAGATATTCTCCTGCTGCGAAGCCAAGGTCTCAACTAGCCATTTATCAATCCACTGCCAGAAGTTATTGTAAGTCTCTTCATCCTTGAAACCACCTTCTCCTACTTTCAATAGAGGCTTCGGGAATGGCTTTTCTTTATCTGGTGGAGGAAGCGTACCATCTGTCACAGACTGCACGACAGCTTCTCCTACTCTCCTCGTCCCCTGGAAGATCATTCCTTCTAGTTCCGTAGGAGGATTCATCTCATACTGAGGATTAGTCATTAGTTAGGTCCTCCCCACGTTGCGCGCACTGCGCGCTAAAAGCAACTGCGCAGAGCGGGAAGAAAAGGTGCCGTGCGGGGCGCTGGGTGCTGCGCGCCACGAAGCATCTGTGCCAGGCGGGATCGAGATGTCCAACATTGGACAAGCGATCATGATATTTGAGTCTCGCAAATCTGACCACCGAAGATGGAGTATGCCAACTCAGGATCAATCTCTTCATCCGGATCAAGGTTCAGAGCCTTCCGAATGATCTCAGTGTCTGTCCCTCGGATGGATGAGATGATTCGGCGTTCTTCCTTCCGCATCCGTTCTTGAAACTCAGGAGAGAGCTGACCCTTCACAAGCTGAAGCTGAAGAGCCAAGCAGTCCACTGCATCGTCATGTTCCCCTAGGGGATAGTCTGCCATCTCTTGACGCAAGATCATCTGCGTCGAGCGAATGAACAGACGGCCTGTCGCCATGATAGGCTGCAACCCCCGAACGTGAGGCTTGCCCTTCCCACCTGGCTTCAGAGGTTCGATCCTGCTATACAACCCTTCTGCATCTGTCCGCTGTTTTAGGAAGAACTGGAGAGACATCTGATAGGTGGCCTTCTCAATACCGATCTTTCGAGGGCCGTATCGCTTGGTGAACATCACTAGCTTCTCGATCAGTTCGAGAGGCGTACACCTTGCTGCGAAGCTCTCCAATACCACCATCTGATTACGTGGTGAGATGCCTACCACCGAGATGCTGTTTCGATCACTGGTCAGGGTCTCCGCTGGGGCTGGATCAACTGTGATCGTTACATCCAGCTGATCCAACCTCCAGCTGTCTTGCACCGTCCCATCGTGGTTGAAGAGCTCTACCCGATCCCCTGCCTCATTCCATTCCCAGAACTTTAGATCCTCTACATTCAGGTCCTGAACATCTGGGTTCCTCGGATTGTTCATGTAGTTGCATGACCATCTGTACTCCAGCACCACATCCCGAATCTCAGCAAGCTTCTTCAAGCTGAACCGCTCTGGGAAGATTGGCTGTCCGTCCTCGATCGCCCCTCTGATGAAGCGGGACATCCTCGGACGGAAGGTCTTCTCGTACCATGAGTACACATCCGCGAATGTCCATCTCGTCCCTACCAGCCAATGTGTATCTTTTTCTGGATCAATCATCAGGGCATCTACACCCTTGATTCTATTGATTGCTTCCTGCATGACCAGCTCGGACCTGACAGCTTCTTCCGAGATCGGGTCGTCATCTGTGATATGATTGAAGTGCTGAGATGTGCTGGTGCTGGTAATGCCAGCTGCACTAATCGTCGGTTCAGGGTATTGTCCCTGCCTAACGAAGTCTAGCTCACTATCATTCCACCGGACCTTCTTCATATCTTTAGGGATCACCTCCGGATACAGGGCTCTGAAGATCCGGTTGCCTTCAGCATGCTGTCGGATGGTACGGAGGAACCTCTGTGCGTTTGTTGCTACCTCATTCCGAATGAGATTTCTCTTCTCTGGATTCTGAACCACCTTCTGCATTGTCCCACCGATAGTTAGGACAGATGACTTGAAATGGTCACGAGGCCAGAGGATCAACTTGAACTGTGAAGGGTTCACCTGGATGAATCTGCAGGCTGGCCCGTGGCAGCCCATCGCCATGTCTCTGTATCCCAGAACCCCCTTCGCAAAGAAGTAAAGGTCGGTTCGCCCTCGCAGTGCGAGTTCTTCTCGCATATCGGTGGGGAGGGATGCGACTTTCTCGTCTACGAAGGGGATATCTGGGGTATCAACCATGAGCCATAGTCCTTAGACTGTGCATAGCAGCGTCTGCCGCCAACCATGCAGAGTTCCAAGCCTGCGTCCTCCATTCCCTTTTACTGATGGGCTGTGTCTTTGGATGTGTCAGCACAGATTGATTCTCCTTCAATGTGAAGAACATCTCATTGAAGATGAGCCTTGCTAACTCACTCCACTTACGCCATTGGCGCACTGGTACTTTGTATATGTTCCTAGCCATTCGGATTAGCCTTCTTCAGTTTGAACGAGACGACCGCTGCTCCTTGCACGATGAGACCTTTCAAGATCGCAGGGGTCAACTGGCTGAGACAGTCTGATGCACTCATATCTACCGAGCATGAAATATTCGTCCCGATGACACTTGCTCCCACTGCAAACGCCTGTGTCAGCACAAACATCCAAGCATGTTTTGCCCATGCTGGCTGACTGTCAATCCAACCTCCGAGCTTCTTGATATACTGGAAGGCAAACATCGCCAGGGGCCCTGCAACTGCTCCGATCAGGAACGACGTAGGAACTAGCTTCAACAGTACATTCATTCTGTTCCTCCAGTGATTGATGGCCGCTGAGGAACTTCATCTACTTTGACGAAGTCTCCTTCTGCGACCTCTGCATCCATCGCCTGCAGCAACCTTCCTTCTGTCAGGGCTGCAGCAATCTCCTTCGCATCCCTCCCTGAAAGAGTGAAAGCTTCCATCTGAATCTTGTTCGTCTTGCTCGTCTCTGGGTTCCGATCGAGGATATCCTTTGCAGCCTTGAACTTGACCTCCTCCGTCGAGCCGTTGGTGATCTGTTCTTCCATCACATTCAGTGCCTTCTCTGATAGCTTCGCTATGACGGCTGACAAGCTCATGGCTCTCTCTGTAACCCCAGAATCAAAGGATTCCTCAAACTTCCTGCCTGCCACCGAGCGTCTGGCATTACTCACTGTCGACGCTGTGACTCCCGCAATCTGCCCTGCTTCCCTTTGTGTCCTGACAGCACCCGACACATATAGCTTCAATGCCATCTTCGTCCTTGGAGGGACGTTTGGATGGTCTTTCTGTCTCCATGCCCTGTTATATTCCGGTGAAGTCATTTCCAGCCCATTCCGATGTCAGGCCTCGTCAGGCCATGTTCTCCATCTCTCCATCACATCATAATATCAGAACCATACCTTGTCAATAGCCTATGTCGAAGATGTCCAATATTAGACAAGTGGGCATCCGAGAAGTCCCTGCTAGAATGTTTGTCAGTATGACCCTAAAAAGTTGCTCGCGTTTTGTAGGAAGTCACCTCCGCGCGGGCTACTCACGGTTGGGGGGCTACCCCCCGTCCGTCGCTGTGTCGCATCGACACGTCTTGACATTTCACATCATCGGTTGTATCATTCATACGTAGCGAAACGACACGCACGACGGCGGTTGGCCGCGTGTTGGTGTCACCGATGTTTGACAACTGATTGTATGTGTATGTGTCGGATCGAAACAACAACCGATTCATCCGACACGGAGAAACGATGGACATCAATCAAGCCATTACCGACAACGGTTGTCAGGAATACGGTTTCAAATGGAGCGCCGAAACCGTCAGCCGCGACCACGGGCCAAATGCGAGCGATCGGCGCCCGGTAAACAACAAGGCGCAGATCGTGGTCATTTTTGACGTGGCGAAGTTCGAGGCCGCGTTCCCCGGGTATTTGCTCAAGTGTGCCAATGGCACGTCTCCCCGCGTGGAATGCCAACGCATCGGGCGGAAGTTCACGGGAAATGACATTCCCGGAAACCGCCGTGCGGTTGTGTCGCACATGATGGGATCGCGCGTGAAGTTGGCGCGCATCGTCAGCCGCCCGTTGCCGGACGGTAAGACGTACACCGGAACGGACGAAACCGAATACCGCCAGATGTACGCGGCGGCGCTTGTGGACGCCGGAGTTGACGGCCCACTCGCGGTTGAGATCGCACGTAGAACGGCGTGGTAACGTAGGGTAAACCCCCGACACATACACATACATTACCTCACAACCCCGTAGGTGTTTCGCTTACGGGGTTATTTTTCGTCGCTGATATGCCGATGTTAGGATGATGTGTCAGGTCCCGGTAGGAATCGTAGGTCCTTACACCCGGGTTTCATGGGGTGGTAGGTGTTGTAGGGGTTTCCCTGGTGTTTAAAAATATATGTAAGGGAAAACCTTAGGGCATACACCTACTACCATACAAAACCCACCCGTCAGGACCTACTACTCCTACCATGTCCCATTTATGGTTGATCGAATATTACATTGACAGAACCATTGCGGAGTTGAACACCTGATGGTATCGTTCATTCAATGGGAACGTGGATGGGATTGACAACCGATGGAATGGACATTCACTCATTCGGAGGTGGATAATGGCTAATCCCACAAGGATTCCACCGGGAAGTAAAATCTTGATCATTGCCAGCCAGGTGACGTTTGAGGAGATTCTCTCCCATACGTTCGTCGTGTTGCTGGAGACGGAAGATGGTTGGATTCTCACAACGACAAAGGTGTGAGTTGTCCAATGTTGGACATCTGCAACGTGTCAGGTGGCAACTAAACTTGACAAGTTGTGGATCTGATGGTATCATTGTTACATGGGGTCGGATGAACCGATCCCAATCGTAGGATAACCTGAGATGCCGCATAGCGGCGGAGGTAGGAAAATGTATCAGAAGCTCACTCCCAAAAAGCCCAAGCCTCGGGCAGTCCATCGTGAAGTTACCGATGAAGACGTTGAGGCACTCCTCAGACTGGTCGAGAAGTGGCATGCCCGTCTCACGATCAAGCGTGGCGGGGAGATCATCATTCGCTCGGAGAGATAATGAGCAAACTCAAATCTCCCTACACCATCATTGATGGTAGGGTAACGTATAACTTCGCACAGTTGTACGTTCTCGAATGTCCTTTGGGACATAGCAAGTTCGGGTACAAGACACGGCTTCCAGTGGAAGATACCGTCGTTCCCTGTGTTCACTGCGGTACCAGATGCACAGTCACCCCATCGGAGGGATAACACGATGCCTGACGAACGGATCACCATTACGTTTGAGCAAGGAGAGTTCGATCTCTTCGTTGCTCTC
>Ga0334722_10000776_pt1 | contig 44118 bp, 46 predicted proteins | sample C3_bottom_MG_FD_207210 | JGI IMG/M metagenome (GOLD analysis project Ga0334722, IMG submission 207210) | Sediment microbial communities from Yellowstone Lake, YNP, Wyoming, USA - C3_bottom | ecosystem: Environmental > Aquatic > Freshwater > Lake > Sediment | place: USA: Wyoming | collected...
GCCCAGCGAGGCCGTGATCACGCCCATCGCCAGCATGACCGCGACGTCGCGCGCGCGCACCTGGTCGCCTGGCCGCGCCAGGCTTGGAATCCGGGACGCCCCTACCAGGCCGTCGTGGGTTGCGAGAAGCACTCGAAACACAGGTTTCACTGCCCTTCGGCTAGAACGCTTCCAGAATGGCGCTGATGACGGTCCTGGCAAAATCCGTCGCCACGCGCTGCATGGCGTTGGAACTCTGGCCGAAGAACGCCGCCGGGTCGCCGGCCTGCGTCTCGGGCGGCAGGTCGTATTCTTCCCGGAAGGTCATGCGCTGGTTTTCCCAGAGCACCTTGTTCGTCTTGAGGTCGATGAACTGGATCGACGTCTGGATCAGGATGACGTAACGCGTGGCCTGCTGCTGCTGGTTGAAGTTGGCCGGGGCCAGCGACAGGCTCACGATCGTGCCCTTCACCACCGCGTCGACGCCGGTGTCGCGCGGCACCACCGAGTACTTGCCTCGGCCGATCAACTCCGAGCGGACCTTGTCGCTGAACAACTGTTCCACTTCGAAGAACGGCGTATTGTTGGCGAATTCCGGGATGCCGATGACCTTGATGTAGGACGGCAGGAACGACCCGCGGCCCGCCAGCGTGTACCCGCAGCCCGCGGCATTCGCCGCGAGCAGCACCATCAGCGCCAGTTTGGCGAATGTACGCACAACACTCCTATCCAATCACGAGACTGACGAGCTTGCCCTTGGCGACGATGACCTTGCGTACCGTCTTGCCCTGGATGAAGGCGGCCACCGCCGGGTCGGCGAGCGCAGCCTTCTGAATGTCCTCTTCCGAGCTGTCGGCGGGTACCGTGACTCGCCCGCGCAGTTTCCCGTTCACCTGGACCGGGATGACGACCTCGTCGGCCCGGGCCACATCCTCGTCGAACACGGGCCAGGGCGCAAACACGATGCCCGCGGCGTGGCCGAGCTGTTCCCACAGCTCTTCCGACATGTGCGGCGTGAAGGGCGACAGCATCAGCACGAGCGCGTGCACGGCCTCGCTGATGACGGCCACCGTCTGCGGCCGCTCGGCCGGCGGCGGGGCATCGTCATCCGTCCGGCGGCTGGCGCCGGTCTTCGTGTGCTGGTCGCCGAACAGATACAGCTCGTTCACCAGTTCCATCAGCGCCGACACGGCCGTGTTCAAGTGGACCCGCGGGTCGATGTCGAGCGTGACGCGCCGGATGGTGTCGTGTGTCTTGCGGCGCACGGCCCGCTCGGCGTCCGTCAGGTCATCGAATGCCCCGGTGACGCCGGGCGCCGTCATCGCCGGCATCCACGTCTGGACGAACCGCCAGACGCGCATCAGGAACCGGAACGCGCCTTCGAGGCCCGCATCGGTCCATTCGATTTCCTTCTCGGGCGGCGCCACGAACATCACGTACAGGCGCAGCGCGTCCGCGCCGTACCGCTGCAGCATGTCGTCCGGGTCGACGACGTTGCCCTTGGATTTCGACATCACGGCGCCGTCCTTCAGCACCATGCCCTGCGTCAGCAGGCGGGCAAACGGCTCGTCGTGCGTCACCATGCCGAGGTCGCGGAACACACGCGCGAAGAAGCGCGAGTAAATCAGGTGCAGGATCGCGTGCTCGACGCCGCCACTGTAGAAGTCCACCGGCGCCCAGTAGCCGACCTTCTTCGGGTCGAATGCCTGGTCGCTGTTCGTGTTGTCGCAAAACCGGTAGAAGTACCACGACGAATCCACGAACGTGTCCATCGTGTCGGTCTCGCGGCGAGCGGGCTTGCCGCACGCCGGGCAGGGCACGTTGACGAACTCCGGAACCGTCGCCAGCGGCGAATTGCCGCGCCCGGTGAACTCCGTGAGTCGGGGCAGTACCACCGGCAACTGGTCGTCCGGAACCGGGACGATCCCGCACGCCTCGCAGTGGATCATCGGGATGGGCGTGCCCCAGTAGCGCTGGCGCGAGATGCCCCAGTCCTTCAGCCGGTACTGCACCGTGCGCTGGCCGATGGCGCGGCGCTCGGCCTTCTCCGCCATCGTCTCCTTGGCGTCCTCCGACCAGAGGCCCGTGTACTCGCCGGAGTTCACCACGCGCCCCGGCTCCTCGTAGGCCGCAGTCATCCCGGACGCCACCAGCGGCGTCGCGCCGTCCCCTTCGGGCTGGATGACGACCCTGATGGGCAGCTTGTACTTGGTGGCGAACTCGAAGTCGCGCTGATCGTGCGCGGGAACGGCCATCACCGCACCCGTGCCGTATTCGCCCAGCACGAAATTGGCCACCCAGATCTGCACCTGTTCGCCGGTGAACGGATTGATCGCCACGCGGCCCGTGTCGAAGCCTTCCTTCTCCACCTCGCCGGTCATCCGGGCGCTGCGGTCCTGGCGGCGGAACTTGTTGTTCGCCTCGCGGAACGCGGCCGGGTCTGGCGCCTCGGCTGCCATCCGTTCCACCAGTTCGTGCTCCGGCGCCAGCAGCACGAACGTGGCGCCGAAGATCGTGTCGATCCGGGTGGTGAACACCTCGATGTCGATCGACCCGCCCGATCCGGGTTTCGTCACGAGCGGGAAGCGCACGCGCGTGCCCACCGAGCGCCCGATCCAGTTGCGCTGCATCGTCAGCACCTTCTCGGGCCAGTCCTTCAGGCCGTCGATGGCGGTCAGCAACTCTTCGGCGTAGTGCGTGATCCGCAGGAACCACTGCTCGAGGTCACGGCTCGCCACCAGCGTGCCGCACCGCCAGCAGCCGCCCTCCACCACCTGCTCGTTGGCCAGCACCGTCTGGCACGACGGGCACCAGTTGACGTTCGACCGGCGGCGGTACGCCAGGTCGCGCTCGAACATGCGGATGAACAGCCACTGGTTCCACTTGTAGTAGTCCGGCATGCACGTGGCGAGTTCACGCTCCCACGCGTAGCTGATGCCGAGGCGCTGCAACTGGCCCTTCATGTGGGCGATGTTCGCCAGCGTGGACGTCTCCGGGTGGATGCCGTGCTTGATGGCGGCATTCTCCGCCGGCAGCCCGAACGCGTCCCAGCCGAACGGGTGGAGCACGTTGAAGCCGCGCATCCGCTTGGTGCGGGCCATCACGTCGCCAATCATGTAGTTGCGGACGTGGCCCACGTGCGCGTGGCCGGACGGATACGCGAACATCTCCAGGCAGTAGAACTTCGGGCGCGACGGATCGTCGACCACCTCGAAGGCGCGGGCATCCGCCCAGCGCTTCTGCCACTTCTTGTCGAGAGCCTGCGGCTGGTACTCAGTCATGACCCAAGAATTATAGCCCACGCCAGTAGGCGGACTGGACCGCGCGGACGCGTTTCGACGCCAGCATTCCGCGCGCGGGCGTCTCGTCGTCCCCGCGGGGCGTCGCGGGGCTGGCGCCGGCGTCGCCAGCCATCGCGCCGAGCGTAGAGTCGAGCGACTCGGTGAAGGCGGGCAAATGATAGCCGCCCTCCGTGACGATCACGATGCGGCCAGACGCACACCGGTCGGCCACCGCCACCAGTTGCCGCGTCAGCCCCGCATACCCGGCGGCCGTCAGGCGCATGCCACCGAGCGGATCCTGTTCGTGGGCGTCGAATCCGGCCGACACCAGCAGCAGGCCTGGATCGAACTCGGCCAGGATGGGCGCGACGATCTCGCGATAGACGAGGCCGTAGTCCAGGTCGGTGGCCCCACCGTCGATCGGGATGTTCACCGTGAAGCCGGCGCCATCGCCCGTGCCGACCTCCGCTTCGTGGCCCGACCCCGGGTAGAACGGCCACTGGTGCGTGGAAAGGAACAGAACCGCGGCGTCGGCCAGAAACGCCGCCTGCGTGCCGTTCCCGTGGTGCACGTCGAAATCGACAATGGCCACGCGTTCGACGCCGCGGGCCCGGGCATGGGCGGCGGCCACCGCGACGTTGTTGATCAGGCAGAAGCCCATCGCCCGGCCTGGCTCGGCGTGATGGCCCGGCGGCCGAACCAGCGCCGCGGCCCGTCGGTGGCGGCCGTCGAGGACGGCGTCCACCGCGGTCACGGTGGCGCCGGCCGCCAGTTGCGCCAGCTCCCAGGACTCCGGCGACGTGAACGTGTCCGGGTCCAGCATCACCGCCTGCCCGGACGTCGCCGCCAGTGCGTCTAGGTGGCCCGCCGTGTGCACCCTCAGGAGCTGCTCGCGCGTGGCCGCCACGGGTGCGCCGACCTGCGCCCCGCGCCCCCGCCACGCTTCGGCGACAACGTGCATGGCGTCGGCCCGCTCCGGGCGTTCGGGATGGCCGGGGGGCGTCTGGTGGAGCGCAAACCGATCGGACGTCACGATGAGCAGCGGCATCACGCCTCCCGGCCCAGGAGCTTCAGCGCATCCCCACGCAGGGCGGCCAGCCGCTGTTCCAGTTGCACGCGATACGCCTCCAGGGCCTGTTCATCGAGCCCGCGGGGCACGTCGAGCGGGTCCCCGACGACGAAGGCCACCCGGCTGAACGGCTTGGGAATCTGGTGGCGGTCCCAGCTGTTGAGCGTCCAGTGGCGATCGGATTCGATGTGGAACGGCAGCAGCGGGCACCCGCTGGCCATCGCCAGCCACACCGCGCCGGCCTTTGCCACGCCTGATGGTCCTCGAGGGCCGTCCACGGTGAAGGCGGTCGGATGGCCCGCCCGCAGCTCACGCATCATCTGCTTCAACGCCCCGGCCGCGTTCCTGGAACTGGACCCGCGCGCGGTGCCGAAGCCGAATCGCTCGATGATGCGGGCAATCCACTCGCCGTCGAAGTTCTGCGAGGTGATGACCACGACGCCGCGGCGCTTCAGGAACACGGTGCCCGCCATGATCCGGCCGTGCCACAGGCAGAGAATCGGCTGCCGCCCCCCGGCCACGACCGCGTCGTAGCGCTCGTGACCGCCGACGCGCCACCGGAAGGTGGACCCGAGCAGCGCGATGAGCGGATATCCCAGTGCGGCGATCACCGCGACCTGCAGCCGCTTGAGCGGCGACGCCTGCCAGGTGGGTTCGTTCACGTGATGGTCTTCAACCGGCCTTCGACGAACGTCATCAGGTCGACGAACTCGACCGATGCATGGGCGGCGGAATCCTGCGCCCCCTTCAGCATGATGGAACAAAAGGGGCATGCCGTGACGACGGTGCCGGCCCCGGTGGCCTGCAACTGCTCGAGGCGTTCCTGGCTGATCCGCTTGCCGTCCTCCACTTCTTCGAACAGCAGGCCGCCGCCAGCCCCGCAGCAGAACGGGTTGTTCCCGCTGCGTTCGGGCTCCATGATGTCGCCGCCGAAGCGCTGCAGCAGCTCCCGCGGCTCTTCCACGTGCCCGGCATAGCGTCCCAGGTAACAGGGGTCGTGGAACGTGACCTGGGACGACACCGGCACCGACAGGCCACGCGTCAGTTGCGCCACCAGCACGGCCGAATGAACGACGTCCACCTGGTAGCCGAACTCGCGGTAGTCGACGCCGATCGTCCGGAGACAGTGCGGGCACGACGTCAGGATCTTCGTCACCCCCGCGGCCTGGAAGTCGGCGATGTTCGCCTGTGCCAGCTCCTGGAACAGGTACTCGTTGCCCGTCCGCTTGGCGATGTCGCCCGTGCACCGCTCCTTCGCCAGCACGCCAAACGTCACGCCCTGCCGCCGCAGGATCGAGAACAGCGAGCGCAGCGACTTCTGGAACTCGGCTTCGTACGATCCGGAGCAGCCGAGCCACATCAGGTACTCGTGCCGCGACGCGTCGAACGTTTCCACCCCCGCGGACTGCACGAACCGCTGCCGCTGGTCCGAGGCAAGCCCCCACAGGTTGCCGCGGCGCTCGAGCTGGTTGTAGAGGGCCGCGAACGCGTCCGGCGCCGCGCCGTTCGACACGAGGCCGCGGCGCGCGCCGATGATGAGCGGCAAGTGCTCCACCCCGACCGGGCACTGGTTCTCGCACGCCCCGCACGTCGTGCACTGCCACAGCACGCCCGGATCGAAGAGCCCGGCGAGTGGCGCGTCGAACTTGCCCGCCAGCAGCGCGTCCTCCGTCTGGAGGATGAGTGTCTTGGGATTCAGCAGCTTGCCGGTGGCGTGCGCCGGGCAGTTCACCTGGCACCGGCCGCACTCGACGCACGTGAACGCATCGAGCACCTGCTTGCGCTCCACGTCCTTCAACGTCTCGAGGCCCACCTGCTCCCGCTCGAAGTCGAGATTCGGCACGGTGGCGAGCGTGCTCGACCGCAGGTACACCGTGAGCGGCGAGATGACGAGGTGGAAGTGCTTCGAGCCGGGGATCACGACCATGAAGCCGAGGATCACCAGCGCGTGCACCCACCAGTTCACGCGCGCCGCCACGCCCCCGGTCAGCCAGAAGTCCAGCAGGAACGTCACCATGAGCGCGATGATGAAGCCGCCAATCAGCACGGACTCCAGCGAGACCGTCTTGCCGAGCTCCGCCGGCCGGACGAACACGCGGCGGACGATCAGGACGAGGATGCCCGCCAGGACGGCCAGCGAAAACGGAACCAGGATCAGGCGATAGGCCCCGAACCACGCCGTCCCGGTCACGTCCGCGATGCCCAGGCCCTGCAGGAACTCGACCGAGGTGAAGACGGCGAAGGCGCAGAAGCCCCAGAAGACGCCCAGGTGGGCGAGGCCCACCAGGGGCCGCTCGCCGATCGTGCGCGACTGGAACACGACCTCGCGGACCAGCCGCAAGAGGCGGATGCCGCTTTCGTGATCCGGGAACCGGATGTTGTTGGTGGCGCGAAGAAACAGGCGGAGCCGCGTCGCGATCTGCGCCGCGAAGGCGGCTCCAAAGGCCGCGACGACAATGCGGAAGATCCAGGTCTCCGCCGGCGACACTAGGGCTGCAACTCCTTCAGCATCGCGGGCACGACCTCGAACAGGTCGGCGACAATACCATAGTCCGCCACTTCGAAGATGGGCGCCTCGGCGTCCTTGTTGATGGCCACGATCGTGCGCGCGCCCTTCATGCCGACGAGGTGCTGGATGGCACCCGAGATGCCCAGGGCCAGGTACAGCTTGGGCGCGACCGTCTGGCCCGAACTGCCCACCTGGCGGTCCATCGGCAGCCAGCCCGCGTCACAGATGGGTCGCGATGCACCCAGTTCGGCGCCGAGGGCCGCCGCCAGCTGCCTGGCCAGCTCGATCTTCTCCTGGTCCTTGATGCCGCGGCCCACGGACACGATGCGCTCGGCCTGTGTCAGGTCGACGGCGGCCTTGGCTTCGCGGAACGGCGCTTCGGGCTTCTGCCGGATCGTGCCGGCATCGACGGAGATGGCCGCCTCGCGCACCGGCGCCGCCGCCGCGCCCCGGGCGAGAGCATCCGCCCGCACGGCGCCAATCTGGAACGTGATGAGCGCCGCGCCCACGGGCGCCACATCCGCGCACAGCTTGCCCTGGAACATCGGCCGCACGGCCACGAAGGCGCTGCCCTGCCCGCGGGTCGCGATGCAGTCGGTGACGAGCGCCATGCCCAGCTTGACCGCCAGCGCCGGCGCGAAATCGCGTGTCTGGTAGGTGTGCGGCAGGAAGACGTGCTCGGGCTTCTCCGCGGCGATCACGTGCGCGAGTCCGGCCACGTAGCCATCCAGCGTGTAGGTGTCGAGTGCCGCCGCCTGCAGCACGATGACCTCGGCCACCGCCGCCTCGGCCAGCGTGGCCGCCGCCGCCGCCGCGTGCGCCCCGGCCACCGCGACCTTGATGGTCCCGCCGGCCTGCTGCGCGGCCACCACGGCCTCGATGCTCGCGCGATTGAGGACGCCGTTCTGCTGTTCCGCGATAACCAGGATCATGAAATCACCCGCGCTTCGTCACGCAGCCGCCGCACCAGTTCCTTGGCGGCCTCGGCCGCCGAGCCGCCGATCATCTCGGTCTTCTTGGTCTTCTCGGGCACGTAGAGGCTGACGATCGTCTGCCTCGACACGGCGTCGGCCGGCGCGGCCACCTTGCGGATTTCCTTCTTCTTGGCCGCCATGATGCCCTTGAGCGTGGCGTAGCGGAGCTGGTTGATGCCGCTCTGGATCGTCAGCACCGCCGGGAGCGGCAGCGTGACGAACTGGAACCAGCCGCCTTCGAGCTCGCGCTTCACGCGCACGGCGCCGGCCTGTGAGGCATCCACTTCCATGATGATCGTCGCCGACGGCATGCCCAGCATCGCGGCCAGGACCACGCCGGTCTGGGCAAAGCCCTGGTCGTCGGACTGGAGGCCCGTGAGGACCACGTCGAACTGCTCGTCCTTCATGGCGGACGCCAGCGCACCGCCGATGGCGAACGCATCTGCCCGCGCCAGGCTGTCGTCCTCGACATGGATCGCCCGATCGGCGCCGCGGGCCAGCGCCTCGCGCAAGGCCTGCGCCACGCGGGCGGGGCCGGCCGAGCACACGACCACGTCGCCGCCGTGCTTCTCTTTCAGCCGCAGCCCCTCTTCGAGCGCATAGGCGTCGGGCTCGTTCAGTTCGAAGGACGCGTCCTGGTCGCGCACCCATGTCCGTTCGTCGTTGACACGGGGCTGCCAGTCGCGGGCCGGGACCTGTTTGATGCAGACCGCGATCTTCATGAAGGGACGACCTCTGGAATATCAGCCGTCGAAACGCTTCATCAGGATGGCGGCATTGGTGCCGCCAAAACCGAATGAGTTCGACAGCGCGTACCGGATGGGGGCCGTACGGGCTTTCCAGGGCACGTAGTCCAGATCGCACTCGGGATCCGGCGTGTCCTGATTGATGGTGGGCGGCAGGATCTGGCGGCTCACCGCCAGCGCGGTGATCCCGGCCTCGAGGCCGCCCGACGCGCCCAGCAGGTGCCCGGTCATCGACTTGGTCGACGACACGGCCACGCGGCGGGCCTCTTCACCGAACAGGGTCTTGATGGCGAGGGTCTCGAGCTTGTCGTTGAACGGCGTCGACGTGCCATGGGCGTTGATGTAGTCCACGTCGGCCGTGGTGGCCCCGCCGGACTCGATCGCGAGCCTCATGGCCCGGATGGCGCCGTCGCCGTCGTCGGACGGCGCGGTGATGTGGAACGCATCGGCCGTGGCCCCGTAGCCGACGATCTCGGCGTAGATCCGGGCGCCGCGGCGCGTGGCGTGCTCCAGTTCCTCGACCACCAGCACGCCCGAGCCTTCACCGATGACGAAGCCGTCCCGGTCCTTGTCGAAGGGCCGGCTGGCGCGTTCCGGCGCGTCGTTCCGCGTGGACAGCGCGCGCATCGACGCGAACCCGCCGACGCCCATCGGGGTGATGGCCGCCTCGGACCCGCCGACGATCATCGCGTCCGCCGTGCCCCGCTTCACGATCTCGTAGGCGTCCCCGACGGCGTGCGCGGACGCGCTGCACGCGGTGCAGGTGGCCATGTTCGGGCCCTTCGCGCCGAGCCGGATCGACACCTGGCCGGACGCGAGGTTGATGATGGCCGCGGGAATGAAGAACGGCGAGATCTTGCGCGGCCCGCCCTCGAGCAGGGCCTTGTGTTCGCGCTCGATGGTCCCGAACCCGCCGATGCCGGAGGCGATGAAGACGCCCACGCGCGTCGCATTGTCGGGGCCAATCTGCAGCTTCGAGTCCTCCAACGCGAACCGCGAGGCGGCAATCGCGTAGTGGATGAAGACGTCCATCTTCTTGACGTCCTTCTTATCGATGAACTGCAGGGGGTCGAACCCCTTGACCTCGTGCGCGATCTGGGCGGCGAACGCCGACGCATCGAACTTCGTGATCGTGGCTGCGCCGCTGCGCCCCGCGCACAGCGCTTCCCATGTTGCCTCGGTGCCGATGCCGAGCGGCGACACCAACCCGATGCCCGTCACTACAACGCGCCTGTTCACCCTCGCCTCCGCCGCTATGAGCGATTACTTCTTCTTGGAATGCGCTTCGATGTAATCGACCGCTTCCTTGACTCGGGTGATCTTCTCGGCGTCCTCGTCCGGGATCTCGATCCCGAACTCCTCTTCGAACGCCATCACCAGCTCGACCGTGTCGAGGGAGTCCGCACCCAGGTCGTCCACGAACGACGCGTCCTGCGTCACTTCCTCTTCGTCGACGCCCAGCTGTTCCACGATGATCTTCTTGACCTTGTCAGCAACCGCAGACATGCATCCTCCCTACGTATACATCCCGCCGTTGACGGCAAGGACCTGTCCGGTGATGTACGAAGCCTCTGGCGAGGCCAGGAAACAGACCGCCGACGCCACGTCCTCGGGCGTCCCGAACCGATCGAGCGGCACCGCGCTCAGCCACGCCTTCCGCGTGTCTTCCGTCAGGGCCTTCGTCATATCCGTATCAATCAGCCCCGGCGCCACCACGTTCACGGTGACCTGCCGCGAAGCCACTTCGCGCGCCAGAGACTTGCTTAATCCAATGATCCCGGCCTTCGACGCCGCGTAGTTCGACTGCCCGGCGTTGCCCATCTGGCCGACGACGGAACTGATACTGATGATCCGGCCCGACTTCTGCCGCATCATGGGCCGCAGCACGGCCTGCGTACAGATGAACGTGCCGGTCAGGTTCACCGCGATGACCTTGTCCCACTCCTCGCGCTTCATCCGCATCAGGAGCTGGTCACGCGTGATGCCCGCATTGTTGACGAGGATGTCGACGTGGCCGTGCCGCGCCAGCACGTCGGTGACCACCGTCTCGACGCTCGCCGCGTCGGTCACGTCCATCGTCGCCGCCTCGGCCGTCCGGCCGTCGAACGACGCCGGCGTGCCGGTGAGGACGTCGGCCGCCACGACGGTCGCCCCGCACTTCAGCAACTCGGTCGCAATCGTATGGCCGATGCCCCGGGCCCCTCCCGTGACGATCGCGATCTTTCCGGTCAAGTCCACCATCACCTGAGTCCTGTTACGACAACAGCGCGGCCACGGCCGCATCGAGGTCCGCCGGCTCCTCGAGCGACACGAACGTCGCTTCTTTGAGGATCTTATTGCCCAGTCCGGCCAGCACCGTCCCCGGGCCCACTTCAACATACTTGTGGATGCCCTCGGATGCAAGCCGTTGCATGACGCTCTCCCAGCGAACGGGGGATGATACCTGACTCACCAGCGCTTCGATAGCAGATTTCGCGTCACGGCGGAGTTCGGCGTCGACGTTGGCCACGATCGGCACCCGCGGGTCGGCGGCGGCCAGGGCGCGCAACTCGGGCGCCAGGCGCTCCTCGGCGGGCTTCATCAGCGCGCAGTGGAATGGCGCGCTCACCGCCAGCGGGATCGCCCGCCTGGCGCCGTGCGCTTTGCACTGCGCGATGGCCCGCGCGACGGCGTCCTGTGAGCCGGCAATCACCACCTGGCCGGGCGCATTGATGTTGGCGGCGCTGACCACGTCGCCCTGCGCGGCCTCGGCGCAGGCGTCGGCCACTTTCGCCGCGTCCAGGCCCAGGATCGCCGCCATGGCGCCCTGCCCCACCGGCACGGCTTCCTGCATGTAGCGGCCGCGGCGACGGACGATCGTCAGCGCGTCGCCGAAGGCGATCGTGCCGGCCATCACGTTCGCGGAGTATTCGCCCAGACTGTGGCCCGCCATCATGTCGGCCTTGACGCCCTTCGACTCGAGCAGACGACCGATCGCCACGCTGACGGCCAGGATCGCGGGCTGCGTGTTCTCGGTCAGCACCAGCCGGTCCTCGGGACCCTTGAAGCAGAGCCCGCTCAGATCCTCGCCCAGGGCGGCGTCGGCTTCCGCCATCGTCTCACGGCAGACCGGGAACGCATCGGCGAACGCGCGCCCCATGCCGACCTTCTGCGAGCCCTGTCCGGGAAAGATGAATGCAATCACGATTGAGTCCTCGGCACCACTGACAGTTCCTGTTCGATCCGCGCCGTCATTTCTTCCAACGCGAATCGATGCGCCATGATGATCGCGTTGCGGACCGCCTTTTCCGACGATCGCCCGTGGCCGACAATGCACACGCCCTTGACGCCGAGCAGCGGCGCGCCGCCGTATTCCGAGTAGTCCAGCCGCCGGCGGAACCGCTCGAATGCTTCCGGCGCCGCCGCGGCGGACGGGCTGCGTTCGACGGTCCCCTGCTGCCACACGGCATCGACCATTTCCGCGACGCCCTCGCTGACCTTGATCACCACGTTCCCGGTGAAGCCGTCGCACACCACGACGTCCGCCGCACCCGAGTAGACGTCCCGCGCTTCGACGTTGCCGATGAAGCGCAGCCCGCTCGCCTTTAGCAGCGCGTGGGCGTCGCGCGTCAGCGCGTTGCCCTTGGATTCCTCTTCGCCGATCGAGAGCAGGCCGACGCGCGGATGCGCCGTGCCCAGGCCCACGCGGGCGAACACCGCCCCCATGACGCCGAACGTCAGCAGGTGATCCGGCCGGCAATTGGCGTTGGCCCCCACGTCCAGCAGCACGGCCGTGCCCGACTGCGTCGGCAGCGTCGCCGCCAGCGCGGGACGGTCCGCCCCGCCGATCAGCCCGAACGCCTTGTAGGCCGCCAGCACCGAGGCGCCGGTGTTGCCCGCGCTGAACAGCGCAGCGGCCTCACCGCGAGCCACCAGTTCGGCAGCGACCTTGATTGTGGCGTGGGGTTTTCGGCGCAGGGCCTTCGCGGGAGACTCGTCCATCGCCACCAGGTCCGGGGCGTCCGCAATGCGGATGTCGAGCGCCGAGGCGCCCGGAATCCGATCGAGTTCGTCCTGGACCCGGCCGTGCGGTCCCACCAGGGTCACCGCAAGACCGGGGGCGGCGCGTACGGCCGCGACGGCCCCTTCCACGATCACGCGGGGGGCCTGGTCGCCCCCCAGCGCGTCAACGGCAACGCGCGCCAAGGCTAGGACTCTTCGACCTCGCGAACCTGCCGACCGCGGTAATAGCCGCAGTGCGCGCAGATCTGGTGAGGCGCCTTTGCTTCGTGGCACTGCGGGCAGGTCCCGAGGTTCGCCGGTTTGAGAGCGTCGTGCGTCCGGCGCTTCGCCGTGCGCTGCTTGGAGTGTCGTCGTTTCGGATTCGGCATGACTACGTATCCTTCTTCAATTTCTCGAGCACCGCCAGGCGGGGATCCACCCACACCGGGGCGCACGAGCACGCGCCAGCATTCCTGTTCGTCCCGCACATCGGGCACAACCCCTGGCACTCGTCTGTGCAGAGCGGCTTCATGGGCGCGGCCATGAAGAACTGCTCCAGCATCAACTGCCCCAGGTCTATCGCCTGGTCGCTGTAGAACGCCGTCGTCAGATCGTCGTCCTCGATCTCCACCTCGCCCTCGGTCTGGTGTTCCGAGTGCGGCAGGTAGAGCACGTCGAACGGCTCGTCCACGGGCAGCGTAAACGGCGCCAGGCACCGGCTGCACTCCATGTCGAGTGCCGCCTGGACCCGGCCTATCAGCCGGTATTGCTGCCCGTCCTTGCGGACGTCGAACGCCAGGCTCACCGGGCCACTCACCCGGAACAGCTCGGATTCGACCGCCAGCGCGTCACCGGGCACGGTCCGTTCGACCCGGGCGTGCGCCTCGCGCATCTGGCTGACGTCAAGCAGCAACTCACTCATCTGGCACGACTTCCGGCATCAGGCACAGACTATCGAGTATAGCACGGAGGGGGCATTTCTGGTCTCTCGCTGCGGCAATACCGCTCCGCCGCGAGGCTCAGCGATGCCTTGTCTAGCGTCTCACGACCGGCAAGACCTTCGAGAGACTTTCGGACAAATCTTCACCCTCGAGTGATATTGGTTGGCTTCCGACTGAGATGATCTTGCCCTCTCGGTCGAGGAGAACCTTGAACGGAAAAACATCGATGCGAAGACGCTCAGTATTCAGCCGCTTGATGCTCGATGTCGACGCTTGCGTCCACGTTACATTCAGCTTCTTAACAAGGTCTATCGCTTTGCGTAGGCCTTCGGACAGCTGGGCTTCGGTGTCGTTTGGAAGCTCCCAGTCCATGCCGATGATTTCGAAACCGCGGTCCTTGAACGCCGTGTATGCCTCCTGCAGGCTGGGAAGCTCTCCGATGCAGGGAGCGCACGACGTGCCCCAGAAATCGAGCAGCACGTATTTCCCTAGGAACTCCGACAGTCTCCTTTCGCGCCCCAGGAAGTCGGTGAATGCGAAATCCGGCAACCGCATGCCGACTGTCAATTCAATCCTGACGTAGTCGCTGCTGGAGCGCTCGGTCAATGACACCGTTCCTCGACTCAAGTCCACGTCCTTGACTGATACGTAGTGGCTGCCAACGCGGAACACAACCAGTTCATTCTGCGCCCATGCGCTTTCAGGTGAACCGATTCTGGAGTTGATGACCCCGTCGCCGTCTGAATCGACACCTACGAACCCTCGTCGAGGATCGATATCCGCTCCACCTGACACGCCGAACTGCAGAAGCGTCTGCTGTCCGGAGACGCCTACGACCGCCTGGGCGAGATCTTCAGCCACGCGGTAGCCTGCGGCCGTCCATTGCTGGAACCGGGCGTGAACTCAACCCGTTCACTCGGACGTAACACTCCATCCAGATCCAGATCAACGTAGAGGTACCGCTCGCCGGACTTGGGCTCTACGAGAACGAGGCGGACTCCGGCCTGAGAATCATGTTTATTGGGTAGTTCGGCTCCAACGAATGGTAGCGTCCCTCCGAACGCTCCATCAGCGGGCGCAACGGCGTCCGGGAGTTTCGCTCGCTCTTTGGTATCGAGCCTTCCCAAGGTCAAAGGAAAGTAGTACTGGGTATCCGGTACAAGGTCGGGCTTCAATCTGCCCACGTACTCTGTGCCAGGCTGCGCGCTAGCGAGAGACACCGGCCAGACCAGCCAACCGGCCAACAAGAGCATCAAACAGCGTCGGCTCATGGCCACCAAGAGCTAGACCGCTTTCCGGGTCTTCTTCCCAGGCGCCCGGTGTTTCGCCATCGGCGGCAGCGCGGCAATCACTGACCGAAGCAGCGCGTTGACTGCTTCCGAGTTCGCAAACACCTCGGCGACATCAGGTTCCAGGACGACGGTGACCCGCGCGTCCCGCAGGAGGCCGGCGAACCGATTCGGTCGAGCCTGTGCGTAGTCAAAGTCGTACTCGGCGCGCATCTCACGCACCTCCGAGGGAAGGGATGCCTTACGGCTTGTTCTGTTCATCATCGCGCCGCTCGAAGCCCGTCGCGGGTCGGGCACTGATGATTCGGATCTTCCCGGCCCGCTCGACGAAAGACACCACCAACAGGCGATGGCGTTCCGAATGACCGACGATGATCTCCCGTCGTTCGCCCCGCGAGTGGTCCGGGTCGTCGAAGGTGCTGCCAAGGAATCCCAGAACACGCCAAGCGCATCCTCGAACGTGACGCCGTGCTTGACGACGTTGTCCCGAGCCTTGGCTCCGTCCCATATGAACTCGAGAGTCGTACAGTACGGAGGAGCCTAGCACGAATTGCGCCGGTGTCCACGTCCACATCGAGCACTCCAACTTCGAATTGCGCGGAGCACGGTAGTCTGCCAGGCTGGAGCCTGGCGCTCCCAGGCGGAGTCGCACGGGTTTGAAAACCCGCGGCTACACCCGCAGCCACGGGTCTTCAGACCCGTGCCTCTCACTCCCATCGTCCAGCCAGGTCCACCCACGGCTTCGGGATGAACAGGTGCTCGTACAGGCCCACGGCGTAGCGGTCGGTCATGCCCGCCAGGAAGTCGCAGGCGGCCACGTCCACGCCGTCCCGGGCCAGCGCCCTGGCCTCCAGGAAGCGCTCCGGCTGCTCGTGCACCTTGTCCCACAGCCCGCCCAGGATCCCGGACGACTTCTTGAACTCGGCCGTCGACAGTTCATTTTCGTAGACATGGGTGAACAGAAAGGCGCGCAGCGCCATCAGCGCCCCCATGACCGGCTCGGTCATCGCGATGCCGGAGAGGCCGTTGGCCGCGGTCGTCGTGATGACGTCGCCCACGAGGCAGCCAATCCGTTTGGAGTGCGTCGCGCCCAGCACCCCGATGGGCTCGCTCGGAAGTTCAGCGGGCGATAGGATCCCGCCCCGCACCGCGTCATCGATATCGTGGTTGATGTACGCCATCAAGTCGGCCACGCGGACGATCTGTCCCTCGAGCGACGCCGCGTTGGCGGGCACCTGGCCGGCCAGCGGCGATCCCTTCTTGCCCTTCGAGTGGCGAAGAATGCCGTCGCGCACCTCGAAGGTCAGGTTCAACCCGTCCCCGTCACGCTCGATGACGTCGACGATGCGGAGGCTCTGCTCCGGATGGTTGAAGCCGCCGGGCACCAGCTTCGCCAGCACGCGCTCGCCCTGGTGGCCGAACGGCGTGTGCCCGATGTCGTGACCGAGGGCAATCGCTTCGGTCAGATCCTCGTTGAGCGCCAGGGCCTTCGCCACGCTGCGCGCGATCTGCGAGACCTCGAGCGTGTGCGTCAGCCGCGTCCGGTAGTGGTCGCCGGTCGGCGCAAAGAAGACTTGCGTCTTGTGCTTGAGGCGCCGGAACGCCTTGCAATGGAGAATCCGATCGCGGTCGCGCTGGTACGCCGGGCGGATCTCGTCTTCGGGTTCCGGCCGCAGGCGGCCGCGCGTCGTCACGCTCAGCGCCGCCTGCGGCGCCAGCGTTCGTCGCTCTCGCTCTTCCAGTTGTTCGCGGATGCTGGCCACGTCTGGTCCCGCCCTATCGCGCCGGCGCGCCTGAGATGTCGGCGAGGAAGCTGCGGCCGTGCTTGAGCGGCCCGACGCCGAACAGCTCCGCCAGTGTCTGACCAAGATCGGCGAACGTCCCGCGCGTCCCGAGGTTCACCCCGGCGCGCGCGTGACTGCCGTAGACCAGCAGCGGCACGTACTCCCGGGCGTGGTCCGTGCTCGGCGTCGTCGGATCGTTCCCGTGGTCGGCCGTCAGGACGAGCAGGTCATCCGTCCGTAGCGCCGGGAGCAGGGTGCCGATGCGGGCATCCACCATCTCGAGGTTCGCCGCGTAGCCCGCCGGGTTGTTCCGGTGGCCGTACTGCGTGTCGAAGTCGACGAGGTTGGCGAAGATCAGGCCGTCCGGCACCGACGCGACCGCGCGCGCCACCGCCTCCATCCCCTCCGCATCGGACTTCGTGTGGATCGACTGCCCGATACCCTGCCCCGCGAAGAGGTCGCGGATCTTGCCAATGGCGAGGACCGGCACGCCCGCGCCCGTCAGCCGGTCGAGCAGCGTGGGCTCGAACGGCGGCACGGCGTAGTCGTGGCGGTTCGACGTGCGCGTGAACGTCCCGGGTGCGCCGACGAACGGACGCGCGATGACGCGGCCAAGGCCCATGCCGTTCACGAACATCTCGTACGCGATCTCGCAGATCCGGTATTGCTCCGGCACCGGGATCACGTCTTCATGGGCGGCAATCTGGAAGACGCTGTCGGCCGACGTGTAGACGATCGGCTTCCCCGTCCGCAGGTGCTCGGGGCCGAGGTCATCGATGATCTGGGTGCCGGACGCGACGGTATTGCCCAGCGTTCCGCGCCCGATGCGGCGCTCGAACTCGCGTATGGCATCGGCCGGGAATCCGTGCGGGAACGTCGGGAAGGGCTTCTCGAGCACGATGCCCATCAGTTCCCAGTGCCCGGTCACCGAGTCCTTGCCCGGGGAGGCCTCGGCCATCTTCCCGAACGCGGCCCGCGGCTCGGCCGGAGCCGTCAGTCCCGCGAGCGGCAGGATGCGCGAGATGCCCAGCGCGTTCAGGGTGGGGATGCGGAGCTGGTAGCGTTCCGCGATATGACCGAGCGTGTTGCTGCCCTGATCACCGTACACGCCGGCGTCGGGCAACTCGCCCACACCCACGCTGTCCAGCACGATCACGATGACACGACGAAACGACGGATGCGGCATGGCTGGGGCTCCTGCCCTGGCTCGGGAGGGGTCCCGGGTGTGTCAGGCCGATGGCCCGGCGTCTGCCGCGCCCGTCCCGCGCGGGCCGCGGATGGACGCAATGGCATGCTTGAAGACCATCGTCTCGGAACTGTCGTGCTCGACGATGACCGCGAAGCGATCGAAGCTCTTGATGCGAGCCTCGAGCGAGGAACCGTCCATCAGGGCCAGCGTCACCATGGCCCGGCTGCGCCGCGCCACGTTGAGGAACGCGTCCTGGACATCTGCGGTCGACGGCGCCTTCGCTTCAAACATCTGAGCCATGCGCACCACTCTCCGGAATGGGACTGGCGAGTGATCCCGCGGCCAACCGCGCCTCGATGATGCGGCACGCCTCGTCGATCGTGTCCGGTCGTTCGCCTGCCCGGTGAATCCAGACTAGATTAGGCTCTTTACGGAACCAGATCAACTGACGTTTCGCGTAGTGCCGGTTCTCGCGGACGATCAACTCGCGCGTCTCGGCCTCGCTGCGCTCGCCCCTCACGAGTTCCAGCACGCGCCGGTACACGTACCCGGTGAACGGCCGCGCGGTCGTCGGGACGCCGGACGCGAGGGTCTGCCGCACCTCGTCGACAATGCCGCGATCGAACTGGGCATCGACGCGCGTCGCGATGCGGGCCGTGATGTCGGGCCACGGCGGGGCGACGGCCACCGAGACGACCGTCCACCCCGCGAGCGGCGCGCGCGTATCCGCGAAATGCGCGGTCAGGGGTTTGCCGCTGACCAGGTACACCTCGAGCGCCCGGACGATCCGGACGAGGTCCTTCACCTGGATGCGGATGGCGGACTCGGGATCGACGCGAGCCAGCCAGCGGTGGAGCCGCGCCTCGCCGCGCCGCGCGGCAATCGATTCCAGCCGCCGCCGCACGTCGGGATGGCGCGTGGGCCCAGGGAACAGGCCGCGCACCAGTGCCCGGTAGTAGAACCCGGTTCCACCGACGAGGATCGGCAGCCGGCCTCGCCCCGCGATCTCCTCCGCCGCCCGGTACGCATCGCGCGCGAAGTCGGCGGCGGTGTACGCAAAGGTCGGATCCACGATATCGACCAGGTGATGCGGGATGCCGCGCTGCTCGGCCAGCGGCACCTTGTCCGTGCCAATCTCGAATCCCCTGAAGACCGCGGTGGAATCGCAGTTGATGATCTCGCCGCCCAGGCGTTCGGCCAGGGCCAGCCCCAGCGTGCTCTTGCCGCTCGCGGTGGGGCCGAGGATGGCGACGATGGACCGGGCCGGCATCGGGACGGACCCCATCACACGACGCGCGTGAGTTTCAGCAGGACCCAGATCACGAGGAGCGTGAGGAGGACGAACCAGCCGATCTGCTGCGCGCGCGTGGGGGCGGCCATTACCGGTCCGGCGGCTCGTTGTAGAAGAACGTCACCGTGAACCGGGCCTGGTTGTCCGGATACTCCGGCGGGAGCGGTTGCGTCGGATTCGAGGTCGCCACCGCTCCGAACGCCGCGTTGTTGAACGCGTCGGTCGGGCAGGGACCGATCACGGCCAGGTCCGTGATGCGCCCGTCCTTGTGCACGATGAACGTGACCACCACGTGGCCCTTCATCGACATCGCCGCCATCGGAATGAACCAGTTGCGCTTGATCTGCGCGATGAAGCGCCGCAGCCACGGACCGAACTCCACGCCCTTCGAGTCGAACTGGATGGCCGACCCGTACTGGCCTCCGCCCTGCGAGTTGTCGAAGACCTGGGGCGGTGCGTACCGCAAGGGGTTGCGGATCGCTTCACCCAACCGATCCCCCGCGGTGCCCCCGGCTCCCGATCGTGGCATGTTGGTGCCAGTCGGCGACGGCGGGCTCTTGAACAGGGAGTCCTGGACGGTCGATCCCTGCGGCCCCGGCGCGGTCTGCCCGGCGTCCGGCGCGGGCTGCTGCATCTGCGGCGACGGAGGCGCGCTCAGACTGGGCTGATCGATCTGCTCGGGCGTATTGCCCTTGGAAAACGGCTGCAGGTTCTGGGGGGTCGGCGGAGGCTGGGTCGACTGCGCCGCACGATCGCGATCCGACAGGCTCTGCGAACGCGGCTTCTGGCGCGCCTCGAACTCCGCCCGCGGCTGCACGAAGACAAAACGGCGATTCTCGGCGTCCCGGGCACGCGCCTGCGCGTCGGCCACCACCTGATCGGGACGGCCAACCGGGAACATGTCGGGCGCCACAATGGCCACGATGATCGCGGAGAGGTGCAGGACCAGCGTCAGCAGCACCACCTCGCGCCACGACATCGCCGTTTCGAGGCCCTGGACGTCCGGATGAGTTTCGTCGAAATCGAAGTACATCAGTAACTTAACGATTATAACAAACGGCTGTGACGAATCCGTGGCGGGACGGGTCCCGAGCCGCCACCGCACAGAACATGCCGGCTATCGCGGTTTTGCGGCGCTATAGAGATAGACGACGCCGAGCGACAAACGGACGGCCCTGACGCCGACAAATCCGGACGCCTCCAGCTCCGATACCACGCGCTCGGGCCTGGGGAACGTGCTGACCGACGCAGGGAGGTACGTGTACGCCGACGTGTGCCCCGACACCAACCGGCCGATCCTGGGCAGTACGTACGTGAAATAGGCCAGGTAGAGGGGGCGAATGACCGGAAACGGCGGCAGACCGAACTCCAGGATCGCAAGTCGCCCGCCCGGGCGCAGCACGCGCAGCACGTCCCGGTAGACGACGGCCGGGGCCTCGACGTTGCGAATCCCGAACGCGACCGTGGCGGCATCCGCCGACCCATCCGCGAGCGGCAGGTGCATCGCATCCCCCTGGACGAGGCGAATCCGACCGCCCGCGCCACGCCGCCCGAGTTTGCGCCGGCCGAAGCGCAGCATGCCCTCCGAGAAGTCGACGCCCACGACGCGCGCGGCGCCCCGCCGCCCCCGCGTGGCGGCGATCGCCAGATCCGCCGTCCCGCAGCAGAGATCGACCACCGTCTCCCCGCCGCGCAGGCCCAGCGACCGGATCGCGCGCCAGCGCCACACGTGATCCAGCCCGGCGCTCAGCACGTGGTTCAGCAGGTCGTATCGATGCGCGATGGCATCGAACATCGAGCTGATGCGATCCGGCTGTTTGTCGCGGCCGAGCGCCTCGTTCCCAGCCGTCACCGCTCGACCTGGCCCGTCCACGCCGGGAAGAGCCGCCGCTCCACGCCCAGAACCGACAGGATCTTGCCGGCTATGAAGTCGGCCAGGTCGTCGATCGTCTTGGGCAGCTGGTAGAACGCCGGCATCGCCGGCAGCACGATCGCGCCAGCCTCGGCGCACAGCACCATGTTGCGCAGTTGCGGCAGGCTCATGGGCGTTTCGCGCGGCACGATGACGAGCGGCTTGTGCTCCTTCAGCATGACGTCGGCCGCGCGCTCGACGAGCGCGCGCGACAGGCCGTTGGCCACGCCGGCCAGCGTCTTCATCGAGCACGGGACGATGACCATGCCGTCGCAGGGCTGGCTGCCGCTCGCGATCGTGGCGCCCAGGTCGCGATTGCTGTGGATCGTCAGACTGCCGCGCGTGACGCCGTCGCCATACTTCCCGGCCAGAAATGGCACGAGGTTGTCGACGCGGGCCTCCGGACCAAGTTCATCGGTGAGCAACCGCTTGCCGTAGTCGGTCACGATCACGTCGAGCCGGCAGCCTTCGCCGAGCAGCGCCGCCAGCGTGCGCGTCGCATAGAGGGCGCCGCTGGCCCCGCTGACGGCGAGCACGTAGCGGCGGGGACGGGTCGTGGGTTCAGTGGACATACATCGCCGCCACGGTCATGAGGAAGTACAGGATGCCAACGTATCCATTCAGATCGAATGCCATCTTCACGCGCGACAGATCGCGGGCCGAGACGAGGGCCTGCTCGAAGGCCAGCAGGAGCGCGACACTGCCAACGCCCAGCAGGTAGACGACGCCGAGCGCCGGGACCACCAGCGAGAGCGACGCCAGGCAGAGGATCGTGATCACGTGGGCCACGCGCGAGATCGTGAGCGCCCGCTCCACGCCGAACCGTTGCGGAACAGACTTCAGGCCGTGCGCGATGTCACACTCGAGGTCCTGGCACGCGTAGAGCACGTCGAATCCGCCGACCCACGTGCCGATGGCCAGCGCCAGCAGCCAGGGTTCCCATCCGCCGCGCCCGCCCGCCGCGAGCCACCCGCCGACGGGGGCGACCGCCATGGCCAGCCCAAGGAACGCCTGCGTCGACCACGTGAACCGCTTGGCCAGCGAGTACCAGAACACGATCGCGAGCGCCACTGGTGACAGCGCGAAACAGATCGGCCCGAGCGCCCAGGCCGAGACCACGAACGCGACGGAAAACACGGTGACGAACAGGATTGCTTCGTGACGCGTCATCCGGCCCGCCGGCAATTCGCGGTTCGCCGTGCGGGGATTGGTGGCGTCGAAGCCGGCATCCACCAGCCGGTTGAAGCCCATCGCGGCGCTGCGGGCGGTCACCATCGCGCCGATGATCCAGGCCACGCGACCCACCGTCAGCGGCACGTGCCGGGACGCGAGCAGGGCCCCCGTCAGCGCGAATGGCAGCGCAAACACGCTATGGCCGATCCGCACGAACGAGGCGTATGTCGACAGGCGTTTCAGCACGATGGCGGCGCGATCCAGGAGACCTGTTCCGGGGAAATTCCCGACACCAGGTATTGTTCCACATCCGGGACGCCCGCCGGAACGGCAACCGCAATCAATGCCGCACGCTTGCCGGGCGCGATCGTGCCGAAGCGATCGTCGAGCCCGAGTGCCGCCGCGCCGTTGACCGTGGCGCTCGCCAGCAGGTCCCGAGGACGGACCGCTGGCGCGAGTCGCCGCAGTTCCGCCAGCTCGCTGAAGAGGTTCAGGTCCGGCACGCTGGCCAGGCTGTCTGTCCCGACGGCAACGCGCACCCCGGACGCAAAGAACCGGGCCGCCGGCGGGTCTCCGACGCCCACGTACACGTTGCTGCGCGGGCACGTCACCAAGGTGGCGCCGCGCGTCGCCAGCAGCGCCAGGTCCCGGTCGGACACCTGCACGCCGTGCACGGCCAGCGTCCTCGGATCCCAGAATCCCAGGCGGTCGAGGTACTCCACCGGGCCGCAGCCGGGCGCCACCCAGCCGGGATTCCACGCGCACAGATGCTCCAGCATGGTTCGCCAGCCGCCGCGGCCCGTGGCCAGCAGCTCCATTTCCTCCGGCGATTCGCCGACGTGCACGGCGGTCGGGATCTCCCGGCCAGGCTCCCGCCACGCCCGAATCGCCTCGAACGTGCCTGGGGACACGGAGTACGGCGCGTGCGGCGCCAGCGAGAGACGCCATCGCGGGCCCCCGGACGACCGGTCGATGCGCTCGCGCGCACGCGCCACGAACGCATCCGCATCGGTGACGTCGAACTTCAGGATCTCGTGAAACACGACGCCGGCGAGCCCGCTGCACTCCAGCAGATCGAGACCGGCGAGCGAGTTGCTGATGTCGCCGGCGACGCCGGTGCCGGAACGCGTCATCTCGTCGAGCGCCGCGCGCATGGCCGCACGCACGGCCTGGTCGTCGGCCTGGCCGCCCGGTGACAGGCGCAGGCGCATCTGGTCCGTCACCCACGTGATGAAATTGTTTCCAGGAGGCACGCGCCCGCGCAGCCACGACAGCTCGAGGTGCGTGTGGGCGTTGGTCAGCGCGGGCATCACGGCCGCCGATCCCAGATCGGTCAGCGCACCGGCCGCCTCGGCCAGGTCCGGCGCCGCGCCCTGCCCCACGTCCACGATGTGTTCGCCGTCGATCACCACCCATCCATCGCGGATCGGCGGCGCGTCAATCGGCAGCACCCATGCTGCGCGATACACGCGTCTCATAGCGGTTGCACCAGCAGTGGTCTTCCTATCCGTCCGCCCGCTTCAGTTCGTGGGCGAAGAACCACTCGTGGCCCTCCGGGTCCGCGACCCCGTACCGCCGATGTCCGTAGGGCGTGTCCGCGGGCTCCTCGATGATCCGGGCCCCCGCCGCCCGGGCCTGCTCGAAATGCTCGTCGGCGTTCCGCACGTGCACGTACAGATTCTGCGTTGTCTGGCCCAGGTGCGTGGGGCTCCGGTACGTCGGCCCGGGCCACCCCATCATGATCAGGGCCCCGTCGAGTTCCATCGAGGCATGCCTCAGCTTGCCATCGGGCCCGCGCATGTCCTGGCCGCACGCCTTGAATCCGAAGGCGCGCCTCAGGAAGTCCACGGCCGCGTCCACGTCCTCGTAGTAGAGATACGGTGTGATCGACATCGAAGCCTCCTGCCGAGATGAGACGTTGCCGGCCCGAACCCCGATCGTCAGGACGCCGACTTTTCGGACTGCCGACGCTCGCGTTCAGCGCGACTGCGGGCCGGGTAGTTCACGAGTTCGACGGGAACCGAAGTGTCGCCGTCGCCACGGGCCACGGCCAGCTCGAGCATGCGCGGGATCAGCCGCTCCCGGAACACGGGGCCGCCGAGGATTTCGTAGTGCATGTTCCGCCGCTTCGGCTCGAAGCCGGCGTTCTCGATGTTGCGTGCGATCTCGATCTCGTCCATGCAGTAGGCGGCACCGGCCGCCCGCACCACGTTCTCCTCGATCATCACGCTGCCCATGTCGTTGGCGCCGTACGCGAGACTCAGCTGCCCGACCTTGCCGCCCTGCGTCACCCAGGACGCCTGCAGGTTCGGGAAGTTGTCCAGGAAGATGCGCGCCGCCGCGAGGGTGCGGAGGTACTCGATGCCCGTGGCCTCGACCCCCTGCAACTCCGTGTGCTCGGGCTGGTAGCTCCACGCGATGAACGCCGTGAACCCGCCCGTTTCGTCCTGCAGCGCACGCAGCCGGCTCATGTGCTCGATGCGTTCGGCCGGCGTCTCGACCGACCCGTACATCATCGTGGCCGTGGTCCGCAGGCCGGCGCGGTGCGCGTGCCGCATCACGTCGAGCCATTCATCCGAACTCGCCTTGCTGTAGCAATGCAGGAGCTTCCGCACGCGGTCGACGAGAATCTCGGCGCCGCCGCCCGGGATGCTGTCGAGGCCGGCGTCCACGAGCCGGCGCACGACGTCCGGCACCGGGAGGTTCGACAACCGGGCGATGTGCAACACCTCCGGCGACGACAGCGCGTGCAGCCGGAAGCCCGGATACCGCTGCTTGACGGCCCGGAACAGGTCTTCGTACCACTGGAGCGGCAGGTCGGGATTGTGGCCGCCCTGCAGCAGCAGCTGCCCGCCGCCGAGGTCAATCGTCTCGTCAATCTTGTGGAAGATCTCGTCGAAGCCGAGCACGTAGCCCTCGGATGACCCGACGGGCCGGTAGAACGCGCAGAACGCGCACCGTGCCACGCACACGTTGGTGTAGTTGACGTTGCGGTCGATGATGTAGGTGACGACGGGGTCGGGATGGCGCCGGTGCCGGATCTCGTCTGCCAACTGCCCCAGCACGTGCGTCGGCGCGTGCAGGTACAGATCGAGCCCCTCGGCGTCCGACAGACGCCCGCCCGCCCGAACCTTGGCCGCCAGATCCTGAATACTCACGGTCGATGCTCTGCTGCTGTCTCGCGGCGATCGATGTACACAAGGCTAAAGCCTTGTGCCACGTACCCGGACCGTCAGAAGAACCGGGGCGCTCGGAACTCCGGCACGAGGCCCAGTTCGGAGGCCTCGCGGTAAAACCGCGTCAGCCCCGCCAGTTGTCGTTCGCCAAACCCGTACTTCACATTATCACGGAGGTACCGGCTGCCCAGGTCGACCCACTGGGGTGTGCCCGCGAAGTACTGGCGCGCCACTTCGTCGGGATGCGCGGCCCCATCGAGCCCCGCCGCCACCAGCACGTCGATATCCGCCGTGCCGATCGCGCCTTCGTGGCCCACCCACAGCGCGTAGACGAACGGCAGGCCGCTGTAGGCCGTCCATGACTGGCCCAGGTCGGTCTTTTCGGCGCCCGCGGCAGTCGCGTCGAACAACAGGGCCATGTCGCCGATGATGAGCGCCGCGTCGCACTCGCGCAGCATGTGGTCCGGCTCCGGCAGCATCGGTCTCATCGCCGGCGTGATCTTGAAATGCCGCGCGCAGAGCACCTGGAGCAGCGCCACCGACGTGCGCGAGCTCGTGTCGAGCGCGATCGATCGGATGTCCGCGAGCGGCTTGCGCGAGAACAGTGCGACCGACGCGATCGGGCCTTCGGATCCGATCGCGATCCCGGGCACCGCGAGATACGGGCCGCCACGCAGGTACTCGATCGACGGGATGATCCCGAGGTCCACGTCGCGCCCGTGCAGGAGCTTGGCGCAGCGCGACGGGACATCGAAGCGCAGGCTGAATCGATCGCTCTGCCGCTCGAGCCCGTAGACGAGCGGGCGCGCGTTCAGATACTCCACGCAACCGAGCCGGACCGGGCTCACGACGTCACCCGCTTCCACGCGCCATCCCGCTCGACCGGCACGAGGCCCGCGGCGGTGATGTTCCGGCGCACTTCCTCGATCGGCCCGCGCCGACGGCCGTCGCCCGCCTCGTCGAGTATGGACACCATGTCGAGATCGTCGGCGCCCACGGTCAGGGCCACCTGGGCGAGCTTCGGCCCGTGCGTCGCCCAGTCCACCTGGATCGTGGCGATGTTGTCGAGCAGCAGCCGCGCCAGCGCGACCTGCCGTACATCGTCGTAGCCAGTGGAGGGCGAACCCGGCGCCCACGACTGCCCGAGCGGCGCGAAGCTCGTGAGCCAGCCCAGGCTGCGCTGCACGTCGCGCGCCCGGCGAATGTGCCTCAACCGGTCCTCCACGCTGGCGGTGTGATGGACCGTCAGCCTGGCCAGTCCCAGCCCCGCCGCATGAACCGCTGCCAGCGACGCCGATGGATCTGTCAGCCGATCGATCGCCGCGCTCCCGATCGCCGTCACCCCAGCCGATCCAAGCGCGTTCAGCAACGCCGGCAGGGACAACCCGGCCAGACCTGCCTCGACGTCCTCCAGCGCAAACGCGGACACGGGCCGGCCCGCCGCGGCGTCCGCGACCCGCGCCACATCGGCCAGCGCGGACTCGAGATCGGCCAGGCTGCCGCTGATCCGGATCTCCCGTGCGGTGGCGGGAATCCCGGGCACGTGCCCCCCGGAAAGCGGCAGCGTGACGGCCGCGACCCGCACGAAGGTCGTGTCGGCGCCGTGCCGGCGCCTCCGGATCTCGTCCGCCAGCATGCCGAGCGTCAGGATGTCGCGCGTGTCGACGAGGACGGCCTCGTCGGCGGCCGTCACCGGCTCGCCCGCGCGCACCCGGTCCACCGTGGTCTCGAGCGATTGGCTCATGATCGTCCACCCCGCGGCCCGCCCGTTCCCGGGCCCGCCACGCGATTCCAGATCTCCAGCGCCCGGCGCCCGGCGGCCTCCGACGTCACCACGCGCGTCGGCCACTCCCTCGTGAAGCCTTCGGACGGCCACTTGCGCGTCGCGTCGATGCCCATCTTGCTGCCGTAAGCCGGCAGGTCGGACGCGTTCTCCAGGTCGTCCATCGGCCCGCGCGTGAACTGGATGTCCCGCTCCGGGTCCATGTGCGTGCCGACGATCCAGGCCACCTCGCCCACGTCCTGGACGTTCACGTCCTTGTCGACGACCACGATGATCTTGGAAAACATCATCTGGCCCAGGCCCCAGCAGGCGTTCATGACCTTGCGCGCGTGGCCGGGATAGCGCTTGTCGATCGAGATGATGACGAGGTTGTGGAAGATGCCCTCGGCCGGCAGGTGCATGTCCACGATCTCGGGGAGCGTCTTGCGAATGAGCGGCAGGAAGATGCGCTCGCTGGCTTTGCCCAGGTACACGTCCTCCATCGGCGGAATGCCTACAATCGTCGTGTGGTAGACGGGCTTCTTCCGCATCGTGATCGCCGTCAGGTGGAACACCGGGAAGTCGTCGGCCAGCGAGTAGAACCCGGTGTGGTCGCCGAACGGCCCCTCACGGCGTCGTTCGCCCGGGTCCACGTAACCTTCCAGCACGATGTTGGCCTGCGCCGGGACCTCGAGATCAACGGTGCGGCACTTGACCAGCTCGATCCGCCGCCGCGCCAGGAACCCCGCGAGCAGGAGTTCGTCGAGGCCTTCAGGCATCGGCGCCGTGGCTGAATAGCAGAGTTCGGGCTCCGCCCCCAGCGCCACGGCGACCTCGAGCCGCTTCCCCAGGCGCTCGGCGACGCGGTAGTGCTGCGCGCCGCCCTTGTGCCGTTGCCAGTGCATGCCCGTCGTGCGGCCGTCGTACACCTGCATGCGGTACATGCCGATGTTGCGTCCCCCCGTCTCCGGATCCTTCGTGAACACCAGCGGGAACGTGATGTAGCGGCCGCCGTCCCCGGGCCAGCAGGTCAGGATCGGCAACTGGTCGAGCGTGCCGTCGAGCTGCACGACTTCGTGGCACGGGCCATCCTTCACCGACTTCGGCAGCAGGTCGGTCAGACGCCCGACGAGGGGCAGCATCTTCATCGCATCCAGGATGCCGGCCGGTGCCGAGGGCGGCGTCATCAGCGATTCGATTTCACGCCCGAGGTCGTCGAGCGTCTCGACGTTCAGCGCGAGGCACATCCGCTCCAGCGACCCGAACAGGTTCACGGCCACGGGCATTGAGAAGCCGGTTGGTTGCTCGAAGAGGAGGGCCGGCCCCCCGCCCGGTTCCTTGCTCGCGAGGTCGGTGACCGCGGTGATCTCCAGGGTCGGGTCCACGGGCTCCGCGACCCGCGTCAGCCACCCGCGCTTCTCCGTCTCCGCGATGAACCCGCTCAGATCGCGATGCATGCCGCCATCCGTTCTGTAATCTGCTCGGCCAGCGCCACGGCCCGCCGGCCGTCGGCACCCCCGACCATCGGCGGCCGGCCCTCACGCACCGCGGCCGCGAAGTCCTCGAGTTCGGCGCGGAGCGGTTCGTGATCCACCACCGGAATCAGGCCGCCTTCGATGCTCGGGCGCCCGCCGCCCTCCCGCCGGACGAGCCGGTACACCGCCGCGGCCTTCGCGCCGCAATCGATCGAGATGTACGCGTCGCGCTGGAAGAACCTGATCTTCCGGGTCCGGTCCGTGCTGATGCGGCTGGCCGTGAGGTTGGCCACGCACCCGGACGCGAACCGCAGCCGGACATTCGAAATGTCGACCCGGTCGGTAATCACCGGCACGCCGACCGCTTCGAACGACTCGACCTCGGACCCCACGATCGCCAGCACGAGGTCCAGGTCGTGGATCATCAGGTCGAAGACGACATCGATATCGAGACTGCGCTCCGGAAACGTGCCGAGCCGGTGCACCTCGACGAACAGCGGGCGCTCGACGGCCGGACGCGCTGCCACCACGGCCGGGTTGAACCGTTCGGTGTGGCCGACGGCCAGCGTGGTCCCCGTCGCGGCCGCGGCCGCGATGATGGCGTCGCACTCGGCGACCGACCGCGCCAGCGGCTTCTCCACCAGGACGGGAATCCCGCGTTCCAGGCACGCGATCGCCACGCGGCCGTGCACCTCGGTCGGCGTCGCGATGGACACGAGGTCGACGTCGCCCAGGATCGCGCCGACGTCCGTCAGCGCTCTCGCGCCGGAGGGCGCGGCGATCTCGCGGGCCCTCGGCTCGTTGGTGTCGACAACCGCCACCAGTTGGACACCCGGCATCGATCCCAGGATCCGGGCATGGTGACGTCCCAGGTGCCCCACGCCGACCACCGCCGCTCGCAACGTCCGTTCGCTCACGCCGACCTCCGGGGCTGCGCCGCGACGGGCCGGCCCACAATCGCAATTCCCGCCTCGTCGGCCGCGCGCCCGATGGCGTCACCGTCCATCATCAGCGTGCGCCCGGCGTCCACCGACAGCGTAGACGCCCCGGCCTCGCGCATCGCCGCAATGGTGGCAACGCCCACGACGGGCACGTCGAACCGCATGTCCTGGTTCGGCTTGGCCACCTTCACCACCACCGTGCCGGCTCCCGCCAGGTGCCCGGCTCGCCGGATGACCGCGTCGGTCCCCTCCATGGCTTCGACGGCGACGACGGCGGCACTCTTCACGACGATGGTCTGCCCGATGTCCATCCCGGCAATCGCGTCCGCCACGCCGTACCCGAACGCGAGGCTCTCCCGTTCCTCATCGGAGGGCTCACGTGTCGAGAGCGCGCCCTCGCGGGCCAGCAGCGGGGTGAGATAGGCAGTCGAGTCCAGCAGTTCCACGCCGTGATCCCGCAGCACGTCGGCCACGGCCTTGATGATCGCATCCGTGTTGCGCGCGCGCAGTTTCATCAGCACGGAGAACAGCAGCCGGTCCGGCACGATGCCCGAGAAGATCTTCGTGTGCTTCACCTGGCCAGCCATCACGGCGTGGCCGGCACCGGCTTCGCGCAGGATCTCGATCGCACGGCTCAGTTGTCCGAGGGAAATCCAGTGCAGGTCGGCCTTCGGATCGCGCGCGGCCACGGCGGCCAGGTCGGGCGACGCCTCTTCCTCGATGGCCAGAATCGTGACGGCATGCCCCTGGGCTCGGGCGGCTTCCAGCACCAGAAACGGGAAGCTCCCGTTGCCGGCGATCACGCCCAGGCGCATGTCACGATCCTCACTCGTCCGCCGCGTCGCCGCCCCGCGTGCGCCCGCGCTTGAGCACCACGCCCCGCTTGGCGCCCCGGATGAACTCCACGAGGTAGCGGACCTCCGGGCAGTCGAGCGCCGGATCCTCGCTGATCCGGGCCAGCGCCCGGCTCGTGTTCAAGTTGGACTGCAGCAGGAGGCGGTACGCCGCCTTCAGTTTGCGGACCGTGTCCGGGGTAAAGCCGCGCCGGACGAGGCCGACCGTGTTCATCCCGTAAATGAGTGCGCGATTGCCGACCGTCTTCGAATAGGGCAACACGTCCTTCGTGCACGCGGACAACCCGCCGATGAACGCGTAGTTGCCGACCCGGCAGAACTGGTGCACCGCCGCGTAGCCGCCGAGTATCGCGCAATCGCCCACGTCCACGTGGCCGCCGAGCGTGGACCCGTGCGACAGGATGACGTCGTTGCCCACGAGGCAGTCGTGGGCGATGTGGCCGTAGGCCATCAGGTAGTTGCGATCGCCGATGCGGGTCACGTTGCGGCCGGTGACGGTGCCCCGGTGGACGGTCACGAACTCGCGAAAGACGTTCTTGTTCCCGATGACGAGTTGGGTGGGCTCGCCCTTGTACTTCAGGTCCTGCGGGGCCAAGCCGTACGACCCGGACGGATAGAGCTGGTTGTCATCCCCGATTTCCGTGTGGCCGTCGATGATGCAGCCGGCGCCGATCCGGTTGTTGCGCCCGATGCGCACGTTGGGACCGATGCTCGCCCCGGCCCCGACGATGGTCCCGGCGCCGATCTCGGCCGCCGGGTGCACGCGTGCGGTCGGGTGAATGGCGGCCGCCAGCGGGGCCACCGCCAGCACCAGGGTGGCCTCGGTGACCACCTGGCCGTCAACGCGGGCTGCCGCGGTGATCAGCGACAGGGGCCCGCGCTGCCGGCGCACCTGGACGTCCAGGTGCACCCGGTCGCCCGGGACCACCTGCCGGCGGAACTTCGTGTCCATCACGCTGCGGAGCCAGACCCGCGCGGGGCGAATCTCGTCGCCGTCCTGCAGGAGCAGGAGCGTCGCCGCCTGGATGAGGGCCTCCAGCATGAGGACGCCCGGCATCAACGGCACCTCCGGGAAATGCCCCGGGAAGAAGTGCTCGTTGACCGTGACGTTCTTGAGTGCGGTCAGACGACGGCCCGGCTCGACCGCCAGCACCGCGTCCACCAGGCCGGATGGATAGCGGTGACACAGGCGGTCGAGAACCGACGCGATGTCGATCGAACGAACCGGTGCCGCGTCGACCACGTTTACTTCTTGATCGGCGCGGGGGCAGCGGGCTTGGCCGCGGCGGTCACCGCGTCAAAGCGCCTGATGACTTCCATGGTCAGGTCCAGGCCCGTGTCGGCCCACACCAGTCCGGAGTCGCCCTGGCTGAAGAGCATCTGGATGTTCTTCTCCTGGGCCACCAGCTGGATGATCGGCGCCACCTTGCGCTGGAAGTCGACCTGCAGTTCGTTCTGCATGTCCTGCATTTCGGCCTGGGCATCCTGCGTCATGCGCTGGATATCGACCTGGAGCTTGTCGATCTCCCGCTGGGTCTGCGCGCGGGCATCGTCACTCATGACGCTGCTCTTCTGCTTGGCCTGCAGGGTCTCGATCGCCTTGTTCTTCTCGTTGAGGTCGCTCGCCTTCTTGGCGCGCAGGGCCTCGAGCCTCCCGCTCGACGCCTTGCCCTCGACCGACTCCGAGGCGATTCGCTGAATGTTGATGAACGCGAACTTCGCCCCGTCGGGGAACTTCACCTCCGCGGGCGCCGGCGCCGCAGCCGGGGCCGTAGCCGGAGCAGCCGGCTTCACCGGCGTCTGAGGAGCTGCCGCTGCCGGCTTCGCCGGCGGCTGCGCCGCCTGGCCCGTCTGGGCCGACGCCGCGCCTGCGACCAGAATGCACATCACTGCTGCTGCTACCGTAAACGCTTTCATTCTTCCTGTCCCTTTCACAAGTTGACCTGCCTGCACTCGCCCCATCCGTCCCGCCCGACCGGCGGCGTCCGGGGCCCTACCACTGACCCGGCCGGTCCGACCCCTAGAAGGTCGAGCCGACCGCGAACCGGAACGTGAACCTTTTCTGCGGCTGGAGCTGGTTGTCCAGGACCCCGTCCCGCATCGGGTTGTACGCGAAGATCAACCGGAACGGCACGTTCAGGACCGGCATGAAGAACCGGATCTCCGCGCCGGTCGACGTCTTGAAATCCTTGAGGGTGAAGTGCTGCCCCTTGTCGAGCACCTCGCCCGCGTCGTAGAAGAGCACGAGCCGCACGGGCCCCGCGACCGAGATCAGGTACTCCGCGTTGTACAGGATGCTCTTCACGCCGCCCACCACGATGCCCGTGATCGGGTCGCGCGGGCCGATGCTGCGCATGTCGAAGCCGCGGACGCTGTACTCGCCGCCCAGGTACAGCCGCTCGTAGATCGGCAGCGTGGTGGTGTGGCCCCACGGGGCGATGGCGATGAACTGGCCGCGCATGCCGAGCGACAGCCGCTTGTTCTGCTGCCAGTAGTGCGTGGCTTCCAGCGTCGGCTTGAGGTAGTTGGTGTCGCCGCCCACGCCCGCAAAATCGAACGACGCGGTCATGCGCGTGCCGGCCGCCGGGAAGATCGGGTTGTCCACCGAGTTGTACACGTAGCTCGGCGTGATCTTGCTGATCACCCGGTGCCCGCCCTGGTCGAGCAGGAGCAGGTCCGCCATGTACGGGTTCGATTGCGCGTACGTGCCGTCTGACGGCAGGAACGGTGCCCGCTCGACGCCCGGCGTCGAGTAGATGCCCGACGGCGTGAAGTACAGCTGCGGCTGCGGCAGGTACGTCGGATAGACGTCGGTCACCGTGATCCGGTCGAGGCTGTAGGTGCCGAACACGCGGGCGTAGGCCGCCACCATGAAGCCCACGGTGGCCGCGCCGCCGGTCGACTTCTGCGTGTAGGCATACGGGTAGATGATCGACTGCTTGTGGATGTCGCCGCCGACCGTGATCGGCCGATCGAAGAGGAACGGCTCCGAGAACGCGAGCTGGTAGCTGTTGGCCCGCGACCCGCGCTGGCCCGACACGCTGAGGGTTTCGCCGCGGCCCAGGAAGTTGGACGTCTGGAACGTCAACTGGCCGAACACGCCCTCGTACTGCGACACGCCGGCGCCGAACGTGATCTGGTTGCGGTTCTGCTCCTCGACCTTCAGCTTGATGTCGACCTTGTTGTCGGCGCCCGGCGTCTTCTCGACCTGCATGTCCTTGCCGCCTTCCAGCTGCTTGAAGTAGCCGAGCTGGTTCAGGCGCTTGATGCTGTATTTCAGGGCCTCGGTGTTGAAGACGCCGCCCTCGAACAGCCGCAGTTCACGGCGGATGACGTTGTCCCGCGTGTGCGTGTTGCCGCTGAAGATGATGCGGTTGACGAAGTACTGCTTGCCTTCCTGGACGCGCATCGTCACGTCGATGATCGGCGGGCCGGCCGGCTTCGCGGGCTTCGCCGGCACCGGGGCCAGCGGGTTGTCCGTCTGCTCGTCGGCGGCCGGCTGATCGCGCGGCTTGATGTCGGGATACGCCGTGAACTCGTAGTAGCCGATGGAGCCGTAGAGTTCCCGGGCCTTCTCCATCGCCTTTCGGATGTTGCCCTCGGCGTAGTACGTCCCGGTCTTGAGCTTGAAGATCTCCTTCAGCGCCTCGGCACGGACCACCGTGTTGCCCTCGAACACGACGTCGCCGACCTTGTACCGCTCCCCTTCCTGGATCGGGATGCGGAGCGAGACGTAGCGGGTCCGGCGGTCGGTCGAGTCCTCGATGTACTTCAGCTCGGGCTGGCCGACGCGCGCGGTGACGTAGCCGCGGTCGCGATAGTACTCGACGATCTTGTCGGCATCCTCTTCGAACTTCGCCGCCTGGTACGTGCCGCTGCTGGTGATCCAGGAGAACATCCACTCTTTCTTGTTGTTCTTCATCTGGCCGGCCAGCGCCGACGACTTGATCGCCTTGTTGCCGACGAACTGCACCTCGCGGATCCGGACGCGCGGGCCCTCGTCCATCACGAAGGACACGTTGACCAGCTTCGGGCCGCCCGCCACTTCCTTGATGACGTGATCCACCTTGGCGAACTGGTAGCCCTTCTCCGCGAACAGGTCGCGGATGATGCCCTCCACGCGGCGGATCAGGCCCGGGTCGATGAAGGAGTCCAGCTTGATCTGGATGTTCTCGTCCCGCAGCTTCTCTTCGATCTTGGACTGCTCGAGCTTCTTCGAGCCGACGTAGTCCACGATCTTGACGCGCTGGCGTTCCTCGAAATTGAACACCACCCGCTTGCCCATGACCCCGTTGTCGTACGGCGCGTCGGTCACCTCGATCCAGATGTTGTCGAGGAAGTTCGTCGCCCACAGGCGCTTGAAGTCCTCGAGGATCGACTTCTCGTCATACGGCGACCACACGCCATCGGCCGGGCGGCTGGGACGCGACTCGATGTAGAACAGGTAGGTGTTCGGCTCGATGACCGACACGTTGCCCTGGGTCGGAAAGCGCAGTTCGATTGACCGCAGCAGGGCCGGCGAGCCCTCCGGCGGCAGCTTTGGCACCTGCGGCGCGGTCTGCCCGGCCGACGGAACCGCCGCTGCCTGCGGCTTCGCCCAGGCCGGCCCGGTCCCGAGCGATCCCATCAGTACCACCACCGCGACACACGTTCGAATCGCCATCACACCGCTTTTCCGATGCCGCCCCTGCTCGCGCACGAGTCCGGCGCCCCTTGGATCCATCGCCGGAGGCAGCCTGTCCCTTTCGCGGAACGCCCCGACCGACACGATCATTCTAGTTTACTAGGTTTTAGACGCTTCAAGCCAGCGGCCGGCCGGCCTCCGCCGCCCCCGCATGTCGGTACCGCAGGTTTTCGCCGTCAAGGTAGACCTCCACCTCGCCGCCCCGCAGGTGACCGCGGATCAATTCCTCCGACAGCGGATCCTCGAGATAGCGCTGGATCGCCCGCCGGAGCGGGCGCGCGCCATAAGACCGATCCTTGCACGTCACGTCGATAATCCAGGAGAACACCTCGGGGGCCAGGTGGACACGAAGCCGCCGATCCATCAGGTGTGCGTTGAGCTGGTTCACCAGCAACTGGAGGATTGTCCGCAGGTCGTCGTCCGACAGCGGGTCGAAGACGATGATCTCGTCGAGCCGGTTGATGAACTCCGGGTTGAACGTCCGCCGCACCTCGCTCATCACCGAGTCCGAAATGCTGCGGTTGGCGTCTTGTTGATCCGGCTGCCCGAAACCCATCCCGCCCTTCTTCTGCATGAACCGCGCCCCGATGTTCGACGTCAGGATCACGATCGCGTTCTTGAAGTTGACATGCGTGCCCAGGCCGTCGGTCAGCACGCCATCTTCGAACACCTGCAGCAGGATGTTGAACAGGTCCGGGTGGGCCTTCTCGACCTCGTCGAGCAGCACCACCGAGTACGGGTTGCGCTTGATCCGCTCGGTCAACTGCCCGCCCTCGTCGTGCCCGACGTACCCGGGCGGCGAGCCGATCAGCTTCGAGACGGCATGCTTCTCCATGTACTCCGACATGTCGAACCGGACGAGCGCGGCGTCGCTGCCGAACAGGAACGCAGCCAGCGCCCGCGCCAGCTCCGTCTTGCCGACGCCGGTCGGTCCCAGGAAGATGAAGCTGCCGACCGGGCGGTTCGGGTTCTTCAGGCCGGCGCGTGACCGGCGAATGGCGCGCGACAAAGCCGAAATCGCCTTGTCCTGGCTGACCACCCGCGCGTGCAGTTCGTCTTCCATCCGGAGCAGCTTGTCGCTCTCGTCCTGGTTGACCGACGCGAGCGGGATGCCGGTCCACTTGGAGACCACCTCGTCGATTTCCTGCCGGCCCACCACCACGCGGCGCGACGCGATCGGGAACACCACGCCCACGCCGCCGCCGGGTGAGCCACCGCCCTCGAGTTCCTGCACGGCCACCGCCGCGGTGCCCGCCGGATCCACGCCCACGCGAACCGGCCGCCCCGCCGCCGCCCCGCTCGTGCCCAGCGCGGCGTCGCGCAGCTTCGCGCGCGCGCCCGACTCGTCGAGCAGATCAATCGCCTTGTCCGGCAGGAACCGGTCCGTGATGTACCGGCTCGACTGGTAGACGGCGGCGTCGATGGCCTCGCGGGTGTACTCGACGTTGTGGAACGCCTCGTAGCGGTCCTTGATGCCCAGCAGGATGTCGACCGCCTGCCGTTCGTCGGGTGCGTCCACCTTGATCGCCTGGAACCGCCGTTCGAGCGACCGGTCCTTCTCGATGTACTTCCGGTACTCGGCCGGCGTGGTGGCGCCGATGCAGCGGATCTCGCCGCGCGAGAGCGCCGGCTTGAGGATGTTCGCCGCGTCGAGCGACCCCTCGGCGGACCCCGCGCCCACCAGCGTGTGCAGCTCGTCGATGAACACGATGATGCTGGGGCTCTCGGTGAGCTCCTTCATGATCGCCTTCAGGCGTTCCTCGAACTGGCCGCGGTACTTGGTGCCGGCGACAACCAGGCCGATGTCGAGCGCAAGGATGCGCTTGTCGGCCAGGTAGTGCGGCACGTCGCCGCTGACAATCTTCTGCGCCAGGCCCTCGACGATGGCCGTCTTGCCGACGCCCGGCTCGCCGATCAGCACGGCGTTGTTCTTGGTCCGGCGGCACAGGACCTGCTGCACGCGCTCCACTTCCTCGTCGCGCCCGACCAGCGGGTCCAGCTGGTTCTTGGACGCGGCGTCGGTCAGATCCCGGCTGAACTCGGCGAGCAGCGGCGTCTCCTTGGGCCGCGGCACCGGCGTCTTCTCGTTCAGCAGCGACACGATGTCGTCGCGCACCGCGCTGAGGCGCATGCCCTTGTCGACCAGGATGGTGGCGGCCAGCGACCGCTCCTCACGGAGAATGCCCAGCAGCAGGTGCTCGGTGCCGATGTAGTTGTGCAGGAGGCGGTCGGCTTCTTCCGCCGCAAACTGCAGCGCGCGCTTCGTCTCGGAGCTGAACGGGATTTCAACCGATGTCGAGACCTTCTCGCGGAAGACCGTGCGGCCCTCGATCTCCTTGCGGATCGCATCGAGGCCGACATTGGCCCGCGCGAACAGGCGGCTGGTCAGACCCTTCCCCTCGCGGATCAGTCCCAGCAGCAGGTGCTCGGTCTCGATCGACTGGCTGCCGAGCTGGCTGGCTTCGTACCGCGCGAAGAAGAGAACCCGTCGGGCTCGTTCTGTGTAGCGCTCGAACATCCGGACACCCGCGTTCAGACCGGCCACCGTGTTGTCGTGCTGGCCGCTTTGATTATACGGCGCGACGTGGGGTCAGGTCCAAACGGGAAGATCTTCTCCAATACTTTGGATCACACGGTCGTCACGGGCACGCCTCAGTCCGCCGTTCCTTCCGTCGATCCAAAGTATTGGAGAAGATCTTCCCGTTTGGACCTGACCCCATTATGAAAGGTGACCGTCGGCGAGGCGGAGGACGCGGTCGCAGCAGGCGGCGAGGCGCGGGTTGTGGGTGGCGATGACGGACGTCAGGCCGTATTCGCGGTGCATCGCCCGCAACAGGTCGTGCAACGCGTCGGCGGTCCGCTCGTCGAGGTCGCCGGTCGGCTCGTCCGCGAGCAACAGCGCGGGCCGTGCGACCAGCGCGCGGGCGATCGCCACGCGCTGCTGCTCGCCGCCGGACAGCATGCCCGGCCGGTGGAGCAACCGATCGGACAATCCCACCCGGCCGAGGAGATCGCGGGCCCGCGCCCGCGCCTCCGCCGGATCGATCCGGGCGATCCGCAGCGGCATCTCCGTGTTCTCGAGCGCGTCGAACTCCGGCAGCAGGTGATGGAACTGGAAGACGAAGCCGACCCGCCGGTTCCGGAAGGCCACGCGCGCCTGGTCCGCCAGCTCGTTGAGCACGGCGTCGCCGATGCGCACGCTGCCCTGCTCCCAGGTGTCCAGGCCCCCGAGCACATGGAGCAGCGTGCTCTTCCCGACGCCGGATTGACCGACGACGGCCACCATCTCGCCCGCCTCCACCTGGAGTTCGAGCCCGCGCAAGACCTGGAGCTGCGCACGCCCGACGGCGTAGCTCTTAAACAGGTTGGTGACCTCGACGAACGGTGCCATCGTCTAGCTGCCTCGCTGTTGCACGGACCTGACGGTCCGTGGCTACGTACCGCCGCGCTGTTGGACGGACCTGACGGTCCGTGGCTACATCCTGGCTGACTAGCCGAACCGCAGGGCCTCGGCCGGTTCAAGCGCCGCGGCCTGGCGCGACGGATACAGCGTAGCCAGGAAACAAATCCCGATCGCGGACACGATGACCACCGCCAGGTCCAGCGGCTGCAGCACGAACGGGACGTACGCGATCTGGTAGACGTCGATCGGCACGTGAATCAGCTTGTACCGATCCAGCATCGCCGCCAGCCCGTACCCGCCGGCCGCACCGACCAGCGTGCCCACCGTCCCGATCACGAGCCCCTGGAACATGAAGATCGCCATCACGCTGCGCGCGGACGCGCCCATCGTCTTCAGGATGGCGATGTCGGGACTCTTCTCCATGACCAGCAGGACGAGCGACGCCACGATGTTGAGCGCGGCCACCATCACGATGAGGCCAATCGTGATCGAGATGGCCATCTTCTCGAGCCACAGCGCCGAGAACAGCGCCTTGTTCATGTCGGACCACGTCTGCGTCAGGTAGCCCGGCCCCAGCCTGTCAGGAATCGTCTTCGCCACCGCGGACGCCGAGTAGATGTCGTCCACCCGCAGTTCGATCAACTCGACACCATCGCGGTCGAACATCCGCCGGGCCAGCGACATGCTGACGAACCCGTACGCCGCGTCGAACTCGTAGAGGCCAAGCGAAAATATTCCCACCACGCGGACGCGCCGGGACCGGGGCACGAGGCCCATCGGGCTCAGCGAGCCCTGGGGCGTGAGCAGCGTGATGTCGTCGCCCTCGGTGACGCCCAGGGACTTCGCGAGATCGGTGCCGATGACGATGCCAGGCAGGTCGTCCAGCGCCGCCGTGCCAATCCGTTCCAGCTTCCCGCTCTTCATGGCGCGCTGGATATCCGTGACCGTCGCCTCGAGGGCGGGGTCGATCCCCTTCAACGTGACGAACGCCTCTCCCGACCCGGACGACACGAGCGCCTTGCCAAGGATCGCGGGCGCGGCGCCGGTGACGTGCGGCACGGCGCGCATGCGCGCGGCCTCGGCCTGGTAGTCGGTGATGCCGCCCTGCTTCCAGACGAAGATGTGCGCCGTCGCGCCGAGGATGCGATTGCGGAGTTCCTGCTGCAGGCCGGTCATCAACGCCAGCGCCAGCACGAGCGCCGTCACGCCGACGGCGACCCCCATTGTGGACACGAGCGAGATGACGGAGATGAACGCCTGCTTGCGCCTGGCCAGCAGGTAGCGCAGCGCGATGTGGACTTCGAACGGCAGGTTCACAGCGCGTCTGCCTGCGGCCTCATCTGCGGGAACAGGATCACGTCACGAATCGACGGGCTGCCGGTCAGCACCATCACGAGCCGATCGATCCCGATGCCCTCACCGCCGGTGGGCGGCATGCCGAACTCGAGCGCGCGAATGTAATCCTCGTCCATCCCGTGCGCTTCTTCGTCGCCCCGCTGCCGGTCGGCCAGCTGCGCCTCGAACCGGCGCCGCTGCTCGGCCGGATCATTCAGCTCGCTGAACGCGTTGGCCACTTCGAACGCCCCGATGTACATCTCGAACCGCTCCACCGTGTCCGGATCGTCGGGCCGCTGCTTCGAGAGCGGCGACACCTCGGTCGGGAAATCGTAGACGAACGTGGGCTGGACGAGCGTGCCCTCGCAGAGCGCCTCGAAGATCCCGGTGGCGACCTTCCCCGCCCCGACGCCCGGCGTCACCTCGAGCCCGAGCCTTCGCGCGACCGCGGTCGCGCGCGCCCGGTCGCGCAGGTCCTCCTCGGTCACCGGCTCGCCCAGCTTCTCGGCCGCCGCCAGGGCCGCCGCCTCGCGCAGCTTCACGCGGCGGAAGGGCGCGGCCAGCGAAATCTCGTTGCCGTTGAACGTGCAGGTCTCCTGGCCAATTGCCTCGCGAGCGGCGCACGCAATCAACTGCTCGGTCGTGTCCATCAGGTCCTGGTAATCGCAGTAGGCCTGGTAGAACTCGAGCATCGTGAACTCGGGGTTATGCTGCGTCGAGATGCCTTCGTTCCGGAAGTTCCGGTTGATCTCGTACACCCGCTCCATCCCGCCCACGGTCAATCGCTTCAGGTAGAGCTCCGGCGCGATGCGCAGGTAGAGATCGATATCGAGCGCGTTGTGATGGGTCTTGAACGGCCGCGCCAGCGCGCCGCCGGCCATCGCCTGCATCATCGGCGTTTCGACCTCGAGGAACCCGCGGCCGTCGAGGAAGCGGCGAATCGACGCCAGCACTTTGCTGCGCACTTCGAACACCCGGCGCGAATCCGGATTGACGATCAGGTCGAGGTACCGCTGGCGGTACCGGATCTCGACGTCCTGCAGGCCGTGCCACTTCTCCGGGAGCGGGCGCAGGCACTTCGCGAGGAACGACAGCCGCGACGCCCAGATCGTCAGCTCGTTCGTCTTCGTGCGGAACACGCGACCCGCCACGCCCACGAAGTCGCCGAAGTCGAGCAGCTTGAACAGCGCAAAGTCCTGTTCCGACAGGGCGTCCTTCCGGATGTAGGCCTGGATCCGCGCCCGCCCGTCCGTCAGCACCAGGAAGTTCGCCTTCCCGAAGCTGCGGATCGCCAGGATGCGCCCGCAGGTCACGGTGTCGGGCTTCAGTGCCTCGAGCTCGTCGTGGGTGCGCTCGCCGTGCGCCGCCGCCAGCGCCTCGATCGTGTCGGTGCGCGCGAACGTCCGCGGGTAGATCTCGATGCCGAGCGCCCGGATCTGTTCCAGGTTGGCCCGCCGCTGCTGTACGAGTTCGTTGTCGTCTGACATAGTGACCTGACGTCGTGCCGGCTGCCGGCTACGCCTTCGTGGCCGGGAGGTTCTTGTGAATCGCGTCGAGCACGCCGTTGACGAACCGCACCGCGTCGGCCTCGCTGAACGTGCGGGCCAGCTCGATGGCCTCGTCGATGACGACGCCCGCGGGCGTGTCCGGGGCATAGAGCAGCTCGAAGATCGCCAGCCGGAGAATCAGGCGGTCGACGGTCGCGATGCGCTCGATGCGCCAGTGCTGCGCGTGCCGGGCGATCAGCGCGTCCGCCTCGGCAACCCGCGCCACCGTCCCGTTGACCAGCGCCTCGGCGAAGGCCCGCGACGCCGCCGACAGCGGCTTGGCGTCGTCCTGCTCAATCGCCGCGAACTCCCGGATCGCGACGTCGGGCGGCAACTGGCCGACCTCCCACTCGTAGAGCATCTGGAAGGCCGCTTCCCGCGCGCGGTGGCGACTGCCGGTCTTCACCAGCCCGCCGACCGCGTGCCGGCTTCACGCACGGCACGCTTGAGGGTCGCCAGTTCGATGGCAGCCATCGCGGCTTCCCATCCCTTGTTCGCCGGCCCGGGCACCGCCCGTGCCAGGGCCTGCTCCGCCGAGTCGGTGGTCAGCACGCCGAACGTCATCGGCACCTCGGTCTCGGCCGATGCCGTCATGATCCCGTGCGACACCGCCGACGAGATGTACTCGAAGTGGGCCGTCTCGCCCCGGATGAGACAGCCGAGGCACACCACCGCGTCGTAGTGGCCCGTCCGGGCGGCCATGCGCGCCACCTGCGGAATCTCGTAGGCGCCCGGGGCGTCGAACACGTCGGTGGCCTTCTCGCCGGCGCCGGCCGACGTCAGCGCCTCGATCGCCCCGTCGCGCAACTTGTCGGTGACGAAGTCGTTGTAGCGCGACACCACGATGGCGATGCGCAAGTTCTTCGCGTCGGCCGATCCCTTGAACTCCATGGTTGCCGCCTGGCTCCTGTCGTTACCGTCCGGTGAACGCGGCCTTGCGCTTCTCGACGAATGCCCGCGTCCCCTCGCGCATGTCCTCGGTGGACGCGACGAGCCCGAACGCGGTCGCCTCGAAGGCGCAGCCGTCCGTCGTCGTCATCTCGAGGCCGTGGTTGATGGCGTCGATCGACAGCCGGAGCGCGATCGGCGCCCCCGCCGCCAGGCCCTGCGCCAGCGTCTTCGCCTCGGCCAGCAGCGAGGCGGCCGGCACCACGCGGTTCACGAGCCCGATGCGATGCGCTTCGCTGGCGTCAATCGTGGCCCCCGTCAGGATCAGCTCCATCGCGCGGCCCTTGCCGACCAGCCGCGGCAACCGCTGGGTGCCGCCGAACCCGGGCAAGACGCCCAGCTTCACCTCGGGCTGGCCGAACTTCGCGGTGTCCGACGCCAGGCGCATCGTGCACGCCATGGCGAGTTCGCACCCGCCGCCGAGCGCGTAGCCATTGACGGCGGCGACGACCGGCTTCCCCATCTGCTCGATACGGTCGAAGATCCGCTGGCCGGTCTCCGCGTACGCCTTGCCCGCCACCGGGGACAACTCCGCCAGTTCGCGGATGTCCGCGCCAGCCACGAAGGCCTTCTCCCCCGCGCCGGTCAGGACAATCGCCCGGACAGACGCGTCCTCGCGCAGTTCCGTCATCGCGCGGTCGAGTTCCTTCAGCACACCCAGGCTGAGCGCGTTGAGGACGGCCGGCCGGTTGAGGGTCACGATGGCGACGCCGCCCTCGCGTTCCACGATCAGGAAGTCATATGCCATCGCTACGCTGTCTCCCGCGAAAAAGTATACCCCACGCCCACGCGCCCACCGCCGCGACCGACGCGCCCGTCGTGTCCGCCGCCCAATCCATCAGATCGTACGTCCGGTTCGGCACGAACCGCTGGTGCACCTCGTCGGAATAGCCGTAGGCCGACGCCACGGCGATCGCAACGAGGACGCGCCGGAACGTCACGTGACGGATGCTCCCGTCCGCCTGCGCCCAGACCAGCAGGAGCCCGAGCACCGCGTAGGCGGTGGAATGCTCGAGCTTGTCGGACGGATGGCCGGGCAGTTCCGGCAGGCTGGACTGCGCGGACAGGAAGAAGATGAACCCCATGTACGCGATCACGACCAGCCAGCGCCACGGGCGAGGAACTCGGACGGGCGGCACTACAGGGGGAAGACGTAGAGCAGCCAGCCCAGGACGAGGGCGCCGGCCATCAGTCCGCCCAGGATCTTGGCGCCCGCCCTGACCTGCTCGTGCACCGACTCCTTGAGCAGCGTGGCGGACACCGCGGCCAGCAGCACGGAGTAGAGCGCCATCAGGAGCACGTGACTGTGGATCGCCATGGCCCGTTACTTCCGCCCCAGCGCAATGTCGTGCGCGTCGATGATGACGAGGGCGTTCAGCAATCCTGCGGTGATCAGGAACGCGTTGCCGTACTCGTTGGTCAGGGCGCGAATGTCACCGGCGCCGGCGCCCATCAGCCCCGCGATCACGCGTGGCACGCCGACGCCCAGGTCCGCAATCGCGGCCAGCAGGGCCAGCGGCTCGGACACCTGTGTCAACGGAAAGATCCGCCCCTGCAACGCCAGCCCGATCGCGAACATCAGCGGCAGCGTCACCAGGAACACGATCCCCTTCTGCTTCCGGCCGAGCCACAGGTGGCCCGCACCGGGCACCAGCCAGCCGACGAGGTACAGCAGCCAGAGCGGTTTCGACGGGGCGGACGCCCCCGGGGCCGGCGTGGTAGCCGGGCGCCTGGGTGCGCGGGAAGCGCGGGATGCCATTGGTAGATCCTACATGTTACCGGTCGGCAGCGCCGACCAGCTGAGGGTAAGACCCCCGTTCAAACCGTGCGTGCGGATGGCCCGCACACGGCTTGCCAGGTGGACTTCAGGTCGTT
>Ga0334722_10000777_pt1 | contig 44098 bp, 62 predicted proteins | sample C3_bottom_MG_FD_207210 | JGI IMG/M metagenome (GOLD analysis project Ga0334722, IMG submission 207210) | Sediment microbial communities from Yellowstone Lake, YNP, Wyoming, USA - C3_bottom | ecosystem: Environmental > Aquatic > Freshwater > Lake > Sediment | place: USA: Wyoming | collected...
CTGTGTTTGCTACTGTAAGACTTGCACCAGTTCCCGTATAAGTCGTAGCCGCCATATAAGCCGCACCATTAGTGATGGTTGATGCGGGTAGGTTATATGTGTTTAGTGCAACAAAGCCAGTTGGGGCTGTGTAGGTGAATGGGCGTTGACCGAAGTTCAAACTTGTGTCAGTTGTTGTTCCATATAACACCACCCAAGGTCGATATTGTGCGCCAGAAGTTATCGTTGTTATATTATTTGTATCTGCCGCAGGGTTTCCGCTTGAGTACCAAGTACCATTTTTTCCCCACCAAATCTTTCCAGTATCTATGCTAAAAGCGACCATAATGATGTCGCCATTGCTCCATGTTTGAGAACTTATAGACCCTGCGCCAGTGCCACCTGCCTCAGTACAAACACTAAGATCTGTCCCAGTAAAATAACCTACAGCGGCACAACTTGTGGCTTGTCCACCAGCACCATTGTATGTTGGGTATGTTGATAGTTTGCTTACGCCTACGGAAAGCGATGGATATCCAATGTTTGTAAGCGTAAATTCAAAATACCACTTGCCGCTTGACACAACCATGTTCCCAAACCTTTGAGAATAACTAGAGCCAGAGTGAGTAAGTTGTAAGTTGGCAGACGCAACGGTTGACAAAGCAGAAGCAGACCCAATGGGCGAAAGCACATCAACTACACAATAGTTAGCCGCAGTCGCACTTGTCAGCGTAGGCACATCCAGCATGGAATCATAGGTAGCACCAGCAGTCACCGAAATGTTGTTAGGTGTCCAGTTGTTGCCGTTGCCAGAGTAGTCCTTGCCGATAGTGGCGGCTGTGTTGTTGCTGTTATCGCTGAAGTTCAGATAGAAGCCGTTAGTGCCGTATGTACCAGAAAAGGCTTTTGGTTTCCATACGCCTGTGCTGGAGTCTGTTTCACCAAATGAAGATGGGGTTAGGGCTTGTCCGTCAATGAAGTTGATTTCGGTTAGGTAGCCGTCATAGTATTGTATAACTCCGCTACCACCATTTCGTGCGCCAACATAATGCACAGAGTTATTATTTATTTCAGTATTTGAATTTTGCGTTGGATAAGTAGTTCCTGTAAATGATGTTATTTGCAATCCATTTACATACAATTTAACCCTATCTGAAGCAGTTGTTTGTGTTGTATCAAGAGCCAAAACTATGTGATACCAAGCGGAAGGGTCACGAAATACAGCGGTTGAAGTTATATCTACAGTAGATGTAAAAACCGCAAAGTTTATAGCATCACTACCATTAAAACGAATAGTAGTATTACCTTGGTCAAGAGAAATTGCCCCCGCAGAAAATAAATTTGAATTAGTTGATAAAGCACCTCTTTTAACCCATCCACTCCAAGTCCACTTTTGTCTATTACCAGCACTCGCAGGAGTCCTATTAAAATAAGCACTAGCACTAGAACGCAACCGCACACTACGGGCTATGGTGTAGCCACCGCTAGGTCTAGTCAGCAGAGAATCTTTTGATGCAAACATTATGCAAACGCCTGTGCCGCTGTGCCAAACCAAGATGTGCCGTTAGCCACAAAGGTCAGTATGTCTACTCCCGTAGTTGCAGTTGTAGTCAGCGTTGGTGCTACACCACCAGCAAACTTCACACTTGTGAACACCGCAGTCCTAGAGCCTGTGCCGTCCTGAGTTGCTATCAGAATGAATGACTTACCAGCAGTAGCCGTTGGCATAGTGAATGTGCAGTTACCCGTCATCGTCACAGTTTGCACAGTTCCATTGGTAAGTGCAATCGTGACTGCTGTTGAACTATTGCCAATTGCATACAGGGTTTCCACATAGTTGGTGACTGTGGGGTTAGTCAGGGTTTTGTTGGTAAAAGTTTCACTACCAGCAAGGGTTGCCAATGTTCCCGTAGTAGGTAAAGTTACATTGGTTGCACCCGTTAAAGTTCTTGTGTAAGCAAAGTTGCCAGAACCAGTAACAGTCATTGCTGCATTATTTGCTACACCACTTCCACCATTAGCTGCACCTAGTATTCCAGTAACACCAGTGGTTAATGGAAGTCCTGTTGCATTAGTTAAGGTTATAGAAGTAGGAGTGCCATAAACATTAGCAGCAGTAAAGGTGTTAGCCTCATCTAGTTTAGGTAAATTGTTAAGACTAGCAGCAACTAAACGAAGTTCTACTTTATCTCCAGTAATCCAAGAAGCAGCACTGGTATTGTCTTGAGCACGAACAATAGTAAATGTATCAGTAGATCTAGCAGTTACTTTAATAATCTCAACAGTACCTGCTGTGTTAGCAAGAGTACAGAAAAAATAATCTCCAGACAATGTGGGAAACAATGCTCCCTGTCCTGTAGCTACTGTAAGACTAGTGACCGAAGCATTAATGCCTGACGCTAAAGTAGACGTAGCATTGTTGGTAAATTTCATAACCATAAGGTTCTCCTATTAACTAACAGTGATAGTCCAGTTGATTGCTAGTGTATCAAGAGCACCTTTATTAATAGCACTAAACACTACTCGTGATAACAGAGTTCCACCAGATGTAGAGTTATTAAAAATACCTGCTTCAGTTACAGCACCAGTACCTGTACCAGCACCATACGTATTAGACAAGCTAACTACGTTTGCTGATACGCTAGAGGTTGTAAATGCAGCACGAGCAGTTTCAGTTCCTAGGGTAGTATCAGCAATAGCAGCAGGTGTAGTACCAGTACCAATAGCCATACCTACAAAAGGAGATGTACTGTTATTAATAACAGCAGAAGCTAAGAAGTTTTTACCTACTGTAACAACTAGGTTTTTCTTTTCTAAGACTACTTTGTTGTTTAATAGGATCTCTACTTCACCTACTAAGTTAATTGTGTCTTTCATTTTTAATCCAATCTTAAGGAGTTAAGTGCAGCACCGTTGAGTGCAGTGGGTGAAACAAGGAGTCTACTAACTGATTCTGTGATGCTAACAGTTTCTGCTATATTGTTACCAACTGAAAATGCAGTTGATTCAGAAATAGACAGACTTTCTGCTATTGCTTTTGTTACAGCTAATTGTAAACTTTCTGAAATAGAAGAGGAATCACTAAGTTGTTTAGCAACTGTGTTACTTATTGACTCACTAACTGTAATTGCGTCAGATAGAGTTCTACCTAACGTAACTAAAACAGTCTCTGTAATTGTAATAATCTCTTCATTTGTATACGTTGTTGTAGCGTTTAGTGCTATAGCATTGATAACAGCTCCATTAAGAGCACTTTGGGAATCAAAGCTAGAAGTACCAAGTGTTTTAACAACAGCTTTTACAAGAACTTCAGTTACATCAATAGTCTCATTAGGCTGTTGAGTGTAGTTAATAGGAATAAAATAGTCTGATGATTCTGGTCTAGTAAAAGGAGGAGCTTGTATGTCAGCTACTCCATGTACAAAGTCTTGTGGTTGTCTGATTTCCCAGTCACCACTACAAACCATCAAACCATCCCAGCGAAGTTGTAACTCGTTGTTTTTAAAGACACGACCACAAGAATCACAGACAACTTTCCAACCACCATTGTCCCAGCTGGGTTTGTAAGACACAGTTATACCCTATCAGATTTATTGTCTAGCTTGTCAAAGATCTTTTCAATCATCTTTTTAAGTTCTCGAATATCTTCCCGATAGTCATCTTTAACAACGTACTCTTTAGGAAGATCTTCTCTTAACTTAGCAAGATCAGTTTTAAGTTCTTTGACAGCAGACCACAATTCTCTAGCAAACCAACCTGTAACACTGGATGCTAAACCTAAACCTATGTTAAGCAAAGTTTGTAAATCCATTACAGATTTGCACCTTGTTTAACAAGTCTTAAGATGATAAGAAATGTTTGTGTACCAGATGCATAACCTGTAGTCAAGATGTTGATAGTCCCTGTTTTACCAGTTCCTGAATTATTAGTTAGTCCACCTAACTCTCTTAGAAAAGAGAGTCCAGATCCAACAAGAGGTACAGCCACAACGTCAGTTGAAGCATCCCACAATAGTTGTACTGTTAGTTGAGAACCAATAACATATTCAATGTGATCTATTCTTACTTGCTCTGGAGTTGGACCAATACCACCTTGGTTGATACTGGACATTGCAAGAGCAGTAGTAGAACCTAGATTACTAGTATCTAGTATTCCTACCAGTTTTATAGATACGTTGCGTGGTCCTTCTTCAAGGATTTGAGTTGTAAATGCATTAGCCATGTGACTCTCCTAATTAATAGGCACGAGTTTGGGCAGATAGCATAAAGTCAACAATCATATCCGCAGTAGTAGGTGCAGTAGCAGCAGCTTTACAACCAAAACCTGCGCCCATGTTTGTAGCATTAGGGAATGTAGCAGCTGTAGTACCAGTAGAAATGCCTACATCAACAGAACAAACTTTTACATCATTTACAAAAACATCAATGTTGCCTCTACCATCATAGTACCAACCAAGTTTAATGTAAGTACCACTAACAAGAGTAGCAACAGTTGTAGTAGCAGTTGAGTAAGCAGTAGCAGCTAATGAAGCACTACCTTTACGAACAACAAAAGTAATAGCTGTAGAACCAGCAGCTTTATTGAAGTAGATACCATCAGTCGGAGTTAAAGCAGCAATAGAACTAGCTATACCAACTAATAGTTGATCGTTAGCAGCAGTAGTAGCTTTAAATGCAGTGTAGAACCAAGCTACTTGAGTAGGAGGAGCAGTAGCAGTAGTTGTGTTGGTAGCAATGTTAAAGTTAAGTGGGTTATTTTGAATAGCACCAATGTCACTAGTAACACTAGAACCACCACCAACTGTAGAAATTACTCCACCATTACCAACAACTAAACCAATAGTTTGATGTGATGTAGTGTTAGTTACAGTAAAGTCAGCAGCAACATACTGGAAAAAATCTTCAAAATCTAAAGAGATGTCTGTAGGATCAGGAAGGGGAAATTGACCTAGTGTAGAACCAATTGCTTGTGTTGATACACCAGCGGGGAAACGGGTAGGAGAAGCCATGATAAATATTCCTTTGACGTTGTTTAAAACAACGCTCTATTTCTAGAGCGTCATTGGAGATTAAATTCTACTTTACATTTTCTTTTTAGACATAGATGCTTTTGGAGCCATCTTCTTGGCAGCCATCATCTTTGATCCCATCATCTTCTTAGCAGGAGCCATTTTCTTAGGTGCTGCTGATGCTGGCATCATTCTCTTTTTTTGTAAACCATAAGCCATGATAAGTTTCCTTTATAAAAAGAACCCCCTCTTTGTGAGAGGGGGGATTGTTACTAATAACAATTAAGGACCATTAGATCCAAATAAAGCGCGTGGATCAGACCATCCGAAGCTATAACGCTCGTAGCCTTTGGCTTTAACGTTCATAGTATCGAAGTCATTATCTTGATCAAACGTAACAGCCATACGCTCATAGTACTTCAAACCAGTACCACCAGGAATAGTGTTACGGATAAACCAAGCGTGTGGGCTTGTGAAGTAATGGTTTACTTTGAAACCACCAGGGATGTAGTTGCCAGATTTAATGACGTTGATGTCGTTATTGGCGTTACCTGGTTGGTACTCAGTTTGTAAAATGCGTTGAGCATTAAACACTTCTTGACGAGCAATGTGCAAGCTGTTTGGTTGAATAGCGACTAACAAACCACGGTCATTTGTAAAGCCCATGATTGCAATCACTGCATCTTCCAAAGAAGCCTCAGACAAGTCAACATCAACTGCTGGCTTGTTAGAGAATGTACCACCCGAAGTATTTGGGTGGGCAGTAGAGCACAAAGCTACACCATCACCACCTAAATATGTGCTGTTGAAAGCACGGTTGTACACGTTAGCAGCAATGTTTTCTTTCGTTTGACGGAAAGATAAAGCCAATGCAGCAGCACGTTTCTTGGATACTTGCTCATACAAGTTGTCATCCATTTCTTCCTTGGTCACGATATAACCCATTGCGTATGCAACGTGTGTATAGCGAGTTGTGAAGCCTTGGATCTCAGAGTCATAGGCAGTGCCTTGACCTTCAGACTTAACTGGCACTAGACCGAAGCCAGACAATTGAACGTCTTCTTCGTAGTTCATAGTAGAAGTGTCCTTATCAAACAAGTCTACATACTCTTCTGGGTGCTCGTTATAGGTTTGTCCCCACCAAGCCTTGATACCAGGCCATAGTGCTTTGGGATGCGATGCGGTTGTAATTACTCCAGCCATGATTTAATCTCCTTAATTAGACTGCAAGGTAGTTAACGACAGTGCCAGAAGCAGAGCCGATAGTACCGTATTCGTGGTAGTTAAATTTGCACAACACACGGACATAAGGACTAGCTGCGCTAGTTACTTCATTGTCACCACGTTGTACAGCACCTAACAAGCGGATTGGCAGAGTAGCCGTAACTGCTGGTCCAGTAAGAACCATGTCAGAGAAAGGCACACCATTAGCCAAAGATGTTTGATTAGCAGCGGAGATGGTCACAGCAGCGTTCATAGAAAGCTGAGCTTGAGTAGCACCAGTGCTATCAAATTGAGCTTCGAACAAAACGAAAGGATCATCCACAACATAGACATAACGCACACTAGTACGAGTACCAGCAGCAATATATGCCTTCTCTAAAGACAAAGAGTTACCAACCAAGCTTACACCTGGATCAGCAACACGGATGCCTACGATAATACCTAGAGGCAAAGCAGAAGTAGTAGTTGCACCACCCCACTTTTGGATGTTACGAACACCATTGCTGTCCGCACCAGATCTAGACATTACACAATCACCGATTGCATAGCTATTGGTAGTGTCAGCAGTAGGGATAGCGTATAAACGACCCTGCTCATTCCACTTGCCACCTAGCAAGTTACCAACAGGACTAAACCCGTTGGCTTTGTTTACGTTAGACATTTAAGTCCTCCTTTAAAACGTTAGTTAAGTTTGATACCGTCCCTAGGGGTATAGAACGATGGATTTTCTCCAGTGATCTTACCCTTACGAATAGCAGCGTCAATAAGATTGTTTTTAGCCTGAAGTTCGGTTTGATCTTCCTCATGCCATTCTTGCCGAATCTTCATTAGATAACCGTATTGCTCCGTACCTTCAGCACGGGGATTTACAAGATACCTAATTCTTTCTCCGAGGTCACCATTACGGCTAACCACATTCTCACTCACGCCTCCAACTTCATCTGGTCTTACAAACTCATAGCCATTATCCATAGCTGATTGTATGCGTCCACCTTTGTCTGTAAAGACATGTAGGTGATAACCATCTATCTGTTGTTGGACACTTATCTTAGCTTCCGTGCCGTTAAACACGTTACGTTTTTTACGAGTTGTACCGTTTAGTGCTGGTGTAGGAGCAGACTCTGCTGTCTTACGTTCTTCTATCTTAGCTACTAGGCGATCACGTTTTTCAAACTCATTTAGTGCGCGGGGCATATCAATTTCCTTTCAAGTTATTAAATCAATTCCAGTCAAAATCAGCTACATACTGTTCACGAGTCATAAGCTTTTGCTTAACAAACCGATCACATGCAGCTTTGGCTTCAGAGGGGAGATTGTCATAGGAAGGAGCATTACTGCTGTTACCACGACCTGCTCTACCTGAACCAGATTCCACTCGACTAGATGGGCTTTTCTTTTCCCCAAACTTATTTGGAAACTCTTCTGCTAACACTTCATCAAGCTTATTTAAAAATGCCTGTCCTTTAAGCAAAGGGAACTCTAGTCGAAGGCTTTCACCAATACCGTTAACCATGCCAGTCATCCGCTTGTCTTGCCCAAACCAAGTGTTTTTATCCAACCACTGTTGTAGTCCTGGATCAATTTCTTGACTTGCTGGGGCAGCACTAATCGGTGTCTTGTCAGCATCCTTAACTGCTTGCTTAGCATCCTTGAGTTCATCTTTAGCTTGATCTAGGGCATCATCTAAAGCATTGACTTTCTGTCCGTCCCCATCGCTAATTGCTTGAGCACGGCTTTCTTTTATTGCTTGGATACGTAACTCATAGTCTTGAGCTTTACGTTCATAAGCATCTTTCTGGAATCTCTTAAATTCTTCTGCTGCTTCACGAAACTCTTTAAGTTGCTCTTTGGTTGACTGTAAGTCTTTGATGAGGTTCTCATTATTCTTACGCAGAATAGGAAGGATCTCTCGACCACGTTTCACAAATACATCAGCATCAACCCAATCAGCTTCGTTTCCACGAAACTTTTCTTTTGGAACCCACCCTTGAGATTCAGCCTCTTGGCGTACCTCTGGAGCTGTTTCGTTACTAGTAACATTTTCTTCACTCATATCTTACTCCTATATTTTAAAGAATGTCAACTTATGTTTTAGCTAGGTAAGGATCAACTAGATCTACGTCAGCGTCTAACGTACCTGTGATGTCCTTGTCGTTAACCATTCGATATTTAAATCCATCTTTACCCAAGTACAACAAACCTGCATACTTAGCAAAGATTACCTTATCCCCAACTCCACACCAAGGTGCAGGTTCATCGGCATAACATTGGTCACCCATAGCAATCACGACACCAGTGGTATTACCCATCTGCTCTCGGTCTTTGGTTACCTCTGTTGTTAGGATAATTCCCCCTTCGGAGACTTCCCTTACTTCTTGGGGCTTGATAAGCACCCGCCAACCTACAGGATTAATACCACTCTCATTGCTCATTTGTTTCTCTCTTTACTTCAAATAGATCTTCATACTCTAAGCTAAGAATAATTGCGATTGCTCGACATCTACCTTTAACCTCTTGCTCATCGTCAAACGCATTGTTGACGAGTCCTTCTTTCATAGTCTCACGGTCATCACTAAGCATCCTTAGCAGACGTTTAGTTACTGGATGATGTTTCCACTCATCAAAGTTATCGGAACTTACTATTTCCATTCTCTCTCCTTAAAAATCCTTACTGAGGTAGTTGTGGCATCTCCACATTGAACTGACCTAAATCTTCTTGACTACCTGCTACCATCTTGTCAAAGGCAACATTCATAGTCTTGATAGCATTCATAACACCTTCTCTACGTTCTCTCTGTAGACCGATCTGCATATTGATTTCTTGAATACGCATTCTCTCGCCTTCAGTAACAATACCAATCTTGATTTCTTCTACTTCTGCTTCTAGCTTTTGTATCTGTGCTTGATTTAGTTCTGCTTCACCCATTAGTTTGAGCAGAGCTATCTTCATAGTTAATTGATCAGAAGCTTGTTTAGCCTGTAGCTTCATCTGTTCTATTTGAACTTTTGGATTAGGTGGTGCTTGTATAGCGTTAGGACCACTTGGATCAGGTAGCAACTTGTCAATGTTAGTGACTCTCATTGCTTTAAGGAATGTGTACTCAGCTTCGTATCTGTTGTACAAACCTGGGGTAGCAGCGACACGAGCAGCAATAGCAGACGCTTGGTTTATACGTTGTGCATCAGATGTAATACTTGGGTCAGAAGTAGGCATAACATCAGTTACTGGACCCTCGTAATCAGAGGCTAAGACCATACCAGAACCATTTGCACCAGATACGTAGGGTGTGTTTTCACTAACAAATATCTGGTTTAAACGATAGAGTTTGCGAAACTCTTGTTTCAAACTACGGTGAGTTCGTTTGAAGATACCGTTAAATACTTTCATTCCTTGCTCAGCCATAGTGCGAGTAGTCTCAGCAGGAGTGTTCTGTCCAGGATTCTGTCCAGAAAGAATATCTACAGAACCACCAATACGTTCACCATAGTTGATGAGTAGATTGAGAAGGGTGAACATTACTTGAGAAGGCTCACGTACTGGCAATGGAACAATGCCTTTACGCAGATCATCTCCAGTGGTATCTACATGCTTCCACTCCATCGGATTGAAGGTGTAGTTACCACCACGTAGCTTAATGCCACGACTAAGGAAACCACCAGCAGTGTTCGCCATCGTCCCAGCATCAACAAGCTGATTGATAATTGTATTGATAGACTCATTAAGAGGCCCAAGCAAAACTCCAAACCCAAGGTCATAGAAACCTCCATCTGGTGACGGGATGAATGGATACTTGGTAAAGTATTGTTCTGCTTTGATACTGAGAACATCATTGCTCTCATTACGTTCAATATCATTTTGTGTATATCTAGCAACGATACGAGCAACCTTCTTGTTGTCTCTACGCACATACACGATGTAGGGTTCAGCGTATCCATCACCATCAAAGTCTATGTGGCAATGTTGTTCTAATATTTCAATGGGAGTGCTAGAGTCGTTTGGCTCAGGAGGTTGCAGACCTTGAGCTTTGTCTTGTAATGTTTGTAGTCCGTTGCCCATAGCAACAGATGAGTACTGTTGGTTACGACCTTCACTCACACCTTCTAACCACAATCCACGAGCAGTACGTTCATAGATTTCATTCTTACTCATTTGTAAAATATGAGTGATACGACTAGCTGTCTCTAAGCTTTTAGTCCAGTAGTTAACTACCAAGTCTTTAGCTAATACATTCTCAGAAATATTGTGTTTGCGTATTGGATCAAAGTAACTCTTCTTAAATGCACAACCAATGATAGGTTGTGTAATAAGAACTTTGTCCATCTCTGATTCCCAATCTTCATCTTCCTCAAGAAGTTGGTAAGACATATGTTGTTCTACACGACTAGCACGTAGAGTACGTAGTCCATCTTTGTCTTCTCCTACTACTCTGCATTTAACAGGTAGATCGTTATCTATGAGTACAGGATAACTACGAGCATGGTACTGTAGAGCAGCAATAGTGATGAGGGGGAACTTAACGTTACTAGCGTTAGCCCAAGGAAAGTTTTTATTTTCAGTTACTTGTAATGCAAGTTTTAAAGAAGCTTCAGTACGTTTTTCCCAAGAACTTCTAGACATCAAGTCGTTATCAAAATCTCTAACAACTTGCATTCCAATTGTTTCAAGATCATCTTTGGATAAAAGATTAGCTATGTTTGGCTCGTATACAAGCTCATTAATATCAAACGTATTTTTTAAATTCATGTCAGTACCCACAGACTGTAGAACGCCCAGAGTCTACTACATTACTATCCCGAACAAAAGCCTCGTACTCTTCTTCCTCAAGCTCTTTCTCAGACGGAGCTTCCCACATCTTATCGAGCATTAACCCCAGGTATGCCCAAGCGTCAACCTGATCGTCATGTTTATCTCTAGGAAACTTAAGAAGCTGATCTTCAAAAGATTGATACCACTCAGCATCCTTATCGAATCTGCAAGCACCACTTCTCATACGAGCTTGGATACTTCTAGCACGGGTAAGTTTGTCACCACTAGGCTTGAGTAGAACAGTGTTGATGTACTCGCCCCGCTTAAGCATCTCCTCATTAAAGAAGGGTCCTAACGCTTTCTGAATGACACCTTGCTCAAATCCAAAGAGTACGGGCTTATATATTTTCTGGATCATAAAGATTGTATCTATGATCTCAAGACCATCCATACGTCCCTCTATGACATGTTTGCAGTAGAGTTTGCCCTCATCATCCATACCTCCAACTACAAAAGCTGAGTAGTCAGCCCTCTGAGACTGGGATACAGCTAAGTCACAGGTAGCGTAGAACACTAGCTTTTTCTTTTGATCCTCTGACTTCATAGGCACAAAGTCAGTCTTCTTAAAGAAAGTATCTGTTATATCTAAGGGGACATTAAGCATCTCTTGAGAGTAGACATCAGCTAAACCTTGCCTTACATAGTCTTCTTTTTGAAGTCTAAACTCGGCAGCAGTCTTCATTTCAGGCCAAAGTAGAACCTTAAAGTCATCCGTATGAGCACGATATTTGACAGACTTCCAAGGTAAAACATTGAGGGAATACTCTTTTAAGTCCTCTCGTATAAGACTTTTAACTCCTCTATGGGAGTTGACAAGGGATGCTGGCATTAGGTTTTCAAGCAAACTGTCTAGGTGGAGGATAGTTCCAACAACCCTAATTTTGCCAGAAGAGGAAACACAGGGAATAAGAGCACCATAGAACCATCTCTTAAACTTCTGTCTCCTATCCTTATTCATAACAATCTCATCGTTCTCCATGTCATCACCAATGATGAGATCTGGTCTAAGGTTCGCCCACTTGAGTCCACGGAGCTTTTGCTCACTACCCTTAGCTTGGACACGGAAGGTATAACCATCTTCCATTTCGACAATAAGATCGTCTTCGGTATCTTTAGGGAATGAGGAAACGGAGAACAGGGATCGAAGGTCATCATTGTCAAGGAGTTCCTTCTTAATATCTCCTAGGAACTGGACTGCTTGGGTAACTGTGTCACTAACAATAAGGACATAGCGAGATTCCCTAAATAGGACTGAAGCTAGGGTATAGGCATGGGTTACAGCCGTAGACTTAGCATGATAACGAGGAGCAGCTATGGCTACTTGCTTGCTGTTACTAGTAACAAGTTCCCAAATCTCTTTGTGGAACTGAGGAGTAGGGGCAGGTTTATCAAAGTTCTTTCTAAGAACCGAGTTAACAAACCCTTCCATAACTTCAGCGTTAAGTTTGCTCAATTACTCTTGCCTCTACATCTATAGTATTCTTTTTCATAGTAGCAAACCTAGCAAACTCCTCAGAAAGCTTTAGTAAACGATCATCAATCGTTCTTTCTACTTCTTCCTTGATAGGATTCTCGTAAAGCTTCTGCTGTTTAGTCATTAACTCTGTAGAAATCTTCAAAGCTACGTGAGCTTTAACTGGAATACGGATAATCTCTCCAGTTTTCTGGTCAAACTGAGCATCACCTAGATCTAATCTGTCTTCTGTAGCCTTAAGAGCTTTGGTTATAACTCTTTTAAGGTTGGAATCCATCTGTTGTACGTCTTCAGACTGAAGTTGAAGGCTATATTCCTTAAACCAATCTGTTACTTTCCAGATTTTTAAGGTAGCTAGGGGTATACCCGTAACAACAGCTGTCTCAGCCATGTTGCCAAGCATGAGATATGTACTAACAGCCTGTAGTTTTTGGTTTTGAGTCCAGTGGGACTTCTTATACCGCTTATCGTGAGATGTTTTTCTACGCATAACTGCCTATTATTTACGCATCTTAGCTAGGGTTTGTGCTAATCTTGCTTGTCTACCAACTTTCCCACCCTTTTTAACAGCAGCAGATATTTTGGGACCTGGTATCTTTGTACCTAGGGGTATACCAAGACTACGGTGAAGACCACCTTTGTTCTTAGTAGCTTTAGCAATCCAGTTTTCTTTAGCCATTATCGAAACCCCGCAGTTTTCTTTGCAATGCCTTTGGGTTGCGCTACGAATTGTTTACCAGCAGCTTTACCTTTACGCTTAGCTTTGGTTGTAGCTGCATACTCAGCAGAAGTTAAAGACTTGATAGCCTTCTCAGGTAGATACCTCTCTCCTGTTTTAGATGAGGGTTTACCCGACTTAGTACGCCACTTCTGATCGCCCCAGTCTTTGAGAGATTGTTGAGGCTTCTTCATTTCTTTGGTTTCTTGGGAGGTGTGTGGCTAAGCTTTTTACTCTGTGCTGTGTGCTTTACACCAGTCATCAAAGTAGATCCAGCTTTGTGCATAGCACCTTTGTAGATCTTGCCATCAGGCAGATAGTGTGTTGCTGATTTACTCATTTATAGCCACCTCCTGCGGCTTTGTATTTCTTAGCTACCAGTTGTGCTTTACGAGCTGACCATTGTCCAGCACCCGTACCTTGAGTTGCTGCTGCTTTTACCTGAGACACAATCCTCTTACGTAAACTAGGCTTTGTGTAGTTGCCAGCAGCATTGACAGTAGATTTAGATTTAGTTGCCATATATCAACACTTCCAAGCACGAAGGGCTTTATTGATTCTGCTGTTGGGATCTTTAGCTGTTTTAGCAGAGGTGAGTTTTTTCTTCATACCACCCATACGAGCACAGAAAGAATCTCTTCTAGAACCACCTTCAGGTTGAGGAGCTTTCAAACCTGGCTTACCAGGATTAGCAGCATTGTAAGAAGCTCTACCTTTAGCATTCAATCCACCTGAAGAAGACTTACCTTCTTTACGTTGCCAAGCTGGAGATTTAGATCCACTTGATTTCTTAGCCGTAGCCATACTTATCTCCTATAAAGATTTCCCTGCACTATATCATCCTTTTAGAATATGTACATTGTCACGTATGTGACAACAAAGGATACATTGAATACTTTCTATGGACTTGACAGCTATTTTGTAAAACAGGACACTGAGTGCTTCTTTCTTTTACTCTTTTCTTTCTTAGGTTCAGGTATATAACAGCTATATAGAAGGTTTGATGCGAGTCTTAGTAAAGACGAGCATCTACTAGCCTTAACAGGTGTACGTAATCAATAACCCCCTCTTGTTCTAAACTATACAGCAGCGTTATAAGTTGCCATAAGTAATAATTAAGAAAAATATATTTGCCCCTCCTACCCCTCTACTACCTACTAAACCTAGGCTAACCAGCATAACGAGTATCAACTGCTTAATTAATAGGCAATCTGCTTAAATATTAAGCAATATGCCTCTTTTATAGGCACTATGCCTCTTTATTGAGCAACCTTACACATCAACAACTTATCTGCCCCCTATGTTACTGTTGTAGTACCTGTTTAAACCTACACCACTACCCTTATCAGGTGTACATGGTACGTCCATCTACCTTCCACTCCTACACAGCCTCTTGTCGTTTACATCTACGTTAGCTCACTGAGACAAAGTTCCTATCTACGTCAACTTGCTATCCGCTGGTAACTAGCCCCCAGCTTCTTGTGGGGGTTGGCATCGTTACGTGCCTGCGGCACTCCACTCTGCACTAACCGCGCCAGTCGTCACTCCGTTCCTTTGTGTCACGGCTTCGGGCTTCGCCTTAGTGCCTTGCCAATCGCTACGCGACTGCGCCCCTGCGGGGCTTGCCCCCACGCCCAGCTCTTGTGAGGGGGCTAGTTCCCCTCGAATCTCAACTTAACTTAGGAACTTTTTATGTCTCAGCAATCCAACTTCGACTTCAACGCCTTCAACGCTCTTACGGAGCGCAAGCCAGCTGGTCTTCAAATCTATCTGGCTCAACAACTTCTCTCTAACGCTCTCTGGAGTATGGAGAAGTATGACAACGTACGTCAAACTGAAGTACGTGACGCACTCAATGCTCTCAAGACATTGCGTACTCAACTCAAGGCTGATGCACTCGCTCGTGCTTAACCTTAAATCAAAGGTAGTAGTTCAATCTACTACCTTTTTTTTTGTTCACCAACACTCTTGGAGATCGCTATGCGTAAACACTACGATGTAACTAACGTATTTCAGAAGCAACTAGATGCTATCAAGTATGACTACACATGGAAGGATTACGCTGCTTGCGTAATCATGGCTGCTGCCATAGCAGTTCCCTTTGCAATCTATCTTTGGTAAGGATCAGATATGTTGTATCACGCTATACATTTTGATGGCAACGTTGTTGTCAGACCTATGACTGACGGGATCACTGATGCTGAATGGTTTCATGGATGCCGTTGTGTAGAGCACTCCCTCTCTCATTACAAATTGACCGAGGCTTTGAAAGACAGACTGGATGTTCTAACTAAAGAGCAGTGGTCTGAACTCATAAGCTCACTAGATGAGCCTAGCAATGTTCCTAATAACAAATTCATATCAACCCGTTATGTCGCTGATAAATGGGATGCAGATAGAACTATCTATTAAAAGGTAACCTATGAATGAACGCTATTTACCTATATGTACTCACTGCTATGCAGTGCGTGTTGAACCACAAAGAGCTAGAGCTTTGCGTCCAACATGTGCTTCTTGTGGTGAAGAGATTGCTAGACAAGTTAAGCACACTGTTGTTCCAATGAACAAGAGTAACTACATGCTTGTCACTGACCGTAGTCTATTGACCCAACTCAATCCTAAGAGAACTACACCATGACCAAGATGAAGAACTTTGAATCAGAGATACGTCAAGAGTTCATGCAATCAGACACTAAGTACTGTGTCTATTGCACTGAGCCTAAGAATGACAAGATGACTTGCTGTGAGGAATACCACTTTGTTCCTTTCACTAGTTTGTATCCACAAGACCAATCCATCCTTATCCAAGAACAACTGGATGAGTACAACAAATGGTCAGCTGCTCAATAACGCTCTGTCCACTGACGCTCAGTCTGGCAAGCTGTGCGCCAACTACGTTGGCACTTGCTTGCTTAGCCTTCGCTTGGATAGATAAGCGGGACTTGCCGACTGCCCGCCTTGAGCGGGGGCAGATCGGCTTCGCCCTTTGTTTTACTCAATAGGAGTTAGCTATGAATTTAGATAAACAGTTAGATTTAGTTGATGAGATGCAATGGGAAGACAGTGGCAAAGTAGAGATGATCTCATTGGAAGATGCTGGTTTGGAAGAGTCAGCATTAGTTGAAGAGACACACATACATGGTCATGTGTTTCGTAACGGTATTCATTCTTACCTTGATTGGTTCTATGACGGATCGATAGAGAATGACGATTACTAAGTACTGGACGATAGAAACAAATGACTATGACGATGTACTGGTTGAGGTTATCATCCCCGACCCTTTTGCCAGTACTGAAGACACACAAGTGTCCCAACTTACTCAACAAACTTTGGAGATAGACCATGCCTAATTGGTGTGAAAACAAAATGACTATTAAACATCAAGATCCCTTGATGGTTAAACGAGCACGGGATGCTTGGATGGATCGGAGATTCTTAAGAGACTTCATTCCTATTCCACAAGAACTAGAGATCGTTGCTGGTCGTGTTGGAGGTGATGACAATCCTGATCAAGTGTTACTAGTAGCACAACAAGAATCCAATCAGAAGAAATATGGATACCAAGACTGGTGGAGTTTCTGTGTTAATGAGTGGGGTACTAAGTGGGACATTGGCTATGACGAAGGAGAAGACAATAAACCTTACGATGAATCAGAAACTCAGTTCACAGTTAGATACAACTCTGCTTGGTCACCACCAGAAGCTGCTTGTTTCAAACTAGTGGCTATGGGATTTGACGTTACTAACTACTACTACGAACCAGGTATGGGATTCTGTGGTGTATTCAAAGATGGTGCTGATACAACCTATGGCACTGGTCAAGCACCTGAAGAAATCCAAGAACAGTTTGGATTTGATGTTCCTGTTATAGAGTTAACTAGAGATCAACTTATCTCTGAGTTACTAGCAAATGATGTCGATGGAACTATAAGTGACATCAAAGCTTCTATTGAAGCAATGGCTATGAATGGTGTAACTGGATACAAAGATATGTCTGATGAAGAACTCAAGGAAGAGTACATCAACCGTGAGTTACATGAAAAAGAATAAGTTTACTTCTGTAGCAAGTTCTAACAAGCTTGCTATGGTGGCAATCTTGCCGTAACTGTGGAGAAACAAGTGGAAATAACTTCCTCCCCTCTGTATGCTGCTGCAACTGAATCGTTAGTTTCAGATGCTTCAGCTACTAGCACCTTTGAGAAGATGATACAGGTTGCGTATACGCATAGCACTGTAGACACCTTTACGAAGGAATTGAAAGACACTGAGAAGCTGATCAAGAAAGACTTTGAAATATCGTCTATGCCTGGACCTTGGCGATCTGCTAAATCAGTTATCCATACTGCTATGAAGCTCAGTATCAGCTTAGTTGATGATAACGGCAGCTATTGCGGTAAGACTTATCTTCAGAACAAGATCAAGGAAGCTAAACCTGACAAAGAAGAAGTCACTAACCAACAGTACATTGACAAAGTTCTGAAGCTTCTCATGGATATTCCAGAGTATCTGGATGCTAAGACTATCCATGCTGAAGTTAAGAAGATGATCTTCTCTTAATCCATGCTAACAAAAGCTATCGAAGTTCAGAAATACATTAGAGCTAGTGCAGGTAGGGCTGGTATATCTATAGTATTTGAAGACGCTAATGAGCCTAGGCATGATGGTAAGACCATCTATCTACCTAGGATTACTCATAAAACCACTGACTTAGAACTACAGCAGCTGATGGCATCTGTTGACCACGAGGTTGCACATGATCGCTTTAGCAGCTTTGAAGTTCTTAAGAACAAAGACCTTAATCCTAAAGGCATCTTGATGTTTGTATGGAACTTCATGGAAGATTCCCGTATCAATGTCATAGAAGCCAAGGAATATCAAGGTTTCAGAGAAAACTGGGATGACTGTAGTTCAATGCTAGTAGAACAAATCCTTGTTCGTGCTAGTAAGAATACATCAGCCATTGCAAAACTCACTGTAGCCATGATGTGTTGGGAGTCTGATCTAACAGCAGCTAGTTTTCCAAAGATTGGGCTTGCTGGATTATCAACAACTCCCAATAAAAAGGTAATGGATGTTCTTAATAACTTTTCTGATCGTCTTGTTCATTGTCATTCGATACTGGATAAAAAGATAGGCACTGAAGCTACGTACAAACTAGCAGAAGACATCCTTAAAGAACTAGGTGAACATTGTCCCAAAGAACTGCCTACACCAGCTAAACCCAAAGAAGGTAGCAGTGGTGAAGGCAAGATGGAAGGAACAACCACAGAGAAAGCAGATCAAAAAGGAACTGGTGAGGCTGCTGAAGCTAGTAAATCTGATGGTGAAGGTGAAGTAGCACCAGCTACAGAGTACAAAGTTATAGACATCATTCTCACACCTGAAGACATAGAAGCATTCTCAATGTCTATGCCTGATGAAGGCTCAGAGATGAGCAAGACTGGTGTTAACTTTGCTCCAACTGGTTCTAGAGGTGAGTGGGACATGACCGACTACTCAGAGTTCATTGTTGTTGATTACCCACGTAGAAAGGGTGAAGACAGATACTTTGAACCTAGTAGTTACAGAAGAACCTTCTTGCAGGAGTATGAGAAACGGATAACTCCAAACCTTGTATCACAAGAGAACTTTGCACAACAGGTACGTAGACTCATTCAGATCAGAGCTAAGTCACAGACTCAGTACGGTGTTAAGAAAGGAAAGCTAGATCAGTCTCGACTGTCTCGTATCTGTTTCAATGCACCAGGATTCAATGAGCGTGTGTTTAAGAACAAAATAGATAACAAGACACTGGATGCTGCTATCACAGTATTGGTAGACATGTCTGGTTCAATGGGTGGAGACAAAGTGCTAAACGCTTTGGCTTCTACATTGCTTGTTAATGAAGTTTGTTCAACACTCAACATACCTCTTGAGATACTTGGCTTCACTGATGCTAGTGCAGGATTCTCAGAACCTAAACCATTGATGTTTGTATACAAAGGCTTCAATGATCTAAGGGTAAACGATGATAGCCTTAAAGAATATTTTGCTCTCAGTAGTGGGTTTATGGTAGGTAACCCCGATGGTGAGAATATCTTGTGGGCTTATGATCGTTTGAACAAACGTAAAGAGAAGAAGAAGCTATTGATTGTGATGTCTGATGGTTCACCAGCAGCATCTAAGTCATCAAGTGGCTTAGAAGAGTTCACTCACAAGGTGATTGCAGAGATAGAAGCATCAAAGTCTGTTGACATATACGGATTAGGTTTGTGTAGTGATGCAGTTACGTACTACTACAAAGCTAACAGTGTTGTCAGAGAACCAAGTGAAATACCAAGCAAGTTGATTGAGTTAATAGAAAGGAAAATTCTTAAATGACAAGTCCCATAAAACCACCATCACCGAAGGTGGAAGACCTTGTTAAGAAAGCTTTGAAAGAAGCTCTTGACAAACGTAAGACACCTAAGACAACAGAAGCATCGGAAGATGTTTCACATGAAACAATCACAGAATGTGACACAGTAAAAGAACTCATGGCAGGATCACCTACAACAGGACTCAAATCCAATCAAGTCTACCTCTCTGAGGTTATCGGTCAGCCAGTTGACCACGATTTTGGAATCACTGTATTCCAAGAATCTGATTGGGATGAGCGTATAGCTGCATTTGTTCCTAGTATCAATTCAACCTATGTCATTGATCCAAAACTTGCATCTGACATTCTTCAAGCATGGGAGTTAAATGAGAAAGTACTTTGCTACGGTCCTACAGGGGCTGGTAAATCTAGTCTTATTGAGCAGTTGTGTGCTCGTACTTATCGTCCTTTTGTTCGGGTTAATTGCACTGGGGATATGGATTCCTCAATGATCTTTGGTCAGCTAACGGCTAAGGATGGTTCAACAATCTGGGTAGATGGTGCAGCAACAGAAGCAGTCAAGTATGGTGCTGTTTTTGCATGGGATGAGTGGGACGTAACTCCTCCAGAAATCTCAATGGGTCTACAGTGGCTCTTAGAGGACGATGGCAAGCTTTTCTTGAAGGAGATGCCAGGTAGTACTAAAGACAAGCAAATCATCCCTCACAAGGACTTTAGGCTTGTTGCTATTGGTAACACACAAGGTCAGGGTGATGACACAGGTGCTCATGCAGGCACTAACGTACAGAACTCAGCAACTCTAGACAGGTTTGGTACAGCAGTATTCGTTGACTATCTACCAGCAGCAGTGGAAGAGAAGATCATCACAACCAAGTTTCCAACAACAGTCACTGGTAAAGCAGCTAAGGAACTTGTTAAATTAGCAAATCTTATCCGTCAGGGATATAAATCAGGACAGTTCAGTCTCACTATTTCACCACGTACCTTGTTTGGTATCTGTAGAAAAGTAAGTGTCGGTGCTACTCTCAAGTCAGCATTCACACTTGTATACCTCAACAAATTGAACGACACACAACGTAAAGTTGCTGGCGAGCTTTTTGCTAAGGTATATGGAACCTCCGAAAACTAAAACATAAAACCACATAGTCTTCCTGTAATGGGAAGACTATCTATTTTGTGCTTTAGAAAGAACACAGTGAACCTACAGCAAATGATTCAAATGTCCATATTAAAAACTGATGCCTCTCAATTTCGTACAACAGGAGGTACGCATACAGTTACTTTTAGGATGGAACAACTAGAACATTACACACAATTAATAATTCTTCATGCTTGTGAAGAGGCAATAAACCTTGAAGGCAGAAACTTGGATGATTGATAGAAAACTAATCCTAGCAAATGCTCCTAATAACATGGGACAGCAGATCCATGTGAACCACACTGGATGCTCAGCTGGTGATGACACTAAGCGTAGGTTGTATATCAAGCGTACAGAGAAAGGATTGGTGGCGTATTGCCACCATTGCACTGAGTCTGGTTTTGCTTCAGACGGACTATCCCAAGACAGATTGTCTACCTGGGTGAACAAGAAAGCAACAACAACTACAGCAGCCACAAAGCCGCGTCTAGCGGCACTCAGTACTGAAGGTACAGTGTGGCTACGCAGCAACTTCTGCAACGCAGAAGACAGCAACTTCAATGGCATAGAAGGGGAAAGGCACAAAGTAGCCTTGACCCTCTACAACCCAGAACAACAGCCGATAGGCTGGCAGATACGCAACCTCAAAGCAGAACCAAAGTACATCACGTACTACACCAACAGCAACTCTAAAGGAGATGCAAGCTGGTTTCATACAGGAGGTAAAACGTTGGTGCTTTGTGAAGATTACCTCAGTGCTTACAGAGTACACAAGAACACAAAGCTTAGCTCTGTAGCGTTACTAAGAACATCTATCTCGGATAGAACACTAGCTCAAATCTATGAGCTTGAGTTTGACACAGTATGTATTTGGCTAGATCCAGATGAAGCAGGAATGGAGGGAACAACTAAAGCATTTAAAAAACTACAACACTTCTTACCAAACGAAACCAAACTAGCTATGTTTGGTATAGATAAAGAACCAAAAGAATGCACACCAGCAGAGCTTGTGAGCATACTAATTTAAAGGAAATAGATGGACTACGATGTTCTATACCTTTGCGCTAAGAGCAAAGAGAACCTCTCAAAGTACAGGCGGTACATCAAACCGCATGTAGTTATGAAAGAAACCAACACCATCCTTGACGGGATGGACAAATACTACAAAACATTTCCCTCAGTTACAGAGTTTGCTTGGGACTCATTCACTGCATTCCTAATAGCAGATCAGAGTAAGCGTCTTACAGACGATTCCATTGTGAAGCTACGCATGATGCTTACTAAAGCAAGAGCGTTTGTTCCACACCATGCACACGAAGAAGTTGTCAAGACTCTCATTGAGCTAGACTACTTGGCTTTGATCATGGAGGAGTGTGAGAAAGTCAAAGAAGGCTCTAGTGACTTGGAGCATGTACACATACTAGCAACCAACGCACTCAAAGATGTAGAAAGGTACATAGAAAAAGATGAGTTATTTGTATCTGCTGACTTGTCTGCTATTGCTGACAGGATCACTAGCTCTGGTTATGAGTGGAGACTGGATGCGCTCAATCGTTCTCTTGGTCCTCTACGTATTGGGAATTTTGTTATTGTCGCTGCTCGTGTAGAGGTAGGTAAGACTACATTCCTAGCGAGTGAGGTCAGCTACCTTGCACAGCAGTTACCAAAAGACAGACCAGTTGTGTGGGTCAACAACGAAGAAGAATCATCGGTTGTATTCTTCAGGATTGTTCAAGCAGCACTAGGGATAGAAAGCAAAACAATCATTGCTGACTCCAAGAAAGCAATGGTTGACTACGCAGCATTGATGGGTGGCAACAAAGACAAGATCCGTGTTACTAAGGACATGAACAACATGCGTGATCTAGAGACACTGTTCAGAGAAATTAACCCAGGACTGATCATCTTTGACCAACTCGACAAAGTTGATGGCTTCAAGTCAGATGAGCGTGAGGATCTTAAGCTGGGCAAGATATACAAGTGGGCAAGAGAACTTGCAAGATCGTATGGTCCAGTTATTGCAGCATCACAGTTGTCTGCGTCAGCAGTAGAAATGAAAGACCCACCATTCATAGGCTTGGATGCACTGCGTGGCTCCAAGACTGACAAGCCAGGTGAAGCAGACGTAGTGATAACAATTGGCAAGTACAAAGAACCAAAGAGTCCCGAAGAAGAAATGATACGTACCATCAATGTTCCTAAGAACAAACTACCAGGAGGAGGAGGCAAACAAGTCGAGTCAGATAGACACGGACAATTTCTAGTAACCATCGATCCCATTAGGGCTAGATACGAGTAACACCTTTAAGAAAGCTTTTGGAAAACCATGACCAAAACATTTATAGCTATTGACGTTGAGACAACGCTCAATGGCAATGATGACGTAGGACTAGCTCATCCTATGCACCCAGACAACAGAGCTATAGCCTTTGGACTATGTGGCAGCAGTGATGTAACCAATACATTCACTACGTATGACCAAGATAAGTTTGAGTACTTACTAAGAGTACAAAGACCAGATGCTTTTATCTGTGGACACAACTTATCTTTTGATTTGATGTATCTCTACAAGACTAGCACTGACCTACAGTATGAACTACAAAGACGTAAGATTTGGGATACACAGTTGGCAGAGTACATCTTAAGTGCTCAGCAAACTAAGTTCTCAAGTCTTGATGAATTGTCAGTCAAGTATGGTTTACCTGTCAAAAATGATGGTGTTAAGAAATACTTTCAAGCAGGTCTTGGCTCTGACAAGATTCCACCTGAAGAACTAATCCCGTATCTAGAACAAGACGTACAGAACACTGTGCAGATTGCAATGGTGCAATACAAACGAGCGATAGAACAAGATCAGCTACCACTCATACTCTCTCAGATGGAAGCACTCCATGCAACAACAGAGATGCAGTTCAATGGTTTGCACATTGACAAAGCAAACCTTGATGAATACACAGTAGAAGTAGTCAACATGTATGTTGAATGCAAACTTGACTTGGAAGAGTTGTCTATCAAACATGCAATCGAAGACATCAACAGTCCTAAGCAGTGGTCACAGTTTTTCTTTGGAGGTAAGAAGAAGATACGTGTGAAAGAAGAGGTGGGTCTATACAAAAATGGCAAGACGAAGTACAAGCTTATGGATAAAACCATAGATGTAAAGCCATTCATCAGGTATACACCAGACCCAGATAAAGTGTCTGCTAAGACAGGACAGATCTCAGTAGATGACTCTGTATTGAATGACATGCTCAAACATACGTTCGATCCAGAAGCCATCAAGATCGTTGAGAAACTACTAGAGTATCGTGAGCTATCAAAGCAGCTCTCAACCTATGTACAAGGGCTTAGCAAGCATGTTATAGGTGACTTCATACATGGCAAGCTAAACCACACAGCAACTGTCACAGGTCGCTTGTCATCAACCAATCCTAATTTACAAAACATTAGCAACAACCCTATCAAACAAATCTTTAATTCAAGGTTTAATGATGGTGTGATTGTTGAGGTTGACTTCAATCAACTAGAAGTTGTAGCTCTAGCACATGTTACTAGAGACACACAGCTCATCTATGACATCAAAAGAGGTGTTGATATACACAGTGCTTTGTACGAAGGTATGTTTGGTAGACCACCAACAAAGGAGGAACGTAAACCATTCAAGGCAAGAACATTTCAACTGATCTATGGTGCTGGAGCTAAGGCTATTGCTAAGCAAGCTGGATGCAGCTTTGAAGAAGCTAAGAAGTTTGTAGATGTGTTCTACACACGCTATCCCCAGGTAGGAGAGTGGCACACAAAGTTTGCAGAAGAGGTAGAAAACAAGTCTACCTATGAACTAGATGATGATGGATTCCGAGAGAAAGTAAAAACGTTTGTTTTAAACACTGAGACAGGACGTAAGTTTTTGTTTAAGGAATATTTCAACGACAGTAGTTGGTCTACAAGAACCTACAATTTCAGTCCAACTGAATTGAAGAACTACCCGATCCAAGGTCTAGCAACTGGCGATATTGTCCCAATGATGTTAGGAGTTATCTTCAGATGTATAGAAGGCAGAGATAACGTGAAGATGGTTAACACTGTTCACGACTCTATTATGTTTGATGTCCAAGGCTCTGCTGCGGAAGGTTTTATAAAGGAGGTAACAGGAATACTCAAAGACACGCACAAATACTTTGAGGAAAGGTTTAAAGTGCCGTTGGCTCTGAAGCTCAATGCAGGAGCATCAATCGGTAAAAATTGGTTTGATATGAAAGAACTTTGAAATGACAATGATGACAGGCATCGTAGAGGCTATCTCTACAAAAGACGTAAATACTAAGTTTGGTAGTAAACCTACTTACTCTCTTAAGGTTAATGGCACATGGGTTAAATGTGGCTTTAAGAACCCTAACGCAGGTGCGGGAGATGAGGTAGAGTTTGATGGCAACACAGGTACTTATGGTCTTGAAACCAAAGAAGTAAACGTTCTCCGTAAAGGAGCTGGAACACCAACCCCAGTTGCTACTAGTAACACTGCAACCGTAGTGCCTAGAACAACAGGTGGCGGCTATGCAGCTAAAGTGTTTCCAATCCCTCCTCTACATGGGGATCGTGCAATTGTTCGTCAGAACGCACTAGCTCGTGCTACTGACATCTACATTGCTGCTCGTGGTGGCAAGCCTTTTGAATTAGAAGGAAGCAATCTTGACTTTGTTATCTCTCTTGCACGTAAGTTTGAAGCTTACACAGCAGGTGATTTAGACTTAGCAGAAGCTGAAGCAGAATCTGCCGTTGAGTGATCTTAGGGGGCGTAGCAATACGCTCCCATTTTTTTAGAAAGATATAAATGAGAGCACTAATTGACGGAGATATTGTTGTCTATCGTGGAGCAGCATCAGCTAATGAGGATGAACAATGGATAGCTCAAGCAAGGGCTGATCAAATGATTCAAGACATCTTGGCTGATACAGGAGCTACGTCTTACAGCGTTTACCTAACAGGTGGTGGTAACTTCCGTAGGGAGATAGCACCTAGCTACAAAGCTAACAGACCAGACGAGCGACCAACACATTGGGAAGCAGTACGACAGTTCCTAATAACACAGCACAAAGCAATCATCTGTAACGGCTACGAAGCAGATGATGAGATGGGTATACAACAGGACAAAGAAGCTGGAACAACAGTCATCTGTAGCATAGACAAAGACTTACTACAGATCCCTGGGAAGCACTACAACTTTGTAAAGAAAGTCTTTCAGGAGGTAACTCCAGACCAAGGCTTAAAGTTTCTGTACATGCAGAGTCTTGTAGGAGATCGTAGTGACAACATCATTGGCGTAGCTGGCATTGGTCCAGTAAAGGCAGAGCGAGCACTAGACGAGCTGTTGCCTGAAGAGTGGTACGACAAGTGCCGTGAACTCTATAGCGATGATGAACGCTTTCACCTCAACATGAAACTGCTATACATATGGCAGAAACCCAACGACAGTTGGGAACCACCAATCACACAGGAACAACATGATTAAAGACACAGGTATGCAGCACATGACTATGCGAGAGTATGTAGCTGTAGCAATGCTCTCAGAGCTAGGCAGCAAAGATGCTGTCTTAAAAATGATTAGTGAGGGAGAGATAACTTCAGTTAATGTCATAGAGACTTCCTTTGCATGGGCAGATAACTTTATGAAGGTACGTGAAGAGAGGCTCAATGCCAAGACCTAAACGACATAACCCATCTGGGTATCGCAGTGGCTTAGAGTCTAAGTTCCAAGCAGCTTGTGAAGCAAAGGGATGGGAGCTAGGGTACGAACAGGACAAGATCAAGTACGTTATCCCATCAAGCAACCACACCTACACACCCGACTTCACTGTTACTAATAACGTCTACATAGAAACCAAAGGTCTATGGACTGGATCAGACAGGAAGAAGGCTGTGCTCATCAAGCAGCAGCACCCAGAGATCACTATCCTTTACGTGCTACAGCGCAACCAAGGACTGTCTAAAAAGAGTAGCACCACCTACCTAGACTGGGCAGCTAAAAATGAACTAGATGCTTGTCTGTTCTCAGACACAGCACATTGGCAAGATTACATAATAAGGAACTTATGATTGAACTAACTGTATTAGAAGCTACGTTGATAGCATTGAATCTAGGCTTAGCTTACTTCAACTTTCAACTAAATGCTGAACTTAAGAAACACAACGCTGCTATGGCAGTGATGCTGTATGGTATCCACAAAGGCAAGATAAAGATCGTGGATGTTGGTGATGGTTTTAAATTGGAGTCGTTATGAAAATCTCACTAGAAGAAGTAAATAAAAACAAAGAAATAATCAATGAAGTTAAAACTCGTTGGCAAAAGCATGAAAAGAATATGAACATAAAGTCTCCTCTGGAGTACTTAGAGGAAATCAAATCAACTACTGAAGCTTCTTTTGAAATAGGTACTTTCCCTAGTAATAGTGCTTTTGATAGAGAGACATACAAAACTGGAGATGGTGACACCATGCAAGCTGCTAGACCAGGAGCTATGGATCACAAGAAGTACAAGTCAAAAATCACATGATTTATATTGGAGACACAAATGAAATACGATCCAGACAATTCAGAACACACAGAACTAAGAGCTAGAACTTTCTATGAAAATAGATCTCGTGCAGTATTAAGAGCACACCCAAATTGTAGTGACCCCGACCATCCAGGCTGTGACTTATGTGAGGAAGATGAAGATGATGACAACCAAACCTATGTTGATGATCAGAATGACATCCAACAGTATAAGTAACGTTACTAAGAACATTTTTTATGCTTTAGTGGAATCACTCCGTGCTCCAACTCCTGAAGAAATGGCTATAAAAGAATTAGAAGGTGCAAGGCGTGAGCTTCTCAATATGCTTACCGCCCAAGACTACTCCAAGAGAATGGTGGAATACCACCTTGACAGGATCAAACGACTAACAACCTATCTAGCAAAGGCAAATAACAATGAAGGAATCTAGACACGACAAGATAAGAGTGTTGCTTTTAAACGCTAATGATGGGTTAACAACTAGTCAGATAGCTAAGCAGCTAGGCTCTACCTACAAGAGTATCCAAAAGACCATGAACAATATCTATGGTGTCTACATAGATCGCTGGGATGTACCTAAACGAGGTCAGTTTGCAGCTGTATGGATGTGTGTAGATGTACCTGCTGATGTGCCACACCCTAAAGATAGGTATCTACCTAAGCCAACAACTATATGGCAAGACAACTCACCCTATAAGAAACTCCAATGACACAAGATGAAATCATTGAACTGGCTATCCAAGGTCACGCAAGCACTCGTGATGCCATTCGTTGGGCAATGAACCAAGAGCGTGAGCGCATGACTGTTGTTGCTATGGATGCCGCAGAAAAAGCAGTTGATGTTGCCATTAAATTAGAGCGTGAGGCGTGTGCAAAAGAATGTTGGAAACAAATGGGACTTCTTCCAACGCAAGCATGGACAGTTAATCCTTATGAACAGTGTATTGATGCAATCAGAGCAAGGGGACAAGCATGAGGAAACAAGAGATGATTACTCTGCTACGTAATGCAGGTGTAGACGAAAATGCTGTCACCTTGGCGACTAATGCTTGGGAAATGGGAGCTGAATGGCAGAAAGAAGAGTGTTGTTTAGTATTAGATGGCTTACATGCTAAAGACAAGCTAAGCAACTATTATCAGGTAGCTGCTAACATCATAAGGGAGATGCCATGACAGAGAGACACATAGGTATATCAGTACCACATAGACTTGTTACTAGTACCATTGAAGAAGATGAAGCCTTCAATGACATAGAACGGATGTCTAGGATCAAACAAGAGATCATCCGTAACCCATCTAAAGAAGCTCAACTGATAGCTGAAGTAGCCTTACTAACTGAAGCAGTTAGAGTTTTAGCAGCCAGGGTTAAAGAACTAGAGCCTAAGTAATGGATGTCTTGTTAACTCTCTTTGTTCTACTAGGTATAGGTATTTGTGTAGGCATAATAATTCTTACTGCCATCTACCTCATTAACCTAGAAGACTGACAAAGCTAGTTGAACATGTTTGATTCGGTCATCTAGACCGATAGTTCCACCATTGATTATCTTGGTACATTTAATGTAGTCAAGGGCATCCGCTGGAGCATTGAGGTTGTGGGTAGACCAAAACCATCCACCTGTGAGAGCAGCATACTGGGGAGTAGAAACAAGATCAGGATTAGCAACAAAGTCCATATCCAACGCTTTACCTGCGTGGAAGTACCCACTATGCCCAGTGAGCTGAATAATTCCGCGACCACGGAAACGATAACCGTCACCAGAATTTTCGTCACGGTTACCCATGCGTAGGCTATAGACAGAATTTGCGATCTTTTTAGGATTTCCAGAAAATTCATTAGCCTTCTCCATAGTAGGAAACCTCTTAGGCCACAGTCTCATTAACGTAGCAGCCTTATAGTTAAGGTTTTCTTCTAACAATCTAAAGTTACCACATTCATGGGAGCACTGTCCTATGAACATAGCCTTCTGGTTATTAGTAACAATGTTAAACCTCTGAAAGGTTTCATTGAGAGCATCAACCCACTGGGGACCGATACCCAATCTATGTAGTTGTTCAGCGTTGACCATTTACAGTCTCCATTACTTTGTTGTAGGCTGCGATACAGGCGTTGAGTTGCTGGGTGTTCCTGTCACCTTGACTGGCGATGGCTGCAATAGCTTCAAGAGTCTGTCTGTCAGATTCGCTTCCCTGGGTGTCCCCACTTCCGCTGGTAGGGGTGGCACTTGGACTGTTTTGTACGCAACTTGTGGGGGCTTGGAGCCGCAAGCTACCAGAGCGAATAAGCTTAGTAATATCAGTTTGTTTCTGAGTAATGGCATTGTTAGCCTCCTGAAGTTTGTTCGATTGGTCGTTGATTTGTTTGGTTAACTCTTGCTCTTTAGTACGAGCTTCTTCATTCTTAACAGCAATCTCTGACTGCATCTCTTGATCACGTTCAGCCCAACCTTTATGGTGTCCATAGCCATAGAACCCACCAAGAGCAAACACAACAGCTAGTATGACCCAAGGATTAATCATGTCTCACCCCTAGCAGCAGCTCTCTCTTGAGCAATCTCTTCCTTAGCTGGATCAACATAGTCTGGGGGAGTTGTAGGAGGAGGAGGTGCTCTCCATTCTTCATCAAGAGGAGGGTTAACCCATATAGGCAGAGCACCAGAGTTACTAGTAACAGGACTAGGAGTCACAGGTGCAGGAGTAATAACTGGAGTAGAGATCTTGTCAGCAACAGCTTGTACACCCTTACGAGACATTACACCACCAATGCCACCAACAATGAGCAGCACAATATCGTTCAACATCTTAGCAAATGCTTGGTCAATCGGAGCCATGCTCTTGATAGGCTGGACTACAAAAGCTAAGCTATACAGCATAAAAATAACTATGCCAGCAAGGATAAGAGTGACAAGCAGGACTACAGAAGCCCAGACTCGTACTTCAATTTCCTCTTGCGTCAGAAGCCGATTGGGATGGAACTTGGGTAGGTTGGACAATTTGTTTCTCCAGTACAGGTGCTACAAGGTAATCAGGACAATCTTGGGTAAATAAACAATCAGGACGTTGGCATCTCTTAGCAGAGAAGTGTTTTGGATCTTGACAATAATACCTATAGTGGTCATCACAACCAACTAAGAGCATCAGCACCAATAAATACTTCATTTGGATTCTTTCAGTTCTTGTTTCAACTTACGTAATTCTTTCATCTCTTTTTTCAACTGTGCTTTCATATAGAGTGTCTCCACATAAGCCATTGAGGTTGCACCTACGACAACACAAAGCATCACTCCGATTAAAACCCACCAGATAAGTTTTGCAGTTGCCACATTAGCCATCCAAAAATCGTAGATATAAACACAATAGCAACTCCTCCACTTACCAATTCAATAACGAATATTTCTTGTTGTTCTTGTTTCCATCTCTGTAATCTTAATTTCTTAACTTCTTCTGATCTAGCCCATTCTTGCTCTTGTTGAATTTTTGCATACATCTTTAAAAACCTTGTATAGATTGCCTTAAGTTCAACAGGAGCATAGACAGTCATTTGCTCCCGAATTTGAGCATCAAGGTTTTCCATTTGGAGTTCCACCAAGGCACGTTCAATAGCCTTTTTAGAAGTGTTTTGAGTTGGGTCATATCGTTCCTTTGATTCTGCCTCTAGAGAGGCGTAGTAGTTGTTTAATTGAGCTTGTATATCAAAGAAGTTTCCAAGTTGAATGCCAACTTCATTGATGGTTTGTAATTCAATTTCTTCATAGGTTTGTTGTTTCTTTGAAGCGACTTTCGTTTTTGCCAAAGGCTTGGAGACATCTTCTGATTTGGTTGATTTGGACTTGGGCTTTCCACTAAGTAGGCTAATGAGCCAGTGCCAGATTCCTTTGATGGCTTTGACATCAGCCATGACTCCTTCAACTGTTTTCTTTGCACCCTCAAGCTCCATGCGTCCTTGGTGGAGCATGTCACATCCCTTTTTAATAAAAGAAACGGCAGTTTGGGCTGCCATGAGGAGAGTAAAAGGATCAATGAATGTCCCCTATATCTGTTGCACTGTAAGAATGACTGAAGGTATACCTGGAACAGGAGACACAGCAGTATTTTGTAACAACTGACAATCTGTGTTATCTGTAGACCACATTATTTCAAAGTAATCACTAGCAGCCATACTTGATACATAGTTCCAAGCAGCAACAGTCTCTGCTTGGCTACCACTAAGTGCTACCTTACTAGCAGAGTCAGTTATATTTGTACCATTTACTCTAAACCAAATGTATACATATCCTACTGAAGCACTAGTTTTATGTAATTGTGCAGAGAATTGAAAGTTATACACACCAGCGTTACTAGTAACAATACGAGATGTTGGAGAACCTCTAGACACACTGCTAGATAAAGCAGTTGTGTTAAACGTCATGGCGTAAGCTGTGTTTATAACAGTAGCAGTCTGAGTAGTTGTGTCGTAGAAAGAACCATACGCTTTAGTAGTTGTAGATGACTGAGAAACAGTCACAGCACCTGTAGCACCAGACACAGAGATACCTGTACCAGCAATGATACTAGTAACACCAGAGTTATTAATAGTAATAGCTGTAGAGCCGTTGTAAGTTGTTCCAGAACTATATGAGATACCTGTACCACATGTTAAAGAGTTAATAACAGATCCAGCACTACCACTTGTATTTTGATTGAGAGTGGGAATATCAGCAGCAACAACAGCTCTAAACGTAGGAACACCAGCAGAACCATTAGGTGCTGCTAAAACAAAGTTAGCAGTCTTGGAAGCATAGGGATTTAGTGTATCGCCATAACCACTTGACAATGAGATAACAGGGGTAGTACCACCGCTAGACGCTACTGGAGAAGTTCCTGTAACTGATGTAACAATACCACTACTAGCTGTCCAACTAGGAACACCAGCAGCAGTCATTTGCAATAAAGACGTAGATGCAGGAGGAGGTAACCTAGTTAAATTGTTAGTGGAGTTGCTATATATTATGTCTCCTGTGTTGTAGGTAGTTAAACCAGTCCCACCATACTGAGGTTCAATAGGAACGTTTAGTGTAGAAGCAGTACCAAAAACTCTGTCACTAAGTACTTGAAACCAATCTCTCCAAGCAAAGTTTTCTCCAATAGGATTTGGTGGGATGGGGGTTTGAATAGCCATTGTTACCTTCTGTATGTTTCTTTTTCTCGTTTTTTATCACGAGTTTTCTTAGAAGTTTCTTGATACTTTTTAGCACGTTCTTCACGTTTCTTTTCTTCTTCAGTCTTAACTTTAATGTCTAGCTGTTTAGCTAATAATTTAGATTCACCACCTTCATCAGCGGTAGCAGACATTACTGGAGGTACTTGTGGTATTTGACCAGCAGTGTACATACCAACGTCACCCATAATAGTAGCAAAATCATCATCTGGATGGTAGATGTTTTTACCACTAAAGACCTTCTTGTTAAGTCCCAATTGACCAAGTGTTAACAACACAGGATTAAAAGTAAACACAGGCCACACTAGAGCACTAGCATCTTTTTTACCAGAATACACATCTAAACCAGCATGTAATAAGTGGAATGGTCCAGCTCTACGCTGTTCAGCACCTTCACCAAACACTGCTTCAGCCATCTTGTCCATCAATGGGTACAGCACACTAAGAGCAACACCAATAGCTATCATTGAATCTACACCTTCACGGAAGTGTTGACGACCTTCTGGTGTTTTTAGATTGCGTGGATCAACGTCTTTAAGAGTATTGACTAAAGACTTAACCATGCCATAGTGATAGCGAGAAAACAAAGATACCCTAGGATCTCTAAGTACTTGGGACACTATACGACTACCAACTACTTCTGAAGGCAGACGATAGTTGGGCATGTGTCTTTCAGCAACATCTATAGCTTCTTTAAGAGTTATTTTATTACCACTCTTTTCTTGTCTAGCCATAACTTCTCTAACCAATTGGACGTACATAACATCCCTGGTAAACCACATAGCTTTTTGAGATGCTGAAGAAATACCGTTATACAAATCACCTACAGAAGTACCTAATTTTTTAGCTAAACCTAACATGCTTCTCTCCATTTCTGGAGTACCAAACATTTCTTTAGATGCGTCTTTAATAATAGTTTCAAAGTAACCTTTGTTCCTAGGATCAGCACCAAGAATAGAACCACCTTCACGCATGATGTCTCTATAAAACTTAGTTTGGTTACCAACATCTCTCCAAGCAACTCTAGCAGTATCAGCAAAACTTCCTAACTGTCTAGGATCAACCCAACCAGTAAACCCACGAGCATTCCACAAGTGCATAACTTCATTAAACATGTGTGGAACAGGGTTAAGCATCATGTTCTTAACAATAGCATTGCTAAGTTTCATATACATACCATCATCCCAAACTTTAGCAAAATCAGAAATGATTGCTGCTGTTTTAGGATCAAAGTGCCACCCACGTAGTTGTGGTATACGATCTATGTTATTAGGAACTTTCCAATCTTTTGGTAAATCTTTAATTGGTTGATCTGGTGAAAAACCTACTCGTTTAAACAATTCAGATTTTTTAAGATTTTCAACAACTTCTGCTTCACGAACCATCTTACGCAAATCTATATTGGCTATGCGAGCAGATGCTTCTGCATCATGCAAATAACGATATGGAGAATGACGTTCAATCTCAGGAACTTTACCGTCAACAATAGTGAGTTCTGGTGTAAGAGTGCGCCTCTCACTAGTTGTACCCACTTCAGGTCCTTCAGATAATTTATCAGAAAATCTTTTAGTTTCAAATTTATCGCCTACTTTAAGTAACAGATTGTCACTATGACCAATCATTTGTTTAATACCATTTCTCCATTGCCAAATTTCTGTACCTTTTTTAACTTCACGGTACGTTCCATTGGGCATTTGAATTTTGGTGTCTTCAGGTTGACGATGCAATTCAATTACACGACCATCATCAGCTTGAAATACTTTACGTTCTACAGCAGAATCAACTTGATCTGCAATTTTGTCGCCCATAGGGGTTTCATTGCTAAAGAATTTTTTAAGTGTTTCTTTCCAACCTGGTTTTTCTTTTTCAGAAAATAAACGGATACGAGATTGACCAGTAGTAAATTCTTCACCAACTTCTAAACCCATACCCTTAGCTTTACGAATTAAAGCAATGTTCTCAGTATCTATAGAATCAAGTACAGCTTTACCTTCTAGTGGTAGTTCTTCACCACGCTCACGCATATCAAACCATTTAGCACGTTGCTCATCAGTAACACCTTTAGCAGTGTTCTCTTTGTATCCTATAACATTCTCTGCACGATCTTTTGTTACATAAGTATTTATCTTGTGCAACATATCGTCTAACTGTTCATAGTTATTAGGAACAGGAATAGAACGTTCATTCAAATTTTTTTTATAGTCATCAAAGAATTGAATAGCATCCTTCTCACCATAGCGTTCATAGATGTCTGTGGCATGTTCTAACATTGCCTCCTCACTAGGCATAGAACGAGGATCAAGTTTCTTAAACTCCTCTGCTACAGGCTCAGATGTTTTTTCAGCTAAAGAAGGCGCAGATGTTGGTTTAAATTTATCTTCAAATTGTTTTTGTAAAACAACATCTCTGTTAAGACCTATTTCTACTAAACGATTAGAAATACTTTTAAGATCTTTTATTCTTTCAAACATACGCATAGCAATGTTTAATGCTTCAGGAGCTATTTCTGGATCTTTTAAAGCTAGTTCGTTAGCCCTATCTTCTTGTATTTTAATTTTTTTATTAAGATCTTTAATTTCATTTAAGATTTCATTTTTAGAAGCATCTGTTTTAATGTTTTGGTATTCCAATACTTCTCTATCGTTCAAAGAAGATATTCCTTCTTCACGTAATTTTTTAAATAAGTACTGTTCTCTAACAAGTTTTGATTCTAATTTGTTAGCTTTGTCAGTTTCTCCCATACTTCTATAAACATCAACAGCATCTTGATCACCACGTTTTAAAATTAATTTATCTGCTTTATCAAAAGCACCTATGCTGTGATAAAACTTAACAGCTTCTCCAGAAGTAATTAAACCTTTTTCAAAAGCATCGTCTATTTGTTCTTCGTTTAATTTAGGTACTTTAGATGGCAGAGGTGGTGCAGTAGTGTCACCCTCACGTTTAAAACTTTTAGATTCTTCTATAAGAACAGCACTTTGTTCAAACACTTCATCTAAAGCAGTACGTTCTTTTTCAGAAATGTTTAAACCTTCACGTACAGCACTTTTAAAATCATTCCATAAATTACTTAGTTTGCCTTCAGGTGTAGTAGTTTTAACACCAGACAGTAGTCTTTGAAATTCTTTGTTAGTAAATGCTTCAGATACAAACTCATGTACATCTGTTAAACCATATTGTTTTTTATACTGTTTATCAAACTCTCTAAGTTCACCCATAGTAGGTTGAACTTTTTCTTGTTTAAACTTCTCTAAAGCAGTTTCGTACTCTAATTCATATTTATTTTTAAACTCTTCGTGTAATTCTTTTAGGCGTATAGCAGCAGGACTAGTTCCTTCTGTAACAAGACGTTGAGTACCTGAGTGCATAGCTTCATGTAACAGCACACGCATGTTACCTGTAGCACCCATGTCAATACGATGTTCAGTTCCACCAGTATATATACCAGCAGCTTTTTGTTCTTTGCCATATTTATCTGTGTATGGAATATACTCATTTGATAGAGTTAGTCCAGTGTCACGAATGTATTCAGACTGGTTAAGAACTTTCATCAAAGCTCTTTGACCTTTAGAACCTAAACCATCAGTAGCAAGTACCCTGTCAAATGCGTCACCAATAGAACTAGAACCCCACAAGTGATCATGCAATTCTTCCCATGTAGGTTTAACTGGGTTTTTAAACTCTACAGCTGGAATAGATTTCTGTAATTGTGCTTCTTTATCTTGAAGTATTTTAAGTTCAGCATTAATTTGTTCACTTTGTTTAGAACCTTCGTATTCTTCTATTTGTAAATTAACATACTTGTCTTTTATTCTATTAAGGGCAGTTTTATGTTCTTCTCTAGTAACAACAGGTAATTTATCTTCTAAAACATTAATTTCATCATTAATATTATTTAAACGTTGTTTCATTTGGTCTAACAATATACCCTCTTGATCTTGACTTGTGGCTTCTGACAAATCTAATTCAGTTTTCCATCTTTCATTTTTAAGAGTTCTAATTTCTTTAGCAATATTATCTGGCTGATCTTTAATAGTTTGTTCTTCAATAACTTTTTTAGCATCACGTTCTGCTTTAATAGTTTTTAATTTTTCTATGTATGTAGTTTTTTCTTCTGGTGTTGCACCCTCTGGTGGTTTTTCTGGTAAATCACCAACAGTAGTTTTAACAGTAGGAGTTTTACTAAATGCTCTTTGAGCAATACCAGCAACACCTCTACCAAGAACATCAGCAGCCCTACCAGCTATGTTAAGACCAGGTAAAGCAGTACCACCAACAGCTTGTACAGCAGCTTGACCAAGATCAACATTACCTTCACCAGTAGTAGCTTGTTCTGCAACAGACATACCACCACCCAATAGACCACTAACACCACGTTGAACAATAGGTTTACTTAATAAATTACCTGCAACTTCTGGAGCAGTTTTATAACTACTACCAGCAAAACCAGAAATAACAGAACCTAGTGCAGCAGACTTAGGATATTGTTCTTTAGCTTTATTCCATTTGGCATAACCTTCAGGATCTGCAAGAGCACTAAGTCTGTCTGCTATGTAATTAACACCACCAGCTCCAACCATACCACCAGTCATCATCACTGTTAACTGTGTTAGTGCTCCTGCAATAGGATTAGCAATAGTTAATGGAGTCACAATAGGAGCAGCAAGAGTAGTTGCAGCACCAGCACCAGCAATAAAACCACCAGTACCAGGAAGACCTCTAACAAAAGATTCTCTAGCAGTTTTAGCAGCATCACTAATGTTATCGTCTGGTTTCATACCAGGTTTAGAGTACATACCAAAAGCAGCACCACCGCTACCTTCTACAGGAGCAGAAGCAGATGTAGCAGGAGCAGATACTGGTTTAGAAATTAAATCATCAAAAGAAATATCAGCCCCTTTAGTGGGAGCTGAAGTTTGTTTAGATGGCATCAAATCATCAAAAGAAATGTTAGTAGCCATATATTATTTCTTCTGTTTTTTTGCGTATTCAATGTATTCTGGAGTCAAGTCTTTTGTAGTTATGTCGTATCCAGCATCTCTCATTCTTTTTGTTACTGCTTCTACATCAGCACCATTCATAATAGCATCATTAGCTTTTAGAAGAGTATCTTTAGGAGGCCAACCTAAACCTGTTCTTGCAGATGAGCCGTCAGGGTTTAATGAAAGAGGTCTAATTTCAGGAATTTTGCTACTAGTAACATCAGGTTTAGCTGGTGTAGTCGTAGCAGGAGCTGTTTCAACTTTCTTTTTAGCACCAGGTTCTTCAAGTTGTAAAGTTCCTCTTTGTTTTTCAATTTTGTCTAGTTGAGATTGTCTTAGTGTTCCAGCAGCAGCTGGAAGAGTTTTAACAATAGCTTCCTCCTCATCTAATTGAGCAGCTATATGTTTATCACGTTTACGTATAGCTTGCATGTATTTATTAAACGAGTCTTCACTATAAAACTGTTTGTTTGAACCTTCTGGGCTATATGAAGTAAGACCTCCAAGAGTAGTGGATTTAGTAGCAGCAGTTTCTGTTTTACCAACTTCTTCATCAAGACGTTCACGTTCTTTGATAGTAGCTGGATCACGTTGAACACGATCTAAAGCAGAAGTAACCACTCCCCACATCTTAGTGTTTTCATCTCTAGTTGAATTGCGTACTCTTTCAGAATGGTTATCACGTTGTGTTTGAGCTAAAAGTCTTTCATTAGAACGTATCTGTGCTAATGCAAGATTGTTTGCAAACTTTTGTTCTTGTAGTTTTGCAGTAGCAGTTTCAAAGAGATTCTGAACAACAGCTTTCTTTTCTTTAGGAGAAAAGTTCTTCCAATTTTCTGGTCCTGCTCTATTAATAATAAGATTTCTAGTTGCTTCTGGAAGATTATTAAATCCCTCATTAAGTTTATCTAGTGGCAGTAGTTCTAAAACACCATTGGCATCAACTATTGATTGACGTTCAATGTCTAATTTTTTAGATTGATTAACAAGGTCTTTATTAGTAATTGTTTCAGAGACTTGCATTAATTTAACTGAGTCTTCAGCTTTACCTGCTTCTCCATATAAACGAGCAAGTTGAAGTGCTTGACTAGCAGAATCAGCTTTAGTGTAATCTTCTCCTTGTACAAGAGCTTGTATTTTGCTTTTAATGTTAGCATCAGATTTAATACCTGCATCAGCAACAAGATTAGCTAATTTAGTTTTCTCTACATTCTGTTCTTGTTGTTGCAAAGTATTAACTTGCTCTTGCATAACATTAGTTTGCATCTGTTGCACATCAGGTGCAGCAGCCATGTTTCGTTGTAGTTGTAGAGCGGCATTACTACCAGCAGCTACATCACTCATTAGAAATGCCATATTTAATCCTTAATCAGCAATACTGCCTGTACCTGACAAGAGACTACCAACACCATAGCCATATTGAGAAGTAGGACTAGCGAAAGAACTATAGATAGAGCTTGGGTTGTATGGAACATTGCCCATAGTGTTAGTACTAGAGCCTGGATATAGACCAGCTATACCTTGACCTAGACCACCAAGACCTTGAGAGAAGGCTTGTTGATTAGCCATATTTTGACTTATTCCTAGACCACCAGCTTGAGCAGGATTAACAGTAGCACCAGAGCCTTGAGCAAGACGATTTAGATAATCAGTCATAAAGCCGTAGTAGCCTCTTTGACCAATGTCTTGTAGAGCAGCAGACTCTCTTCCAGAGTACATCAAACCTGAAGCAGCAGCACTACGTTTAGAAGCCTCCATAGCAGGGTTTAAGACCCCTGTTGTGTACTGTTCATACCCAGGCATCCTAGTTACATCTATCCCTGTTCCAGGCTGTAGAGCACCGCTATACATCTGACCTAAGTTGGCTCTATATGGTGCAAAAGGATCAGCCATTTGTTGTGCTTCAGAACCTGATATAGATCCTGGACCACCTAGAAGACTAGATACACCCCCTCCAGTGAGAGAGTTAACACTTGAAGCTATGTTCAAAGCAGAACTAAAATCCGATAAATTCATATTACCCCCAGAAGAAATACCACCAGTCGTAGCGGTTGGAATACTAGTGCCAGCTCCACTAGCATTAGCCATTTGAGCTATTTGTTGAGAATCTGATACATAACCTACTGTACCTGCTGCACCACCTCCAGCATTCATAGCTGCTATTTGTTCAGCATCAGAAACATACCCACCTATTGATGCAGCAGTACCACTAGTTACTGGTGCAGTAACAGCACCTCCTATAGGTACTGTTTCTCCAGCAGTAGTCATGTAAGCACCTATCTCAGGAGCATAGTAAGCACCAGCTGCAAGTAAGGCAGCAGTAGTCCAACCACCAGGGATAGTCTCCCTAACAGTTTGATCTATGCCTACTCCAATGTCACTAACAGTGTCAATAGCCCCTTGGCCTATATCACCAACAGTGTCTATAACTTCACTTACAGCACCACCCATATCATTCCTTTATGTTCTATGTGTTTGAAACATAGATAAAAGCTTTTGAACCGTCTAATAGAACTATCTGACATTTCTCTAGCCAACCAAATGATCTGGCAAATCTTAGAAGTTTAATGTCATCCTCTCTAACTAACGCTAGGATAGGCTTACCAATTAAACTCTGTATGAGAACAAAGTCTCTTTGACCATCTCTCTTAACTCTAGCTGACCATCGTTTGACATCAACATGAATCCACAAAAGATTGTCAAAAAGCTCTAAGTACACTATGTAATCCTTTCGGATACACACAGGTACTTTTCCTTTTATTTTATCGTCTATAGCGTCCACCACCAACTGATTGTTCTTGATCTAGTTCACCTATCCTGAAGTCTATCTCAGCTGTGTCTAGACGCAAAGCAACGTTACTGGTACACAAGAACTCCCAAGCTCTACGTCTATCAGAGCCACTAAGATATATCTGTGATCTAGAAGCACTAAGATCTATGTCTCTATAGGTAGACCAAGTTACATAGTCATTGCCACTATGGCGAACTTGCATAGTTCCAGACACCTTATCACCAATAATCTCTAGTCTTCCGTAGAACTTACGTTTAGTAACTCCATTGTCCATAATGTCTGTTACTGTTCTACAGTAGATAGCCTGTCCACTATCTTGATAAGTAGTGGTACTGAAGTAGTAGATAGTAGCGGTATCATCATCTAAGACATAGGCAATATCATTTAACTCAGCAAAGAAGATGGGTCTAAAGTAGGACTCTTGGTAAGTACCTGGATTAGGTTGGTTGCTAGATTGAATAGAATACTGAGTCCATGTGTACCACATCTTCTCATTTATATCGTAAACTAAAGTTTTACTAGTATTGTATAAATGTAAAAGATATAGTGTGTGTCCTGAAACTGTATAGCAATAAGCAGTGACTGCACTTAAATCATCAGCTTCTAAATGTTTGTCTATGCTATTGGTAGAAATCTTAACAGCTGACACACCATCCATTAGATAAACAGCACGACCATTGGTCTTGCTAGTTCCAATCCACAACACAGTGTTATTAGTAGCAACAATGCTATCACCTGTAGCACAACCAATCTCAGATGTATAACTTTGAGCTACAGCTAAGGGAGAACCCGTAGCATTAGCAGCATCATAGAAGAACTGAATACTAGTAGAACCAAAAGCTACTAGGTAGTTCAAGTGTTTAGCAATACCAACAAGTGTATCTGTAGTCTGCTCAAAACTAACATAGTCAAGAGCAGTCCAAGTAGTTGGATCACCAACATTACAGTTATAGATACGATTGTTAGTAGTACCAATAAATATGTAGTTGTTTAGAGACACAGTTCCAGAAACATACGGACTAGCTGGCAACGTAGTCATTGCTATAAATGCACCTGCTTGGTTCAATAGATAGCCAGTAGTCTTGTTGTGAAAAAATAGATATGTATCTAGGAATGTCTTAACAAAATAACTCTGGTTAGTAGTACTAGAGGTAGAACCAAGATTAGTCACAGCATAACTAGATGCAGGGTTAATGCTATACACCGTGTTATTAATAACAGCAATGAGCTTGCTATTAAAAGAAGCTAATCCTTGACTAGGTGTGTGAGCAGGAGGTGTTATAGACACTACTTGTTTAGCTAAGACTAAACCAGGTCTTTTAACAAACTCTCTTTTCTGATCTCTAGTCTCAAAGAAACAGTTAGCAGAATAGGAGTCCTTAGCAAAAGATCCGCTTCTACTTTCTATGGGTTGAGTAAGTGGTATACGTTCTGTAGCCATGATTACCTCATCATGTCAGGACTAAAGAATGTACTACCAGGTTCTATATCCCAATCAACCATCTTGTCTTTGTAGTTTAAAGCACGAAGAGCAATCTCTTGTCTAGCGTTCATAGGAACACCATACTCAAGAGATAACTGGTCTGCTAAGTTCCACACCAAACAGTTCATCCATTCATTAGGAAAGTCTGGAAGTTCACCAGCTGTGCTTATGTCATTGATAGGCATCTGAGCTATTAGACGTAGTTGTAGATCACTCTGTGTAGTAGCGTCTGGGGTTAGGTACACATAGAGAATACCGTTGAGCCTACGAGCATCATAGAAAATACTGTTAGGTGTACCAGTAGAAAACTTAGATCCTAGGACAGTGTATTCCTGCCTAGATATAACTATCACTGGTGTATCTATATCTGGAGTAGATGCTGTATTACGATAGAACCCTTGGATAACTTTCAAAGGCTTGTCTGTAATAGCTGTACTAGGAGCTAGGGAGTCATACATCAAAGTAGAGGTACTACCACCTAGGACATAGCTAGTCTGTGCAGAAGTAAGAGGAATAATAAGTTCTGATACTTTCCACAACTTTAAACCATCTGTGTTGAATTGTTTGATCAACAAGTTTAAAGATATGGCAGCATTAGACACAGTGTTAGCGTCAGGTGTATCCCCAATCTCAAGCACTCCTAGTTTCCTAAGAGCTAAGGATATGATTTGATCACGAGTAATGCTGTAGTTAGAAGCCATTTTTAAGCCTCTCTAGGCCAGTTTTGAGCAGTGACAACAGCAATGAAAGCAGATACATCAGCAGCAGCTTCTATAGCTGTTACAAGCCTTGTACATTCAGTTATAACAGCTACTCTATAAGTAGTAGTGTTACTAGGAACATCTATGTTTCTCTCTGCCTTGCGGATAACCATCCAATCGGTTTGAGCCAATAACTTGTTTGCTGTGTCCTTGACTGTGGCTGTCCAGTTTGACTTCAATCCCTTGGTTACCAAGCGTTCTGTGGAGTCAACCATTGCTGGCTTGCCATCCACCACGCCAAGAACCTTGACATACATAGGGTTGCCGTCTTTGTCAGACTCTTCTCTGTCGTTGAGCAACTTAGGGCTGTCTACGCCCCAATAGAAGCGGTCATCGTAGGTTGTGGTTACGTCTGCTACCTCTGTGATGCCTACTGCTTGCTTCTCAGCAAGGCTTGTTAGGCGTAGCCAATTTGCTGGATATGAAGTTCCATCAATGGTGAATGGAGTATCAAGTTGAATTACTGTGTCGTTGTGTTTAAACATATTGTTCCTTATCTGGCAAGAGCGTTGCGAAATGGATTCTCTGCGAATGCCATATAAATGTATGTGCTACTACTAGCGTTTGCTGATGCGGTACTGGTTCTAATCTTTATTCCATTAGAAAGAAAATCTCTGTCATAAACAGAATTCACTTCTTCGGCAATGCTTGAATTTGCATATAACTGTTTTTGAGATGCGTTGTATGTATCTCTTGATGTGTCCATAATGACCCAATCATTACCAGCAGTATCAGAACGCTTTGACATAAACCAACGGGGCTTAAATCCTAAATAAATAAATGGCCCGTCTGTGCTTCCATTTCCCGTGTAACTTCCCACAGAACTAAAGCCAGCCACAGAAGCAACACAATAAGCAACATTGGTTCTTCCACTACCATTTACATATCCATCTACATCGCTACCAAGTGAAAACACACTAGAAGTTGGTGATGTGCTATTCCAGAAGCCGCTATAACCAGTACCAGCCGCATTGGTTAAGTTTAAATAGATATACCCTGTATTACCAAGAGATGTGTGGTAAACAGTCCAGTTAGTGCTTGCATTGCTACGGCACTTCACAATAATCATTTGTGGCGCAACACCCAACCCATGACCAACAGTAGCGTTAGCACCTGTACCCGTATAAGTCACCACGCTAAAGCCTTGCGTAGCACCTACTGAAACAGTTGATGTGATAGAGCCGTTAGTGTTGGATGCAGTAGTGTTAGATGCTTTCCATTGCCAGCCGACATAAGTGCCGCCAGATGTGTTTACGCCAATGTCAGAAATAACAGTAAATCCGCTAGATGTAAACGCAGATAATCCATTTGCCTCTGTTACTTCAGCACTGGTCAAGTTTGAATATACCGCTTGGTTAACCCCACGATTTATGTCATAGAGTTGATGGGATTGTGGGCCATCTCGTCTTTTAACCCACACCCAATCGGGCTTAAAAGATGTTGAACCAACTGTGTTTGCTACTGTAAGACTTGCACCAGTTCCCGTATAAGTCGTAGCCGCCATATAAGCCGCACCATTAGTGATGGTTGATGCGGGTAGGTTATATGTGTTTAGTGCAACAAAGCCAGTTGGGGGTGTGTAGGTAAATGGGCGTTGACCGAAGTTTAAACTTGTGTCAGTTGTT
>Ga0334722_10000778_pt1 | contig 44091 bp, 52 predicted proteins | sample C3_bottom_MG_FD_207210 | JGI IMG/M metagenome (GOLD analysis project Ga0334722, IMG submission 207210) | Sediment microbial communities from Yellowstone Lake, YNP, Wyoming, USA - C3_bottom | ecosystem: Environmental > Aquatic > Freshwater > Lake > Sediment | place: USA: Wyoming | collected...
TCCCGTGGGTGAGGGGTTTTGATAGGTTCTTACTGTGTTGCGATGGCGCTATTATAGGACAAAATGACTTTTTCTACAAGTTCAACGCGGACGTGATGGTCGCGCGATGGGTCGCACGGGCCGTGGCGGCAGGCACGGCGTCTCATGGCGGCCATGCCAAGCACCTGGCGCACACACTGTTAAAATCCGCCAACGGCGAGGCCCCCGATTATCCTATCAAGGACGAGGCCAAGCTCAGGGCGGTTGCCGCCAGGATCGGCGTGAACGGCGGCGATGTGAAGACGCTCGCGCGGAACGTGGCCTTGAAGGCACTGGAAGAATTTACCGAAAAAGAGACCCCGCTCACCTGGGCCGCGTCCACCGTGACCAAAGGCCGCGTGGATACTTTTGTGAAACTCGGAGTAGTGCCCACGGGGATCGACAGCGTGGTGGCGGAAGTCATGCATCGGACGACCTACGGTGTCGACGCCGATCCCGTGAATCTGCTGCTTGGCGCGATCAAGTGCGCGTTGGCCGACTATGCCGGATGTCATCTGGCCACGGACCTCGCCGACATTCTCTTCGGCACGCCGCAGCCTTCCGTGACCAGGGCCAACCTCGGGGTGCTCAAAAAGAACGCCGTGAACATCGCCGTGCACGGGCACAATCCACTCCTGTCCGACATGGTCGCGCAGGTGGCGGACGATAAAGAGCTGAACGACAAGGCCAAAGCAGCCGGCGCATCGGAAGGGATCAACGTTGTCGGCGTTTGCTGCACCGGGAACGAAGTCATGATGCGGCACAAGATCCCGCTGGTTACCAGTTCTGTTTCCCAGGAAACGGCGATCCTGACCGGCGCTCTGGACGCCATGGTGGTAGACTACCAGTGCATCATGCCTTCCCTTGCGAATGTGGCCGAGTGCTATCACACGAAGCTTATCACGACCATGTCCATTGCGAAGATCCCGAAAGCTACGCATATTGAGTTTCAGGAGGCGAATGCCCGGGAGTCGGCAAAGAAGATCATTCTTACGGCCATCGATGCTTTTAAAAAGCGGGATCCGAAGAAGATCAATATCCCCGGCAATTCGAGCGCGGCGATCGTCGGATTTTCCACCGAGACCATTGTGGGCGCGCTCTCGAAGGTGAACAAGGAAGATCCGCTCAAGCCGCTCATCGACAATATCGTTGCAGGCAATATCTACGGCGTCTGCCTGTTTGCGGGATGCAATACGGTGAAGGTCACGCAGGATGCAAACTATGTTTCTATGATCAAGGAGCTTGCGAAAAACAACGTTCTTATCCTGGCAACGGGCTGCGCTTCCGGCGCTTTTGCCCGGCACGGGTTTATGACGCCCGAGGCGACGAACAAATACGCCGGGCCGGGGCTCAAGGCCGTGCTCACGGCAGTGGGCCAGGCAGCGGGCCTGGGCGGGCCGCTGCCGCTCGTGCTGCATATGGGCTCCTGCGTGGACAATTCCCGGGCCGCTGATGTGGCGGTTGCCGTGGCGAATAAACTCGGTGTTGATCTGAACCAGCTTCCGGTTGTAGCATCCGCCCCCGAGGCGGTGACGGAAAAGGCTGTGGCCATCGGAACGTGGGCCGTGGCCGCGGGACTGCCTACCCATCTCGGAGTGGTGCCGCCCGTGCTCGGCAGCAAGGTCGTGACCCAGGTGCTTACGTCGACCGCGAAAGATCTTTTCGGCGGGTATTTCATCGTTGAGCCCGATCCGATAAAAGCTTCGGCACAGCTTCTTTCAGCAATGTCCGAGCGCCGCAAAGGCCTCGGCCTTTCGGCATAGGAGGACGATATGAACCAGATCTTTGTGAAGCCGGAAAAGTGCATGGGTTGCAGAAGCTGCGAGATCGCCTGCGCGGTCCAGCATTCAAAAGACAAAAATCTGTTTTCCGCGATACTCCAATCCCCTCCGCCGATGAAGCGGCTGTTCGTGGAGGCCGGCGACGGCATAAAAATGCCGGTTCTCTGCAGACACTGCGAGGATGCGCCGTGTATGAATGCATGTATCAGCGGCTGTCTCTACCGGGACGATAAGAAGTACGTGCGCAGAAAAAAGGAGCGGTGCATCGGGTGCTGGTCCTGCGTCATGGCCTGTCCGTTCGGCGTGATATCCCGTGACAGGGAAAAGCACATTGCCGTAAAATGCGATCGGTGCCACAAACTCGATGTCCCGGCCTGCGTGAAGGCCTGTCCCACGCATGCCCTCGTGCTGGCCGAGGTGGACCAGATGTCCCGGGAAAAGAGGCACAGGGTAGTGCTTGCGGAAACCACGGGTGCGAGATAGAAAGCAGGAGGACAATATGCGTTACCTGATCATAGGCGGGAGCATGGCGGGAATATCGGCAGTGCGGGCGATCCGCGAGAACGATCCCTCCGCCGACATCACCGTGATCTCGGGAGAAAAGACCGGACCGTACTACCGGCCTGTCATCCCGTATCTTATAGCCGGGCGGAAGAGCGAGCGCGATATCCTGTACCCCGACGATCCTTTGAAAGGGATGAACGTATACTCCAAACTTGGCACGGCAATCGGAGTGGAAACGAAGAAGAGGGAAGTGCTGCTCGCATCAGGGGAAAGGCTGTCGTTCGATGCCCTGCTTCTAGCCACCGGCGGCGTCCCGCTGAAGCCGGCGATACCGGGGCTGGATGGAATTGGTGTGTATCCGCTCAGGAACATGGCTCAGGCAATTCAGATCAGCAATGCCGCGGATCCCTCAAGGAGCGCTGTGGTCATCGGCGGCGGACTGGTCGGGATCAAGGCTGCTCTTGCTTTGCAGGAGAGGAACCGGGCGACAGGCAAGGGCCCCCGGGAAGTAACGGTCATTGAGACGCTTCCGGAGATCCTGAGCGGGAGGCTTGACCAACGCGCGGCGAATATCATCCGGGCCGCTGTAGAGCAAGCGGGCGTCGCCGTGCTAACGAACACAGGCGTGTCCAGTATCATCCGCTCGCATTCTGCCGTATCAGGGGTGAAACTCAGCTCCGGAAAAATGCTTAAGGCCGACCTGGTGGTTGTTGCCGCGGGTGTAAGGCCGAATATCTCGTATCTCAAACATTCAGGCATTAAAACCAAAAGGGGTATTCTGGTGAATGAGTCGCTCAGGACGAACATTGCCGGAATCTACGCGGCCGGAGACGTAGTGGAAGGCAGGGAATTGCTGACGAACAAAAATGCAGTGAGCGGTCTCTGGAGCAATGCCGTGGAGATGGGTCGCGCCGCAGGCATGAACATGGCGGGCGGGAAGGTGAACTATCCGGGGTTTCTGTCCGTGATGAACGCCTCGGAGCTCGCGGGGATACCCTTTATTTCCGCGGGGCTTATCGAGGCGGAAGGCGGGAAATATAAAACGATCCTGCGCGGGAACGGAAAGGATTACTGGAAGCTTGTGCTCGACGGGGATTTCCTTGTTGGAGCGGTATTTGTCGGCGACTTGAAGAATGCGGGGATATACGTCAACCTGATCAGGAACCATGTTCCGATCTCCCGGGGAAGGGACAAGCTCGAGCGCAGAATTGCCGCGTATGTGGACCGGATGAACGGATAAAATATTCCCGCCATGAACACCTTCATTAAAACAATCGAGATGGTCGGCATCATCGCATTTGCTATTACCGGGATATATGAAGCCCGGAAAAAGGGAATGGACATCATCGGCGTTTATTCCGTCGGCATGATCACCGCCTTTGGCGGTGGATCGCTGCGTGATATCATCCTTGCCCGCCACCCCCTCTTCTGGATCGAGCACGATGGTTACACCATTCTGCTGCTTGTTTTGTCTATAGTGTCCATGGCGACAGCGAAAGATATCTTCAGCAGGAAATATATGGCAACAAGCGTATTGGCGCTGGACGCACTGGGACTCGGGCTCTTCAGCGCGTCCGGCGCATCCGTTGCGATGCGCGCGGGATGCACTCTCTTTGTTTCGTCTTTGCTCGGTGTCACGACGGGCGTTTTCGGCGGCGTTCTCCGGGATATCATTTGCAACGAGATCCCGTATGTATTCCAACGCACGGAACTGTACGCAACCTGTGCGTTTATCGGAGCATGGGCGTATCTTTTGGTGATCGGAACAACGGGGAACGAGGTTGCAGCGGTGATAACCTGCATTGTGGTGACCTTTGCCATGAGGATGCTGGCGATCAGGTATAAAATCAGGTTGCCGCTATAGAGCCTGGAATCAGTTAATGGGAAGGCAACGGGTCTTTTACGTTGCAAGCGCATGGTGGCTTCATCTTTTTCATATATAATTAAACAGACATGCGTTACGCCGTTATCTCGGACATCCATGCAAATCTGGAAGCATTGCAGGCGGTGTTTTCACAGATATCCATCCTGGCCGTGGATGCAATGCTCTGCCTGGGCGATATCGTGGGATATAATGCCGATCCCAACGAGTGCCTGGAGGTCGCACGGAACGAAGGCATCCGGAGTATCATGGGCAACCATGACTCCTGCGCCTGCGGTCTCGAAGAGGCCGATGATTTCAACCCGGCAGCCCAAAAGGCCATTCTCTGGACGAGGGGACGACTCACCGAGGTAAACAGGGGTTATCTCACAACGCTGCCGCGGGAGCTGAGCGTTGATAATATTTTTCTGTTCCACGGGTCCGTTCACGACACCAACCGGTATATCCGCGATACAGATGATGTCAGGCGTAACTTCTCAATGCTGCAGGAACTCACGGACAAACCCCTGATCGGATTTTTCGGACACACCCATGTGCAAGGAGCTTTTAGCTTTTATCGAGGGGCCATATCTCCGGAGCTTTCTGATGAGCTGCTGATTGCTGATTCCAGGCGGTATCTCATCAATCCCGGCAGCGTGGGGCAGCCGAGGGACGGGGATCCGAGGGCTGCTTTTCTCGTATATGATAACGAGGAGAGCACTGTGAGTTTTTACAGGATTGAATATGACATCGGGAAATGCCAGGAAAAGATCATGAAGGCAGGGCTTCCCCGGCAGCTTGCGGAGAGGCTTTTTCGGGGGATGTGACGTGCCAATTGATTACTCTGTTTCGCAGGGGGGCACGCGCTCTTTCAGTTTCGCGAGTTTCCCCGCTGTAAGCTCTGTCTTGAGCGCAAAATCCGATCTGGCGAAAGCATCTTTCTTCTTCATGAGCAGCCACTCCTTGCCTGTGCTTTTGGGCAGGCCCTTCATTTGAGCGATTGCGAAGGTTCCGGCGAGTTTGTTCCCTTTCAGTTCGAAACTGAGCTTCCCTCGTTTAAGCGAAGCTTCCGGATTGTCCGTTTCGAGCGGCAGGAACTCTCCTGCGTCCCATATTACCACGGGTCCGGCGCCATAATGACCTTCGGGGATGATTCCTTCGTAATCGGCGTACTCAAGAACGTGGTCGGGGACCATGATTGCCAGCCGTTTGTCCGCAGGGTTCAGGGAAGGTCCCTTGGGGATGGCCCAGGATTTCAAGACGCCGTTTATCTCCAGTCGGAAATCATAGTGGAGCCGCGAGGCCTTGTGCTCGTGGACGACGAATCTCAATGTCTTTGCCGGCATGATTGCCTCCTTTTCCGCAAAACTGCTTGACAAAGGTTATCGCAACCTATAATATTTCACTTTCCGCATGACAAGTTTCAATAGTAGTGTAATAGTAGTGTACCAAAGTTTATTCTCCATGAGGATGTTTTGTCTATGATCAAGCTTTACAACACCCTGACCGGTAAAAAAGAAGAATTTGTACCGATCCTCCCAAACCAGGTGAATATGTACGTCTGCGGAGTGACGGTCTATGATTATTCACATCTCGGGCATGCACGCGGGGCCGTGGCCTTCGATCTGATCCAGAGGTATTTCAGGCGCAAGGGGTTCAAGGTGAAATTCGTGCGGAATTTTACCGATGTCGATGACAAGATAATCAATCGCGCCAGGGAGGAAGGGACCACCGCCGCCGAGGTCGCGAACAAATATATCGCGGCATATCAGGAAGACATGAAACGCCTCGGCGTGGGCAGGGCCGACATCGAGCCGAAGGCCACGGAGCATATCAAGGAGATGCTCGAGGTCATCTCCCGCCTCGTTGAAAAGGGGCATGCCTACGTGATTGAGGGAGACGTATACTTTCGCGTGGCCGGCTTCAAGGACTACGGCAAGCTTTCGAAGAGGAACATCGAGGACCTGAAGGCAGGCGCGCGCGTGGAGATTGATGAGCGCAAGGTTGATCCGCTGGACTTCGCGCTTTGGAAGGCGTCGAAACCGGGTGAACCCGCATGGGAAAGCCCCTGGGGGCCGGGTCGGCCGGGCTGGCATATCGAATGCACGGCCATGGGGTTCAAGCACCTGGGAGAGACTTTCGATATCCACGCCGGCGGCAAGGACCTGGTTTTTCCTCACCATGAGAACGAGATTGCCCAAAGCGAAGCTTACTCAGGCAAACGGTTCGTGAATTACTGGCTCCATAACGGGTTCGTGAACATCAACGCGGAAAAGATGTCCAAGTCCCTCGGCAACTTCTTCACCATCCGCGACATCCTCGACCAGTATGACGCCGAGGTGGTGAGGCTCTTTCTGCTCTCGACGCACTACCGCAGTCCCATCGATTTCTCGGATGCAAATTTGAAGGACGCGCGCGCAGGGCTGGACCGTTTTTATACGATGAAGGAAGGCATCCTGAGATTTCTTGGCGGAAAGATATCGCCGCCGATCAAACCTGAGGAAGTGATCGAAACCACGGACCGGCCTCTGTATGAAAAAATTCATAATTTGCCGAAAGCTTTTGAAGAGGCCATGGATGACGATTTCAACACTGCGTTCGCCATCGGACTTATTTACGACCTCGTTCGGGATGTGAATAAGTTTTTGGTCGAGGCGGACAAAAAGAACCAGGATGCGGCGTACCTCATTCTGTCGTCCGCGCTTGCGGCTTTTCAGGATGTGAGTAAGACCCTCGGAATATTTATCCGCGAGCCCGAGGAATGGTTCAAGGAAGGCAGGCTTGCCGACGGCAAGGTTACACTCTCACTTGAGCGGATTGAGGAACTTATCCATTTGCGGAACAAGGCGCGGACGCGCAAAGACTGGGCCGAGGCTGACAAGATCAGGAAGATGCTCGATGACGGCGGAGTGGAAATCTTCGACAGGGCTGACGGGACGGTCTGGAAACCGAAGTAGTCCTACTGACTGCCCAGGTCAGTCGCTCCGCGCAGCCACAAGCGCGCCGGTCATTGCTCGTTGCTCAACGCTTTTATGCCTGTTCCACAGCGCTTTCGCTTCGCGACAGACCTGAGCAGTTACAATTCTATTTCTTAAATCTGCAGATCAAAGGTTTTCCCAGGTGTAAGTCAGTTGTTTGTAGTTGAATGTTTCCCTTGTTATGCATAGCGATAAAGCTGATAAAATATTCGGAATCAACCCGGTGATCGAGGCGCTGAAGTCCGGGAGGCCTATCCAGCGGATTCTGATCGCGGAGCAGCGAAAGCAGGGCCATGATGTGCACCTAATCCTCCGCCTTGCCAAAGAAACCGGCATTGAGGTCAGGATGGCGACGCGTGACGCTCTGAGCCGGGAGGCGCCGAATGCCGTGCACCAGGGAGTAATCGCGCTCGCCGCGGCGAGGGAGTACGCAACGCTCGACGATATTCTGCGGATCCCGGCAGATAAAAAGCAAACGCCGCTCTTCCTGGTTCTTGACGGAGTGGAAGATCCGCGAAACCTCGGCGCCATCCTGAGGACCGCGGAGGCAGGAGGTGTGCATGGCGTGATTATCCCGGAGCGCAGGGCCGCCGGCCTCACGGATACCGTTGCAAAAGCGGCGGCGGGCGCACTGGAGTATGTGCCGGTGGTTAAGGTTGTGAATATCGTGAACACTCTGGAAGAGCTCAAGAAGGCCGGCGTCTGGGTGACCGGCGCCGAGGCGGGAGGAGAAACGGCCTATTGGGACTCGGATTTTGTCCATCCGACGGCGCTTGTGCTTGGCGGCGAGGACAAAGGAATCCGCAGGCTGGTTCGCGAACGGTGCGACTATATCGTATCGCTTCCGCTCATGGGACGGATCAATTCGTTGAACGTCTCCGTGGCAGCCGGGGTGCTGCTTTATGAGGTGTTGCGGCAGAGGAGGGGAAAGAATATTTAAACGTTTTTCAAACGACCTGCCGCGGACAATCGATCCATTTTTATTAATTCCCCGGCCGACATCTTTTTGCTTGACAAGGTCCTCTGTAATCTCTTATAATTACAATTCTTTGAGCGGGACTGATTTCGCCTTGCTATCCGAGGGTAACATAGTTAGCTTTTTAAAAGAGTGCTGCAGGGGAGTGGTGTGTCCAGGTGGTTTTGCCACCGTAACTCAGTTGGTAGAGTAGCTGATTTGTAATCAGCCTGTCGTGGGTTCGATTCCCTCCGGTGGCTCCATAACTTTAACTAACCTGAAAGGTTTTTTAGCTTCAGCGTAAGATGGATTTAATTCACTGGATTTAATTCAAATGTTGTAAAAAGTTGTTCGAGGCGTAGCGGTTCCCGGGGAGGTGCCCGAGTGGCCAAAGGGAACAGACTGTAAATCTGTCGGCGTCAGCCTACGGAGGTTCGAAACCTCCCCTCCCCACCAATTACCACACGGTTTAAACCGTCTATGCGGTTTCAACTATAGCTGTACAGGCGGGAATAGCTCAGCTGGCTAGAGCGCAAGCCTTCCAAGCTTGGGGTCGCGGGTTCGAATCCCGTTTCCCGCTCCATATTAACTGTTCCAGCGGTTTGAACCGTTTAAACAGTTTAAACGGTTAATATGCCCATGTAGCTCAGTTGGTAGAGCACATCCTTGGTAAGGATGAGGTCAGCGGTTCAATCCCGCTCATGGGCTCCAGTAATGGGCACAATGGGACGTTTTGACGGTCCTTAGTGAAACACATCTCGATTATTTATTTTATTTTTTGATTCTGTTCAGTGTCCCGGGTTCTGAATAATATTGAACAGCTACTTCCCAACAGGAGGCGGATAGCATGGCAAAAGCAAAATTTGAGAGGACAAAACCTCATGTGAACGTGGGCACCATCGGCCACGTGGACCACGGCAAGACTACCCTGACGGCTGCGATCACGAAGGTTCTGTCGTTCAAGAACTTCGCGAGCTTCGTGGCCTATGATCAGATCGACAAGGCCCCTGAAGAACGGGAGCGCGGCATCACGATCGCCACGGCGCACGTGGAGTACCAGACGGACAACCGTCATTACGCCCATGTCGACTGCCCGGGCCATGCCGACTACGTGAAGAATATGATTACCGGCGCCGCCCAGATGGACGGGGCGATCCTCGTGGTCTCGGCGGCGGACGGCCCCATGCCTCAGACCCGTGAGCACATCCTGCTCGCCCGTCAGGTCGGCGTGCCCTATATAGTCGTCTACATGAACAAAGTGGACATGGTGGACGACCCCGAGTTGATCGAACTCGTCGAGCTTGAGATCCGGGAACTGCTGTCCAAGTACCAATTCCCCGGCGACAAGACCCCGATCGTGAAGGGAAGCGCCCTGAAGGCCCTCCAGAGCGAGAGCAAGGACGTCAACGCTCCGGAATACAAGAGCATCCTGGAGCTCATGGCGGCTGTGGACAGCTATATTCCCCAGCCCAAGCGTGAAGTGGATAAGCCCTATCTTATGCCGGTGGAAGATGTGTTCTCGATCGCAGGTCGTGGAACGGTGGTTACCGGCAGGATCGAGCGCGGCGTGGTGAAGGTTGGTGAGGAAATAGAGATTGTGGGCATCAAGCCCACGCAGAAGACCGTGGTCACGGGCGTCGAGATGTTCCGGAAGCTGCTGGACCAGGGCGAGGCCGGCGATAACGTCGGAGTTCTTCTCCGCGGCATCAAGAAGGAAGAAGTGGAGCGCGGCATGGTCCTGGCCAAGCCGGGAAGCATCACACCCCACACCAAGTTCAAAGCCGAGGCGTATATCCTTACGAAGGAAGAAGGCGGCCGCCACACTCCGTTTTTCAAGGGCTACCGTCCCCAGTTTTACTTCCGGACCACGGACGTGACCGGAGTGGTGACACTTGCTGAAGGCGTCGAGATGGTGATGCCTGGGGACAATATGACCTGCTCCGTAGAACTTATCGGGCCGATTGCCATGGACAAGGGATTGCGTTTTGCCATCCGCGAGGGAGGCAGGACAGTGGGCGCAGGGGTTATTACAGAAGTTATCGAGTAAGAGGGAAGGAATAGCACGTGACACAGAAGATCAGGATACGATTAAAAGGATATGACCACAGGCTGCTCGATCAGTCCGCGGTTGAGATTATGGATACAGCAAGGAGGACCGGAGCCAAAGTGTCCGGCCCCATTCCGCTTCCGACCAGGATCAATCGCTGGACTGTGCTTCGTTCTCCCCACGTGGATAAGAAGTCCCGTGAACAGTTTGAGATCAGGACGCACAAGCGGCTGATGGACATTCTGGATCCTACGCCGCAGACTGTTGATGCGCTCATGAAACTCGATCTCGCTGCCGGTGTCGACGTGGAGATAAAGCTGTAGTTGTTCGGAAACCAACCGCTGATACGATATAGACATAATCCTATTCGCGGGTGAGGGGATATGAAATGAGCAAGGGAATTATTGGAAAGAAAATAGGCATGAGTCAGCACTTCAGCGGGGGAGAACTCATTCCCGTTACCGTGATTCAGGCAGGGCCATGCAAAGTTGTTCAAAAAAAGACCGTTGAGCGGGACGGATATGAATCCGTACAACTGGCCTTTGAAGAGGAAAAGAAGCAGGGACGTGTGACCAAGGGTCTTGCCGGACACTTCAAAAAATCCGATACGCAGCCGCATCGTTTTCTTCGCGAGTTTCGTACAGCCGAATTCGAACAGGGTCAGGTGTTGACGGTCGACATGTTCAAAAAGGGAGAGCTCATCGCCGTAAGCGGTGTTACGAAAGGCAAGGGGTTTGCCGGAGTCATGAAGCGGCACAATTTCGCCGGCGGTCCCGGCGGCCACGGCTCCATGTTTAATCGGGCGCCGGGTTCGATCGGAGCAAGCGCGTATCCATCACGGGTTTGGCCTGGGAAGAAGCTTCCGGGACACATGGGTGTGGTTAATATGACGACAAAAAATCTTGAAATCGTCGATGTACGACCGGACCAAAACCTGTTGTTCGTCCGCGGAGCTGTTCCAGGCGGTGACAACGGACTGCTCCTTATCTATAAGGCTGATTAATACGAAATAGAGGATTAATGAAATGTCGTCAGTCGTAATGGTTGATCAAAAAAATAAGAAAGTAAAGGATGTGGAACTTCCCGGCGTTTTTTCGACGGAAGTGAGACCGCACCTCGTTCACGCAGCAGTGGTGAACCATCTCGCGAACAAGAGAGCCGGCACGGCGGCCACGAAGAACAAGGCGCTGGTGAGCGGAGGCGGGAAAAAACCCTGGAAGCAGAAGGGCACGGGCAGGGCGCGGGCCGGAAGCAGCCGTTCACCTCTCTGGCGCCACGGCGGCACGTGCTTTGGTCCCATGCCGAGGGATTATTCATATTCATTGCCGAAGAAGGCTAAACGGGCGGCGCTCGTGGATGCCTTTGCGTCAAAGATAAATGAGAGCAGATTGATACTCATCGACTCTCTTGCTATCGCCGAACCCAAAACCAAATTGGTGTCGACGCTGCTTGAGACGCTTGGTGTACGTGAGAACGCGCTCGTTTTGACAAGGACCGAGAATAAAAACCTGAGTCTCGCCGCCCGGAACATCCCGTCGGTCAAGGTGCTAAGGATGGAAAATATCAACGTCTATGACCTGCTCAAGTACAGGTATCTCATCACCACGCAGGATGCCTTGACCGCCATGCAGGAGGTATACGGCAAATGACGATGGATCTTTATGATGTTATAAAAGCGCCGCGGATTACCGAGAAGGGCACGCGCCTTAAGGAAAAAAATAATGTGCTGACCTTCGAGGTAAGAATAGACGCGAATAAAGTGCAGGTGCGGAAGGCCATCGAGGGCATCTTCAAGGTGAAGGTGGCCGATGTCTCGACGGTGAAAATCGCGGGTAAAAAGAAGCGCATGGGTCAGAGGCTTGGCCGAAGGTCCGATTGGAAAAAGGCGTATGTTACGCTTAAGCCAGGTGAAAAGATAGAAATGTTCGAGGGTGCTTAAATGCCAGTAAAAACCTACAATCCAACGTCTCCCGGCAGACGGTTCCAGACCTCCTCCACGTTTGAAGAGGTGACGAGAAGCCGGCCGGAAAAATCGCTGGTTGTCAAACTCAGCCAGAGCGGCGGGAGAAACAACCGCGGTAAAATAACCGTACGATATCGCGGCGGTTGGCACAAGAAGAAATACCGGATCATAGATTTCAAACGGGAGAAATTCGGCGTGCCGGCCGTTGTTGCGCACATAGAGTATGATCCGAACAGGTCAGCGCGGATTGCGCTCCTGCATTATATTGACGGCGAGAAGCGATATATCATCGCTCCGCTTGGATTGAACGTCGGTGACAGTGTTATGTCCGGTGTTGATGCCGATATCAAGCCGGGGAACGCACTGCCCATGACCGCGATACCGGTTGGTACGATACTTCATAATATCGAGTTGAAGAAGGGAGCGGGCGGCCAGATGGGAAGAAGCGCCGGCGCTTCGATTCAGCTTCTCGCGCGTGAGGGCGAATATGCGACCCTCCGGCTTAACTCCGGGGAAGTTCGCAAGGTTCGTTCCGAATGCATGGCCACAGTGGGACAGGTTGGCAATCTGGACCACGAGAACATCAGTATCGGCAAGGCGGGCAGAGCCCGGTGGATGGGCATGCGTCCGCGGGTGAGAGGCGTTGTGATGAATCCCGTTGACCATCCGCTTGGCGGCGGAGAGGGAAAGTCATCCGGAGGACGCCCTGGATGTTCACCGTGGGGACTCCCCGACGGGAAAAGGACGAGACGGAACAAGGTTACCAGTAAATATATTATTACGAGAAGAACCAAGAGCAGGTAATTTAAAGACAAAGTCTAAATGCGAAATCCTTAGTTCTAAACAATTATGGATCAGTTTGGATTTAGCATATGAATCTGTTTAGGATTTAGATATTAGAATTTAGGTTTTGCAACATACGGAGGGTACGGTGCCGAGATCAGTTAAAAAAGGCCCTTTTATAGATGAGAGCCTCATGAGCAAGGTTGAGGCGATGAACACATCCGGGGACAAGAAAATTGTCAAGACATGGTCACGGCGGTCGACAATTACCCCCGACTTTGTCGGCCACACTCTGGCTGTGCATAACGGCAGGAAGTTCATTCCCGTGTACGTGAGTGAGAATATGGTCGGTCACAAACTGGGCGAGTTTTCACCGACACGGACATTTAAGGGGCATGGCGGTTCCAAGGCTGCGGAGAAGACAACCGCGCCGAAGCCTACTAAGTAGGAACCTGAACAGCTCAAGCATTCGAGTGAGGATAGAAAGATGGAAGCGAGCGCAACAGCCAGACATATACGGATTACCCCGCGTAAGGCGAGACAGGTTATTGATCTCATCCGCGGCAAAATGGTGGGAGATGCTCTGAATATTCTCAGCTTTACTCCGCTCCACGCTGCCAGGATTGTCAAAAAACTTCTTGATTCCGCAGTGGCAAACGCCGAGCAGAAGAAGGTGGGAGATTTGGATTCGCTCATGGTGACAAGGGCATATGTGAACCAGGGCGTTACCATGAAGCGTCTCAGGGCAAGGGCCATGGGCCGTGGTAACCAGATCAAAAAGAGATCCAGCCACATCACGGTAGTGCTATCAGTATAGTTATTCGAGTGGAGGAATAATGGGACAGAAGGTTCATCCTATCGGGCTGCGGCTCGGGATCATAAAAACGTGGGATTCGCGCTGGTTCTCTCAAAAGAATTACGCGGCGCTTCTTCACGAGGATATCAAGATCCGCAAGATCGTGAAGGAACGGCTCATGCATGCCGGCGTGTCCAAAATTGAAATCGAACGTGCGGGGCAGAAGGCAAAGATCAATATTCATACCGCGCGACCGGGCATTATTATCGGGAAAAAGGGCGCTGAGGTAGACAAGCTGAAAAAAGACCTTGAAGCTCTCAGCGGCAAGCAGATGTACATCAATATTCAGGAAATCAGGAGGCCGGAGCTGGATGCTCAGCTTGTTGCCGAGAATATCGCCCTTCAACTGGAGCGAAGAATCGCTTTTCGCAGGGCCATGAAGAAATCAGTAACGTCCGCACTCAGGCTGGGCGCACAGGGTATCAAGATTATGTGCGCCGGCAGACTGGCGGGCGGCGAGATCGCGCGGACCGAATGGTATCGTGAGGGGCGGGTACCGCTCCATACGCTCCGCGCTGATATACAGTATGGATTTTTTGAGGCCAAGACGACCATGGGGCAGATTGGTGTAAAGGTGTGGATCTACAAAGGGGACGTACTTCAGCATCCGAAGGCTGTTGCTTAAAAATAATCATTTTTATGCGGGACCATTACGGCAGTAAAGGACAGTAATTATTATGCTGGCACCAAAAAGAGTCAAACATAGAAAAATGCATAAGGGCCGGATGACCGGTACCTCCTATCGCGGAGCTGAAGTAAGCTACGGTGAATTTGGGTTGAAGGCCCAGGAGCCGGGATGGATCACCAGCAGGCAGATTGAGGCTGCACGTATCGCCATGACACGGTATGTGAAGCGTGGCGGGAAGATCTGGATTAGGATATTTCCCGACAAGCCCATTACAAAAAAACCCGCTGAGACGCGCATGGGAAAGGGAAAGGGCGCCCCGGAATATTGGGTTGCCGTTATAAAGCCCGGTCGCGTTCTCTATGAAATGGGCGGTGTTGATGAATCTGTGGCGAGAGAGGCGTTCCGCCTGGCGGCTTACAAGCTTCCGATTGCCACTAAGTTTGTCTCTCGGGAGGCGTTGATATGAAGACACGTGCGCGCGACATGAGAGATTTGTCGAACGACGAGCTGCAAGGCAAAGCGACGGATCTGAAAAAGGAACTGTTCAATTTGAGATTTCAGCAGGCCATGGGCCAGATCGAAAATCCGATGCGTTTGAGGCTGTTACGAAAAGAGATCGCGAAAACAAAAACGGTCTTAAAGGAAAAGTATGGGCGAGTATAAAAAGAGAAAATCGTATATCGGGCGGGTCGTGAGCGACAAGATGGATAAGACGGTGGTATTGGCCGTAACGAGGCGGATTGCGCATGCCAAGTACACCAAGACGATAAAGCGGACCACGAAGTTCAAGGCCCACGACGAAAAAAACGAGTGCAAGGTTGGAGACGTAGTACGATTTATTGAGACCAGGCCTTTATCCAAGGAAAAAAGGTGGAAGGTACTTGAGATCGTAGAGAAGGCGAGCTAACCGGCACGATAATTCCTTTAGGTGGGGACGAACTATGATTCAGCAACAGACTGTATTGGACGTGGCAGATAACTCCGGAGCAAAAAAAGTGATGTGCATAAAGGTTCTCGGAGGGACCCGCAAGCGTTACGCATCGCTTGGCGACGTCATCGTGGTAGCCATAAAAATGGCGATCCCCGAGGGGCAGGCAAAGAAGGGAACCGTTGCCAAGGCTGTGGTTGTTCGTACGACGAAAGAGGTGCGTCGGCAGGACGGGTCATACATAAAGTTTGACCGGAACGCCGCCGTATTGATCAATGCCGCGAACGAGCCTGTCGGGACCCGCATCTTCGGACCGGTAGCCCGGGAACTTCGCAAAAAAAACTTCATGAAGATTATTTCACTCGCTCCGGAAGTGCTGTAGGATCGAACTGATAATTTATTACAGGAACGGACGCAGGAAAAATGCAAATTAAAAAAAATGACAACGTTGTTGTAACCTCCGGCAAGGAGAAAGGCAAAAAAGGCAGGGTGATAGCGGTATATCCCGCCACAAACAGGCTTCTGGTGGAGAAGCTTAATATGATCAAACGGCACACAAGGCCGAATCAGCAGCTTAAGCAGGGCGGCATTCTTGAGCGGGAGAGCCCGCTTGCAGCCTCGAATGTAAAGCTTATTTGCTCGAAGTGCGATAAACCGACGAGCGTCGGTCGGACGGCGCAGGGTGAGGGGCCGCGAGTCAGGGTATGCAAGAGCTGTAACGAGACGATTGATTAGACAGGCGTGATGTTCGCGTATTGCTGAATGTTCAGACTGGCAAAATAGGAAAATAACGATGGCTGAAAATAAAGATAAAGACAAGACAAAAGAAACAAAGAGCGGTGATCAAAAGAAGGCGGCAGCCAAAGCGCCCAAGACTGCCGCGAAATCCAAGGCGCCCGCCAAGGCATCAAAGAAAGAAGCTAAATCCGCGGAGGGAGCCGAGGGAACAGGAATGCGGAAGAGCGCCCCTGAAAGTATCCCGCCTCCGAGGCTGAAGCAGCGGTATCATGATACCGCTGTCCCGGCCCTCATGAAGGAGTTCAGCTATAAAAATCCGATGCAGGCGCCTAAGCTTGTCAAGGTGGTTCTGAATGTAGGGATGGGCGAGGCGATTACCAATGCCAAAGCTCTTGACTCAGCGGCTGATGAACTGGGACGGATTACAGGCCAGCATCCGGTGATTACCAAAGCCAAAAAATCCATTGCAACCTTCAAGCTGAGAGAGGGGATGCCGATCGGGTGTATGGTGACCCTCAGGCGTGCGCGCATGTATGAGTTCCTTGACCGGTTTATCAGTGCGGCTCTTCCCCGCATCAGGGATTTCAAGGGTATATCGGCCAAATCTTTTGACGGCAGGGGAAATTACGCGATCGGGATCAAGGAACAGGTGATTTTCCCGGAAATAGAGTTCGACAAGGTTGATTCGGTCCACGGGCTCGATATAGCGATTATTACAACGGCAAAAACCGATGAGGAAGCCCGGGCGTTGCTTACTCACCTTGGAATGCCGTTCAGGAAGTAGTCCGGGCAACCGGGCGCGGAGGAAAGATGGCAAAAAAGTCTCTGATAGCAAAGGCAAGCAGAACTCCGAAATTCAAGGTTCGGGCGTATCACCGCTGTCCGCTGTGCGGGCGGTCTAGGGGATATTTGAGAAAATTCGACATGTGCCGCATATGTTTTAGAAATGGCGCGTTACGGGGAGAAATACCCGGTGTGATTAAGGCCAGTTGGTAAACAGAAGGGGTTTGAAACGATGATGACCGATCCGATAGCGGATATGCTGACGCGTATTCGCAATGCCAGTAAGGCAAAACATGAAAAAGTGGACATACCTTCATCAAAGCTTAAGATGGAGATTGCAAAGATCCTGAAGGATGAAGGGTATGTGAAAAGCGTTAAGCTGGTTAAGGACCGCCGGCAGGGCGTGATACGGGTTTATCTCAAGTATACTGATGAAGAGATGCCCGTTATCCAGGGGTTGAAGCGGATCAGCCGACCCGGCTGCCGTGAATACGCGGGAAACGATGCTATTCCCATGGTGCTGAGGGGCCTCGGAACGGCAATCATGTCAACTCCGAAGGGTATTCAGACCGGCAGGCAGGCGAAGAAGGACAATGTGGGCGGAGAAGTTATCTGCCATGTGTGGTAACCATACCGTCATTTGAATTCGTGGGAGTAAGGTGGGAGCGTTATGTCGAGGGTCGGTAAAAAACCTATAGATATTCCGTCCGGCGTAGATGCCCGGCTGGAAAGCGGTAAAGTAACAGTGAAAGGCCCCCTGGGTGAGATCGTCCAGGTTGTGAATCCGAAGCTTGGAATAAAAAAAGAGAACAACAAGCTTATGGTGGAACGGCCTTCGAACCAGAAACTGTATCGGGAATTGCACGGGTTGACGAGAAACCTGATCGCAAATATGGTCACCGGTGTCAGCAAGGGGTATGAAAAAACCCTCGATATTGCCGGAGTCGGCTTCAAGGCGTCAGTGCAGGGCACAAATCTGATGCTCACTCTCGGGTTTTCACATCCGATTGTATACCCATTGCCGACCGGAATCAAGGCGACGGTGGATGCCAAGCAGACACAGATAATCATCAAGGGTGTCGACAAACAGCTTGTTGGCCAGGTTGCGGCTAATGTGAGGAGTCTGAAAAAGCCGGAGCCCTATAAAGGCAAAGGCATTAAATACAGCACCGAGGTAATTAAGCGGAAAGAAGGCAAGGCAGGCAAGGGCGGCAAGTAGGGAGTCAATTTCTGATTTCTCTGATCTATGGATCGCGTTCCGCATTATCATTTATGGAGAGTGACCGTGGCACGAAGCAAGATAAAGGCAAGAAATAGAAGGCATGAGAGAATTAGAAGAAAGGTTGCAGGCACAGCGGCGAAACCGCGTCTCAGCGTCTACAAGAGCCTGAGCAATATTTATGTTCAACTTATCGATGATGTCGGCGGCAGGACATTGGCCGCGTCTTCGTCGATAGACAAGGATATTCATGCCGGGATCAAACATGGCGGCAACATTGAAGCGGCCAAAAAGGTTGGCGCAAGCATTGCACAGCGTGCGCTCAGCAAAAACATCAAGGATGTAGTGTTTGACCGCGGCGGGTTTCAGTACCACGGTTGCATTAAGGCGCTGGCGGATGCGGCGAGGGAGCAGGGACTTAAGTTCTAGTTGATCGGCGTTCATTTTGGAGGCGGCTTTGGCGGATAGATACAATAAAGAAGCAGTTGACAACGATGGTCTGAAGGACAAACTGGTCTATCTGAACAGGGTGGCCAAGGTTGTTAAAGGCGGCAAGCGGTTTAATTTCAGCGCTCTTGTGGTTGTGGGTGACGGCAATGGGAAGATCGGTGTTGGCAAGGGTAAAGCAGCCGAGGCGCCGGTAGCCATCAAGAAGGCCGTTGAGAGGGCAAAGAAGAATATGGTCCTTGTATCCTTGAAGGGTGACACCATTCCCCATGAAGTGCTGGGACACTACGGCGCCGGCAAGGTATTGCTTAAGCCGGCATCCGAAGGCACGGGCTTGATCGCCGGTGGAGCAAGCAGGGCGGTGCTCGAGGTTGTGGGTGTGCACAATGTACTTTGTAAATCCCTGGGTTCCAGCAACCCGCATAACGTTGTAAGCGCCACGATCAACGGACTGTCCAGATTGAGGAGCGCAGCACAGGTGGCCGCGCTTCGTGGTAAAACGGTGGAGGAGATTTCATAACTAATGTCAAACACGGGCGCAAAACAAATAAGAATTACGCTGGTGAAGAGCGCGATAGCTCGTCCCGGCAAACACAAGGTAGTGTTGATCGGGATGGGGCTCAGGAAACTGAACCATTCGGTGGTGCGCCTGGATACCCCGGAAATACGCGGGATGGTCAAAAAAGTCTCTCACCTGATCAAGGTCGAGGCGCTGTAATCTATTCTTTTTTATTAAAATACTAAAAGGCCATAATGGCAGCGAGTAAACTATGAGATTAGAAGAACTGAAGCCCTCCAAGGGTGCAACGAAGAAATCAAAGAGAGTCGGCAGAGGTGTCGGTTCAGGTCACGGCAAAACCTCCACAAAGGGACATAAGGGGCAAAAAGCGCGTTCCGGCGGCGTAAAACCCGCGGGGTTTGAAGGCGGCCAGATGCCATTGCAGCGCAGGATACCCAAACGGGGATTTACCAACATTTTCCGGAAGGAATATGCCATTGTGAACCTGAATGACCTTGCGGCGCTGGGTGGATCAGATCCAGTTACGCCGGAGACTCTGATAAAGAGCGGTTTGGTAAATAATATCAAGTCAGGGGTCAAGGTGCTCGGCATGGGTGAGGTGAAGACGGCGATCACTGTCCGCGCGCACAAATTCAGCAAAAGCGCGGTTGATAAAATTCAGGCCGCTGGCGGAAAGGCCGAGGTAATATAAACCTTGTTCTCCGGATTGAAGAACATATTTAATATCCCGGAGCTCAGAAAACGGGTGATTTTTTCCCTCCTGATGCTGGCGGTATATCGTATAGGCGCGCATATTCCGACACCCGGTGTGAGGGGTGAGGCTCTTAGCCAGTACCTGCACCAGGCCGCATCGGGATTGATGGGTTTTTTTGACATGTTTTCAGGCGGGGCATTGTCGAGGGTTACGATATTCGCCCTCGGTATTATGCCATACATCACAGCATCAATCGTTTTGCAATTGCTTACGGTGGTTGTTCCAAGACTGCAGGCGCTTGCAAAAGAGGGCGAGGCGGGCCGCAAAAAAATAACGGAATATACGCGGTATGGCACAGTGCTGATTGCCGGATTCCAGTCCTTCTGGATGGCAGTCGGCATAGAAAAGATGGGTGACGGCGCGTTCGTCGAGTCTACCGGCTGGTCGTTTCGCATTATTACCATGATCACCCTTACCGCGGGAACTACCTTCATTATGTGGTTGGGTGAGCAGATTACCGAGAGGGGTATCGGTAATGGCATCTCCCTCGTGATCTTTGCCGGCATTGTGGCGGGATTTCCACGGGCAGTCGGAAATACAATCGGACTTGTTCGGTCGGGCGAGATTCCGTATTTCATGGTATTTATCATCATCGCACTGATCATCGGGGTGATTGCGGCCATTATCATTATGGAACGTGGCCAGAGAAAGATCGCGGTTCAGTATGCGCAGCGAATGGTCGGGCGGAAGGTATACAAAGGGCAGAGCACGCACCTCCCGCTCAAGATAAATTCCGCGGGAGTTATTCCTCCGATTTTTGCGTCATCAATTTTGTTGTTCCCCGCGACGATTGCGGGTTTTGCTCAGGTCGGGTGGATTCAGTCGATAGCGTCGCAGCTTTCCCCTGGAAAGCCGCTCTATACGACTGTCTATGTTTTGATGATTGTGTTTTTCGCGTATTTTTATACGGCTATTGTGTTTAACCCCGTTGATATTGCGGAGAACCTGAAAAAGTATGGCGGGTTTATACCGGGGATCAGACCGGGTAAAAAGACCTCGGATTATCTTTACCGGGTGTTGACACGAATCACTCTTGGCGGAGCGCTGTATCTCGCCGCAGTCTGCGTTTTGCCGGATATATTCTACAAATTCTTTAATGTGCCGTTTTATTTCGGAGGCACATCGCTCTTGATCGTTATTGGTGTCGCACTGGATACCGTGTCACAGATAGAGTCGCATTTAATTCAGAGGCACTACGGCGGCTTTCTGAAGGGAGCTTCGATCAAAGGGAGACGGTAACAGAGGGGAGCAGTATGGTTATTCTCAAGTCCCTCCAGGAGATCGAAAAAATTCGGAAGGCATGCCTGGTTGTTGCTGATGTTCTGGAAGGAATTCGGGGAATGGTTCGTCCAGGTGTGAGTACGCTGGCATTGGACGAATTTGCTGAAAAATTTATTCTGTCGGTTGGCGCCAGGCCGGCGTTCAAGGGCTATCGGGGTTATCCTAAGACTCTCTGTACATCACTGAACAGCCAGGTTGTGCATGGAATACCGTCTAAAGGTTCTGTTCTGAGGCAGGGTGATATTATCAGCGTTGACGTAGGGGCGATTGTCGATGGTTTCTACGGCGATGCGGCGGTTACCATCCCGGTGGGTGAAATTGCCGTGGAGGCTGAACGCCTGATTCGGGTAACGGAAGAGTCCCTCTATCGCGGGTTGGCGCAGGCGTCGGTGGGGAACAGACTGTACGATATTTCTCACGCCGTACAGAGTTATGTGGAATCAAACGGCTACTCTGTAGTTCGGGAATATGTCGGACATGGGATAGGCAGGAACATGCATGAGGATCCGCAGATTCCCAACTTTGGGGAGCGCGGCCAGGGTCCGAGAATAAAGGCCGGCATGGTGCTTGCGGTCGAGCCGATGGTGAACAGTGGCGGGAGCGCTACCATGGTAAAGGAGGACGGCTGGACAGCGGTTACCGTTGACGGAAGCCTTTCCGCACACTTTGAGCATACCATCGCGGTGATGCCCGACGGACCATGGATACTTTCAAAAAAATAGTTTGTTTGCCGTTCATGGCGCCGGAAGGACACGGGATTCTATAATATATGGCGAAAGAAGATTCCATAGAAGTTCAAGGCACGGTACTGGAGACGCTCCCCAATGCGATGTTCCGTGTTGAGATGGAAAATGGCCATAAAATATTAGCGCACATATCCGGCAAGATGAGGATGCATTTTATCAAGATTTTGCCGGGAGACAAAGTGACCGTGGAGCTTACCCCTTATGATCTGACACGAGGAAGGATAACATACCGGTTCAAGTAATGGCATTGGTGTGTTCATATATTTAAATCCAGAACAGGAAGTAACCAATCATGAAAGTTCGATCGTCAGTCAAAGTAATTTGTCCCAAATGCTCCATCATTCGTCGCAAGGGAATCGTGCGTGTGATATGTGAGAACGCGCGACACAAACAGCGACAGGGATAGTACATACAAATACCAAATCCCAATATTGAAATCCCAATTGGGGAAACTCAAGTGTTTGGATTTCTGGATTTGGATTTGTAGCACCAAGAGGAGGGAACGTGGCACGAATTGCCGGGGTAGATCTCCCCAAAGATAAAAAAATCGAGATTGGACTCACCTATATTTACGGGATAGGACCGACGGCCGCGAAAAAAATCCTTGCCGAGGCTGGGATTGACCCGACGACAAAGAGCGGGAACATAACGGAGTCGGATATCGTCAAGATTCGCGCTATTCTTGAACGTGACCATAATATAGAAGGAGATCTTCGCAGAGACGTATCAATGCACATCAAGCGATTGATGGATATCGGCAGTTACCGGGGGCTCAGGCACCGCAAAGGTCTGCCTGCGCGGGGACAGCGGACCAAGACGAATGCGCGGACGCGCAAGGGGCCCAAGAAGTCAGCGATGTCCGGAAGAGGTAAGAAGAAGACATTGGCGAAGAAGTAGCGGGTAAAGGCATTCGTGGATATATCGGCTGGATTTGCCGATATTAATCCGGGTTCCGCATAAGGAGGCAAAATGGCCAAGAAGGGCAAAGAGAGAAAGAATGTGGCCAACGGTGTGGCGCACATCCATGCATCATTCAATAATACGATCGTGACGATCACGGATTCGGCGGGAAATGTTCTTACGTGGTCAAGCGCCGGCAACAAAGGCTTCAAAGGTTCCAGGAAAAGCACGCCGTTCGCAGCTCAACTGGCTGCGGAGTCTGCTGCCAAGAAGGCCATGGAGCACGGTATGAGGCAGGTTGAAGTATACGTAAAAGGTCCGGGCACCGGGAGAGAATCCGCCATACGGTCGATCCAGGCCGCCGGCCTTGAAATCAGCGCAATTAAGGATGTAACGCCCATTCCGCATAACGGCTGCAGGCCGCCGAAACGGCGAAGGGTTTAGGAACACGGTTCTAACAGGAGGAATCACGTGGCAAGGTATAGAGGATCAGTCTGCAAGCTCTGCAGAAGAGAGGGCACCAAACTCTTTCTGAAAGCCGAGCGTTGTTATACAGATAAATGCGGGGTCAGTAGAAGAAGCTACCCGCCGGGACAGCACGGTCAGGCGAGAATAAAGCAATCTGAATACTGCATACAGCTCAGAGAAAAACAGAAAATACGACGTCTCTATGGCCTTCTTGAAAGCCAGTTTCGCGGATATTTTGAGAAGGCTGAGCGGATGAAAGGCGTCACGGGCGATAATTTGCTGCAGCTCCTGGAAAGAAGGCTTGATAATGTCGTTCAGAGGGTGGGTTTTGCCGGCTCAAAAAAAGAGGCCCGGCAACTGGTGCGGCATGGCCATTTGCTGGTCAACGGGAGAAAAGTGAACATTCCTTCCTATCTTCTGAAGGCGGGAGATTTGATAGAGCTTCGAGAGAAAAGCAGGGGTATCGCGCAAATACAGCAGACATTGGCGGCCGTCGAGAAACGGGGATTTCCGTCATGGCTTGAGATTGATAAAACGCAATTCCGCGGGAAGGTTCTGGCATTACCGGCCAGAGATGAGTGCACTCTGCCGACAGTCAAGGAACAGCTCGTGGTCGAGCTTTATTCAAAATAAAATCGGGCATAACGGGTAATTGGGAAGTTTTCGATCATTATTCGGGTGGATACCTTCTGTATGGGGTGCGCCTGGTGTGACGCTAATAGTTATGCTCTAAGTTCTTTCACTCCGTTATGGAGGATACATGCTTAAAAAAGCCAAAGACTTTCAAATGCCTAAAAAGCTTCAATATGATCCAAAAAAGATAACCGATACCTATGGAAAGTTTACGGCGGAACCGTTAGAGCGAGGATTCGGCACTACGCTCGGAAATTCACTGCGTCGTGTTATTTTGTCGTCACTTGAGGGGTCCGCAATCACCTCTCTTAAGATCAGCGGCGTACAGCATGAGTTTTCCAGCATACCAGGTGTTATTGAGGATACGACAGACCTGATATTAAACCTCAAGGAAATCCGGCTGAAACTTCATACGGATAAGCCCAAGACGCTTACGCTCAAGGCCAAGGGCCCCGGAGAAATTACCGCCAAGGATATTGAGGCTGATGCGGAAGTGGAGATTCTGAATCCGGAGCTCCACATTGCCACGATTGACAAAAGCGGAAAACTTGAAATTGAGATGAGGGCGCGTCGCGGAAGGGGATATGTTTCTTCCGACAAAAATAAGGAGCCGGGGCAGGCTATCGGCGTTATCCCGATTGATTCTATTTTTTCGCCCATTCGGAAGGTGGTTTTTAAGGTCGAGAATGCACGCGTAGGGCAGGAGACGGACTACGACAAGCTGGTTTTCGAGGTTTGGACTGACGGCAGCATTCGGCCGGATGATGCAGTTGCGCACGCCGCCAAGCTGCTGAAAGACCATCTGTCCATCTTCATTCACCTGCCTGAGGAAGAGGAAGAGATACCCGCAACCGAAGAGGAAATCAAGAAGGTGCCGTCGTTCAACGAGAATCTGCTCCGCAGCGTCAATGAATTGGAACTTTCCGTAAGGGCGGCAAACTGTCTCAAAAATGCAGGGATTGAGACGATTGCGGAGATGGTGCAGAAGACCGAGGGCGAGATGCTCAAGACGAAGAATTTTGGAAGAAAATCACTGAATGAGATAAAAGAGATTCTCTCAGAGATGGGTCTGGGACTCGGACTCAAGGTGGACGATAAAATTGTGATTGAGGCCAGGAGGCTTCTGGCCGAGAAACCAAACGAGACATAAAAATACCTGACGGATAAGGATAGTGCAATGAGACATGGATGTGCTGGCAGACAGTTTGGGCGGGATGGAGGGCATCGGAAGGCGTTGCTCAGAATGCTTGTGACTTCGCTGCTCAAGAATGAAAAGATTGAGACAACCGTGGCCAAAGCCAAGGAAATGCGGCCCCTCGCTGAAAAGATGATAACCTTGGGCAAGAGGGGGGACCTTCATGCCAGGCGGCAGGCGCTCAGCTTCATTCACGACGAGGGCGTGGTAAGCGGTCTGTTTGCCGATATAGCTCCGCGTTTCGCTTCGCGAAACGGCGGCTATACTCGAATGGTGCTTACCCGGACCAGGGCGGGAGACGCCGCACCCATGGCAGTCATTGAGCTGGTGGAGATGCGGAAAAATGAAACTGGCGGCGCAAAAGTTGAGAAGAAACCAAAGGCATAATAAATATTTTCGTTTCTTTTCGCACCGCGGACGTGAATTGCAAATGTAAAGACAATACTCCGCGGCGAGAATCAGGCAAGACAGGTTTCAACCTCGCATTTCCCAGGACAGAGAATACATTAGAATAGGATATAAGCGCATGATTTACAGGCAAGGGGTTTTCCCCTTGCCTTTTTTATTTGCGTTTACACAAAATTGCTTTTGTGCTAAAATATCGAATCTCTTGTTCTGGTAGATTGTCCCTATGGCTGATATCAAAAACCTTGTATATCTCCTGGCAGAACGCTGGCGACAGAAAGCCGCTCCGTGGTGGGGAGGGATCGGGTGCAGAATATCCTTTTTCATGGTCGTAGCACTTATCCTTGTTGCAGCGCTGGTCGGAACGTTCTTTTTCTGGGAGGGTCGCAATGCCATTGATGCCGAGGTCAGGAATCGGGCGTTGTATGTGGGCAGGGAATTGTCCGCGCTTACTGTTGATGATATTATTACGGGCAACCGTTACGATATCTATAAAAAAATAGATCCCGCCTTCCAGGCGAACGACGAATCTTCAACCGACAGTGACTTGCTCTACCTCATGGTATATAAGCACACCGGAGAATTGCTGGTCGGAAGCAATGCCCGCGAGGTGTTCTTTGACAGCGATTCATATTTTTATACTCTGCCATCTGAGAACAAGACGGTGCATGAAGAGGCGACCCTCAGCCGTAAGGTGATGACGGAGAGTAATGAGCCGGTATTTCACCTCAAAGACACGGGTATTTACGACCTTATCCTTCCGGTCATGGCAGGCAACGACCGGGTCGGCTATATCCGGATTGGGATAGCGGGCCAGTGGTATGCAAAAAAGTTCTTTGGATTTTTGAAGAGAGCCGGAGTCGCCCTCCTCGCCATTCTCCTGGTCGGAATGGTGTTCAGTCAGATTATTGCAATTGGCATCACCAGACCGATTTCAAAGCTCAGTGATTCCGCCGAAAAACTTAGTAGACAGAACTGGGAAGCGCCGATTCCCATTAACGGAAGCGACGAGATCAGTAAACTCGGCCGCACGTTTAACCAGATGGCACTTGCTCTGCAACAGCGGGAGGCAAGCCTGTCCCGTGGAAACAGGGACCTGTTCATACTTCATACCGCAGGTCTCGATCTCATGGAAAGTCTTGATCTTCGGGCGCTGCTCGCTAAAATTGCGGCGCGTGCCGAAGATCTGGTGAGGGCGGACACCACGGCTGTGGCAGTGGTCGACAGTTCCGACCGGCAGTTAAAATATCTTAAAGCCTTCGGGGGTAAGTCACGGATACTCATGGATATGGAAATGCCATTGGAATCCGGGGGTATTTATAACTGGCTTGTGAGCTATGGCACCCCGCTTCTTATAGCGGATGCACAGGCTGATTTCAGGCTGGACTCTCATCTGATGAAAACTCACGGCATCAGGAGTATCATGACGGTTCCTCTCTGGTCGTCAAACACCATGACGGGTTTGCTTACCGTGATCAATAAGAAGGGCGGCTCCGGTTTTGACCGGCACGATCTGAGACTCTTCACGGTTTTTTCAAACCTCGCGGGAGCGGCACTGCAGAACGCCTCGCTCTTCACCGATTTGAAGGGAAAAATGAACGAGTTGAAAAGCGCCCAGGAACAGCTGGTCCATTCAACCAGGATGGCGGCCATCGGAGAACTTGCGGCGAATGTCGCACATGAGATTAACAACCCCCTGACAAGCGTGCTTGGTTACACGACGCATCTTTTAAAAACGCTTGATTTGCCGGATGCGCAGAAACGGATGCTCGGGATGATGGAGCAGGAGACGCTCCGTGTCAGGAAAATAATCAGAAACCTTCTGGACTTTTCCCGACAGAAGCCTTCCCGGATTCAGGCGGGAGACTTGACGAGGCCGCTCAGGGAAACCATGGCGCTCATGCGGGGTATGGCGGATGCATCCTCAGTTACGGTGTCCGAGGAGTACCCTGATTTTCCAGTTATCGTGAATATGGACCACGATGAGATGAAACAGGTATTCATTAATATTGTTTATAACGCCCTGCAGGCCATGCAGCAGGGCGGAGAACTCAGGATGCGACTCAAGGCCGCGCAAGAAGATGAGACAGTCGTTGAAATCTCCGATACGGGCGTCGGCATCCGCCCTGAACATTTGCGAAGAATATTCGAGCCGTTTTTTTCAACGAAGGAGAACGGAGACGGAACAGGACTGGGACTTTCGATCAGCTATCGCATTGTTCAGAACCATGGCGGCAGAATAGAGGTGGAGAGCGAAATCGGGAGAGGAACCGCTTTTCGGGTTATTCTACCGCACTCTAAAAAAACCGAGGTAATGAAGATAAGTTCCGAGGGTTCAGGATGAAAACAGCGCTGAAACATATGCTGGTGGTTGTGATAAGCTGCATGATACTGATTACCTGCTCGTGCCAGCGACAGCCGCGGAAGGTTCAGTCTCGCAAGCCGCTCGGTCAGCAGGAAATCATCATCGGCCTGATACCCGAACAGAATGTCTTTCGTCAGCGAGAACGCTATCAACTCTTGCAGAAATATCTGTCCGACCGGATCGGGATCAACGTCAACTATACGAGTTTGAGCCGCTATGGCAATATTTTGGAGCAATTCGATAAGGACAGGCTGGATGGAGCTTTTTTCGGCAGTTTTACGTACTCTCTTGCGCACAGCCAGATCGGCGTTGAGGCCATTGCGCGGCCGGTAAATCTTGATGGGACGTCAACCTATCACGGATATATTTTTACGCGCAGGGACAGTCATATCCGCACGCCCGCGGATATGAAGAAAAAGCGCTTTGCGTTCGTCGAGTATGCCACCATGGCGGGCTACCTGTTTCCCCTGGCATACTTTCGGAGCAACGGCGTCACCGACCCCCATTCGTATCTGGGGGAAATTTATTTTACGGGGAGTCACGATGCCGCTATCCTGGCCGTGCTGAACAAAGAGGCGGATATCGGCGCAGCCAAGAACACTATTTATGATCAGATGGCGGCCGAAAATCCGCGCATTGAGAAAGAACTGGTCATTCTTGCTACATCCGGTGTTGTTCCGCAGAATTGCCTCGCGGTGCGCAAAGACCTGGCCCCGGAGATAAAAAGCGCGCTGAGGCAGGCCCTGCTCTCCATGGACAAAGACCCGGAAGGGGCCGAGGTGCTTCGTCGGTTCGGCGCGCGCGGTTTTATTGAGACCAATGACAAGGATTACGGGTACCTCTTCCGGCTTGCGGCCAAAGTAGGGATTGATCTGAAGACGTACCGTTATAATAATCGGTGACTGAGATCATCCAATGAAAAAAAGAATTCTCATGGGTTTCGGCCTTCTTCTCCTCATTTTTCTGATGGGGAGTGTCGTTGCCGTACTCTACATAACAAAGACCACTCACCGCATGGATAAACTGGTGCTGCTTCACCAGGTTGAAATTTTGCGTGAAGACCTGATCATCCATGTGCAACAGGTGCAGTCACATATTTATCGCAACAGGATACGGAGCGGCGGAGATATTGACGCGTTGATCGGTCTGGTCCGGGAAATGGACAAAACCATGGACTCCTGTGTAGGCTGTCACCATTCGCCCGAGTTGACGCAGGGACTCCTGGGCATGCGGGACATGGCGAATGACTACAAAGGCGCCATCAGTCGTCTTGTGACGGCCTCGGCAAACTCACCGCGCCTTGAAGAACTCACCCGCAGGGCGCAGGACATCGGGCAGGAACTCATTACCATGACCCAGGGCATGGCCTTTACCGCAAATCTGCACCTGCAGCAGAGAACGCAAGAGACGATGACCACGATACGGCAGGTCAGGGGCGTGCTGTACGCCACGCTACTGATCGGATTTGTGCTTGCCCTCGTCAGCGCGTACACTCTTGCGAAGGGCCTGGATCATCAGCTCCAGACGCTGCTTGAGGCCACCCGCAGGATTTCTCACGGAGAGCTTGAGCACCGGGTGGATATTACCGGTGAACCGGGGGGGGAATTCGAGGAGCTGGGAGAGGCGTTCAACGCGATGACCCGGAACCTCCATATTTCCCAGCGCCAGCTTGTACAAAGCGCAAAGTTGGCGGCCATCGGAGAACTGGCCACCAACATCGCGTACGAGGTGAATAACCCGCTGACGGGGGTGCTTGGCTACACCGGGCTGCTGCTTAAGGCGGATGACATTCCGGCAGACAAGAAAGAGCACTTGAAGACCATAGAGCGGGAAACGCTTCGGGCGCGGGAAATCCTCAAAAATCTTCTTGATTTCTCCCGCAGAAAACCTCCGAGACTGCAAAAGGCCGACATCTCCGGAATCGTCCAGGACACCTTCATGCTGGTGAAGGGTCAGGCACGGCTTTGCAACGTGGAGATTGCCACCGTTTGCCCGTCCGGCTTGCCCCTAGTGTCCGTGGATGAGGATGAAATGAAGCAGGTATTCGTAAACCTGATCAATAACGCTTTTTTTGCCATGCCCAATGGAGGCAGGCTTACTATCACGTGCCGTCATGACAAGAAGATGAACGGTAAGGATATTGCGGTTGTAGAGTTGACCGATACGGGCGTCGGCATCCCTGAATCTCAGCTGGACAGGATCTTCGACCCCTTCTTTACCACGCGCCTGGATGGTGAAGGGACGGGCCTGGGGCTGTCTATCAGTTACATGATCGTTCAGAACCACGGAGGCAGCATCGAGGTCGAAAGCTCGCTCGGCAAGGGTTCCACGTTCAGGGTGATTCTGCCGGTGTAATCATTTCAGATTTCAGATTCAGGATCATTCCGCGTTCCGTATTCATCAATTACATTAGATAAAAGGAATATTAAGATGGCCGGCGAAAAAATACTTGTCGTTGATGATGAGGAAATGATCCGGGACCTGTGCTATCACATTTTGTCCGCCGAGGGATATCAGGTGACCACGGCGGCGAACGGGAATGCGGGGTACGAGGAACTCGAGCGCAACGACGTGGACCTGCTGATCACTGACATCAAAATGCCGGGAATGGACGGCCTCGAACTTTTCGAGCGGGTCCGGGCGCTGAACAGGGATATTGTGACCATCTTCATTACGGGACACGGCACGCTCGATACGGCCATCGAGTCCCTCATGAGGGGGGTCGAGGGCTTCGTGCTCAAGCCGTTTACCCAGGAGGAACTCCTCGGCACGGTGGAACGGGCCATGAACCGCAGCAGGTTGCAAAAGGAAAACATCAGGCTCAAGGCGCTGATCCCTCTGTTCGAGATCAGCAAACTGCTGGTTACCGAGATAGATCTCGCTCACCTGTTCAAGATCATCACGGAGGTGCTGGTGCAGGAATTCTCGGTGGACAGAGTTTCACTGATGCTGATTGACGAAGCCAGCGGCGATCTCGTCATCCGGGCCTCCCATGGTTTGGCGATGGAAATGGCGCTCAAGGCGAGACGCAAGAAGGGCGAGGGCATCTCCGGTCTCGTGCTCAAGTATCGGGCTCCGCTGATCATTTCTAACGGCAAGCACCCGAGCGAGGAGGTTATGGCCGCGCTGAATCGCGATAATATGCCGCTTTCCGCCATGTCCGTGCCGCTGATCGGAAAGAGCAAATCGTTCGGCGCCCTCAATGTAAGCAAGTTCTCGGACCCTTCATTCACGACGAGCGATTTGCAGGTGCTCCTGATCTTGTCCAGCCAGGCGGTAACGGCCATGGAGAACGCCGGACTCTATGAAGATCTGCGGGAGAGCTATTTGAGAACGGTGCAGGCGCTGGTGGCTGCGGTGGAGGCCAAGGACCCCTATACTCGCTGGCATTCCACCAACGTCGCAAAATATGCCGTTGCGATCGCGCGGGACCTGGGGATGAGCCCGTCGCACCTTGAAGAGATGCACATCGCTTCCATCCTGCACGACGTGGGAAAGATCGGCATCAGTGAGCTGATTATCAGCAAACCGGAGCGGCTGAGCCGCGAGGAATTCAACATCATGAAAGACCACCCCGCGCACGGGATCAGGATCCTTGAACCGATAGGTTTTGCGCCGGCCATCATCAGCGCGATTTATCAGCACCACGAACGTTACGACGGAAAAGGCTATCCCCAGGGTCTTGCCGGAGAACAGATCTCCCTCGCGGCGAGGATACTGAATGTCGCGGATACGATTGATGCCATGGTCTCGGAGCGGCCGTACCGCGGTGTCATTTCAGGCGAGGAAGTGCTGCTGGAATTGGACCGGGAGTCGGGCGGGCAGTTCGATCCGATAGTAGTAAGTTCGGCGAAACGCCTGATAGAAAAGGGGCTTCTCAAGCTCGGGAAACATGTTTATACTGATTCCTCTGCGGGGGTAGACAAGGTTAAGTGAAAATAAAGGTAACTACTCAGGTCAGCTACTTCGCTTTGCGCAAGGCGCGCCGGATAACTAAGGGGATTTCGTAGTCAGCCGCAAGCTCCTTCTCGCTTGATGGTTCGAGCCTCGGTTTCCGCGCGCTTTATTGCGCATGCGCTCCGCAGCAGACCTGAGTAGATACAAATATAGCTTCGAGCCCCGGTGAAGGGCTTTAGCGTCTGAGCACATGGCTCCAATTCGCCACTTCTGCCGTTATTGTTCGCCCTGACTGGTTTCCCCTCCTGTTTGACAGTTGTGACTTTTTGTGATACGTTCAAATCAGGAACGGATTTAAACGGTGAATCTCATTGGAGGCGCAGCCATGAAACTTCCCTTACAGATCGCGATTCGGAATATCCCCCACTCAGAAGCAATCGAGGCTAATATCCGCGAAAAGGCGGAGAAACTTGACCGGTTCCACGAGCGAATCATGAGTTGCAGGACCGTGGTTGAAACAACGCAGCGGCGCCACCACCAGGGTAAGCTCTTCAGTGTGAGGATTGACATCACCGTACCCGGAAAGGAAATGGCGGTGACCCGCGAGGAGAACGAGGATGTTTATGTCGCGATTCGGGACGCTTTTGACGCTGCGGTCAGGCGGCTTGAGGAACATGCGCGGAAGCAGCGAGGCGATGTTAAGGCCCATGTGGAGCCGAGTTCCGGCAGGGTCGCCAGGGTCTTTAAAGAGCAGAATTATGGTTTCATCGAGACCGCGGATGAGCGCGAGATATATTTTCACCGCAACTGCGTGCTGAATTCAGACTTCGAAAAGATAAGAGGTGTCTTTTCTTGAGGAGCAGGGAAAGGAAGGGCCCCAGGCGATAAGGGTAACCGTCAGTAAGCGGCAGGTTGCGGTGTAACCGCGGTAAGTGAATACGGTTTATCTCTTTCAAGTATGCCCGGAGAGTGCTGGCGCGCTCCGGGCATACCTGTTTTTGTCCGTCACCTGTTCCCAAATTGAACATGACTCAGCGTACGATTCATAAAGATGTCCTCATAGTCGGCGCGGGCGCATCCGGGCTTTTCTGCGCAATGCAGTGTGGAAAGCGCGGCCGCGCCGTGCTTGTCCTTGACCATGCCGAACGGACCGGCTCGAAGGTCCGCATCTCCGGCGGCGGACGTTGCAACTTCACGAACCTGAACGTTACCGCTGACCACTATCAGTCCCAGAATCCCCATTTCTGCAAATCAGCGCTCGCCGGTTTCACGCCCCGCGACATACTTTCCCTGGTTGAGAAACACCACATTGCTTATTATGAAAAAGAAGAGGGTCAGATTTTCTGTGTAAAGAGCTCCCGGGAGATCGTCTCCCTGCTCGAACACGAGTGTGCTTTGGCCGGGGTGGAAATTCGGCTCGACTGCCGGGTGACCGATATCCGGAAGGAAGGAGCTTTCACGATTGAGACTGCCGACGGCGTGTTCACGTCAGAGTCGCTGGTCATCGCCACCGGAGGACTCTCGTACGCCAACCTCGGCGCGAGCGGCTTCGGGCATGAAATGGCGCGACAGTTCGGCCTCAAACTCACGCAGCTCAGGCCGGCGCTCGCACCCCTGGTTTTCACGGACAAAGACCAAAAGGCGTTCCAGGGCCTGGCTGGCCTTTCGCTTCGCGTAGAAGTATCCTGCGGCACAAAAAGATTTCGTGGAGATATGTTGTTCACCCACAGGGGTTTGAGCGGGCCCGTGGCGCTCCAGATCTCGCTGTACTGGCATCCGGGAACAATGTTGAATATCGACCTTCTTCCGGATACTGACATTCTTGGCGTATTTCTGTCAAAGCGGCAAAGTAAAATTGAGATGAGAAACCTGCTCGCCGGATATTTCCCAAAGCGCTTCGCGCAGGCGTGGTGTGATCACCGGAGAATTTCAAAACCCCTCAGTGAAACTTCTGATAAGGACCTGCGGGAGATATCCGAGGCCCTTCACGCGTGGGAAATCCTGCCCCGGGAGACGGAGGGTTATAAAAACGCCGAGGTGACGGCCGGCGGAGTGGATACCGCCGAGCTTTCATCCAGGACAATGGAATCGAAAAAAGCGCCGGGGCTGTTCTTTATCGGCGAGGTGGTGGATGTGACCGGACAGTTGGGAGGATATAACCTCCACTGGGCCTGGGCTTCGGGCCGTGCCGCCGGGCAATACGCATAGCAGGAGAGGGCGGCGCAGGGTAAACGGACATGAAAAAGACGGGGTTTATCTACGACGATGTATTTCTGCGACATGAGCCGCCTTCGTGGCACCCGGATTCCAGGGAAAGGCTCACCAGCATAATCAGCGCGCTTAAGGACGCGGGAATATGGGACCAGCTTGTTCATATTAAGCCGAGAAAAGCGGGAGCCGATGACATCGTTCGTGTACACAACCTTGAATACCTCGACAGGATCAGAAACGCCGGACAGGGCGAGCTTGACCCGGATACATTCATGTCACGCGACAGCTTTGATGCAGCGGTCCATGCCGCGGGCGCGGTCCTGGAGGCGGTAGACCAGTGCAGGAAAAAAAACATCGAGCGGGCCTTCTGCGCAGTCAGGCCGCCGGGGCACCACGCAGAGGCCGGCCAGGCCATGGGCTTTTGTCTGATCAACAATATTGCAGTCGGCGCCCGCTTCGCGCAGACAATCGGCTATCACCGGGTTTTCATCATCGACTTCGATGCGCACCATGGCAACGGCACCCAGCATATCTTTGAAGAGGACGATACGGTTTACTACTTCAGCACGCACCAGCATCCTTATTATCCCGAAACAGGCAGGGACGGGGAGCGGGGAACGGGCAGGGGGCTGGGATATACCTATAATTTCCCGGTCCCGGCGGGCGCCGGAAACCGGGAGTTCATCACTGTGTATCAGAACATTCTCCCGGGTCTCGTCCAAAGGTTCGTACCGGATATTGTTCTCGTCTCGGCCGGGTACGATATTCATGTGAACGACTCCCACGCGAACATCCGGGTCTCGGACGAGGGAGTCCGTGCGATCGTTCGGAGCATTCTCGATTCAGCCTCCGTGCCCGTCGTTTTTGTGCTCGAAGGGGGGTATGAACTTGTTTCGCTTGGCGATTCTGTGCGGATCACTGTACAGGAGATGCTGAAGTAGGATGCTTACTATTAATGTGATAGTGCAAAATTGCTATTGACATCAGCCTTAAAACATAATAACATTTGAATGTATTAATGTAAAATTGTTTAAAACACGCAAGTATCGATTCTATAAATAATATGGAGAACGCAACAGCATGGTTCCTTTAGAGAAAAGAACCGATCTCCTCAAAGTCATCGCCCACCCGATGCGCATAAAGATCCTTGAAGAACTCACTCATGGGGTGAAATGCGTGAGCGATTTTGAAGAATCCCTGGATATCAGCCAGCCGAACGTATCTCAGCACCTTACCCTTCTCCGCACGAACGGCGTTATCGATTTTTTCATTGACGGCAGGCTTAAGTGCTATTTTCTGAAAGAGCCGTTTGTCCCTGACCTTCTTGAACTGTTGAAAAAAGAGTACAAAGAAGATATTCCCGCTCCGGCCTGCTGTCCGGTGACAAAAAAGGGGACGTATCCCGGAGAGCGAAGACGATAAAAAAATTGGGAACTCAGGAGGATGCTATGCAAGATCAGGATAAGGAAGAAAAGCTCATTGGCGCCGTGCGACAGGCATACTCCGCGGCAGCGGACAGACCAGGGGACAGGCATGCCTTTCCCGTAGGCAGGCAGTTTGCCGAGAGCGTGGGCTATCCCAGGGACCTCCTCGACGGGCTGCCGGAACAGAGTGTCGTCGCCTTTGCCGGGGTCTCGAACCTCGGGATCACTGCAGAAATCCCAGAAGGGAGCGTGGTGCTCGACCTGGGATGCGGCGCCGGGCTGGATGCCATGATTGCTGCAAAACGGTCCGGACCGAACGGGAAAGTGATCGGGATCGATTTCAGCGAACCGATGATCGCACGGGCTCGCAGCGCTGCCGAGAATGCGCGGCTGGGGAACATAGAGTTTCATTCGGCGGATGCGGCGGTCCTTCCGGTCCCGGACCAATCGATCGATGTTGCGCTGGTAAACGGCATCTTCAATCTTAATCCGAACCGCGAGGGTATCTTCCGCGAGCTTGCACGGGTCGTGCGCCCCGGGGGGGCTGTCTATGCCGCGGAACTGGTCCTCAAAGACCCCGGAACCACGCGGATCGAGCAGACCCCGGCGAACTGGTTCGCCTGAGTCTGCGGCGCCCGGGAAGGCGGGGCCTTCCTGCAGGAATTCCGGGACGCAGGCTTCAGCGAGGCGATCGTGCTCCGTACCTTCCGGAACGCGCGAACGAAGAATCCCGCAGTTGTCGGGGTGGATGTTCGTGCAAAGCGATGACTGCCGATTAATATCCCGTCGATTTCTGGAGAACGGCCGACAGTTAGTTACCATTCGTCGGGAGAAAGGAGGCTGTCATGGACATAAGACTCACGGAATTATCAAGCTGCGCGGGTTGAGCGGCAAAGTTCAGCCCCGCTGAGCTGTCCCAGGTTCTGGGACAATTTCCCGCAATTACCGATCCGAACGTGCTTGTCGGTCTTTCGAACGCCGATGATGCTGGCGTATACCGCATAACGAAAGACCTCGCGATGGTCTTTACCGCGGACTTCTTCACGCCGATCGTGGACGACCCGTACTGGTTCGGCGCGATCGCGGCGGCCAATTCGCTGTCGGATGTTTATGCCATGGGAGGCAGGCCTCTTGTCTCCCTGAACATCGCGGCGCTTCCGAGCGGCCCGGATTTTATAGAAATCAACAGGAAAATCATGCAGGGCGGCATCGACAAGATGACGGAGGCGGGAGTCGCCATTATCGGCGGCCATACGATAAAGGACAAGGAGCCGAAGTTCGGATACGCCGTGCTGGGCTCGGTCCATCCCGACAAGATACTCGACAATACCAAGGCCAAACCGGGAGACGCGCTGATTCTCACCAAGCGGATCGGAACCGGCGTTATTGCGACCGGATTGAAGGCCGGCCGCTGCAGCGCGGCGACCGCGGATGCGTTTTCCCGATCCATGGCGACGCTCAATAAGAGGGCGAGCGAACTTATGCTTGAAGCGGGTGTCAGCACGGCCACGGACATCACCGGCTTCGGCCTTATCGGGCATCTGAACGAGGTCCTCTCGGCAAGCAAATGCGCGGCCCGTCTCCACGCGCAACAGGTCCCTGTTTTTGAAGAAGCGGTGACGCTCGCGGAGAAGGGCATGATACCGGGGGGCACCAGGGCCAACCAGAAAAGCTATGGTCCTTATGTTGAATGGGGCAGCGGGGTTTCCGATGCGGAACAGGTCCTGATGAACGACGCGCAGACCTCCGGGGGGCTCCTGATTTTCGTGCCGCGGAAGCATAAAGACCGACTCATCTCGGCGCTCCAAAAAGAGGATATTCTGGCGGCTCACATAGGAGACGTGCTTGGAGGCGACCAAACGGGCGGCAAAAGAATAGTCGTGGAGAAATAGATGGGCGCCTTCTTCGCGGCATTTCTGATTTTCGTCGGCGCTTCCGTCGGTTTTCTCTCGGGACTGCTCGGCATAGGCGGCGGCATTGTCATGTTCCCGCTCCTGCTGTACCTGCCGCCGCTTCTGGGATTAAGCGCGCTTGATGTCAAAAGCATCACCGGTCTCACCATGATCCAGGGTTTTTTCTCCGCGCTTACGGCCATGTTTTACTACAACAAGAACGCGCTGGTGAACAAACCGCTGGTCCTGACCCTCGGTTCTTCCCTGTTCATCTCTTCGCTTATCGGCGCACTGGCGTCAAAGAAGGTCCCGGACTCGCTTTTGCTCATGGTCTTCGGGATTCTGGCATTGCTTGCGGCGATTATGATGCTGATTCCCCGGAGCTATCATCAGGACGAGCTGACCGAAGAACACGTGGTTTTCCATAAAACCACCGCGATTGTTCTCGGCCTCGCTCTCGGTTTTTCCATTGGACTGGTGGGCCAGGGCGGCGCCTTTATCCTGATTCCCACTATGCTCTATGTCCTGAAGATACCGCTCCGGGTGGCCCTCGGAAGCACGCTTGCAATCGGGCTGTTCTCCTCATCCGCCGGGCTCGTCGGGAAGGTGGCGACAGGCCAGGTGCCTTTTCTCATGGCGCTGCCGCTCATCATCGGCGCAATTCCCGCAGCCCGGCTCGGCAGTATTATCGGCAAGAAGACAAATACGCAGTTTCTCCGATGGCTGCTTGCTGCGATCATTATTGCCACTGCGGTCAGGGTTTGGATCGGTATTTTCTGAGTTCTGCCGACTATTCATGCATTCCCTCATTTTTATTATTGACATGCAGCCATGATTAAGTGTACAAAAGAGCCTATCATTTATCCGGAGGTATCACAAACAGGAATGGCAAACGAACCGAACAAGATTATCTACTCCATGGTGGGAGTCGGCAAGTTCTACGACAAAAAGCCCGTGCTGAAGGACATCTATCTTTCGTACTTCTACGGAGCCAAGATCGGCGTCCTGGGCCTGAACGGCTCGGGCAAGAGCTCGCTGCTCAGGATCATGGCCGGCACGGACAAGGAATTCGCGGGCGAGGTTGTTATTTCGCCCGGCTATACCGTAGGTTTTCTCGAGCAGGAGCCGAAGCTCGATCCCGCGAAGACCGTGCGCCAGGTCGTGGAGGAGGGCGTGCAGCAGACCGTGGACCTCCTGGCCGAGTACAACAAGATCAATGAGTCCTTCGCCAACCCCATGTCGGATGACGAGATGACGAAACTCATCGCGCGCCAGGGAGAGGTGCAGGAAAAACTCGACCATCTGAACGCCTGGGAGCTGGACAGCAGGCTTGATATGGCCATGGACGCGCTCCGCTGTCCTGCCGGCGATACGAGCGTCAAGATACTTTCAGGCGGAGAGAAGCGGCGTGTGGCGCTCTGCAGGCTGCTGCTACAGAAGCCGGATATTCTTCTTCTCGATGAGCCTACGAACCATCTCGACGCCGAGTCCGTTGCCTGGCTCGAACATCATCTCCAGAGATACGAGGGTACGGTGATCGCGGTGACCCATGACCGCTATTTCCTGGACAACGTGGCCGGCTGGATCCTGGAGCTTGACCGCGGACAGGGCATCCCCTGGAAGGGCAACTACTCCTCATGGCTCGAACAAAAGGGCAATCGGCTGAAGCTGGAGGAGAAGTCCGAGAGCGAACGACAGAAAACACTTGCGCGGGAACTCGAATGGATTCGAATGTCGCCCAAGGGCAGGCACGCGAAATCGAAGGCGCGCATCAGCTCGTACGAAGAGCTGCTCCGCCAGCAGACCGAGGCGCGCGGCAAGGAACTGGAAATATATATTCCGCCGGGACCGCGACTCGGCAAGGTGGTGATCGAGGCGGAGAACGTGACCAAGGCCTACGGAGACAACATTCTTGTGGAAGGCATGAGCTTCATGCTTCCGCCGGGCGGCATCGTCGGCGTGATCGGGCCGAACGGCGCGGGCAAAACCACGCTCTTCCGCATGATCACTGGCCAGGACAAACCGGACAAAGGCACGATCCGGGTCGGCGATACCGTGAAGCTCGGGTACGTGGACCAGAGCCGCGACGTGCTCGACCCGAACAAGACCATATGGGAGGTCATCACCGGCGGCCAGGAACAGGTTCAGCTCGGCAAACTTTTGATGAACTCCCGCGCCTACGTATCGCGCTTCAACTTCGGCGGCACGGACCAGCAGAAGAAGGTCGGTGTTCTCTCGGGCGGGGAGCGGAACCGTGTGCATCTTGCGCGGATACTGAAGGAAGAAGCGAATGTTTTGCTGCTCGACGAGCCCACGAACGACATCGATGTGAACACCATGCGGGCGCTCGAAGAGGGGCTCGAAAATTTCGCGGGCTGCGCAGTGGTGATCAGCCACGACCGCTGGTTCCTGGACCGCATCGCAACGCACATACTCGCGTTCGAAGGCGACAGCAAGGTGGCCTTCTTTGACGGCAACTTTACCGAGTACGAGGAAGACCGTAAGAAACGGCTCGGCGCCGAGGCTGATCAGCCGCACAGGATCAGGTACCGGCATCTGACAAGGTAAAGGCGGAGTGCGGAATAATCAGTTCAAAGTTCAGAGTTCAATGTTCAGCGTGTAAACCTGCAATTCTCCGGCATTAACTCTGAACTGTGAACACTGAACACTGAACTTAAAGGGGGTTGCCATGTCGGAATTCAAGAACGTAACCGTGGTAAAAAAAGCCAACGTCTACTTTGACGGCAAGGTCGTGAGCAGGACCGTGCTGTTCCCGGACGGGTCGAAGAAGACGCTGGGGATCATGCAGCCGGGAGAGTATGAATTTTCGACCGGCGACAAAGAGGTCATGGAGATCATGGCCGGAGAGCTCGAGGTGCTTCTCCCCGGCTCTAAAAACTGGAAGCCGGTCAAGGGCGGCGAGTCCTTCGAGGTTGCGGCCAATGCGAAATTCACAATGAAGGTCAGGACCTTGAGCGACTATTGCTGCTCGTTTATTCGTTCATAAGCAGGACGGCTGTGCTGCCGGACCTTCCTTGATGTAATTGACAAAAAATGCCAAAAATGATATAAACTGTCGTAATCAGAACGAAAGTCCGAGTGATTTTCTTAGCCTATTTATGGAGGAACTTATGAAGAAAGCAGTTATTATCGCAGCGCTCATTGTTCTGGCAGGCTGGGGGTGCCAACAGAATAAGGAGGCGGAATCTACGAAGCCGGTGTACCCGCCCGTAATGATGAAGACGCCCCAGGAAATAATGCAGCTTGAGGAAATTGCGAAGACGTCTCCGAAAAATGCGGGGGCATGGGTAGCGCTCGGCAATGCGCTCATGGATTCATCCCGGTTCAGCGAGGCTGTTGAAGCGTATCAGAAATCACTTGTTCTCGACCCCAACAACGTGGATGCCCGGGTTGATATGGGGACCTGCTTGCGCGGCGCGGGTAAATCCGCTCTGGCGGTGGAAGAATACCGGAAGGCCATGAAGATCAACCCCAACCATCCTAATTCCCACCGCAATATGGGTGTCGTCCTGTCGTACGACCTGAATGACAAGGTCCAGGGGATCAAGGAATTCGAAAGATATCTCGAGCTGGCGCCGAATGCTCCGGATGTCGAGCAGATCAGGATGAACATCCGGGAACTGAAGGCCGCGAAATAAGGTTGTCTGTGATTGAACGCGAGGGGCGGACAACCCCTCGCGTTTTTTTTTGCTCTTCGCCGAGGCGGCAGCTCCACGCTGTTGTTGAAATTATTAAGGCATGTTTCTCAACAATTTCACCTTGACTGCGCTCCCCCCTTGCGTGATAATCAACAACATTATTTGAAGGAGAAGGTCTGAGAACGATGAAGGCAACGGATCAAAAGAAGGGACCGCTGGAGTGGCAGGACGAGGTCAGGCGCATAGCGGCAGGTATCCGGAAACGCGTGCTTCTGCATACGATCAGGAACAACGGCGGTTATCTCAGCCAGGCCTGTTCATCCGCGGAGATTCTGGCCGTGCTTTATGCCAGGGTCATGGACCTCGGAAAGATACCTGTCCCGCTTGTCCCTCAGCCGTTCCCCGGCGTACCAGGGCCGAACAATCCGGATTACTTTACCGGCGCCGCTTTTAACGGGCCCGGAAAGGACCGCGACCGGTTTATTCTTTCTCCTGCGCAGTATGCCCTGGTCCTCTATGCAACGTTGATAGAGACCGGTCGCATGGCCGAGGAAGGGCTTCTCCAGTTCAACAAGGACGGGAGCTCGGTCGAGATGATCGGGGCGGAGCACTCTCCGGGCATGGAAACGATGACCGGTTCGCTGGGCCAGGGGATAAGCCAGGCGGCGGGCATTGCCATGGCCCGCAGGAGGAACAAGGAGAAGGGCAGGATATTTCTCTTCATGTCCGACGGCGAGTTCCAGATAGGCCAGACCTGGGAAGCGCTCCAGGCCATGTCCTTTCACATGCTTGACAACGTGATCATCTATGTGGATGTGAACGGCTTCCAGTGCGACGGGAAGATGTGCAACGTCATGGACATCGAACCCCTGGACAAAAGACTCGAAGCCTTTGGAGCGAGAGTGTTCCGGATCAACGGCCACGACATCAAACGCCTGGCCGAGGCCGGGTCGCTTACTCCCGACGGACGGCCTGTTGTCGTGCTGTGCGATACCGATGCGGCAAAGGGCATCGAGGCCCTCAAGGCCCGCGCGCCGAAAATGCACTATGTTCGTTTCACGAGTGAAGAGGAAAAGGGCCGATATGCGGCGGCTTACGCCACGTTATGCGGAGAAGCAGGCGCGCCCGCCGCGGAGAAGACTGGGGACAAACCCGCGTCAAACTCTCAACCCGGTCCTGAGCTTGTAACCAGGGTCCACGCGAAAAACCTCGTTCGCTGGGCGGCGGACAAACCGAAGGTGCTTGTGCTTTCGGCGGACCTCACGAGTTCCACGGAAATAGACCTGTTCCGCGACACGTATCCAGACCGGTTCCTGTCCATGGGCATTGCCGAGCAGAACATGATGAGTTTTGCCGCGGGCCTTGCCCGCGAAGGCTTCGTTCCATTCGTGCATACCTTTGCCGTATTTATCTACCGCCGCGCGTATGACCAGATCGCCATGTCCGTGGCCTATCCGAATTTGCCCGTACGGATGATCGGTTTCCTTCCGGGCCTCACCACGCCGGGCGGCGCGACCCATCAGGCCATTGAAGACATCGCTCTTATGCGCGCTCTGCCGAACATGACCGTGCTTGAATGCGGAGACGCCACCGAGGTGGAGTCCGTGCTCGAGGTCGTCGAACGGATCAACGGGCCCGTGTATGTGCGCATGCTGCGGGGCGAGCTGCCGCGCCTCTTTAACAAAGCGGAGCCGATGAAGTTCGGCCAGGCCCGGACCCTCTCCACGGGGACCGACATAATAGTTGTATCGAGCGGCATCATGACGGAAGAAGCGATGCGCGGAACGCAGGCGCTCCAGAGACGGGGGCTTTCGATCCAGCATATGCATATCTCGACGCTAAAGCCCTTCGGTGATCAAGCCGTGCTTGAGGCGATAGCTAAGTCACGTTTTGGCGTGATCACCATGGAAAACCACACCATCATCGGCGGTCTCGGCACGATCATTGCGGAGAAGATGGCTGAAGCGGGTATGGCGAAGAAGCTGGCGCGGATCGGTCTCCGGGACACGTTCAGCCACGGGGCGAGTAAACCGTATTTATTGAAGGAACACAAGATGGACGCATTATCGCTGATCAGCGAGGTGGAGCGAATGGTTGATCAGAAATTCAACATCGCCGAAGACGAACTTGCCGCCACACACATCACCGCGGTCCATAGCGCGGCCAAGGCCGAGGCGCTGTGAGCATCTATTAAAGTCCATCGTCATATATTAACATTCTCAAAATATGCCGCACATTCTTTCATGCTTTAAGCACCCATCTTTCCCATGTGGTCATTCCCGAGGACGTAATCGGGAATATGGTGTTATGAAAAACCGTAAAACCAGATCCCCGATAGAACCATTCGGGGATGACCGTTTAGGGGACCCTGAGAGCCGATTTGAGGATAGCTGAATTAATACGATAAATTTGCGCGAGATGTGATTACGTGTTATCATCTTCTCATGGGAAAGGCGTCGAAAAATAAAATATCTTCCCGCCGGGGTATGACGAAGGTTACTATTCGCCACAGCATCGACTCTTCCCCCGTCCCGCGCTTCGCGCCTTCCAAAAGAAATGCATTTTTTTATTTTATAATTGCCGTGATACTTGTTGTCCTTCCCGCGGCCACCTTTGCCCGGAACGGCATATGGAGGGATGATCTTACTTTGTATGCCGATTCAGTACGGAAGAGTCCGGGTCTGGCCCGACCTCATAACGAGTTGGGGCTCGCTTATTACCAGGCGCGGAAAACTGGTCAAGCGATAGAAGAATTCTTAATCGCGATAAAGCTTGATCCTTATCTTGCAGACCCGCACGTAAACCTCGGGCTCGCCTTTCTGGCGCAGGGACGTGATGAGGAGGCTTTTCACGAATTTGAAGCCAACATTCAGCTGAACCCGAACAGTGACATGGCTCACAACAATCTCGGGATTCTGAATTCCAAACAAGGCCACACCGAGGAAGCTATTCGGCAATTCGGCTTCGCCCTGAAGGCAAATCCTCAATACGCCGATGCGCATTATAATCTTGGAATTGTATACCATCTTCACGGGAGGCTTGAGGAAGCGTTGAAAGAATATCAGGCGGCCTTGCAGCTGAATCCCGGGGACGCGGATTTTCATCGCAATCTCGAAGTTCTTCGTGAAGATATGAAAGCGGAAAGCAATGCCCAATAGCGCCATTGCGACACTTTTGCGTCATTTTCGAGAGCCTCTTATGAGAAAAATAATCATCAGCGCAATAATGCTGACAGTTATGATCTGCCTTAGT
>Ga0334722_10000779_pt1 | contig 44001 bp, 38 predicted proteins | sample C3_bottom_MG_FD_207210 | JGI IMG/M metagenome (GOLD analysis project Ga0334722, IMG submission 207210) | Sediment microbial communities from Yellowstone Lake, YNP, Wyoming, USA - C3_bottom | ecosystem: Environmental > Aquatic > Freshwater > Lake > Sediment | place: USA: Wyoming | collected...
GACTGCCAGCGGCGTGCGGTTTCGACGGTCGGCCGTTTGCGTTGACGGGCGTCCTCCTCGATCGACTGCAGGAGCTCGGCGAGATTCTGACGAAGCTCGGGACTGTCAGCGTCCCAATCAGGAGGCATTCAACAGCCGACGGATCTCTGTCTGCAGCGGACTGGCGCCTTCAATCGTCCGCTCTTCAACCAGTTGCCCGTTAACCAGCTTACCAATTACCACTATCCCTTCGGCTGGATCGTCCTTGCCTAATCGCGCCTCCGCATCCACGAACGCGGCAGTAGCCGCCTTAAAGTGCGGATCACGCTGGCGATAAGCCCTAAGGGCCGTCAAGGTCGCCTCCAGATCGTGTTCCACTTCCCTGCTGCGTCGATCGACGTAGTCCTTCACAGCCTCGTTGACCAACTGGTTCATCGGCCGCTTCAATACGCGGCTAAGGTTTTCCAGCGCAGCCTGCGCCAATGGATCGATCCTGACTGTAGTAGGTTTTCTTGGCATGAACGTAGGTTACCTGTTTTCTATGTTGATGTCAATATTGATAAATGACATCATAAATGATGGCTTTATCTTTAAATGAAGTCAGCCAGAACAGGAATGAGACAGATACCGTGGCGCAAACTGGGAAACTACGGGATGCGGCTTTTGCTCACTCAGAAAGGTGGACATGAGCTCTGACAAGCCAGCGCAATCACCCCGCGTCCGTGAATTCGGTGCGGCCGCCGGCGGGCCGCGCTCGAAGGAATTGACACCGGCGCAGAGGGCGATCGACCACGCGGCGCGGCTCACGATCAGCCTGGAACTCGGGCATTCCCGCAGTCAAATAGTTGGAGTTTACGTAGGTCGCTGAGACGGTCAGGGGGCAGTCATGCAGATGCGGCTGCGATGGCTGTTAGCGCTGCTAACGCTGCGGGTGCGTCTTGATCGGCATGAACTCGGTGTGCGTGAGCTTAGCGGGCTCGGCGAGAATTTCCGCCGGCACGCGAACCCGACCTATGTCATGAATGCGGGCGGCAAGGTGGATGCCGTGGATTTTCTCCTGCGGCACGACGAATTCCCGCATGATGGTCACCACCAGTTCGCCGATGCGCCGATTTTGGCCCGCTGTATAGGGGCCACGCGCCTCGACGGTGTCCACAATGGCTTGGATGGATTGCTCCAGGCCTTTTTGCAGAATCTCCGCATGATGCTCGTGCTCATAGGCGATGCGGTCGCGCTTGGCCCGGGCGCGCAGCGTGACGATTCCGTAGGCCAGATCGCCCGCCACCTCATTGACTTTAGAGCATGGAGCACGATCTCGAAATCGAGGTGGATGGAGCGTTGGAGATATCGGAGCAGAGCGGGACTTGATTGAACCTTGGCCGGCTCCCAGGTTTTTCCCCAGCGTCCGCCTATCTTTCCAGCCGCGTGCAGAAAAGCCGGCAATATAAATCCGGGACAGGTCGGCGGGCAGCGCCCTGCTTCAGCCTTCATCCCGGTGCGCCTCGAAGATGTCGCGGAAGCGCCCGACACAGCCCTTGAAGGCCTCCAGCACCGCCGGATCGAAGTGCGAAGGCATGGTGCGCCCATCGCCCGCCGTGATGATCTCGATCGTGCGCTCATGGCTGAATGCTTCCTTGTACGGGCGCTTGGAGCGCAGCGCGTCGTACTGGTCGCAGATGTTCATGATGCGCGCCGAGAACGGTATTGTTTCGCCTTTCAGACCCACCGGATAGCCGCCGCCGTCCCAGCGCTCGTGGTGCGCACCCGCAATCTCCGCGCCCATGACGAGGTACGGAGAATCAGTGCCGCGCAGTAATTTCTCCCCCAGCCCGGCGTGCGTCTTCATGATCTCCCATTCGTGCGGCTCGAATCCTCCGGGTTTGCCGAGGATCGCGTCAGGGATCGCGATCTTGCCCACGTCGTGCATCGGGCTCGCGAAGTGGATCGTGTCGCAGAACTCCGCGTCCAGGCCCAGTGCCTGCGCGAGATCCACGGTGTAGAAACTGATGCGCGCCACGTGCGCGCCGGTCTCCTCATCCTTATAGGAAGCGGCGCGCGTCATGGTGGCGATCGTCTCGCGGTAGCTGGAGAGGAGCTGGCGCGTGCGCTCCTTCACCTCGGATTCGAGGATGCGGTTATGGTTGGCGAGGAAATCGCTGAACTCCTTCAGCCGCAGGAGGTTGCGCACGCGGATCCGCAGCTCGTTGCGGTCCACGGGCTTGGTGACGAATTCCTCGGCCCCCGCCTCCAGCCCGCGCAGGCGCGAGTCGCGGTCATCGAGCGCGGTCACCATCACGACCGGGATCGCCTTGGTGGCGGCGTCCGCCTTGAGCGCGCGCGCCACGTCGTAGCCATCCATGCCCGGCATCATGATGTCGAGCAGGACCATGTCCGGCGGATTCTGCCGCGCGAGTTCGAGCGCCTGCGCTCCGTCGGCCGCCTCCGAGGCCGAGTAGCCCTCGGCCTCGAGCATCGCGACGAGCAGCCTGCGGTTTCGTTCCTCGTCGTCGACGACCAGGATCCGCGCCGGTTTCTTCGCTTCGTTCATGACTTCTCCTGTATGGGGAAACGCAGCGTAAACGTGCTGCCTTTGCCGGGTTCGCTTTCGACCTCGATCGTGCCGCCGTGCAGTTCGGCGAGCCGGCGCGCGAGCGCCAATCCCAGCCCTATGCCACCGTGCTTGCGCGCGAGGCCAGCATCGAGCTGAACGAGCGGCTTGAAGAGCTTCGCCAGGTCCTCTCGCGCGATGCCAATACCGGCGTCGGCCACGGCGATCTCGAGCGCGCCGCCCGCGCGCCGCGCGCTCACCGCGACCGTGCCGTCGTCGCGGCTGAACTTGATCGCGTTGTCGAGCAGCGCGTCGAGCACGCGCCGCAGCGCTTTCGGGTCCAGTTCGGCGCGGCCGGTGTCTGCGGCCACCTCCAGGACGATGCGCACGCGCCGCGCCTCGGCCGCTTTGCGGTGCGTGGCCACGCGCTCTTCGAGCGCCGCGCCGACCTCCACCGGCTCGCGCTCGAGCGCGGCTCCGACCGCATCGAGCCGCGACATCTCCAGGATCCCCTCCACCAGCGTGAGCAGGCGCTGGCCACTCGCAAGAATGTCGGCGGCGAACTGGGCCTGCTGCGCGTTGAGCGGGCCCGGCACCTCGTCCTTCAACAACTCGGCAAAGCCGATGACCGAGTTGAGGGGCGTTCTCAGTTCGTGCGTGACGTTCGCCATGAAATCCGTCTTCATCCGGTTCGCCTGCTCCAGCGCACGGTTCGTCAGGGTGAGTCGCTCCGCCAACCGCTGCCGCTCCGCCTCCGCTTGCTTGCGCTCGGTGATATCGAGATTGGTGCCGCTCATGCGCGCGGCGTGCCCGTCGGCCGCGCGCTCGGTGACCCGCCCCCGCGACAGCAGCCAGCGCCACTCGCCGGTGACGGTGCGCACCCGATGCTCCTCGGCATATTCCGGGCGCTCACCTTTCATCACGGCAACGACGGCATTCAGGAGTCGCTGGCGGTCTTCCGGGTGCGCAAGCGCGACAAGGTCCTCGACGCTCGTCCACGTTTCGCGCTTCGATTCGCCCAGCAACTCCGCCCACTGCTCGCTCAGCCACACCTTGCTGCTCACGACATCGGCATCCCACACGGCAAGACGCCCACTCTCTAGGGCTAACTGCAAGCGCCCCTGGAATTGTTCCCTTTCCTTCTCGGCCTGCTCAAGTTCCTTGACTTGGCATGTCAGCGGGCGGAATACGACGAAGAACAGCACGGGAAAGAGCAGGGCACTCAAGACGCTCGAGTCTATAACTGCCTCCACCCATCCATTCTGCGCAATGGGTGGCATGACGAGGAAAAGCGCCATGATTCCGAATTCGATGGTGAATGTTGAGAGCAGCAGAACCAACACCAGACGCATCGGTGACGGCTTCGTTGTGTCTCGCCTGGGCTGACTCATCGCTCTATCTCGCTATGGCATGATGGCGTCATGATTATCGTCGAAGCGGGCGACTCGGGGCGTGGGGTGGTGGGCGCGTTCGAACGCAAAGCCGACATCGGCATGGCTTCGCGCGAGCTGAATCCGAAAGAGAAGGCGTTGTTCGCGATCCCGATCGCGTACAGCGCTGGTGGAAATCTTTCAGCTTTGAGTTCCGAAGTGCGGCGCTGCGCAGCTTGATACGTTAGCTTTTTCAGGATCACTGTCAGGCCAGCAGGAATGCGCGTTTCATTCGTTCCTCCCTGCCAGCAGCGCCGCGATGCTAGCCAGAAATTCCTTGTAACGGATCGGCTTTTCAAGGTAGCCATCGAAGCCCTCGGCGAGCAGCCGCTCGGCGTCGCCCTTCATCGCGAGCGCGGTGAGCGCGACGACCTTGAGCGCCGCAGTGCGCGTCTCGGCGCGCAGGCGCCTGAGCGCCGAGACGCCGTCCATGCCGGGCATCTGCACGTCCATGAGGACGAGATCAGGCGCGTGCGCGAGCGCCGCCTCGATGGCCTCGGCGCCGCCCTCCGCGCTCAGCACCTCGTGGCCCGCATGCTCGAGCGCCGTGACGGCGAGCCTGAGGTTTCTCGCGTCGTCGTCCACCACCAGGATCCTCGCCATCGGTTGTCCTCTCAGTTCTCGGCGCGCTTCGGCAGCGCGCGGCGCAGCTCGGCTAGCAGCTCGTTGCGGCTGAAAATCGACTTCGCCAAGATCGCACTCACGTCGCCGTCGAGGCGCGCGTGGTCTTCGACGGTCAGGTCCTTCGCGGTAAGCACCAGGATCGGGATGCGCGCCGTGTGCTCGGATTCCCGCAACGCGCGCGCCACCTCGAAGCCACTCACCTCGGGCATCATCAAATCGAGGATCACGAGATCAGGCCGCGCGCTGCACGCCACATCGATCGCCTCGGCGCCGCCATAGGCGCGCATCACGTAGTAGCCCTCGGCCTTGAGCGCCGTCGCCATCAGCTCCACCGCCTTCACGTTGTCGTCCACCACCAGCACCCGCGCCCGTTCATCGTCGGGCCGCGCGTCAACCAGTCCGGCGAGCGCCGCCATAAGCTCCGCGCGCACGAAGGGCTTCTGCAGCACGCGCCGGGCACCGAGCGCCAGGCCGCGATCCAGACCCTCCGATACGGTGATGATCACCACCGGCGTATCGGCAAGCCTCGGATCGGCCTTTAAATGGCGCATGAACTCCCAGCCGTCCATCGCGGGCAGGAAGATGTCGAGCGTGATCAGCTGCGGACGGCGCTTGGCGGCGCGCGCCAGCCCTTCCTCAGCGGTTGCGGCACGCATCACCTCGAACCCCTCGGCGCGCAACTGCGCTGCGATCAGATCGGCCATGCGGTCATCGTTCTCGATCACCAACGCGAGCGGCACCGCAGGCGCGGATGGGGCCGCGCCCTCAGGCACCGTTCCGCCCTCTTGCGCGGCGGGTGCGGCCTCACGGTAGGGCAGCCACACGCAGAAACGGCTGCCGGCCCCCGGGCGGCTCGCGACGCCCACCGTGCCGCCATGCAACTCGGCGAGGCGCCGCACGAGCGAAAGTCCCAGCCCCGTGCCGGCCTGGCGTCGAGCCATGGAGCTTTCCACCTGCATGAACGGCTCGAACAGCTTCGGCAGGTGCTCCTCGGTAATGCCCACGCCGGTGTCCTCGACCGAGATCGCGAGGAACTCGCCGTCCGCGCCTGGCGGCAGCGCGATGAGCCGCGCCGGCGTGGCCTCGTCGAGAGCCACCTCCGCACGCGCACACCGGCGCGCGCGCAGCGTCACCGCGCCGCCTTCGGGCGTGAACTTGACCGCGTTCGAGAGCAGGTTGTAGACGATCTGCTTGAGCTTGCGCTCGTCGGCATGCATGCAGCCGAGCGCTGAATCGAGTTGGATGTCGAGCCGGATGTGGTGCGCGAGCGCCTTTTCCCGCACCACCAGCGTGCTCGCCTTGAGCAGCGCCGGAACGTCGACCGCGGCCGCATCGAGCTGCAGCATCCCCGCCTCGACCTTCGAGAGATCGAGGATGTCGTTGATCAGCGACAGCAGGTGCGTGCCGGCGTCGAAGATGTCGGTGACGAAACCGCGCTGTTTTGCGTCCAGATCGCCGAGCACGCCGTCCTTCAGCATCTCGGAGAAGCCGATGATCGAGTTCAAAGGCGTGCGCAGCTCGTGCGACATGTTGGCGAGGAAGTCAGACTTCAACTGCCCCGCGCGCTCGAGCTCGACGTTCTTGCGCGCGATCTCCTCGCTCTGGGTGCGCAGTGTCCCCTCGATGCGCTTGCGCTCAACATGCCTCCGATAGAAGAAATACGCCCCAATGACCAGGAATAGCACAACGATAGGGATGATGTACTTCAGCACGTCGCGCAGGCCGGCTTCTTTAACCTCGTAAACGCCGAACCATTTTTCGTACAGTGCGTTGTACGTCCCATTGGACTTAGTTAGCGCCAGTCCTTCGTTGAGCTTGCCCAACAACTCGGACTGCCCTTTTTGGGTGGCAAACGCGAATTTCTGTGAGAACCCCGCCTTGACCTTCAACGCCTCGATGTTGCTCAGCCCCATTGCTTGCAGCATCTGCGTTCCGGCCAGTTTGCTCAGTAGCATGGCATCGTGCTTGCCTGATGCCAGCAAGCGCAAACCTTCTGCGGAGGTATCCAACAGTACCAGTTGTTTCTCCCACCCTTTGGACACGGCATAGTCGTGCGCCAGATCGGCGTTAAGTACGATGATGCTTTTCCCGGCAAGATCGTCTTCCGAGCGGATATTGGACTCGCCCTTGCGCACGAAGATCGCGCCGTGGACCATGACATGGGGAACGGTGAAATCGGCGAACTGATGACGCTCATCCGACTGCGCAAGGTTGACCAAGACATCGATCTTGCCTTCTTTGAATTCCTGAAGAAGCTGATGGAAAGGCAGTACGCGGATGGTGTACTTCAAGCCTGTTTCTGCGGCCACGGCTTTCCATAAATCGACGGTAAAGCCACCTGCGGTGGCATCGGTCATGCCTGTAGCGAATGGTGGATAGTCTTGTTCACTGCCGACGACCAGCGTGTCTTTTTGCCGCTGAATGGCGGGAAGAGGTTTCTGTGCAGTGGGGCTGGCTTGATTGATGGATGTCAAAGCCTGCGCAGCCCCGCTCGCAAGTAACGCGAGAAAAACGGCAATGACAAAACCCGGCACGGCTCTACCAAATCCTCGCCAAGTAATTAGAGGGTGTGAGGAAACCATTTCAGGGGGTGAATTATCATAATTATTTTGGCTCATCACGAAATCGAGTGGGCGATTCTGAATGGAATTGTGAGGTTTCTCGCATCGTTGTCTACCACCAGGATCCTCGCCATCGGTTGTCCTCTCAGTCCTCGGCGCGCTTCGGGAGCGCGCGGCGCAGCTCCGCTAGCAGGCCGTTCGTGCTGAAGCTCGCTTTCGCCAGGATCGCGCTTACCTCGCCGTTCAAGTGCGCGTGGTCCTCGGCGGTCAGATCCTTCGCGGTAAGCACCAGGATCGGGATGCGCGCCGTGTGCTCCGATTCGCGCAGCGCGCGCGCGACCTCGAAGCCGCTGACCTCCGGCATCATCAAGTCGAGGATCACGAGTTCAGGCCGCGCGCTGCGCGCCACCTCGATCGCCTCCGCGCCGCCATAGGCGCGCATCACGAGATAGCCCTCGGCCTCGAGCGCCGTCGCCATTATCTCCACCGCCTTCACGTTGTCGTCCACCACCAGCACGCGCGCCCGTTCACCGCCGGACCGTGCGTCAACCAGTCCGGCGAGCGCCGCCATTAGCTCCGCGCGCACGAAGGGCTTCTGCAGCACGCGCCGGGCACCGAGCGCGAGGCCGCGGTCCAGGTCCTTCGATACGGTGATGATCACCACCGGTACATCGGCAAGCTTGGGATTGGCCTTCAAACGGCGCATGAACTCCCAGCCGTCCATCGCGGGCAGAAAGATGTCGAGAGTGATGAGCTGTGGTTTGCGCTTGGCGGCGCGCACCAGCCCTTCCTCGCCGGTCGCCGCGCGCATCACCTCGAACCCCTCGGCGCGCAACTGCGCCGCGATCAGATCGGCTATCCGGTCATCGTCCTCAATCACCAGCGCGAGCGGCACCGCAGGCGCGGATGGGGCCGCGCCCGCAGGCACCGTTCCGCCCTCATGCGCGGCGGGTGCGGCCTCGCGGTAGGGCAGCCACACGCAGAAACGGCTGCCGGCCTCCGGGCGGCTCGCGACGCCCACCGTGCCGCCATGCAGCTCGGCGAGGCGCCGCACGAGCGAAAGTCCCAGCCCCGTGCCTCCTTGGCGCCGGGCGATGGATCTGTCCACCTGCATGAACGGCTGGAAGAGCTTGGCCAGGTGCTCCTCGACAATGCCCACGCCGGTGTCCTCGACCACGATCGCGAGGAACTCGCCATCCTCGCCCGGCGGCAGCGCAATGAGTCGCCCAGGCAGCGCCTGGTCGAGGGCCACCTCCGCACGCGCACAGCGGCGGGCGCGCAGCGTCACCACGCCGCCTTCGGGCGTGAACTTGACTGCGTTCGAGAGCAGGTTGTAGACGATCTGCTTGAGCTTGCGCTCGTCGGCATGCATGGTGCCGAGCGCCGGATCGAGCTGGGTATCGAGACGGATGCGGTGCGCGAGTGCCTTTTCCCGTACCACTAGCGTGCTCGCCTTGAGCAGCGCCGGAACGTCCACCGCGCCCGGTTCGAGCTGCAGCATCCCCGCCTCGACCTTCGAGAGATCGAGGATGTCGTTGATCAGCGACAGCAGGTGCGTGCCGGCGTCGAAGATATCGGTGACGAAACCGCGCTGCTTCGTGTCCAGCTTGCCGAGAATGCCGTCTCTCAGCATCTCGGAGAAGCCGATGATCGAGTTCAAAGGTGTGCGCAGTTCGTGCGACATGTTGGCGAGGAAGTCGGATTTGGCGCGGTTCGCCTCCTCAAGCTCTACGTTCTTGCGCGCGATCTCCTCGCTCTGGGCGCGCAGTGTCTCCTCGATGCGCTTCTGCTCGGTGATGTCGCGCGCAGTCGCGAACATGAGCCCGGCCGCATGGGGCACGGATTTCCACGACAGCACGCGCCACGAGCCGTCCTTGTGCAGGTAGCGGTTCTCGAAATGCAGGACGTTCTCGCCGGCTGAGACCTGCCTCTCGACCTCGCGGAGCGTGGCGGCGTGGTCGTCGGGGTGCACGAAATCGAGGAACGGTCGCGCCAGAATTTCCTCGGTGCTCCAGCCCAGCGTCGTCGTGAACGCGGGGCTGACACGCTTGAAGTAGCCGTCCGCACTGGAAATGCACAGCATGTCGAGCGAGAGCGTGAAAAAACGGCTGAGCTGATCCTCGGCCTGCTTGCGCTCCGTGATGTCGCGCACGATACCGGTGAAATGGCGTTCGCCGTCCAGCCGCATCTCGCTCACCGCCAGTTCCAGCGCAAACGTGCTGCCGTCCTTGCGCCGGCCCATGACCTCGCGCCCGATGCCGATGACGCGCGCATCGCCGGTGGCGCGGTAACGTTCCAGATAGCTATCGTGTTCGCTGTGATAAGGCTCGGGCATGAGCATCTTGACGTTGCGCCCGATCACCTCAGCGGCGGCATAGCAGAAAATGCGCTCGGCGGCCGGATTGAGCGTTTCGACGATACCGCGCTCATCGATGGTGATGATGCCGTCCGCCACGGTGTCGAGGATTGCCCCGATGCGCGCATTGACCACTTCGAGCGCACGTCGGCTGGCCTCGGTCGCCCGCATCTGCCGCCGGATCAGAAAATAGGTAGCTATGAGCAGCACGACCAGCGCCAGCGCGGCGAGCGCGCCAGTCGCGACCGTGATCTCTTGCGCGCGCAACTGCTCGGCGCTGCGCTCTTCCAGCAGCCGGCGCTCCTCTTCTTCCATCTCGCGAAGCACCTGGAGATAGCGCTCCCGCGTCTCCCGCACCGGGGCGCTTGCGCTGTGAGCGCGCGCCGCCTCGAAGCCTTCAGTCTCGCGCAGCAGCACCGAGCGCTTGGAAAGCGCGATGCGCTCGTCTACCACTTCGCGCAGCCGCGTCCAGCGCTCCTGCTGGCGGGCATTGTCGGCAGTCAACTCCATGATCCGGCGCAGCGATGTTTCCCGCGCCGACGTCACCGCGTCGCGTTCGGCGAGTGGCCCCGCGTCGCCCGAAATGACGTAACCGCGCGTAATCGACTCAATAAGAAGGGTGGTTCCCCTTGCCTGTGCGAGGTTATTAAGCACCTCCTGGGCGTGCGACAGCTGGAGCGATGCTTCGAGCGCGTCGCGCGACATTTTCCATGTGGTGGCGGCGAGCGCCGCGACCACCAGCACGGCGGCGGCGAACGCGGCCAGCACCTTGGTTTCGAAACTGAACCGCGCGTCCATTGCGTCTTCCTGTGCCTCTAGCGCGGCACGAGATCGGCGCGCGCGCGCACTTCGCCGAGCGGCGATTTCAGTCCACGAGCGCGCAACAGGTCCTCGGCAAACCCGGACCGGATCGCCTCGCTGCGCAGCTCGCCGGCCGGCTGCAGGCCCCGCTCTTGCGCGAGCTTCAGCGCGTCGCGGACTGCCGACATGTGAATGGCGATCCAAATCCGCTTAAATCTGGCGGTGAAACTGTTTCGGCGTGATTTCTGAGGGCTGTCGCCGCGTTGGCGATTTTGTTTTCTGGCGGTTGCTCGAACGGCAGCACAGGGTGCGTTGCAAGGAGCCCGTAGGGCGACTGGAGACGCACCCTGCGGCGCGCGAGCCCAAGGTGGTGGGTCGCGCGTGCTGATGGCAGCCAAGTAAATGAACGGGAACTTCAGTCGCACGGCCGAGCCGACCTGGTTCTCCGGATAGGCGCCGCGCACGATGTCAGTACACCCATCGAGAACCGCCGCAGGCACAGCAATGAACCCGTCGTCCCGTTGCCCGAGCGGCAGCGAACTGTAGATGCGGCCCGCGAGTCCGTCGAAAATCAGGTATGACGCGCTGGCTCCTTCGCGGTCGGGCAGGCCGCGCGTGAAGATGGGCTTCATGGATCGCATGTCTCAGGCAAAGAACTGCCTGCGGCAATCAAGGCAACGGCGGGGCGAGAAAAGGATTTAGACGTATTCATAGCCGCTCCGTTGTTCTTCGTTCTCCGGGAGGTAAATGAGGTTACTCCTAATTGATGAAGGATGAAACCGCCTCGCATTGTTCCTCGGGCGCGAAATCCTCCGAGCCACTGCGGATTCGTGTGGCTTGCACTCTAGCCACCCGACTCAACGCGCACCGCACTACAAACACGTGCGCGCGGTTCATGACTCTTTCCCGGTCCATCTCAGTAGCCTGTCTCGGCTTTGAGCGAGAAGTCTGACCGGCAGGTTTTGGCCGAGCTTGTGTAAAAGCGCCTACCCGTTTTTTCAAAACAGGAAGTGGGTATTGCTTAAGAGATAAAGCGTAGCCATCAGTGTTGCCGGCAATAGCTAATGGCCGTAATTCTTGGGTCGAAGTTGGAAATATTTTTGGTGAAACGCAGATTTTTGCGTTTTTGCACACTCTGGGCCAAAAGCAGTCGAGCAGCATGTTCCTCCAAGTCAAGACCAGCAGATGGCTCTGTAATTGGTCAGCGATTACACAAGCGTGCGGCCAACGTGAACGCAACACAAATGCGAGATAAGCGAGTCCCCCGCAAGCTAGGATCCAGTCCCGCTGCAGTATCGATGCCCCCCGAAAAGCGAACATGGCGTTCCTAAGAAAAGTAATCGGTGCGGCCAACGGCCGCACCGATTGAGCAACCACCATGGCAGACGGTCAACGGATCCCGATCCCCATCCCGGGACCCGGTCGAAGCAATCAGGCCGCTTCCGCGAGTTCTCCCCATTCGCTGGAAGACAGTTCGATCAACTTGCCGCCCAACGCCTCGAACTCCGTCGCCCGGTCGTAATCCTCGACGTCATGCGAGTAATGCGTGACGGCGTTGACCAGCCCATAAGCGGATAGATCGCCTTCGACAATGAGCTGACGCAGGACGCCGGCACGTTCCGACTCGTTGAGCGTGTAGCGGTTGGCGAGCACCTCGACGGACTTGACGGGATCGCCGGTGAGCTTGATGTCGAGCGTCTTCTGCATCTTCTGCGCCACTTGGCGGAACGTCGCTTCGGAAACCGCCGCCTCGACGACATCCCTCACTTTTAGGAAAAAGGCCTTGTCGTCCGCTGCCAGGGTATCGTCCCTGAAGACCGTGATCGCCTCCTCTTCCGGTTGCAGAATGCGTCCGACGTGGGTCTTACGCAATGCGCGGTCGGACGCAATCAGCCCGTTGCGGCATACCAGGCGATACACCAAAGGCTGCACCGACAGCGTACCGTGACCGACTTCGGAGTTCGTGACCACGATACCGGCCTGCACTACATCTCCCGGCGCAATTTCGTACTCGACACGCGGCGTGACAACCTTGAGGTACATCTTCGTCTCGGTCAACTCGACCGACTCGAAGCGCGCATCGGCCAGCCGTTGCAGGATCGGCAGAACATTCTCCGCCAGATCGTAATTGTCCAGGCGGCGGTAGCGGTCGGACAGCACCGCACGCACCTGCCCGTCCAGCGTACGAATCATCCTCCGGTCACCGTCGGTCTGAAGCCAAGTGTTGACGTTACTGTCAAGGAGGGCCGGTTGCTCCGCACGCATGCGTTCGAAGTACGCGAACGGAATCTTCAATTTGTCGGCCAATTGACGGCGCGCGAGGTTGGTGATGCCGTACTCCCTGCCTCCGTCCATCGCTTCAACTATCATCCTGCAACTGCCAGCCTCGTCGGTGTGGCACCGCAGGAGAGACGAAGGCACGATCAAATCCTGCTTGGTCGCGATCTGCCGCTCGAGTTCCTGCGCCAGATTTACGAGAGAACGTCCGCTTTTCATGGTGAATACTCCAAAAGAAAAGCGGGGACGGCAGACCCCGGGACGGGGCCTGCAACATCCCCGCTGGGGTCAATGAACCGGCTCGGAGGAATCCGGACCGGACTATCGGCGCGACCTGCGTCGCGCCAGCTACATGGCTACCTGAAGGGAATGCATCCCCCTCAGGTAGTACTGCACAGAGCGACAAGCACGCGCGCCGCAGCGCACACGTCAGACAAGTCCCCGTTCCGCCATCGACGTTACACCGGTGCCTGCAATCACGAAGTGATCGAGCACCCGCACGTCGACGAGAGCCAACGCCTGCTTCAGTGACTGGGTCAGAAATTCGTCTGCGTGACTCGGTTCGGCGACGCCGGACGGGTGATTGTGCGCAAAAATCACGGCTGCTGCGTTATTAAACAGACTTCTCTTTACGACTTCGCGCGGATACACGCTGGTTTGTGTCAACGTGCCGCGAAACATCTCCTCGGGCTCGATAACCCGGTTCTGAGCGTCCAGGAACAGCGCCATGAAGACCTCATAGTCCCGGCCGTTCAGCGTCATGCGCAGGTAATCGCGCACGCTGGCTGGTGAGGACAACACATCCCGGTGGCGCAGTGTTTCCAACAAAGATCGCCGGACCAGTTCTTTGGCGACCTGAAGCTTCGTTCTTGCCTTCGGCTGCAGGTCGTTCGACGGGAGAGATTCGTTTAACAATGCCGAGAGACTGCCGCCCGCATCCTGAAGCACGCGCGCAGCGATTTTGCTCCCGACCATCATGCCGAGCAGATCGGCATCCGACATGGCCTGAATGACTTGATTCATGGTGCTCTCCATTCCAAAAGAAAGGGGAACACCTCCCCCCTCGGGGAAGAGATATTCCCCGAGGGTTGAAAGACTTCGAAAACCGCTCGATTGCGACAATCCCGCCGGACGCGAGTCCGGGCGGGAAATGCGAACGACTAGCCCGCGGTGCTCTCTGATTCGCCCGAGCGCGCGGACTGCGGCAGGTCGACCGCTTCGCCATCGACCTTGGCGAACTTGATCCGGAGCAGACGGCCCTTGATGCTCACGCCAGCTTGCCCCTTCTTGTCACCTTTCTCGAAGGTGAACAGTTCGGGATAGATATCCGCGATCTTGAAGCCGATGAGCACGGTCTTCTCGGCCGCGACATCGGGCTCCAGCAGTTTAACGATCTTCTTGGCTTCGGCGCCGCTCACCCTGCAGTCGAACCTGGTGTAGCCGATGTCTTCGGTGCTGCCTCGCATCGCGACCACGGTGCAGGCTATGAACTCCTGCCCTTTCTTTGGCTTTACCGTGCGCACGCGATTGAGATAGCCGACACCTTCGACATGCAAGTTGAAGTACGACGACTGACTTGTAGCCTGGGATTGCTCGGACATAATGGTCTCCTTTTCACAAGAAAATGGGGAGACCATGCCCCAGCCGGGGACAGGAATCCCCGACTGGGATGAAGCGACTTACATATACCTCCAAGCCTTGCGGCCACCGGCTCTCAGGAGATCTGTCCGGTTTCGGCGCTCTCGCGAGCACCAGGGATCGGGAAACGCAACGCGTCTCCCGCGCCCTATGGGCGATGCGTAACGCGCATCGTTCGGGCTGACACAGCCAGCGTAAAAATCGACAGCCTCTGCTCGACGCCCGCCACACGCAGGGAGTCGAGCAGCGCCTATTCAAATCAAATGACCATCGTTCATGGCATTGGTTCCATGGCGCCGGCATGATTCGCGGCCACATCGGAAAGGACGCGCGATACTCGCCTTGGCGCGCCGCCTGCAGCAGCGCGAGCAGAGCAATCGCCCGGACCATCCGAAGCTCATCCGCACTCGGGAAGCACGTCGGCTCACGGCTGCTGTGGAGCGTCATCCCGCTCTCGCAGGTTCACACCCGAGCGTCGGTCGCCTCTCGCCGCGGCTTGAAGCGGGCCTCAGCGAGCCGTGCCAGGCTCAGGAAAAGACGGTCCGCGTTCAGATGCAGCGCACGGCGCTCTTCGCCGGTTTCCGTCACAATCCACTTGCTCTCGGCAAGCCGCCCGATGACATGCACGCGCGCGCCCTTCTTCACGATCTGTGCAACTTCCGCTGCAAGTCGTTCGCCCCAGACATTGACGTCGAGCCAGAACCCGCCCGCCTGCTCCAGCCCGCCGTTGCCGTCCCGGCGGAACTCGTCGAAGAACACCCGAAGCTCGGCGACCTGCCGTTCCTCGTTGCCGACCAGGACCGTCTTCAAGAGCGGCGCATCACCTGCATTGCCGGTACCACGAAACTCGTTCGACATGGCTACCTCCGTTTGGTTGGTTGACTCACTGATCCACGCTCAGACGCCCTGCTCCATTCGCACGCGATCCCATCTCGCAATCGCAGTGCTAGCCCAGTGCTCTGGTGCGTGGCGTTCCACGGGAAACATTTGCAGCGATGTCGTCATGGCATGTTCTCAGATCCGCTAATCGCCGCTCGGCGACCTCGATTTCACAGCAGTTCCGCGTCAGTCTGCAGCGGCTCCCCGACAGCAGCGAGCGACGCCTGTTCCAGGAGGCGCAGCTCGGCATCGCTCAGTTTCACGCGGCGTCGCGTATGACGCGGCGCCTCGGCCCCGGTGAACACCTTTCGTGGCACTTCGCCGAACAGAGCGGCCGCGCCGCGCACACGCTGGCGCGCCGTCTCGTCCGCTCCCGGGAGGAAATCGCTGCGGCTCAGTTGCCGCAGTTCCTCGCGCAGGAGCTGCCGCTCCCAGCGGATGGGTTCGAGGAACAAGGCGCGCATCTCCCGGGCGACTTCGCGGATCGCCAGCCTTCCCACCTCGTCGCTCATGCGATCCTTGCGGATAAGCGACTTGATCATGCGCACGTAGTAGTCGAAGTCGACGATCGCCTCGGCGGTGGCGTAGCCGTAGGGGCTGCGAAACCCGAGTTCGACGGTCTTGGGGCTGCGCGAAGCCATCACCGACAGCGTCAGACCTTTGCGCTTGAGACGCTCGATCGCTTCCTCGCGCGCCGTGATCGCGCGGCTAAGATGGGAACGAATCGCGACCAGGCCGTCATACATTCGGACCAGGATCCAGTCGGCATACGGGTTGTCGTTCGCCGACAGGTGCCAGATGGATTTGAGGATCGCCGCAAAGCGCCTGCCACCGGAAATCGACGGCACGCCGCCCGCGACATCCTCCAGACGGCCGGTGAACATGCGATATGCATCCTTGGTGTGCAGCGTCATCGTGTCGGGCGTTGCGTCCGCAAGCGGGCCCAGTGTCGCGATGCGGCTCGCGGCCTGGACCGTCCTGGCCCCGGGAGGCGTCGCGTGCCGTAATTCGGCCTGCGACATCTCGCGCAACTCGCTTTCCCGTGCGCGCAGTTCGACGAATCTCGCCCATCTGGGGTCGCCCGGATCAGGGTTCTCGGCGGCCACCAGGTCCGCCAGCGCATCCCGCTCGGAGGCGATGTCATAGCCGTCCGGGAAAGGCGCATCCGGGCTTAGCGGGAATAGCGAGGCGACCGCCTGATCGGCGGTGGCAGCCGGCGCCGTATCAGCGCCGCCTTCGGATGCGGCGTCCAGCTTTGTCCGTTTGCCCATTGCCATCGCGAACGCCTCAGTCGCAGGTCGCCGATTGCGCTTCGCCTGGCGCGGCGCGGGGCGTTAGCACTGCTAACGGCAGCGGCGCCGGCTGCGTAGGCGTGGTGGCGCAGTTCATGGCGTCTCACGCCGAGGGCGCCGCGCTTGGGGCGCGTCGAGAATCTCGCGGATCTTGGCCCGATGCTCGGCCACCTTGAGTTGATATTCGGGGCTTGCACGCTCCACGGCGAGCCGCCGCGCTTCTGCATCCCTCTGCGCTCGCGCGATGGCCTCCTCGCGGCGCTTTCTTCTGGCGGCGGCAACCGCGAGACCCAGTTCGGGGACAAATGTTCCCGCCAGCGCGCGCGTGACCATGCCGCGGAGGTAAGCGACGGGACTCGTCTTCACCGCATTCGAGCGCATGCGTCCAGTCAGCTCATCCAGCAGGGCTTGCGCGAGCGCGGGGCAGCGTAGAACGAGCGTGCTGGCGGCGCTTTTCTCTTCCGCGGTCAATCCTTCCGGAAAGATCAAGTCACCACCACGCGGTGAGGGCGCGCCGCTGGAATCAGCGCGCCCGCTTTCCGGTCCGGGTGGTTGTACTGATACTCTTGTACTATCTGATATATGTGATGCGGCGCTTTCGGCGAAACTGTGATGGCGTTTTTGGCGAAACTGATTTGGCGCATTTGGCGAAACAAGCATGTTGGATTGCCGCAATCCAGTCTCGCCATTTTGTGCAAATCTGTTTGTGGAAACGCCGCATACTGGCGCAACCGGCGCCGCGGACCGGTGCGCGAACCCGGGACGCCCGCACCCGTACTGGGCCAGCCTCGCAATCAGGCAGGCAAGCCTTATCCGCGCAAAGACGCGGGGGGGAATGCCGCAGATCGCCTCCTCCCAGATGCTGAGGCGGGTGAGGTCGCGCCGCGCGGTCTCCTGCTCGCGCCGGCTGAGGCCAATATCCTGCGTCCATATCGCAGCCGTCCCGCAGAACCAGCCGCCCGATTGTTTCCTTGGCTGCCGGCGGATCACGTACAAGGCACGCGAGAGCATGAGCCCAGCATTGACGCCACCGGAGACCACCGCGAGCGCGCGGTGGTAGGAAAGCGCAGGCCCCAGGAGTTCTGCCACCAGCGCGCCGTCATCCCAGTCAACGCGAGGCGTGCGCATTCCTATCCTGTGTGACAGCAATACGCCGAGTTGCTCGAGGGCGAGGCGGAAGTGGAGCTTGGCCGGCACACCGGCGCGCCGCTCGTCGAGAATCGCGAGACGCCGGAGGATTTGCCGCGCACCCGCCTGTTCCTTCGTTGAAAGTCCGGTTTCCATCGCCCACTGCCTGATCGTCTTGTAGAACCACCCGGCGCTCTGCTCAATATCCCGGCCGTGCCTGGTCCAGTAAATCGCCTGCGATAAAAGGAGCGCGGCTTTCACGCTGGCGGTCAGATCCACGAGCCTGCGGTGAAACGCGATCTGTCTGCCCAAGAGCGGCCAGACGAGCGCCAGTTCGTCGGCGAGTCCAACCGGCCGCGCTTCGTTCGGATCCAGAATGCCGGCATCACCGTCGTTCGCCACATCGAAATCCACGCACCAGGGTCAGCGCGGGGCGGACACCGCGGCGCGTGCTTGCAGCGCGTGCCACACCCGCTCGGGGCACACCCGGTACCAAAGTTTGGCCGGCATGCCAAAGCGGCGCTCCTCCAGGAAGCCGGCTTCCCGTAGCGTCCGTCTGGCCGTCTCCTGCTCCCAACGTGAAAGCCCGGTCTCTTCCCTCCATTCGTCCTGCGATTTGCTGAACCATCCGTTCAAGGAGGGATCGGATTCCTGCGCGGTGCATATCGCTTGCGAGAGCAGCAGCGCCGCCGTGACGCTTCCGGTTATCGGCACCAGGCATCGATGAAAGCTCACCGGAAGGTCGAGGATTTGCAGCAGCAGTTCCGGGTTCAAGCGCGAAACGCTAGAGGAGAGCATGCTCATTGCTCATTCTCGAATTCCGAGACCACGGCCGCCAGCACCTCCAGCGACAGTCCGCAAAAGGTCTGGTGCAACTGGTAGTAGCGGGCCCGCGGATCGGGTTCGCTGATCGCCGCCCAGACGCGCCAGACGCGCTCTCGGGTGGGGAAATCGGGAAGCGGGGTTCGCCCGGGCGGTCTGCGCACCCCATACTCACGCCGGCGCTGCAGGGTCAGCTTGTGCCGTACCTTGAAAAGCGTCTTCATCATCCTCCAGGAGGCTCCATGACGAATGAAATAGGTCTCCAATGTCTTGGCCTCATGGCTAAGCGCCAGCGCGCGCAAGCCCGCCTTGAGCTTATGGCCATCGACGGCAATCGCGATCATCGGCGCGCGCATCGCCGCCAAGCGATGCAAGTCCGCCGCCGAGAGCGCCCTCAAGCGCTGCAGTTCCTCGGTCTGGATGCCCGTGGCGCGAAGCGCTTCGGGATCGCTGCCGTTGAGCCGCACGGCGATGTGGTTGAGCAGGATGAGCCGGACCTGCGCGTCGAGGAGCGGCAACATCAGCGATTGCCTGCGCCCGTGTTCGGCTGCGCGGAGACCTCGACTGGCTGCGGGGTCGCGCTGCGCAATTCCCGCGCGAGGTTCACGATTTCCCAGAACGCGGCGGCCGCCTCGTCGTGTCCGTCGAGCAGCCAGTCGAAAAACCCGGCGTCCAGCCGCATGAGCGCCGGCACATCGCTCTCGAGCTTGGCAAACCGGGCGATCGATTCCCTCAGCCGGCGCAATGGCGCCGGGTCCGTTGGTGCCGAATTCAGTATTCGAACGGGTGTGCGAGGCGCATCGCGCCGTTCAATTTCCGCGGGAGGGGCGTTAGCAGTGCTAACACCCGGAACGTCATTGGGCGCGTGGCCGCCCGCCGGTGTGCGTAACGCCGGCACGTTTGGTGACGCAGAACCAGCCGTTTCGGAAAACGCTTCGAGTGATGCCTGCGGCGACTGTGCCAAAGCGTCGAGCATCAGGCGCAGCCGCGCGACGTTCTCACCGAGATGCTGGGCCAGCGCCGCCTCGCAGGTTTGGCACAGGTCCGATGCATTGAACATGTGGTTTTCCCGGTATAGCTCGGCGTGGCGCCGGAATACCGGGTCGAATACCCCCGCGTAGAGATCCGCCTCCCCGGTTCCGCCACGCATCTGCGCGTAGCGCTTCATCAGATTGAGCCGCGGCTGGATGGTCTTCACGTCCAGGCCCGACAGGACAGGCACCGCGTCGCCCAGGATGTGCAGCCGGGTGGTCGCGTAGAGGTAATGGCTGAGGGTCGCCGTATTGACCGGAAACCCGGCGGCTTTCAGCGCCTCGTCGAGTTGCCGCAAGGAAAGCGCGCGCCCCTGCTCCTGTTCGAGTTGCGCCTTCAGCGCGAAAACGCCATTCGCCTTGTCCCAGAATGTCATGTCGCCGCGCTGCTCGTTCTCGATCAAGTGCGCACTGAGCACATGCGCCTCGGAGCGCCATGGGCGAAACAGGGCGGTAAGTTTCTCGAAGCGGGGGTCCCGGGTCTCCGCCCACAGCTGCTGGACGGCGAGCAGACGCGTGTTGCCGCCGGCCTCGACGATGAAGTGTTTCTCGCCGGGGCGGCGGGTCACCGTCAGGGGATTTCGGACGCCGGTCGATCGAATCGATTCCTTGATCTCGGCGAACCTGGCGTTGTTGGCGCGTCGCGGGTTGTGCTCGTAGAGCCGGATTTCCTCGACCCCGAGTTCAATCTGGCAATCGTGCATGGGATCTGCCTGCTCGGGCAGGTTCTTCGAGCGGTTGCCGGGGTTCCCGACCTGTAAGGAGTCGGCCACCAAGCGGCGCCGTTCCTCGATCGAACCGTGACGCGGCTGCGCGGCTTTTGCAGCGATGGCCGCAACTGCGCCTGGAGAATCACTTCCTGTCGGCGCGCCGTTCACGCGGCGCGCTCCCGACCCGAGTACGGCTCCGCCAGCGTCCCTTCGAGGCTTGGAATCAACTCCCAGGCGAGCGCGTGCATCACCGTATAGGCGCTTGGCGTGGCGCCATCGCGCTTACGCTCGTGGCGATGCACGGGGGTTCGAAGCGTCGCGGCTTCCTTGTATGCCTTGGCGTGAGGCACCACGGTGTCGAGCACCGTGACGCGGCCCTTCAACTTGATGAAGTCCTCACGAATGCCGGCGGCGATGACGCGCGCATCGGTCGTGCGGTCCTGCCGATAGATCACCGCCTTCATCGGGCCCAGCGTTGCGCCAAGCGCGCTGCTCGGCTCCAATCGGTCGAGAAGTTCCATCGTTCCGTACCTGAACTCGCGCGCCGAGAGAATTTCCGGAGTGATCGGAGATATCAGGATGTCGGCTGCCAGCGCCGCCGCGTCCTGCAGCGGCCCGACCGCGCCCTGCGTGTCGATCAGGACGCAGTCGTAGGCGTCGACGAAGGCCAGCGAATTAAGCGCCATGCGAAGCCGGAAGCCTCGGTCGATCCGGTTCAGCAGCCAGTGCGGAAGACGGCCTTCGGGGTCGTCGGAAACAACGATGTCCAGGTTCCGATACATTGTGGAGGTGATGCATTCGGCGGTGAGTTCGCCGCGGACCAACACTTCGGTGAGACCCGCCGAGGGCTTGGGATCGCAGAGCGGATAGAACTTGGAAAGGGAGGGTTGCACATCGGCATCGATCATCAACACGCGCAAACCCATATCCGCGAGGAGCGCGCCCAAATTGGCGGTAAGCGTGGTCTTGCCGACGCCGCCTTTGGTGCTGATCACCGTGAACTTGATCATCGGTCGAATGTACCTTCCTGGTCTCGCGCGCGGGCACTCACGGGCACGCACCGATTTTCGTGTGTATCGGAAATCGGCGCCGCGCCTAACCTATCCGCGCGTAAGGGGGGTTGGAAGGGAAAAGGCCTGCTATGTGGTTTGCGATGTGGCGGCTGCGCGTCCCGAAGCGGCGGCTTGGTGGGACAGGCGCAGGCAGTTGGCATGGATCGCGCACACCGGGCAGCCTTGCGAATTGAGTTGCTCGTTGACAACCACCGGATAGTTGATCGAGCAGACCGGACATTCCTTGAGCTGCAATTCCACGGCGTTTGCCCGGGTCATGAATCCGCAGTAAGTGAGCAGGGCGTAAGCCTGGTTGATGTCGAGCCGCTTGATCGAGGCGGTTTGCATGAGCGTTTCTGTGAGACTCAGGTATGCGTTGAACGCGGCGAGGAGGCGCCATCCGCGCTGCACCGGCGTTGTGGTGACGCTCCCCATCCGCTCGTAGCACGCGAGGAAGATTGCGCACTGGATGCGCGACGCTTCCGAGGTATTCTTGCTCGGCACCGCAAAGTAGCGGGCGCTGCCCTGCATGACCGGCCCCGCCGGCGGGGCGACGCCGCGCAGCGCCTTGTACACTTCCTTGACCCGGCTATGCGGCAAATCGGTAAAGCGCTCGATGATCTTTGCCTTCGCGCCGGCCATGACCAGGCCGTGAGCGAGATCCAGAAATGCCACGGCCCATCGCGGATCGTCCGGCCTCGCGTTCTCCGGTATCGGTTTCATGATCTCTTCGCGTTATGTTGCGAGGTGTGTCGCGACAAACGCGGTGGCGTGATGCCTGGCGGCACGAAGGTGCAGCGCCACACCGCGTTCAATTGCCTGGCTGGCGAATCGGATGATGGGACCACTCCACCCGAAGGCCAGCCGGTTCACCTCCAGATTGGTCAGATTTCCAAGTATCTCGCCCTGTTCGAGGGTGATACCTAACCTGATCAGCATTTCGAATTTGCCGGCAGCCACGTCCTTCGCCGCCAGGCGGGCAAATCTCAGATACTGGCGATTGAGTTTCGCCACGGGGAGCGCATTGAGGTGTTCCTGCTTTGCGCACGCGAGAATCCGGATGAGTTCGGCGGCACTATGGCTGAATTGGCCGAGACAGACGGTCGTGTAGCGCAGGTATTCCTCGTGCTCGGCATCCAGGCTCCCGAGCCAGTGTTTGGCAATTCTGCGATTCAGTTGTATGAGGTCATCCATTCTGCGAGCGAGTCCGGCGCCGGCGGTTACACCACGGCCTCACCACAGCCACGTCGCCCACTCGCGCTGCTGGATCGTCGACATAGGCCGGGGAAACCGCAGCAGCGGTAAAATATGGCGTGTGCAGTTTCGCTTCAGCGCGCGCATAGCGACTTGGCGGATCTTTCGACGAGGCATGACGCATGTCTAAGTGCACCTCCATATGAAGGCCGTCGCGCTTGCGGCAACGCGCAGCTTCTAGCGTTGTCCGTCCGGGAAAGCATAGAAGAAGCGATCCGAATAAGCACTAGGAAAAAGCAGATGCAATTTGCTATTGAAACGCGCACTATCTTGTGCTAAGCGAGGCTATGGGTAACTCATCCGTTCCGGCAGAAAAGCAAGCGCAATTTTCATCGATGCTGCAAGACGCGCTCGATGGAAAGTACGCGCTCGTGGTCGATGCCCGAAGCCAGCGGGAATACGCCGAAGACCATCTTCCGCGCGCAATCAATCTCCCCGTCGTGGACAACGAGGAGTACGCGGAAGTGGGCACCATGCACCGGGCCAGCACCCATCGCGCTTACCTGATCGGAGTTTCCTACGCGCTCAAGAACATTGCGCGCGCGATAGACGATCTGGTCGCGCGCTACCCGCAGGACTCGCGCATGCTCGTGTACTGCTTCCGCGGGGGGAAACGCAGCAAGCTCTGGTTCGATGCGCTGGCGACCATCGGCTATCGCGTCGAACGGCTTCCCGGCGGCTGGAAAGCGTATCGGGCTTGGGTGCGCGAGGAACTATCGCGCCTGCCCAGTCGGTTCAGGTATCACGTGCTGTGCGGTCCCACCGGTTGCGGCAAGACCCGCCTCCTCGGTGCCCTGGCCGCGGTCGGTGCCCAGGTACTGGACCTCGAGGAATTGGCCTGCCATCGCGGATCGCTGATCGGGGACATTCCCGGCGTCGAACAACCCACGCAGAAGTGGTTCGACTCCATGCTTCTCGACCAGTTGCGCAGCTTCGATCCGGCGCAGCCCGTCTGGGTGGAATCGGAAAGCAAAAAGATCGGAGCGATCCAGTTGCCAGCCGCGCTCGTGGAGACGATGCGCGCAGCACGCGTCTTCGGTGTAAATGCGCCTATGGGCGAACGCGTCGAACTGTGGCGGCAGGACTACAGCCATTTTGAACGCGATCCGGATGCGCTCATGGAACGGCTGCACTATCTGCGCCCCTTGATCGGCGGCGAGGAATTCGCGCACTGGCAAGTCCTCGTGAAGGAACGGCGGATGCCGGAGTTGTTTCAGCGGCTGATGGAAGCGCATTACGACCCCGCCTACGCGCGTTCGATCAGCAAGAACTTCCCCCAATACGAGCAGGCGCCAAGACTGGAGCTCGAGCGCCTGGACCATCAGGCTTTGCTTGAAGTGGCAAGCCGTTTGCACCACCTGCAGCCCGCTTGAACATGCGATGAAGCTATACGGCTATCGCAACGGAAGGACGCTTCGGGCCCTGTGGACGCTCGAAGAGCTGGCAGTCGAGTATGAATATGTCGAGGTGGACATCATGCGCGGTGAGGGACGGGAACCATGGTTCCTGGAGATCAACCCCGCCGGCAAGGTACCCGTGCTGATCGACGATGGCATGGTCGTCACCGAATCGGCGGCGGTCTGCATGCACCTGGCCGAGAAGTACCCTGACAGGCAACTGCTGCCGCCCCCTGGAACACGGGCGCGAACCGAATTCTACAAATGGCTCAGCTTCATCCTCACGGAACTTGACGCCCCGCTGTGGACGATCGCAAAACATCGCTTCGTGCTTCCCAAGGACCGTCGCGTTCCGGGCGTGATCGATACCGCAAGCTGGGAGTTTGGTGTCGCCTTGAAGATCCTGGTCTCAGGACTACGGGATCGACCCTACCTGGTTGGAGGTTCCTTCACCGTGGCGGACATTCTTGCCGGCCATGTCCTCCTCTGGGCGAAAAGCGCGCGGCTGGAGTTAGCTGATGTCTTGGCGAACTATCTGACTTCACTGACGATGCGCGATGCCTTTGGGCGTGCTCGTGATAGGGCACAGGTATCGGCGGCGTATCCGGGCTAAGCGAGCATGGCAATGATCGCCGCAGCAGCTATCTGAGATCACATCGTCTGGGATAAGTCCTATAACCATCCAGTCTGGCAACGACTCGGCTGAATCCACTGCGGATGGTGAGCCGGATCGCCAGAAACATCTGCTCCTCGGCCACTGCTGCTCCTCGGCCACTGCTTGCATTCGAGCATTGCCGATGAGGATAATAAGGAATGCCGGCGTTGACCGTCGCAGCCGACGGAAAAAGCTGTGAAGCGAAGGACGATTTCTCCGAACGCAGAACGTTTTAGGCGAGGTTAACCATGAGCGTCGCGCGACAAACACCGAAACTTGCCTGCCTGCCCAACGGTCCGTACTACCTGCTAAACGATATGACGCCAGCCGCAGTGCCCAATTTGTGCCGCGCCAACGGCGGGCCGTGTGCCAGCGTTCGAGGGGTGGCCCTGTGCCGCTGTGGCGGTTCGAAGAACAAGCCATTCTGCGACGGAACGCACGGTACCAACGGGTTCACCGATCAGAGGACCGCCGACGCTACCCAGAATCGCCGTATGAGTTACGTCGGCAAGCGCATCACCATTCACGACAACCGCGGCATCTGCGCCCACGCCGGGTTCTGCACCGACCGCCTTAAATCGGTGTTCCGGATGCGGCAGGAACCCTGGATCGATCCCGATGGTGCAAGCGCCGAGGACATCATTGAAACGATCAAGAAATGCCCGTCCGGTGCACTGAGTTACTCGATCGAGGGCGTCGAGCACCGGGACCAGGACCGCGAGCCGTTGGTAACGATTACCAACGATGGCCCTTACGCGATCACCGGAGGAATCGAACTGATCGGCGTGACATTCGGCGAGGGCGCGTCGACTGAGCACTACACCCTCTGCCGCTGCGGCGCGTCAAAGAACAAGCCGTTTTGCGATGGGTCCCATTGGCAGGTCGGATTCCGAGACGCGGCGAGTTGACGCTCGCTGCTGCTGACCGTGGGCAAGCGCCCCCCCCAACAAGCTGTCGCACCGGACCCGCAATCAGCAACGCTTCGCTTGCCGCCCGCGATCTGGTGAACTGGAGCCTTGAAAGTCAGCTTTCCGTGCTGGGCTACTTCCGCTTCGCCCGAGGAGCGGGGGCCTGCTTTTCAGGCCAAAGCGGCCGTCAGTAGTGCGATAAAAAGCCAATTAGAACGGCCGCTTTGAGGGTCCAGCGAATTCGATTTGACGGCGCTCTCAACCAAGAGCCCCAGCAGTTACCTTCGCGAAACCGCCATCAGTGGCGCCCGCGAGTTCCGCATCTGCCCTATGATTGTTGCGGAAAGCCGAGTATTATTTTTTCGCGTATTTGGTCTCGATTCGGTGAAGAACTGAAGGAGGTTCCCGACTATGGCCGATTGCTGCGAAGACAAGGCATGTGCGATCGAGGCGTTGCGGACGCGCCAGAGCTCGACCCTGAAGCTGGTTCTGGCGATCAATGCGCTCATGTTCGTGGTCGAACTGGCAGCGGGCTTGCTGGCCGGTTCCACCGCATTGCTCTCCGATTCGCTCGACAATCTGGGCGACGCCCTGACCTACGGTCTCAGCTTGTACGCGGTCGCGCGCGGGGCGCGCGCCAAGGCGAAGGTGGCATTGTTCAAGGCCGGATTGATCCTGTGCGCCGGTCTATTTGTGCTGGGACAGGTGGCGTACCGCATAGTCAACCCCACGCTGCCGGTCTTCGAGACGATAGGTGCCGTGAGTCTGTTGGCGCTTCTGGCCAACGGCGCCTGCCTCGCGCTGCTATGGAAGCACCGCGCCGAAGACATCAACATGTCCTCGGTATGGGAGTGTTCCAGAAACGATATCGCGTCCAATATCTCAGTTTTCGTTGCGGCGGGCGGCGTTTGGCTCACCGGTTCGGGCTGGCCCGATTTGCTGGTCGGGCTGATGCTCGCACTGCTGTTCCTTCGGTCGGCGGCACGCGTATCGCAAAGCGCGGTGGCTGAGCTCAAGCGCCCTGCCCCCGCGGCAGCAAGAGTTGAGTTCGTCAAACTGCAACGCCGCTAGGCGCCGGTGCCGGTCGCCCCTTCGAACAAGGCCGCCGCCGCGGCGCTAAACGCCGAGGGTAGCTGCTTGTGACGCGAGAGGGCGGTTCGCTCGAACGTGGGGTTGGGCGTCAACGCGGACCGCCACCGCTCGGCTCCGGGACGATGATCTTCGAATCGTCTCTATTTCCCCATTCTCCCCACGATGACACGTAATTCCGGACGCGCGGATAGCCTAAGGACTTGAGGGCAAGGAAGGTGTTGGCCGAGCGGTAGCCACCCTGACAGACAGGGATGATGGTCTTGTCTGGCGTAACACCGCGTGAGGCGTAGAGTTCGCGGATTTCGTCCGGCGGCCGAAAGGCGCCGCCATCATCGAGGTGATCGCGCCAGAAGATATGTACCGCGCCTGGAATAGTTCCGGCGCGCCGGGCTCGCTTCTCCGTGCCCCGATATTCTGACTCGCGTCTGACGTCGATAACGACCGCCTGTTCATCATCGATGGCGCGATGGACATCAAACCGGGTTGCCAGCAATTCGAGATTTGGAGTTCCTTTGTACGGCGGAGATGTCGGCGGCGCTTTTGCAGGGTCGGCCGGCACCGGCGCTGCCGTCACGCGGACGAGCCGATTGCCCGACGCGGTCCACGCCTGTGTTCCGCCGTCGAAGATCTTGACGTCCTGGTGACCCAATACCGCGAGTAGCCAGACTGCGCGCGCCGCCCGCTCGCCTGTCTCGTGATCGTAGATGACTACCGGCTTATCCCGGGATACGCCTCGGATCCCGAACAGTGTTTGAAATATTGACAGGAAGGCGTTCAATGGCGCATCCGAAGAGTCGTTCAAGCTGACGCCGTAGATGTCGAGATGCTTGCTTCCCTCGATATGACCAAGCGAGAAATCCTCTGCCGGGCGCATGTCGATCAGGGTAACCGCTCCCAGTCGCTCGCCTAGCTCGCGTGCATCGATCAGATATTTTGGGTCCGGAAAATCAGCGATGGTCATTGGGATGGTTCCTACAGCGACGTATATGTGTACCTGCAGATCATCACTTCCTGTGACGCACAGCCGCTAGCTGCCAGTTCCGTTCGCCGCTTCGGACAATGCCGCCGCCGCGATTTCGATTTCCTCCGGCGTCGTCATCCATCCGACCGACAGCCTGACTGCGCCCGCCGCCCGACCCGCATCGAAGCCCATCGCGGCGAGCACGCCGCTCACCGTGTCGTTGTCGGAGTGGCATGCCGATCCGACCGACGCGGCAACCCGTCCGGCGACGCGCGACAGCAGTTCGCGCCCGGAGATCCCCGGAAAGGACACGTTCAAGGTCGTCGGCAGACGCTCGCCCGGGTGGCCGTTGAGCATCAAGCCGGGAACCCCCGCCCTTAGCCGCTCGTGCAGCGCGTCGCGCAGCGAGCGCAGTTTTTCCGTCGCTGCCGGCAGGCGTTCGCGCGCCAATCGTGCCGCCGCGCCCAGGCCGACCATCTGCGGCACGTTCTCCGTGCCCGGACGCAGGCCATGCTCCTGCCCGGCGCCGAACTGGATCGGCGCGATCGGCGTTCCGCGCCGGATATAGAGGACGCCCACCCCTTTCGGCGCGTAGAACTTGTGGCCCGCCAGGGTCAAGAGATCGACCCCCAGCGCATCGACGTCGAGCGAAATTTTGCCGGCGGATTGCGCGGCATCGGTGTGCAGCAGGATGCCGCGCACCTTGGTGATCGCCGCGATCTCCGCCACCGGCTGAATCGTGCCCACCTCGTTGTTGGCGTGCATGATGGAGACGAGCGCGGTATCCGGCCGCAGCGCAGCGGCGACCTCCGCGGGATCGACGCGGCCGTACGCATCGACCGGAATCACACTCAACTTCCATCCCTCGTTTTGCAAATACAGGGCCGGCTCTAGCACCGCCGGATGTTCCACCGCGGTCACCACCAGATGCCGCTTTGCACCGGTCAGCGCGCGGGCGACACCGAGCAGCGCGAGATTGTTGGCTTCGGTGGCGCTGCCGGTGAACACGATCTCGTCCGCGGTGGCACCGAGTAGTCTGGCGATCGACTCCCGCGCGTCGCGGACTGCCTCGGCGGCTTTTTTGCCGTAGGGATGGGACGAGGACGGATTGCCGAAGTGATGCGTCAGGTAGGGCAGCATCGCTTCCACTACTTCGGCCGCGACCGGTGTGGTGGCGTTGTAGTCGAGGTAGATGGGGTTGTTCATTGCGGCGCCTGCGTGATGCACGCAATCAGCTTATCAGGATTTACGCTGCCGACGGGCTGTCCGTGTCGGACGCCGCTGACATTGATGATTACTTAGGTGCCCCGAACCCCGGCGTATTGTGTACAATCCGCCGACCATGCGCCGCGCCCAGCGATCCATCACCCAACTCCTTGCTGCCATCCTGCTCCTGACGGTGCTGTCGCCTTCCTTCGCCTGGGAGGCGGCCGCGGGCGCCTCCGCGCACGGGGATGACACTGTGGCGATCGACGCAAGTGGCGATGACCACCACAGCCAAGCGGGCGGTGATCACCGCGACGACGACAGCCATCACCACCATCACGGCTGCGCCGGTCATACACTTGGCCACCTGCCTGGACACCTGGGCGAGGCATTCGCTTTCGCCATGCTCGACCCCGATCGCGACGGATTCCCCGAATCGCGGGTGGGTTTTTCCTCCCCCTTTCCCGACCGGCTCGACCGCCCCCCGCGTACTCCGACTTTAGCGTAACACCAACTCGAATCTCGCCGGCTGCGTGGCGCTTATGCGCCCGCCCGGCACGCTAGAAAAGGAGTCATGCATGGCAACGGGACACTCTCCCGCTGCGTCCGCCGCGCTTGTGCGCCGGCGGACGCACGCGATAAGCATCTTTTGCGCGCTATTCGTCACAACCTGGCCGCCGGCGGCGCCTGCCCAGTCCACGCCTCCACCGCATGCCGATTCGCGCGGGCGCCAGTCGCTCTCAACCTATCTCTCCGAGGGCGCCAAGGCACCGGTACCAGCTCCCGAGCTCGAATCCTCGATGGCAAATGAGGCCGCAGAGCTGACGCTGGGCAATGCACTGGCCTTGGCATTGCGGCGCAACCCCGAGCTGGCGGCGTTCGGAAAAGAGCGCTACGCCATGGAAGACGCGCTCCTGCAGGCCGGCGTGCTGCCCAATCCGGTGCTGGATATCACCGGCGACAACCTGGGCAACGCGCGCAAGGCCGAAGCCGGCGACCGCAGCACCACGATCCAGATCGGCCAGTTGATCGAACTGGGCGGCAAGCGCGCGGCGCGCATACGAGCCGCGGAGTCCGGCCGCGACCTGGCCAACTGGGACTACGAAGCCAAGCGTATCGAAATCCTGTCCTTGGTGGCGCAGCGCTTCGTCGATGTGCTGGCCGCGCAACAGCGGCAGACACTCGCCGCGGAAGCGGTCGCGCTGTCCCGGCAGGTAAGCGATGCCGTGGCCAGGCGCGTGCAGGCGGGCAAAGTATCGCCGGTCGAGGAGACCAAGGCGCGGCTCACGCAGGCCGGCGCGGAGGTGGAACTGGAACAGGCCAGGCGGGAAGGAATTGCCGTCCGCAATGCGCTCGGAGCATTGTGGGGCAATCCAAGTCCGCGTTTCGAAAAAGCCGTCGGCGACCTGGAACAAGCCGCGTCATTGCCGGCCTACGAACAGCTTGCGCAGCGGGTCCGTGACAACCCCGAGCTCGCACGCTGGTCCAGCGAAATAGAGCGCCGCCGGGCCGGTGTCGATGCGGAAAAGGCCAAGGCCGTTCCGGACGTAACGCTCACCGCCAGGGTCGCGCGCTTCAGCCAGTTCGACGACCGCGCCTATGTTGTCGGCATTTCCCTGCCCTTGCCGCTATTCAACCGCAATCAGGGCGGCATCCTGGAAGCCAGCCGCCGCCTCGACAAGGCAGGCGACGAGTTGCGCGCCGCGGAGAACCGCGTGCTCACGGACCTGACGCGGACTTACCAGCGTCTCGCGGCCATAGCCAAGGAGATCGGAACGCTGCGCACGATATTGCTGCCCGGCGCGCAAAGCGCGTTCGAGGCGGCCTCCAAGGGATATCAGCTCGGCAAATTCGGCTTTCTCGACGTGCTGGACGCACAGCGCACGCTGTTCCAGACACGCACCCAGAACTTGCGCGCGCTCGCCGACTATCAGCGCGGCGTGAGCGAAATGGAACGGCTGGTCGGCGGCCCGCTCGAAGCGACGCCGAACCTGCCAAACCGGCAATGAACAAGGAGCTGAAAATGAACAACAGAAACATTCTGGCCACCGCGGGCATCGTGGCGGTGGGAATCGTATTGGGGCTGCTCATCCTGATCGGAGGGAAACCCTCCGTGACGGCTGACGAGCATGGCGCGGAAAAAGCCAAGCACGAAACTAGTGAAAAGAGCGAGAAAGGCCGCAAGGAAGAGCCGGCGGCGAAAGGACCGCACGGCGGCCGCATGTTATCGCAAGGCAACTTTGCGCTGGAAGTCACGATCTTCGAACAGGGCGTGCCGCCGGAATTCCGGGTGTATGCCCTGGAGAAGGGCAAGCCCGTCGATCCCGCGGAAGTAAAGCTGCAGATCCAGCTCGACCGTCTGGGTGCGCAGCCCGAGATGATCCGCTTCGGCAAAGCAAACGATTTCCTGCGGGGTGAGCAGGCCGTCGCCGAACCGCACTCGTTCAAGGTATCGGTGGCGGCGCAGCGAAAGGAACAGACGTATCAGTGGACCTACGAGCAGTCGGAGGGGCGCATACGCATGGACGAACCTGCGATGAAGAACGCGGGCATTGGCCTCGGCACCGCCGGTCCGGCGAGAATCCGCTCCACGCTGCAACTGCAAGGCGAAATCCAGTTCAATCAGGACCGCCTTGCCCACGTGGTGCCGCGGCTCTCCGGGGTCGTGGTCAATTCGGGGAAGAACCTCGGTGACCAGGTGAAGAAGGGCGATCTGCTCGCAGTGCTGGAGAGCCGGACGCTCGCCGATCTTAAGAGCGAGCACCTCGCCACGCAGACGCGGCTCGATCTGGTACGGGGCGTTTTCGAGCGGGAGAAACGCCTGTGGGAGGAGAAGATTTCTGCCCAGCAGGACTACCTCGCCAGCCGCCAGGCACTCGCCGAGGCGGAAATCGCCTATCGCAACGTGGAACAAAAACTGCGCGCGCTGGGTATTACTCATGCGGCGGTCATGCGCGGCGACGGCGGCAGCGATGGCCTAACGCGCTACGAGATCCGCGCGCCCATCGACGGCGTGGTGATCGAGAAGCACCTGGCGATCGGCGAGGCTGTGAAAGAGGACGCGAGCATATTCACCATCGCCGACCTTTCCACCGTATGGGCCGAGATGACGATTTATCCCAAAGACCTGAGCAGCGTGCGGCTCGGCCAGAGGGTCACGGTGCGCGCCAGCGCCTTGAACACCGAGGCGGAAGGCCGGGTGGCCTACGTGGGTTCGCTGATCGGCGAGCAGACGCGCTCGGCCAAGGCGCGCGTCACCCTGCCCAATCCCGAGCACAGTTGGCGGCCCGGCCTGTTCGTCACCGTGGACCTGGTGCAGGACGAAACCGAAGTTCCGGTCGCCGTAGCCGTAGATGCGATCCAGACCTACCGCGACCGCAAAGTGGTGTTCGGCCGCTTCGGCGAGTTCTTCGAAGCACGGCCGGTGGAGCTGGGTCGCAGCGACGGGAAATCCATCGAGGTGGCGAGCGGGTTCGCGCCGGGTACGTCCTACGCCGCGACGAACAGCTTCGTACTCAAAGCCGACCTGGGCAAGGCCGGCGCGAACCATGATCATTGAGCGGCGCAGTCCGCGTTTTGACTAAGGGGGGGCGACATGAAACAAATTACCGCGATCATTCAGCCGCACATGCTCGGCAAAGTGGAGCACGCGCTGCATGCGCTGCCGCATTTCCCCGGCTACACCCTGCTGCGCGCCAAGGGCCACGGCCGCGGGCGCGCCGCCGGACACGCTTACCACCCTACGGAATGGGATCTGGACGAGCACAACAAGGTGGCGCTGTTCATCCTGTGTTCCGATGAATTTGCGCCACAGATCGTCGAGGTTATCCGGCAGGGCGCCCATACCGGCCTGCCCGGCGACGGCATCATCGCCGTGTGCGATGCGATTGAAGTGCTGCGCATCGGCACCGGCGAGCGCGGCGACGACGCTGTTTAACAAGGAACAAGAACATGCTTGAAGGAATTCTGCGTTTCGCGATTCACCGGCGCTGGCTGGTGCTGCTGGCGGTGCTGGGCATGGCCGCGCTGGGCGTCTACAACTATCAGCGCCTGCCGATCGATGCCGTGCCGGACATTACCAATGTGCAGGTGCAGATCAATACCGAGGCGCCCGGCTATTCGCCGCTGGAAGCGGAACAACGCATCACTTTTCCGATCGAGACCGCCATGGCCGGGCTGCCGCATCTGCAGCAGACACGCTCGCTGTCGCGCTATGGCCTGTCCCAGGTGACAGTGATCTTCCGGGACGGCACCGACATTTATTTCGCGCGCCAGCTCATCAACGAGCGCGTGCAGGAAGTGCGGCAAAAGCTGCCGCCCGGCGTCGAACCCTCCATGGGGCCCATCGCCACCGGCCTGGGCGAAATCTTCATGTGGACGGTGGAGCCGAAGGACGGTGCGAAAAAACCGGACGGAAGCGAGTACAACCCGACAGACCTGCGCACCATCCAGGACTGGATCGTGCGGCCGCAATTGCGCAATATCCCCGGCGTCACCGAGATCAATACCATCGGCGGGTATTTGAAGCAGTTCCACGTGACGCCCGATCCGGCCAAGCTGATCGCCTACGGCCTGGGTTTCCACGACGTGCTGGCGGCGCTCGCGAAAAACAATGCCAACGTCGGCGCCGGCTATATCGAGAAGAGCGGCGAGCAGTACCTGGTGCGCGCGCCGGGCCAGGTGACGACCCTGGACGAGATCCGCAGCATCGTCATCCGCACCGAGCGCGATGTGCCGATACGCGTCAGCGACGTGGCCGAGGTGCTGCTCGGCAAGGAACTGCGCACCGGCGCCGCCACCGAGAACGGCAAGGAAGTGGTGCTGGGCACGGTGTTCATGCTCATGGGCGAGAACAGCCGCAGCGTGTCGCAACGCGTAGCAGCCAAGCTTGCCGAGGTGAACCGCACGCTGCCGCAGGGTGTGGCGGCGAACCCGGTGTACGACCGCACCACCCTGGTGGACAAGACCATCGTCACGGTATCGAAAAACCTGCTCGAAGGCGCAGCGCTGGTGGTCGCCGTGCTGCTCGCGCTCCTCGGCAACTGGCGCGCGGCTTTACTCACCGCGGCGGTGATCCCGCTCTCGATGCTGTTTCTCATCACCGGCATGGTGGAAAACAAGGTCAGCGCCAATCTGATGAGCCTGGGTGCGCTCGATTTCGGCCTGATCGTGGATGGGGCGGTGATCATCGTCGAGAACTGTCTGCGCCGGCTGGCGCTCGAGCAGCATCGGCTGGGACGTCTGCTTGAGCGCGGCGAGCGCTTCGAGGTGGTGTTCGGGGCCGCGCGCGAAGTGTTCAGGCCCAGCCTGGTTAGCGTGATCGTGGTGGCGCTGGTGAATATTCCTATCTTCACGCTGACCGGCGTCGAAGGAAAAATGTTTCACCCGATGGCGTTCACCGTGGTCGTGGCTCTGCTCGGCGCGCTGATCCTGTCGGTGACCTTCGTGCCTGCGGCGATCGCGCTGTTCGTCACCGGCCGCATCGAAGAAAAGGAAAGTCGCCTCATGCGCTGGGCGCGCCAGGCCTACCGGCCGGCGCTGGATCTGGCGCTGCGCAACCCGGCGCCGACGGTGGCGGCCGCGGTAGTCATGGTCGCGCTGAGCGCGCTACTGGCCACCCGCATGGGGGCCGAGTTCGTGCCCAGCCTCGATGAAGGCGATATCGCCCTGCACGCGTTGCGCATCCCGGGCACCAGCCTGACCCAGGCGATCGAAATGCAGCAGGCGCTGGAGAAGCGCATCAAGGCTTTCCCGGAAGTGGACACCATTTTTGCCAAGATCGGCACCGCCGAGATCGCCACGGACCCCATGCCGCCCAACGTCGCCGACAACTTCGTGATACTGAAGCCGCAATCGGAGTGGCCGGATCCGAAGCGCAGTAAGGATGACTTGGTGAAATCCATCCAGGAGGCGGTAGAACAGATCCCCGGCAACAACTACGAATTCACCCAGCCGATCCAGATGCGCTTCAACGAACTCATCTCCGGCGTGCGCAGCGATGTCGCGGTGAAGGTGTTCGGCGACAACCTGGACACCTTGCTCAAAAGCGGCGAGGAGATCGCCGAAGTCCTGGAGAAAATTCCCGGCGCCACCGACGTCAAGGTTGAGCAGGTGAGCGGACTGCCGGTGCTCACCGTAAACATCGACCGGCCCAAGATCTCCCGCTATGGTCTGAACGTCGCCGACGTGCAGGAAGTGGTCGAGGTGGCCGTAGGCGGCAAGGAGGCGGGACAGGTGTTCGAAGGCGACCGCCGCTTCGACCTGCTGGTGCGCTTGCCCGAGCGCCTGCGCGTGGACGTGGAAGCGATAAAGCGCCTGCCGGTGCCGTTGCCCGCAGGCGGCGAGGGTGGCAAGGCAAAAGCGGCAAACTATGTGACGCTGGGCGAGATCGCACAGTTCGACGTGGCGCCCGGTCCCAACCAGATCAGCCGCGAAAACGGCAAACGCCGCGTGGTGGTGACCGCCAACGTGCGCGGCCGCGATCTGGGCTCCTTTATCGGCGAGACGCAGGAACGCATCAAGACGGAGATCAGGCTGCCCGAGGGCTACTGGCTGAGTTACGGCGGCACCTTCGAGCAACTCGCCTCTGCGGCCAAGCGCCTGCAGGTGGTCGTGCCGCTGTCGCTCGCGCTTATCTTCGGCCTTCTGTTCATGACCTTCGGTTCGGCCAAGGATGCAGCGTTGGTGTTCAGCGGCGTGCCATTGGCGCTCACCGGTGGTGTTCTGGCGCTATGGCTGCGAGATATTCCGCTGTCGATCTCGGCCGGCATCGGCTTCATCACGCTTTCCGGCGTCGCGGTGTTGACCGGGCTCGTGATTGTTTCATGTATCCGCGATCTGCGGGCGCAAGGGGTTGGGATCGATATAGCCATCGTGGAGGGTGTGCTGACCCGATTGCGTCCGGTGCTGATGATCGCGCTGGTGGCCAGCCTCGGATTCCTGCCCATGGCGTTCAACGTCGGTACCGGTGCCGAAGTGCAGCGGCCGCTCGCAACGGTGGTGATCGGCGGCATCCTTTCCTCCACCTTGCTGACGCTGCTGGTGCTGCCGGTGCTGTACCGGCTGTTTCATCGCGAAGACGAGGTCGCTGCGTTGTCCTGAGGGAGCGCATCATGAAGTATTCTTCCAGGGTCTTCGTTGTCCTCGGCGTGTTCCTTGTGACCAGTTGCACGACAGATCGAGGAGCAACGGTGAACAGCATCGAGATCACGGGATTCGGGATATTTGAGTACAGCAGCATACGATTTGTCCCGGACGAAACTTCTAGCGTCGGAGCCAAACTCGGAGTGTCAAAGGGGCTCCAGCTCTCGTCTCAGACGACCCGCATTCCGATCCGGCCGGGCCTCTCCTACGGAGTCAGGTTCGTAGTTCACGGGAATCCCCCGGATGCCACGGCGGACATCGGAGTTATTCTGAGATCCACCAGCGCCTGTGTCTTGCGGGATACCGGTCAGGTCGTCTATCACAACGACTCGGTGCTCAAGGTTCGGATCGGTGAAACGCGTCACATCACGGGCCGCTTTCCAGTGTCAGAGAAAGAGGACCACTGCATCGGGGAACCCCAGCCTGGAACGGATACGTTCGAGCTGTACCACGGGGGCAGAAAGCTGGCGGAAAAGACATTCCAAGTCATAAAGGAGTAATTCAGGCCACCGGATCTGCCGTTCAGATTGATGGAGCCTGAATCTCAATAACGCAATTTTGCTAGCCCACATCGCCCCTGCTGTAATCAATTGGTTCTACAAGGAGCAGCAGCTTGCCTGAAAAACTTAAACTGGACTTGTCCCTGGTCTTGCCGGATGTCGCCGATGAGCACGACGCCTGCGTGGGGCGGCTGACTAAATTGCTGCAGGCCGAAGGGTTGGAAAAAGTACACGTTATCCACGAAGACTGCAGCGCCCGTCTTTGCCTTCACTATGACCCGCGGCGGTTCAGCGTGAGCCGGGTGCGTGAGCTGGCGCAAGCGGCCGGCGCCAAGATCGGGAACCAGTTTCACCACGAGAACCTGCGCATCGACGGCATGGATTGCCCTACCTGCGCCACTGTGATCGAACACGCCCTGCAACGCATGGACGGCGTGCTGGAAGCATCGGTAAGCTACGCTGCGGAACGCCTGCACCTGGAATTCGACAGCGAGAAAATCGAGCGCGCGGCGATCCTCCGGCGCATCCAGGCGCTCGGCTATTCCGTGCTAGAGGAGGGCCGCGAGGCCGGATGGTTCACCGAGCATCGCGAACTTATTTTCAGCGGCGTTGCCGGGTTGCTGTTGCTGGCCGGCTGGCTCGCGGGGCTCGCTGGCGCACCGCGCGGCCTGTCGCTCGCCCTCCTGTTGGGCGCCTATGCGGCGGGCGGTTTCTACACCCTGCGCGATGCGTGGCAGAGTTTGCGCAGCCGCCGCTTCGACATCGACACCCTGATGATCGTCGCGGCGGCGGGGGCTGCGGCGCTCGGCGCCTGGGTGGAAGGCGCGCTGCTGCTGTTCCTGTTCAGCCTGGGACATGCCCTGGAACACATGGCCATGGACCGCGCACGCAAGGCCATCGAGGCGCTGGCGGCGCTAGCACCCAAGACTGCCATGGTGCAGCGGGATGGCGTGGAAATCGAAGTACGGGTCGAGGAATTACAGCGCGGCGACCGGGTGATCGTGAAGCCCGGCCAGCGCATCCCCGCGGATGGCCAGGTGGCGTCCGGCGCCTCGGCGGTGGACCAATCGCCGGTCACCGGCGAATCCATACCGGTGGACAAACAGCCTGGCGACAAGGTATTCGCCGCTACGGTCAACGGCGAAGGCGCGCTGGTCGTCGAGGTGACGCGGCTCGCGCGGGAGAGCACCCTGGCGCGCATGGTGGAAATGGTGGCCGAGGCGCAGACGCAAAAATCGCCTACCCAGAGATTCACTGACCGTTTTGAACGAATCTTTGTCCCGGCCGTGCTGGTAGGAGTCGGGTTGCTCATCACGCTTCCGCCGCTGTTTGGTTTTCCGTTTGCTGAATCTTTTTATCGCGCCATGGCGGTGCTGGTGGCGGCCTCGCCCTGCGCGCTGGCCATCGCCACCCCATCGGCGGTGCTGTCCGGCATCGCGCGCGCCGCGCGCGGCGGCGTGCTTATCAAGGGCGGCGTGCATCTGGAAAATCTGGGCGTGTTAGCGGCCATCGCCTTGGACAAGACCGGCACCTTGACTATCGGCAAGCCTACGGTGACCGATGTCGTCGCCGTCATCGGAAACGAGGAACACCTGCTGACCGTCGCCGCTGCCGTGGAAAGCCGCAGCGCCCATCCCCTGGCGCAGGCGGTTGTGGCGGAGGCGAAGCGGCGCGGTTTGAACTGGAGAGAGGCCGGAGAAGTCGAATCCGTGACCGGCAAAGGGTTGCGCGCCGAATTCGATGGACAAAAGACCGCTATCGGCAACGCCAGGCTGTTTGACGGCGAAGTCATTCCGGAAGTGGTTCTGCAGCAGGCAACACGCCTGGAGGCGGAAGGCAAGACCACCATGCTGATCCAGGCCGACGGCCAGTTCCTGGGCGTCCTGGCCTTGGCCGATACTCCGCGCGAGGGGACGCGCGAGGTGCTGGAGCGCCTGCATCGACTCGGCATCCGCAAGACCATCATGCTCACCGGAGACAATGAACGCGTGGGCCGCGCCATCGCTGACGCGGTTGGAGTAGACGAAGTACATGCCGGCCTGTTGCCGGAAGACAAGGTCAAGGCCATGGAAGAACTCGCGCAACGCCACGGCCTGGTGGCCATGGTCGGCGACGGGGTCAACGACGCGCCGGCCATGGCGCGCGCCACCATCGGAATCGCCATGGGCGGCGCCGGCACCGATGTGGCACTGGAAACAGCGGACGTGGCGCTGATGGCCGACGATCTATCCAAGCTGCCCTTTGCCGTGGGACTAAGCCGCGCATCGAGACAGGTTATTCGCCAGAACCTGTGGGTATCGCTGGGCGTGGTGGCATTGCTGATTCCTGCCACCTTGTTTGGCTGGGCCGGCATCGGCATCGCGGTGCTAATCCACGAGGGGTCCACCGTCGTAGTAGTGCTCAATGCGCTGCGATTGCTGAATTATCGTGGCACGGCGGAAGACGATGGGACTGCGTAAGCGACCCGCGCTTCTATCTGCTGGTGCCCCAGCGCGGGCGCAGGGGGTTCGGATCGATACAACCATCGTAGTCGGTGCGCTGACTCGATTGCGCCCGATGCTGCTGATTGTGGTGGCGGCAAGTTTCGGTTTCTTGCCGATGGTGCTTAATACGGCGCGGGGGCGGCGGTACAGCGACCGCTCACCACGCGGCACCTAGGGCGAGCGTACGCCTACTCGCCGACCAAAATCAGGCTGGGCTTGCCCGGAGTACGTATAGCTGAAGGGACGAGGACCCTCTGCATACTCTGTTTTCAGTCCCGCGAGATCAAAGCCCGCAGTGCGGATGAGTTGATCCATTTTTCGGTTCAGGTCGCATCCTCCGGTCAGCTTGCTCCATAGCGGATTGAGCCGCTGCTGCCAGGCTTGCACACGGATTTCAGGGGCGAGACCGTGTTCGACAAACAGCAGCGTTCCGCCGGACTTGATCACCCTCCTAACTTCTTTCAATGCCTTCGCCGGGTCAGCAATGGAGCACAGGGTCCATGTCATTACAACGGTATCGACCGAACTGTCGTCCAGGGGGATTTCTTCGCAAGCATGCGCAATGAAATCGATGGGAAAAGCGATGGCACGCGCTTTTTTGCCGGCCATCGCCAACAATTCTTCTGAGGGATCGAGTCCATAGAGGTGCTCGACGCCGCTGCCATAGAACGGCAGGTTGAGGCCTGAGCCGACGCCAATTTCAAGCACCGTGCCGCGTGCTTTCGGCACAATGAGAGAACGGTAGCGCGTCGCCGCCCTGTTACGCATCGCGACGTCGACCAGCCGGGGCAATATCCATTTCTGGTAAAAGCTCATATCTCAAAAATTAAAACGAACCTGTAGATACACGTTGTCGTCGCTCGACAATTGTCCGAACTGACCCGACGGTTTGCCACCGAAGAAATTGGCGCCGACCGCCCCCCACAGCTTGTCGGTGAAGCTGTAGCGCAGTTCCGGGTTGACAAAATAGTCGCCGGTGGTGGCATTGTAAGAGGCATACGCGGAAAGCCGCAGCGTCTGATGCCGGTAGAACTGCGTCAGCCGCGCCGTGACGGTATGATTCCAGCGCTCCTCCACCGGGAAGCCGGCTGGCAGCGTGGCGAGGTAAGCGCCGTGGTCGTGCATGGCTTCGGCGAAGTACTGAAACCCTAGCGTTAGATCCTCCGCCGGTTGAATCTGATAGCCGGCCAGCAGCCGGGTCCGCGAGTTGGGCACGGTGAAGTCGCTGCCCGACCGGTCCTGACGCGAGTCGTAGTAGGCCGCCTCCAGACTCAGCACACCCTCCCCGGCCCGGCCCGAGACGCTGGCGCCATAGGTGGAAAGCTGCGGGTAGAAGTAGCTGATTTTCGTCGGGGCCGTCATGCTGTCCGCCCGCATCGATGGCGTACGCTGGTAACCGCGATACAGGTAGAGCGCCGCGTCGTAGCCGGCGACGTCGCGGTAAATGCGCAGACCGGCATCGCCCTGGCCCGGCTTGATCGTTTCGCGATTGGCCACCGCCGGCATCGGGTCGTAGAGGTGGAAGCGCTTCGCATCCGGTATGCGGCTCTCGCGGAAATCCGGCGACAGCACTAGTTCGAAGTTGGCAAATTCGGGGTAGGCGCCCAGCTTTACGGCATCGACGCCGCGCTTGAGATAGTCGAGCGGGCGTCCGGCGAAGAGCGCCTCGATATCCATGGGAAAGACATCGTTGACGAACACCAAATCACCCAGGCCCCAGGTGATGATCTGTCGGCCGACGCGCAGATCCCAATTGCTGGCGGTGTAATCGACATAGCCCTCGCGCAGTTCGGATTGATCCTGCCGGCCCAGGTGGTCGTACGCCACATCGCCCTTCGCCAGCAGCCTCCATGCGCCGCCGGTGGCATCGAGCTTGAGCTGGGCGCGCTCCTCCAGCCACTTGTAATGGCGGCCGTCCGGATTCGCCGCCACGGTGTTGAAGGCCGTGTTCTGCTGCAGGAAGCCCGAGAGCGTGACCTCTGCACGCGCCGCCAGGGGCGCCAGCAGAAGGACTGCGCAGAGCGTGGTAGTACGTGACATCAGTCGACCCATTTGCGCGGCGGCTGGCGCAGGAATCTTTCGGAGAACAGGCTGTCCTCAATGCCGAGGTTGTAGCCGGTCTTGAGGTAAGCCACCTCGGTGCGATGGCCAGTCTGCAGATTCTTCATGCTGCGCTTGACCACTGTAGGAATACTTTGAATGTCCGCCATCTCGTCAGCCGTGAACAGCTTGTAGCGGGCTCCCTTCCTGTCGTACTGTTCCTCCTTGAGCGGCAGAAAGTTCTCCTTGTCCACCCAGGTCAGCTTGGAACCAAAATCGGCGTCGGTCCCCTTGGGCGTGCTCTTTACGACGATGCAATCGCGGTTTCCGATCTTTTCCTCGCGTTCGACCGCGTGGGTATCGTCCTCGAGGTCGCGGCCGGAGACATCCTCATAGGTGAAGTCCGAGCCGACGAAGCTGGAGCGTTTGTCCTGCGCGGCGATGCGCTTTACCATGTTGACGGCCGGGATGAACATCCAGCGATCGTCGTCCTTGGCCGGGTACTTGTAGGTCATGAAGGTCATATCCTTCACATCCGCCGGCTGAAAGAAGTACATGAAATACTTCTGCTCGCCGCCCGCTTCGCCCACGTTCTTGCGCAGCATGGTGAGTTCGCGCACCCGCTCCTGGCCGTCCTTATTGATGAGTTTCATCACCACCCGCGCCTTGAAGTCCTTGCCCGGGTAGAGGAAGGCCGCCTGCGATTTTTTCATCACCTCCTCGCCCGAGAGTGCCAGCGCCTGCAATGGCAGCAGGCCGGCGATCATCCATATCCACCAGCGTTTCATTTCAATCTCCTTTCGTAGGTGCGGCAGCCGCTGCGGCCGCCGCTTGGGTTAGGCAAAGAGCCAGCGCCGGCCCAGCATCACCAGTGCCGGGATCAACAGCATGGTGAGCAGTGCCGAGAGCAGCATCATGGAAACGATGAACGCGCCCACCACGACATAGGGCGTCAGCGGCGCGAACATCATCACCGAGAATGCTGCGGCGAACAGCACCGCGTTGCGCATGATCCCCTTGCCCGGCCGCGCCGCCGTCCAGACGAGCGCGCCGGGCAGATCCGCATCGCCGGTTTCGGCCAGACGCTGACGCAGGCGGCTGACGAAATGGATGGCGAAGTCCACCGCCATGCCAAGGGAAAGCGTGCTCATCACCGACAACGGCATGTCGAAGTCCTTGCCCACAAACCCGACCACGCCGTAAATGAACAGGATGGTGAACAGCAGGGGCGCGTAGGCGATCAGCGCCCATTTCAGCGAACGGAAGTCGAGGGCCAGAATGGCGAATACCACCACCAGGGCGAGGCTGAAGCCGAGCACCAGGTCGCCCAGCACTTCGTCGTTCCACACCAGATTGAAGTAGGCGATGCCCGCAGGCTTCACCGTAACCGGCAGGGGATTGACCTTCTGGTAGCGCTCCGCGGCTGCGATCACCTGGCGCATCGCCTCCGCATCCCAGGTCTTCATTTGCACCCAGATGTTCGCCTTGCCGAAAACGGGATCGACGACGCTGTCCAGGTCCGACGGCTTGGCCGACATGCTGAACAGAAATAGATACTGGCCGACCGTGTCCTTGGTTTCCGGCACGGCGTCGTATTTGGCATCGTCATCGTGGAGGATCCGGTTGATGCGCTTCACATAGTCGGCCACCGAGAAGGTCTTGCCGACCTCCGGCAAGGCTTCCAGGTGGCGCTGCAGACCCTCGATCCAGCGCATCGCTTCGGGCCTTTTCATGAACTCGGGCTCCTTCGACTGCACCACCAGATAGCCCAAGGAAGTGCCACCCAGCGCCTGGTTCATGGCGGTATCGGCCACACGGATCTCGCTCGATGCCTTGAACCACGCCACCATGTTGTTGTTGACGTGGATTTTGGATGTGCCCCAGACGGAGACCGCCGCCAGCGCGAGCGTAACCGCCACTGTAATACCAGGACGGGCCGCGCCGAAGGCGCCCAGGCGGCCGAGCGCCTGGGCCGTGCGGTCGCCGTCCACGGTCTCGCTTCCCGCCGCGCGCGCGATCCGGTCCTCGCGCACAAAGGTGAGCACAGCCGAGATAAAGCTGAATGAGAGCAGGCGCAGCACCACCGTGCCGAAAGCGATCAGGCCGCCGAACACCTGCACCGGAATGATGTTCATGAACAGCAGCACCGCAAAACCCGCCGCCGTGGCAAGCGCGGTGTAGCGCACTGGTCGGCTCACTGCAGCCATGGTTTCGCGGATCGCCGCGAGCTTATCGCCGCGTTCCTTGTAGCGGAAATAAAACTCGTTGAAGATGTGGATGCTGTCGGTGGCGATCGCCATAAGGAATACCGGCGCCATCGAGCTCATGATGTGCACCGGGAAGCCGGCGCCGATCAAGAGGCCCATGCTCCAGATGATCGCCACCATGGACACGCCCATCATGGCAGCGGACAGCGCCAGGTTGCGGAACATGTATTGGATCGCCGCGAACATAATCATGCCGGCGATGGGAGAAAACATCGCCATCAGCTTGAACATCTCCGCGCCGAAGGTATCACGCGCCACCGGGTCGCCGGCGATGTAGTAGCGTTCCGGACCCTTTTCTTTCGCCACGATTTCCCGGATTTTGTCAGCAACCTCGGCACCGTTGGCCCCTTTCTCCAGCGGCACGTAAATGGCGGTGGTCTTGCCATCTTTGGAAATGACACGATTGACGAACAGCGTGTTGCCGAACAGGGCCGCGCGCAATGCCTCGACTTCGGCATCCGTCTTGGGCGCGGCCGGCATCAACGGCCCGACCTTCAGGGTGCCGGCGTCCGCGGTCACATTGGTGATGGTGGTGAAGCTGTTCACGTCGCGGCTGGCGACCCCTGGAAGCGCAAGGATGCCGTCGGTAATGCGGGCGATGCGGCCTAGGGTTTCCCGGTTGAGCACCCCGGCAGCGTTTTCCACGCCGACGACGATGGTGTCCTCGTAGAGCGCGAACGCCTTATCCACCTCGTCATTCCAGACGCGCACGTCGGAAGTGTCTGGCAGCATGTGCTTGGGATTGGTGTCGGTGCGGATTTTCGGAAACTGGGTGAGAAACAACAGCGTCAGCAGCCCCGCAAGCAGCAGCACCGTCTTCGGGCGGCGGATGGAGAATTCGACTAGAAGGTATCTCAAAAATAGTTGTTTACGGATCTGTTAACTTTCAATGAGTTCTGTTAACTTTGGCGCATCTGTCAGACACATGAGGAGGCGCCATGAGTCGAGCCGAGGAACTCACCGAGGA
>Ga0334722_10000780_pt1 | contig 43967 bp, 41 predicted proteins | sample C3_bottom_MG_FD_207210 | JGI IMG/M metagenome (GOLD analysis project Ga0334722, IMG submission 207210) | Sediment microbial communities from Yellowstone Lake, YNP, Wyoming, USA - C3_bottom | ecosystem: Environmental > Aquatic > Freshwater > Lake > Sediment | place: USA: Wyoming | collected...
TCCACCTGCTTTTGCTCCTGGCAAAAAATTCGCCGAAAAAAATGAGCTGGTCAGCAGGATTTCGGACAAATGAGGCGAACATTATTTAATCGGTCAGCGTTTGTTTCTGCAATAACAATTCTCCTGCGGCGCCAGTTAAATTCCCGGAAAACGTCAATCGCGGTCAGCCAGCGGCGCCACCGTCAAGATCATTCCAGTGGGCGCAAAGGAACCGGCCCGTCCCAGGCAGCCGGTGAAGGGGTTGGTGGCCATGCGGAGACCTGATGAAGAGTGGCGGCATTATGATCTGGCCTTGACCTTTGGCATCACCCTGATCTTGAGCATGATCCTGGGTTATTTCGGCGGGCGGGTGGCCGACCGGTATTTGGGGATCGATCCCTACGGCGGCTTGGTCGGGATCCTGCTCGGGGTGGTCGCGGCCTTTCGGAGCCTGTGGCGGGACCTGCAACGGGTACCGCAACGCGGCCAGCCCTTCCACGTTAAGGAGGAGTACCGGAACCGCCTGTATGAGGACGATGAGGAACGCCGCCGGCGGCTACCGGAAGAAGAAGATGATTTTGGCCCGGAGGGAGAGGCGATAAAAGAGGACGAGCCTCCCCGGTAGGAGAGGTGGCGGTTTTTTGGGAATATCAATCCTCATGGGCCTTGTGGTGGGGGCAATAGCTGGTTTCGTTAACCACTGGCTATTGCGCCGGGCCCTGGCCCGTTCTCAGGGTGTGAACGGCCGCAAGGGGCAAAACCTGGTCATGGGAGCCATCCTCTTGCGGATGCTGGTGGATTTTTTGGTCCTTTTACTTTTATTCCTGCTTTATCCGCGGGACAGCGTGCTCCTTCTGACGGCTGCTTTCGTGATGATCATTTTCATCTTTTTGACGGCGCGGTTGAAGGGGCCGGCGGGAAGGAAGGGGTTTTAAGGCATGAGTTGGATCTATTTGGCTTCTGGCGGCGAAGGTGGAGGGCATGCCGGGGGAGCCCTTTTTTCCCTTTTCGGGCTGCAGGTGACGGGAGCCGTCACCACCATGTGGGGAATTATGGCCCTGGTCCTGGTTTTGGCCTGGCTGGGGACGCGCGGTTTGGAGAAAGTGCCACGGAGCCGCCTCCAGGGGTTCTTGGAATGGGTGGTCGAGACCCTGGTTGATTTTTATAGCGGCATTACCGGACGAGAACGGGCCCTGCAGTTGGTTCCCTTAGTCGGTTCCTTCTTCGTTTTTATCCTCCTCTCAAACTATAGTGGCCTTTTACCGGGAGCAGGACACGTCTTCCCCTGGCTTTTGGCTCCCACCAGTCACTGGAGCGTTACGGCCGGCTTAGCCGTGGTCGTCTTCCTGACGACCCAGTACTTTGGGATCAAGAAAAAGGGCCTGGGTTATTACAAGCACATGGTTGACCCCCTCTTTTTGAGCCCCCTGCTCTTACCATTGGGCATCTTAGAGGAGCTGGTCCGGCCCTTCTCCCTGTCCTTGCGTCTTTACGCCAACATCTTCGGGGGCGAAATGGTGGTGGCGGCCATGGTGGCGGCGATACCGTATTTCTTGCCCATTGCCACCCTGCTCCTGGAACTGATCTTTGGCCTCATCCAGGCCATCATCTTTACCGTTTTGACCTCAGTCTACTTGACGGCCGCCCTTTCCGAGGAGCACCATTGAGGCGGCACGCGGCCTTTCCGAGGAGCACCACCTGAGGCGGCGCGGCTAAAGCTGGCCCGGCTCTTGCGCAGTTCTTTCCGAATTTGTGCTCCGTGGTTGGTGGCGCGCGGGCTTTTCCTGGCAAAGGCAGGTCTGGTGTTCACCAGGCCGGGGCTGGCAGATCCAGCTAAAGTTTCCTCCCCTCTAAAGCCCTAAAACAGGACGGCCATGGGGGTCGAGGATGGTTAGTTAGAACCGGTTAGCGGAGGCGGGAAAGGAGGGAATCTTCATGACGGGAGTGGCGTTATTCGGGGTGGCCGCTGTTTTGGCCATCGCTTTGGCGGCCATCGGCTCGGCTACGGCTCAGGGCAAGACGGCAGCGGCAGCCATGGAAGCGACCTGGAAACAACCAGAGGCCGCCGGCGACATCCGGACTTCCATGATGCTGGCTCTGGCCTTTATGGAAGCGCTGACCTTGTTTGTGTTTGCCATCATCTTTGTACTGGCGGGCCGCGTGTCCTGAGGCAGGCGCGAAAAACGGCTTGGCCGGGGCCAAAGAGAGAGGTGCGTTCGTGGTGGCCGGCAGGGCCTCAGGCGCTGCCGGCACCACTGGGCGACCGGGAGGTAACTTCCACCGGGGCGGGCCGAAGCCCGGTGGTGCCCTGGAAACGGGGCCTGCTCCTCCTGGTCTTTTGGCCGTCCGAATGCGCCCCGGTCGCGGCTCGTTAGCCGCCGGGGTGTTGGGGAGGGAGTTTTCATGGAATTCAACCTCAACGAATTTATCTGGACCATCATTAACTTCATCGTCTTTTTCCTCCTGTTGCGCATCATCCTCTTTAAACCCATTTTGAAGAACATCGAAACACGGCGGCAGGAGATTGAACAAAGCCTACAGCGGGCGGAAGAGGCCAACCGCGAGGCGGAAGCGTTGCGCCGGGACTTTGCCGAACAAGTGGCGGCGGCGCGCCGGGAAGCCCAGGAGATCGTCAGCCGGGCGATGAAGGACGTAGAAGAAACCAGAATGCGAAAACTGGCTGAAATAGAGGAGGAAGCGGCCCGGCGTCTGGAAAAGGCCGAGGAAGCCATCCGGCGGGAGAAAGAATTGGCCATCGCCGCTCTGCGCGAGGAAGCGGCCAACCTGGCCATTTTGGCGGCGGGGAAGGTCATCGAGCGCTCTTTGGACAGTGAGGACAACCGGCGCCTGGTGCGGGACTTCATTAACGAGGTGGGGGCGAAACAATGATCAAACGGTCCATCGCCCGCCGTTACGCACGGGCCATTTTTGAACTGGCGCGCGCACAGGGAACGCTGGAGCAGGTGCAAGGTCACCTGGAGCTGGTTTCCGGCGTATTGGGTCCGGCAGAGGTTCTGGGGAAAATCTTCCGGAATCGTTTGGTCCCGCCTGAAGAAAAAAAGGCGCTGCTGATTAAGGTCCTGGCTGGTCGGGTATCCGGTCCGGTCTTGGCCTTTTTACAGGTGATCATCGATAAGCATCGCGAAAATTACTTACCCGAGATTGTCGCCGAATTCAAGAGCTTGGCCGATGAGGCGCGGCGCATTTTAGAGGTCGAGGTCCAGACCGCCCTTCCTCTGGAGAAGGACGACCTGGAGATTTTACGGCAGGATTTAGAGGCGAAACTGGGCTGGCAGGTGCGAATGAAGACGTCCGTCGCGCCGGAGCTCCTCGGTGGCTTGATCTTGAAAGTGGGCGACCGGGTGCTGGACGGGAGCGTCAAACGGCGTTTGGAAACCCTCCGGCGGCAGTTGGTGAGCCGGTAAACAGTACCCGGGTGGGTTGGGGCTCTCGGCAGCGGCGCCGGTTAGGAATAGGATTTAGGGGTGAAAGCGGCATGAGCATAAGACCGGAAGAGATCAGTGCGGTCATCCGGCAGGAGATCGAACGTTATCAGGCGCAGGTAGAAGTAAGCGAGGTCGGCCGGGTGATTATGGTCGGCGATGGCATCGCCCGCGTCTACGGGCTCCGCGAGACCATGTATAACGAGCTTTTGGAGTTTCCGGGTGGGGTCTTTGGGCTGGCCATGAACCTCGAGGAAGACAACATTGGTGTGGTCATCCTCGGGCCATACAGCCATATCAAGGAAGGGGACGAAGTCAAGCGGACGCACCGGGTTATCGAGGTACCCGTCGGCGAAGCCCTCATCGGGCGAGTCGTCAACCCCCTGGGGCAGCCCATTGACGGGAAAGGGCCCATCCAGGCGGAAAGGTTTCGCCCCGTGGAATCTCCGGCTCCCGGTGTGGTCTACCGGCAACCGGTAAACCAACCTCTTCAGACCGGATTGAAGGCCATCGATTCCATGATCCCCATCGGGCGGGGGCAGCGCGAGCTCATCATCGGCGACCGCCAGACGGGTAAAACGGCCATCGCCGTCGATACCATCATCAATCAAAAGGACCAGGACGTCATCTGTATTTACGTGGCCATTGGGCAGAAGGCTTCCACCGTGGCTGGTGTGGTGAAAACCCTGGAGCAGCACGGGGCCATGGATTACACCATCGTCGTTTCGGCCACCGCCAGCGAACCGGCCCCGCTCCTCTATTTGGCTCCCTATGCTGGCTGCAGCATGGGCGAGGATTTTATGTACCGCGGGAAGGACGTCCTGATCATCTACGACGACCTTTCCAAGCACGCTTGGGCCTACCGGGAGCTGTCCCTTTTGCTCCGGCGCCCGCCGGGCCGCGAAGCCTTCCCCGGTGACGTCTTTTATCTCCATTCTCGACTTTTGGAGCGGGCGGCCAAGCTGAGCGACGAGTTGGGCGGGGGTTCTTTGACGGCTCTACCCATCATTGAGACCCAGGCCGGCGATATTCACGCCTACATTCCGACCAACGTCATTTCCATTACCGACGGGCAGATCTTCTTGGAGGCCGACCTCTTTTATGCCGGGGTCCGGCCGGCCATCGATGTCGGTCGTTCCGTGTCGCGGGTCGGTGGCAAGGCTCAAGTCAAAGCCATGCGCCAGGTGGCCGGGACCCTTCGGCTGGATCTGGCCCAGTACCGGGAGCTGGCGGCCTTCGCTCAGTTCGGTTCTGATCTGGACAAGGTCACCCAGGCGCGTCTGGCGCGCGGCCAGCGGCTGACGGAAATCCTCAAACAGGGTCAATACGAACCGCTGCCGGTGGAAGAGCAAGTGGCCGTCATCTATGCCGGGGTGAAGGGTTTCCTGGACGACCTCGAACTGGAGCAGGTGCGGCAGTTTGAGATCCAGTTCCTCCAGTACCTGCGGGGAGAGGGGAACATCCTGGCCGACATCAAGGCCAAAAAGGTCCTCACCGAAGAGACCGAGGCTCGCCTGCAGGAGGCCATCGCTGCCGTTAAGGCCCGTTTTGGTCAAGGCCAAGAGCGCGAAAAACAGACGGCCGCCGGTGACTAGCGGTTAAAAGGGCCAGGCCAGCACAAGTTGCTGATGGTGAAGGCGTCCCTGACCGGCGGGATGACCTGCTCAAAAAAGACCATACATGCCACTTCGGCATGTCCTCCTACGCGGCATGTAGTAGTCCGCAAACTCTGATCAAACTCGGGCGTGTCAAAGTCGGGCGTGGCGACGAAGGCAGGTGTTTTTCTTGTCTGATTTAGAATTGCGACGGCGCATAAAGGCCGTTCAGAATATCGAACAGGTCACCAAGGCCATGGAGCTGGTGGCGGCCGCCAAGCTTCGGCGAGCGCAGGAACGGGTTTTGGCGGCGCGGCCCTATGCCGAGCGGTTGGCCGAAGTCCTGGGCCGTTTGGCCACGTCGGAAGCGGCGCGGCAGGAGGAGCTTTTACGTCCGGCCATTGGAGGGCGACCGGGCTATGTCGTCTTTTCGGCGGACCGGGGTCTGTGCGGCAGTTATAATATCAACGTTTTGCGGAAAGCGGCCACCGAAATCGGCAAGCGCGAGGTGGCCCTGGTGACGGTGGGACGCAAGGCGCGGGACTTTTTCCGGCGACGGGGGGCCAAGCCCGTCTTTGAGCTGGTGGGACTGGGGGAGGATCCCGACCTGGCCACGGCGCGCCACCTGGCGGCCGCCCTGCGGGGCTATTTCCTTTCCGGCCAGATGAACGAGGTTTATCTCGTTTATACCGAATTCGTTTCTGCCTTGCGCCAGCAACCGGTGGTTTTTCGCCTGTTGCCCCTTACGGCTCCGGCGGGGCGACCGGCAGCCGGGGCGTCCGGAGACCGGCGCGCCGAACTTCTGGACTATATCTTTGAGCCATCGCCGGCTGAGGTATTAAAAAGCCTACTACCCAGATACGTGGATGTTCTGGTCTACCGGGCTCTGCTCGAGGCCAAAGCCAGTGAGCACAGCGCCCGGATGCGGGCCATGGGCTCGGCCAGCGATAACGCCGCCGAGCTCATCCACGAGCTCACGCTAGAGCACAACCGGGCGCGGCAGGCTGGCATCACGCGAGAGATCTCCGAGATCGTGGGCGGTGCGGAGGCCTTGAAATAAAGCGGAACCCCTGAAATTGATTGGGAGGCTATTGGGATGAACGTGGGAAGGATCTTGTCCATCGTGGGTGTCGTCGTTGACGTGGAGTTTCCTTCGGGCTCTCTGCCCGCTTTGTATTCGGCCCTGGTGGTGCGGAGCGAAGATCAGGACGGCCCCACGGAGTTCAAATTCAATGTGACCATGGAAGTGGCCCAGCACCTGGGCAACGACGTCGTGCGTTGTGTCGCCATGTCCTCTACGGACGGGCTACAGCGAGGGATGAAGGTCATCGACACCGGCGGTCCCATCACCATGCCCGTGGGAACGGAGGTGCTGGGGCGGCTATTTAACGTCCTCGGTGAGCCCATTGACGGTTTGGGTGAGGTGAAAACCAAGGAGCGATGGCCCATTCACCGGCCGGTACCGGGCGTGGCGGAGGTGGTCCCGGCTACGGAGATCCTGGAGACGGGCTTGAAGGTCATCGATCTCCTCTGCCCGTATGCCAAAGGCGGCAAGATCGGTCTTTTCGGCGGTGCCGGCGTGGGGAAAACGGTCTTAATGCAGGAGCTCATCCGTAACATCGCCTATGAACACGGCGGTTATTCCGTTTTCGCCGGCGTTGGTGAGAGGACCCGCGAAGGGAACGACCTCCTTCTGGAGATGCGGGAGTCCGGGGTCATCAACAAGATGGCCATGGTCTTTGGCCAAATGAACGAGCCACCGGGGGCCCGCTTACGGGTAGCCCTTTCCGGTTTGACCATCGCCGAGTACTTCCGCGATGTAGAAGGGAAAGACGTCCTCATCTTCATCGATAATATCTTCCGCTTCACCCAGGCCGGGTCGGAAGTATCCGCCCTCCTGGGCCGGATGCCGTCGGCTGTAGGTTACCAACCGACCCTGGCTACCGAGATGGGCCTTTTGCAAGAGCGCATCGTGACCACCGGCCGGGGCTCCATCACCGCCGTCCAGGCCATCTATGTCCCGGCAGACGACTACACCGACCCGGCGCCCGTGACCACCTTTGCCCACCTGGATGCCACCGTTCGTCTGGAGCGGCGGATCGCGGAATTGGGGATCTACCCGGCGGTGGACCCCCTGACCTCCACTTCTCGTCTTTTAGACCCGCGGTTGGTGGGTGAGGAGCATTACGCCGTTGCCCGCGGCGTGCAGAAGGTCTTGCAGCGTTACAAGGAGCTGCAGGACATCATCGCCATCTTGGGAATGGACGAACTCTCCGATGAGGATAAACTGGTGGTAGCCCGCGCCCGGAAGATCGAGCGCTTCCTGTCGCAGCCCTTCTTCGTCGCCGAGGCCTTCACCGGTCAACCCGGCGTTTATGTGCCGGTGAAAGAGACAGTCCGGGGCTTCAAGGAGATCCTGGAAGGAAAACATGACGATCTGCCCGAGGCCGCCTTCTACATGGTGGGAACCATCGATCAGGCTGTGGAAAAGGGCAAACGGCTGCTGGAAGGGAAGCAGTAAGTTTATCTCAGGGTAGCCCCCCATGCTGCATGGCGGCACCAACAGGGGATGAAAATGGTGTGAGCTGGTGTCGCCAAGGGGTAGTGGAGCCTGATGCTGATGCCAGCGCAGCCGACCCCTCTGGCAGAAATTGGCCATTTCGCGGTTAGTTTAGACGAAAAAGGACGGTCGGGGAAAGAATGGACGAGCACATCAAGTTGGAAGTGGTGACCCCGGAGAAGGTGCTTTTCGCCGAGGAAGTCGATTCTTTGGTCGTCCCGGGAATAGCCGGCTACCTGGGTATTTTGCCCAACCACGCGCCGATGGTTGCCGCCTTGAAAATTGGCGTCGTGAAATATCGTCAAGGTGGCCAAACCAGGTATCTGGCCGTCGGTGGTGGTTTTTTGGAGGTGGCTTTGGGCAGTAAGGCCACCCTCCTGGCCGACAGTGCGGAGCGGGCCGAGGAGATTGATGTGCTGCGGGCTCAGGCGGCGCGAGACCGGGCTTTAAAGCGGTTACGGGATAAGCAAGCCAACTGGGATTACACCCGGGCCGAACAGGCTTTGAAGAGGGCGTTAAACCGGCTGCGGGTGGCCGAGACGGTCCGCAAAAAGTGATTTCTGTTTGTTAGCTGTTTGGCGGCCTTTGTTTTTTGAGCATTTTACTGGGCGACTTTCCTTTAGCCATTTTGCCGCCCCGTCCAGCGGACGGGGTTTTTATTTGTTCCATTTGTGGGTGCTATATTTGGCGGGATTTTATCAACATATTGACCCCGCTGAATCGAAAAATTAGTACTGACGAGGTATTGTTCACATAACTGGTGGCAATAATGGAAAGGGTAAGAGGGATTGGCCTGATTGGTCAATCATCGAGGTGGTAAACGCCATGGAAGTAATGGAAATCGAAGGCGGGAAGAAACTGTTGGGACGGGTGAAGATCGCCGGAGCTAAGAATTCGGCTTTACCCATCATGGCGGCCACCATCTTGACCTCCCACGAGGTTCGGCTGCACGAGATTCCGCCCTTGGAAGATGTCAAAACTATGCTGGCGGTTTTGGAGAGTCTGGGGAGTCGCGTCTGGCGGACGTCGGAAACCACCCTTTGCCTGTGTTCGGAACGCCCCTTACTTTCTGAAGCCCCTTATGAATTGATCCGCAAGATGCGGGCCAGCTTCTTGGTTTTAGGACCCCTTTTGGCCCGGCTGGGGCGGGCCCGCCTTTCCCTTCCGGGCGGCTGTGCCATCGGGACTCGACCCATCGACCTGCACTTGAAGGGACTGGCCGCTTTGGGCGCCCGCGTTGAGTTCGGGCACGGTTTTGTCGAAGTGGAAGCCAATGAGCTCAACGGAAACCGGATCTATCTCGATTATCCCAGCGTGGGGGCCACCGAAAACATCATGATGGCGGCCACTTTGGCCCGGGGCTGGACCATTATTGAAAATGCCGCTGAAGAGCCGGAAATTACTGATCTGGCCAATTTCCTCAATACTTTGGGGGCGCGGGTTAAAGGGGCCGGAACCAAGATTATCCGGATTGAGGGAGTACCAGAACTTGGTGGCGGGGAACATACAATTATTCCGGACCGGATCGAGGCGGGGACCTACCTGGTGGCAGCGGCCATCACCCGCGGTGATGTTCTGGTGGAAAACGTCATCATCGATCACCTCAAGCCCCTGGTGGCCAAATTGAAGGAGGCTGGAGTTAAGGTTTACGAAGAGAATGGCTCAGGGGTCAGGGTGCTCATGGAGGGCCGTCCAGAGCCGGTGGATGTAAAGACTTTGCCCTACCCGGGTTTCCCAACGGATATGCAGGCACAGATGATGGCTTTTTTGTCTTTGGCCGAGGGAACCAGTTTGATTACGGAAACGGTATTTGAGAACCGCTTCATGCATGTGGATGAACTCCGCCGGATGGGGGCCAACATTAAGATCGAGGGGCGGACGGCCATCGTTAAAGGGGTCAAAAAGTTGACCGGCGCCCAGGTGAAAGCTACTGATCTTCGGGCGGGGGCAGCCCTGGTCCTGGCCGGTTTGGCCGCCGAGGGTGTGACCAGGGTTTCCCGTTTGGACCATCTGGATCGGGGTTATGTGGCCATGACCGAAAAACTGGCCGGTCTCGGCGCCAACATTAAACGTCTGGAGGTAGATTAAAGTCATAATGGCGGCACCCGCTTAATATGCTTTCTAGTGGCTTTTTGTGGAGGGCCGTCCATACCTTTTGGGCGGTGATCCTTCCGCTAGCCCGGCGGTGGCAGTGGGGATGTTCTAGCGAGATCTTTGGCCGGCTTAGTTGTATTTGATTCTTGACTTTGTAATCTGCACCACCTTGCCCGCTCATACTGCAACTGCCGAGCATCCCCAAACGCCAGCCGCAGCCCTTTATTAGGAGGAGTGGGTGCCTTGCGCCGGATCTTTTGGTTTTTCGCCAGTCTCTTTTTCATCCTTCTCATTTTGCCGACCCTCCTCACGCGGGGCTGCTCTTTGTATCACCCCAAAAAACCCCCCGTTATTCCCACTGGCGACCAGCTGATAAAAATCAAGGTTTTCCGGGAAGACACGGGACGCCTGATGGAGCTTCCCCTGTCGGAATACTTGATGGGGGTGGTGGCGGCGGAGATGCCGGCCAATTTTCACCTGGAGGCCTTAAAGGCCCAGGCCGTAGCCGCCCGAACCTATGCTTTAAAGAGGATGATTCAGTTTGGTGGGAAGGGGTCGCGCGAGCACCCGGGGGCGGACATCTGCACCGATCCTCAACACGGGCAAGCCTGGGTCTCCTGGGAGAAACTCAGTGAGATTTGGGGAGCAAACTATAATTCTTACCGGCAGAAGGTCGAAGAAGCAGTTTTATCGACCAGCGGGCTGGTCATTGTTTACGACGGCCTGCTCATTGACCCCGTCTTTCACTCTACCTCTGGCGGGCGCACGGAGAATGCGGAAGATGTTTGGTCCGAGCCGGTGCCCTACCTGCGTAGCGTTGTCTGCGAGTACGATCGCCATTCCCCCTATTATCATTCGGTGGTGGAGATGACGCTGGAGGAGATGTGGAATAAACTGGGGAAGGTCGTCCCGGTGAGCACTTCGGCCGGAAGGGGCCTGCGGGTGCTGGAAAGGAGCGCCACCGGCCGGGTCAAGTCCATTCAGGTCGGGGATCGAACGATGAAAGGAACGGACTTCCGGATGGCCCTGGGCTTACCCTCGACCAACTTCACCTGGCAAATCCAGGGGAACAGGATCCGCTTTGACCTGCAGGGATATGGACACGGGGTGGGTATGTCCCAGTATGGGGCCGACGGGCTGGCTCGCTCCGGCAAAAACTACCTGGAAATCCTACAGTTTTTCTACACCGGCGTCAAAATCGTCCCGGCCTTCAGCGAGTAAATACGCTTTTAGCCTGGCAGCAAGAGGGGGTTCTCCCTGCGGTACGAGTGGGCGGTCAGCGGAGGGCGACCGGACTATAGGGCTAAAGCGCCGCGCTCGGCCTCACCAGACCCGGCCCAGGCCCGTCCTGGCGGCGGAACGGTTCGACTTCCTGGACGGCTAAGTGGTTGGGGAGGGGCCACAAGCAGGCGAATATTCTTAGAAAAAAATGGTTAAACTAGGCCACGGGGTGATTAACTTGAAAAATCTGCCGTGGTCTTGGTTTAAAGAAAAAGAAGTCCGAACCTGGCTCATTGGGGCCGTGGTGGTCTTACTCTTGGCCACCGTAGCTTTTTGGTGGACGACCAGGTCCGTTGCGCCGACCAAGTTTGAGCCCGAAAAGTGGGAAGAACCCATCCTGCGCTTACCCAACCGGGAGCAGCCCCTCGCCGCCGTAAACGCGGGGTTACCCTCCGGGGAAGTTATCACGGCCGGACCGGCCTCAGCCACCAAAGCGGGGGAAAGTGCCCCAGAAACCAATCCGGCCAAGACGGAAACGGTGAAGGCGCCTCTGTCGCCAGGCGCCGGAAAATCGCCGGCCCCCACTGGCAACGCCGGGACAAGCCCGCCCGCGGGGGCGGAAAACGCCCAGCCTGCCCTGAATCCTGCGACAACGCCAGAAAAGCCCTCCTGGCCCCTGCGAGGCAACGTCATCAGCGGCTTTGGCTGGTCTTTCTCACCCACATACGAGGACTGGCGTTTTCATCCGGGCCTCGACATTGCGGGCAACAAAGACACGGCCGTGGCGGCCTTTCTTTCCGGCAAGGTGGTCCGCGTGGAACGTTCAGCGGAAGAGGGGCACCGGATTACCATCGAACACGCGGGAGGGCTTTTCAGCGTCTATGCCCATTGCGGTGAGGTTCTGGTCAAGCCCGGCCAGTTGGTGAAAGCCGGGCAAGTCATTGGGCGCCTCGGGGAGCCGGGTTTCCTTGAGGTCAAAGAGGGTTTTCACCTCCATTTTGAGCTGCGGGACGAAAAGGGACAGGCTGTTGACCCGGAGACCTACTTGAAGCGGTAAACCTTTACGAAACCAGGCGGCAGAGGTGAGGGGCGGCGACGGAGGCGGCAACCGCCGCCGCCAGGGGGTGGGAGGCGGCCTGATGCAGGTGCCAGCGTAGCGCCGTGGCCGCCTTGAGCCACGGCGGACGGCGCTCCGCCGGCGTCGCTCCCTGAAGGCGCGTGCTGTCTACGTCCCTGCCAGAAACCGACCATTTTGAGGGTGGACGGGGCTGCGGCCCAGCGGTAAGATAGGGAAAAGGAGGCGATGCCTGTTGCCCTTGCCGCTAACCGTCCAGGACAGTTTCCAGCGTACCGTCACCTTTACCCGCTACCCGGAGCGGATCATCTCTTTGGCTCCCGGACATACCGAAATCCTTTTCCGTTTGGGGGTAGGGGAACGCGTGGTGGGGGTCACGGAATACTGCGATTTTCCCCCCGCGGCGCGCAGCAAGCCGAAGATCGGTGGTTTTGCCACGCCGGAGGTGGAAAAGATAATTTCCTTAGCCCCCCAACTGGTTCTGGCCACCGGGATACAGAAAAAGATCGTTCAGGAATTGATCCGAATGGGCATACCCGTTTTGGCCCTGGAGCCCCGCCGTCTCCACCAGGTCCTGGAGGTGATAACTCTTATTGGTCAGGTCACCGGGACCGCGGCGGTAGCCGGCCAGGTCAGGGCTGAGATGGAGGCCAGGATAACCACTATCACCGCTTGCCTCCGGCGGGGGATGACCCGCCGCCCGCGCGTCTACTTCGTCTGTCCCTATCCTCAGCTCACGGCCGGAGCGGCCTCTTTAACCCATGATCTGATGGAACTGGCCGGCGGAGAGAACATCGCCGGAGACCACCCGGGTACTTACGTGGAGTTTCCCTTTTCTTTGGTGCGCGCGAGAGACCCCGAGGTGCTGCTCTTTGCCTACGGTGAGGTCCTGCGGGAATACCTTTTGGGGAGCCCGGAATGGGCGGAGATCACGGCGGTCAAAGAAGGTCGCCTCTTCCTGCTGGATAAAGGCCTGGTGAACCACCCTGGACCACGCCTGGTGGACGGCCTGGAGCAGATGGCCCGTGCCCTTCATCCGGAATGCTTTGACCAGGCTTAAGTCAGCGCCTGCCGGCTCGCCGCCCGTCCGGCTTGGCCGCCGGCATACAGGCAGCCAGGAGGGCATGAGGTGCCAGGCTTAGCCATCGCTACTACCTGCTCTCCGGCTTCTAGGAGGGCGGACGCAGCTAGTACAATCCGACCCTTAAAAGGATGTAACTGCCAGAGGAGCCTGGCTGCCTCGGGTCCCTTAGATCACCAGATTAAGGAAGGATAGAAGGGGAGTAAATCCGACGCCTGCCCCCGGAACCACGTACCACCCTGATCGGTTTTGCACGCGGCGCTGCCGACCTCAACTTTGGCCTTCCGGCCCGGAGCAAAGGTCTTAACTGCTACCCCGGCGGCTGCGGGCAAAGAGCCGGGCGACCTGGCCGGCGGTTTGGGCCAGGAGGTCGGCTGCCTGCGCCATGGCTTCCTCCAGGGTCATTGGTCCGCTGGTCAACGAAAAAAGGGCCTCGATGCCGCACTGGTGGAGAGTAGTGGCCCCTTCGCCTAAACTGCCGGCGATGGCTACTACGGGGATACCTAATTCGCGGGAGACCTTCGCTACCCCGCAGGGCACCTTGCCGAACAGGGTTTGACTATCCATTTTCCCTTCGCCGGTGATGACTAAATGGGCCCCCGCTGCTCGCTCCCGGAAACGGGTTTGCTCCAGAACCAGCTCCATTCCCGGACGAAGCCGGGCGTTCAGGAAGGCCATCAATCCGGCTCCCAGTCCGCCGGCTGCCCCGGCGCCCGGAACTTCCGCCACATCCTTACCCAAATCCCGTTTGATCACCTCAGCCAGGTGGTGTAAAGCAGCATCCAGCTCTTGGACCATGGCTGGGGTCGCGCCCTTTTGCGGGCCGTAAACGGCTGCCGCTCCGTGCGGCCCAGTGAGGGGGTTGCTTACGTCGCAGGCCACCTCAATCTGAATTCCCTGCAATTGGGGGGCAAGACCAGAGGTGTCGATGCGGGCAATGCGGGCCAGTTCTTTTCCGCCCCAACCGATTTCTTTTCCGTTTTCATCCAGGAACTTGATGCCCAGGGCCTGGGCCATTCCCACGCCGCCGTCATTGGTGGCGCTGCCCCCGATGCCGAGGATCAGGCGACGGCAGCCGGCGCGGACTGCGGCCAAGATGAGTTCACCCGTCCCGTAGGTGGTGGTCACCAGAGGGTTGCGCTGGGCCGGTGGGACGAGAGTCAGGCCGGAAGCAGCGGCCATTTCAATGACCGCCGTTTGGCCATCGTCCAAAAGTCCGTAGAAGGCCCGCACCTTTTGCCCAAGGGGGCCGGTCACCTCTTCAAAGACGATGCGCCCGGCTGAGCTGGCACTTCTTGTTCCGGCGGAGGCCACCAGGGTTTCGACCAACCCCTCGCCCCCATCGGACATGGGTATTTGCACCAGTACGGCTTCAGGGAAAAAGCGCCGGATCCCTGTGGCCATGGCTTCTGCCGCCTGTGCGGCCGAAATGCTGCCCTTGAAAGAATCCGGAGCCAGGACGATCTTCAATTCTTTCCCGCTTTCAGCGAAATTCCCGGCTGGTTCAAGCTGCACGGTTAAGCCCCCTCTTCAGCTTTAGCCTTTTCAGTCGCCTGGATAAATGGCTTTGCCAATAATTTTATCAAAGAGGGGGCGCTGGCGGCAATTACCAGGTCGCCGGGAGTTGCGCCAAAAGCCACATGAAAAAAGGGTCAGTGTGGGAAAAGACACAGCGCCTTTAAAGCCTCTAAAGTGCGCTGCCACCTGACCGCTCTCTCGCCCCCCCCCACACACCCGCTGACATCGTTTGGGGAGCTCACTCCTGGACAGATGGCCATAGGCCCATCTGGTCTTCCTCCTCTCATACTGTGGCCTCGCCAATCGGCTCTTTGAGGTCATTCGGCGCTTTATACTGGCCCTTTTCAGATTAGGAGGGCGTGGTTGCCCCGGAATATTTTCGGTTGGCGGGGCCTCAGCTCATCCGGTCCAAGGAAGTCTCAGTCTCACCTAAGTCTCGCCTTCGAGTGCCTCAATCCAGAGATGAGGCATATCTTGGCCTCTTCGACAACCGCTGCGTGGCGCGTCACCCCCAGCACGCCGTCTACTGGTTGTCCGAGGCCGACCGGGGATCTTCCAAAGCTGGGGGCCGCCGCCCTTGGCACGGCTTTTGCTTTAAAGAACAGAAGAGGAGTGGACGAGCGCTGGCGCGTGTGTCCATTTTCACAAATTGGGCTCGTTGACCAGCGGGTTTCGTTTCCCACCAGGCTCGTTTACCATTGCCTCATTGCTAAAGAAGGAATCCCAACGTATTTTGGCTCAAATTGGAGGCGAAAAGAGAATGGATCAGGCCAGAGAGGCAAAAAAGGAAAAATACCGGCGAGGGCTTGCCTCATCCCCAAGCCCTTCAAACCCGAGGACGTCAAACCCAGGCACCTCAAGCCCAAGCACGTCTAATCCAGGCAGGTCAAAGAAGTCTGGTACCAGGTCGACCGGGAGACTCCTTTTCCGGCCAGTGGTTTGGCTTCTCCTTCTGCTGGCGGTTCTTCTTGCTGGCTCCCGTCTTTGGCTACGGCCAACCCGGGTGGCATATGGCCCCGGGGTCTTGGCGATGACGCCGGTAGTCGCGCAGTTGAACGCTGAAACTTTATCCATTCCGGTGGAAGTGGTCCGGGAAAAGAAATTGGTCAGTTTCGAATACAAAAAGGGCGACAAGACGATCCCGCTTTTGGCTTATTTGGCCCCGGACGGTCGCCCCGTAGTGGCGGTTCGACTTTGTGAACCATGCTCTTCCACTACTTTCTTTATCGCCAAAGGGACGCTGGTTTGCGGCGTCTGTGGGACACGCTGGGATCTGCAGTCGTTAAAAGGGATCTCCGGCGGCTGCATCAATTATCCCCCGGCCCGGCTGGCCGCCAGGGAGAGTAAAGACCAGTTACTCATCGCGGAAGAGACCATTTTGACCTGGCAGCCGCGCCAGTAAGAAGTGGCGGTTTCGCTTTAACGGATCCGAAGCTTTTGAAGGATCCGGAGTATTGAGGAGGTCTCCAGCCAAACGGTGTTGGGAGTTTCTTCCTCATGAGCGGGAAGCAGTGGGGGAAAGCGAGGTGCGGTAGGTCTTGACCGTTTTTGAGGTCGCCCTTCTAAGTATCACCCGGCGCGGGGGGCGTTTTGTCCTGGCCGTCTTCGGTTTGGCCCTGGGGGTAATGGCGGCAGTGGCCCTGTTTTCGCTGTCACGTCTAATGGTGGTCGAGCTGGGAAACCGGCTGGACGAATTCGGGGCCAACATTTTGGTCCTTCCCCAGACGGGTTCGCTCGATTTATCCTACGGCGGGATCAATATTCCCGGCGTCACTTATGAGGTCAAAGATTTTGAGGCTTCGATCCTGGACCAGATCCGGCACATTCCTGATGCGGCCTCCATTCGGGCGATGGCCCCGAAGATTCTGGGGTCGGTGGCGCTCGGAGAGGACCAACCTGGGGATAACCGAGCCCGGCGCCAGTTGGCTCTGGCCGGGGTCGATTTTGCAAAAGAGGCCCGGCTCAAGGCGTGGTGGCGGGTGCGTGGTCGCTTACCCGAAAAACCGGACGAGGTCCTTCTTGGCCAGAGAATAGCCGGTGAATTGTCCCTGGAACCGGGCCGCAGTCTGAACCTGGCCGGGCGGCAGGTGCAGGTAGTGGGGATATTGGAAGAAACGGGGAGTGCCGACGACGGCCTGATTTTTATCGATCTGGCCGAGGGGCAAAGGATCCTGGGACGACCAGGGAGGATCAGCCTGGTTGAGGTGAGCGCTTATTGCAATACCTGTCCCATCGAGAAAATGGTGGAAGAGATCAAGGCCACTGTACCGGGAGCCAGGGTCACCGCCCTGAAACAAGCCGTCCTGGCCCGAATGGAGGCGGCGGAGAGGTTTGAAAGATTTTCCTGGCTGCTCTCGGGATTGATGCTCCTGGTTGGTTCTCTGGTGGTCATAAATACCATGCTCACCTCAGTCCGCGAGCGGACCAGGGAGATCGGTCTCATGCGTGCCGTGGGTTTCCGAGGTCGCCAGGTCGCGACGGTCATCCTTTTAGAGGCCCTGGCTATCGGGTTAGCCGGGGGAGCCGTGGGCTATTTCCTCGGTCTGGGGGCCGCTTACGCCTTCCGCCCGTTGCTGGGGGTCGGGGCGGGAGGTTTGCCTTTTGAATGGAGGCTGGTTCCCGGAAGTCTCCTGCTGGCAGCAGGGTTGGCGGTTTTGGGGGCTTTTTATCCGGCCCGCCGCGCCGCCCAGCTGGACCCAGCGGTGTCCTTACGCGGCGGAGAGTAAGTTATTACCGCCCGCAACATCTGCAAAAGACCGTTTTTAACCCAGCATCCGTCACCGGCGTGGCCGGAAGTAACTTATTACTGACCCCAACCGGGTACGCCTGGCGGCGCAGGGGTGACCCCACAGCCCGAGGGGTTTCTTGGTTCAGCTTAGGCCAGGAGGGCCAAGACAAAGGGGAGGTCCAGCGTGATCGAACTGGAAGGCATCGGGAAGGCCTATCCGAATGGTAAAGAAAGGTTTTGGGCGCTAAAGGATGTCGACCTGCGGGTGGAAGACGGGGAATTTCTACTGGTGGTGGGGCCGTCGGGCTCGGGGAAAAGCACTTTACTCTCTGTCGTTGGCGGCCTCAATCCGCCCGATACGGGGACCCTCCGAATCGATGACATCCCGCTTTACGAACTGAATCCGGAAAGCCGGGCCGAGTTTCGGGGAGACTATTTCGGCTTTGTCTTTCAGGACTTTCAGTTGCTCAATCATCTGACCGTTCTGGAGAACGTCCTTTTACCTCTGGCGGTTTCCGGCTGGGAGCGAAAACGGCAGCGACAAAAAGCAGAAGAAGTCCTGGAGGTGGTGGGGCTCTGGGAGAAGGCCCGGCGATTGCCAGTTCATCTTTCGGGCGGGGAGCGGCAGCGGGTAGCCATTGCCCGGGCACTGGTCCGGGACGCGGCCATCATTTTAGCCGACGAGCCCACCGGAAACCTGGACAGCGAGACGGGGCGACAAATTATGGAGATCTTTCGCGGTCTGGCCCGCCGTGGGGCGACGGTGGTCATGGTCACCCACAATCCAGAAAATTTCCGCTTTGCTGACCGCATCCTTTACATGAGGGACGGGCGAGTAGTAAACTGATGGCGATAGGCTTTAGCCAAACCTTTCGATCCGGCGACGGTAGTAAGAAAGGCCATGAGCCTGCCCGAGCGGCCTTGCTACCCATGTCGCCGGATCGAGATCTCTGGTGGTGAAAGTTTTGGACGGGCGGGAAGGAAAAGCGGCAAGGCCAACCGGGGAGGAGAACGGTGTTGATCTTTTCGCCGTCTTTTTGCTCATCTTTTTTCTGGCCCTGGTCAGTTTCTTGCATTACACTACCGGTCCCCAATTACACGAATACCATGCCTTTCATCGAGCCCTTTACCATCTCCCGGTGATCTTCGCCGCCTTTCGTTTTGGGTTAAAAGGCGGTGTCATCACGGCCCTGGCCGCCAGCCTCCTCTACGCGCCGTACCTCCTCTGGGCCCAAGGTCAGACCGCGCCCCTGCTCCTGGATGTCCTCCTCTTGAACTTTGTCGGGTGGGCCACCGGTTTTTTGGTAGAGGGGGAAAGGCGGCAGCGTCGCGCTTACCAGGAGCTCTTTTCCCAATACCGCGACACCTTAGAGACCCTTAACCGGCGCAGTGAGACCCTGGCCCGGATGCATGAGGAACTGGAACACAGAATGGCAGAAAAGGGCCGCCTGGAAGAAGAGGTCCGCCAGGCTGACCGGTTGGCCGCTCTGGGACGAATGGCGGCCGGTTTGGCCCATGAGATTCGGAACCCGGCGGGCATCATCAAGACCACGGCTCAGCTTTTGAAGAAGGAGTTTCCGAATCCGGAGCTCGAGGAGTATATCCGCGTCATCGTAGTCGAGGCCGACCGTTTGAACCGCGTCCTCAACGATTTCCTGGATTTTGCCCGGCCGAAAAAGCCGGAGCGAACCCTTCTGGACATCAATGAACTGTTGGATGAGAGCGTGGCCATTATGGAACGCTATCTTTCCGAAAGAAAGGTGGAAGTGGTGAAAGAATATTCCCAGGGACCTCTGCTGGTTTTCGCCGATGCCAACCAATTTAAACAGGTCTTTTTCAACCTGATGATGAACAGCGCCGAGGCTATGCCGGAGGGAGGGCAGATTTTTTTACGCAGCAGTTTGGAGGGGGACCGGGTCCGTCTGGAGTTGCGCGACACGGGTCAAGGGATAGCGCCGGCTGACCGGGAGCGAATCTTCGAACCGTTTTTCACGACTAAAGAAGGGGGAACCGGGTTAGGACTGGCGGTGGTCCACCGGATTATTGATTTACACGCGGGAACCATCACGGTGCAAAGTGAGCCGGGTTTGGGAACGACCTTTACCATCAAGCTGCCGGCCAAACAAGGGTTGGGGTGACGTGGGCATGGCCAGACTCCTGATCATCGATGATGAAAAAAACATGCGCTGGGCCCTGAGCCGGGCCTTGCGGTCGGAGGGGCTGGAGATCTTGACCGCTGGCAGCGGCCCAGAAGGATTGGCTCTTTTGCGCGAAGAGAAACCGGATCTAGTCCTTTTGGACCTGAAGTTGCCTGGCCTGGACGGACTTTCGGTTCTGCGGCAAATCAAAGCGGAAATGCCCCTGGTGGCCGTGATCATCATGACGGCCTATGGCTCCATCGAGACGGCCGTCGAGGCCATAAAAGCGGGGGCCTACGATTACATCACCAAACCCTTTGACTTAGAAGCGGTCAAACTGGTGCTGGCACGGGCTCTACAAAACCAGAGCCTGACCAAGGAAGTGGCTTACCTCCGCCGGGAACTAGAAACTCGTTACAGTTTTCAAAACATCGTGGGTAAAAGTGCCAAAATGCGCCAAGTTTTCGACCTCATTGAGAGGGTGGCCGATAGTCAGGCCACCGTTCTCATTCAAGGCGAAAGCGGCACTGGCAAAGAGCTGGTGGCTAGGGCTTTACACTATCTCAGCGCCCGCCGGACTGGTCCCTTTGTCGCCGTCAGCTGTGCTGCTCTTCCCGAGACCCTTTTAGAGAGTGAGCTTTTTGGCCATGAGAAAGGGGCCTTCACCGGAGCTCTCACCCGCCGAATTGGGCGCTTCGAGATGGCCAACGGCGGCACCCTCTTCCTGGATGAGGTGGGCGAGCTCACCCCCGCCGTTCAGGTGAAACTTCTCCGGGTCTTGCAGGAACGGTCCTTTGAACGACTGGGCGGGACGGAACGAATAACGGTGGACGTTCGCATCATCGCGGCCACCAACCGCAATCTGGAACAGGCCATGCGGGAAGGGAAGTTCCGCCAGGATCTCTATTATCGCCTCAACGTCGTGCCAATCACGCTACCTCCCCTTCGGGAAAGAAAAGAGGACATTCCCCTTTTGGTCCAGCACTTTTTGGCCAAGTTCTCCCGGACTAACCCCCATTCGAACGTTTTGCCCCCTGAGGGAGGACCAGTCCCTTCCGGGGGTCATTTTAAGATGGCCCCCGCTGCTCTGGCCGCTCTCATGAACTATTCTTGGCCCGGAAACGTCCGGGAACTGGAAAACGTCCTGGAGAGGGCGTGTCTTTTGTGTGCTGGCAGGGTTATCACCCGGCAGTGCCTTCCGGCGGAAATCCTGGCGGCAGAAGAACGGGGCTGTAACGGATTTGCTCTGGAAATTCCGGAAGAAGGACTGGACCTGGAAGAACTGGAGAAACACCTCATTCTGAAGGCCATGGAAAAAAGTGGGGGCAATCAGACCCAGGCCGCCCGCCTGCTTCATCTCAGTCGCTACGCCCTGCTTTATCGCCTGGAGAAGTATGGTTTAAAGAAAACGGAGAAACAGGACTCCCCCAGCGGATGGTCTGAGCAATAATGAGGCAAAGGAGAGCAATTTTGGGGCAAGGAATACGGCGGCCCAGAGAGAATTTGTCTTAACTACTGGATCCGTTGAAATTCTTTGCAGGGGGTTGATAGCTGTGAAGAGGTTTTTGGCCCTTGCCCTCATGGTGGCGCTGCTCCTGACTGCGGTCGGTTGCGGGGGAGGCGACAAATCCATCAAGATTGGCTTCTTTGCGCCCATTACTGGTCCAGCGGCGGCTGATGGGGAGAGCGCCAAACGGGCGGCGGAATTGGCGGTCAAGGAGATCAATGCCGCCGGCGGTATCGACGGGCGGGAATTGAAGCTTTTGGTCAACGATGATCGCCTTGACTCCAAAGAAGCCGTCAACATCGCCAATAAACTCATTGGGGAAAAGGTAGTGGCCGTTATCAGCGGCTCTTACAGCGGGACCACCCGGGCGGTAGCTCCGGTTTTACAGCAGGCCAAAATCCCCATGATCACGGCCTACGCCGTTCACCCGGATATTACCAAGGCCGGGAAATACATGTTCCGTCAGAGCTTCTTAGGGACCGTCCAGGGACGGGCCGGAGCCGAAGTGGCGGTAAAACTCCTGGGGGCGAAAAAGATCGCTATTTTGGCCATCGATAACGATTTTGGCAAGACTCTCAGCGCGGCGTTCAAGGAACGCGCCGAAGCCCTCGGGGCGACCATCGTTTCCAATGACATCTTCCCCGCAGGCGAGAAGGAGTTTAACCCCATTTTAACCAAGATCAAGGGGCTTGAGCCCGACCTCATCTATATGGTGGCCTATGCCTCGGAAGGCGCGCAAATCGTAATGCAGGCCAAGTCCCTCGGGATCAAAGCGCAAATCCTCGGTACGGAGGGGATTGACTCCACCAAGCAATTCCTGGGTGTGGCCAAGGAAGCGGCGGAGGGGGTCATCATCACCACCAATCTGAACCGGGACGATGAGCGACCGGTGGCCAAGAACTTTTTCGCCAACTTCAAGAAGGCCTATGGCGTTGATCCCGACATGGTGGCTGCTTCCACCTACGATGCCGTTTACGTTTTGGCCAACGCCTTAAAGCAGGCCAAGAGTACGGATCCGGACAAGATTCGCGACGCCATCGCCGCTACCAAGAACTTTGAGGCCGTCACGGGCACCATTCAGGGTTACACCGCCGGCGGCGAAGTGTTAAAGACGGTGCAAGTGCAAAAGGTTCAAGGCGGCTCTTTCCATTACTTCAACAAGATTACCGATCCGGCTGTTTTGACGCCCCCGCAGTGAGCGGCCAAACCGGTTTGGATCCGAGCAAGGCCGGCCTGGGGGTTCCCGGATGGCGATCAGAGTGATGCCGTTAAAGTTTGTCGGGGGCTGGGCTTTGCCCAGCCCCTCCAATGAGGTGGACTCATGATCCTGCAACAGTTGGTCAACGGTCTAATCATCGGGAGCATATATGCCCTCATTGCCTTGGGTTTGACCATGATCTACGGTGTCTTGCGCATCCTGCACGTAGCTCATGCCGGAATTTATGCCCTGGGGGCTTACGCCGGCCTGGTGGCTTATGGCTTGAGCCAGAGCTTCCTCCTGGCCTTGTTGGCGGCCATGGTGGTGGCGGGAGCGGCTGGATTTGGGATTCAACGCTACATTTACCGTCCCCTTTTCGGCACACCGCCTTTGGTACCCCTGATCGCCAGCATCGGCCTTTTCATCTTTATGGAGGACCTTTACCGCCTGATTTTTGGTCCGAACATTATTCCCCTCAACGCCGTCTGGCCCAGTTTCGCCCTGCAGTGGCGAGGGGTAAAAGTCACCGAGACCCAGCTCGTCATTCTCCTGGTGACGGGGCTTCTTTTGGCCGTGGTTTGGTTTTTCACCGAAAAAACCCGGCTGGGGCTAGCCTGGAAGGCGGTGGCCCAAGATCTGGAGATCGCTCAGGCCATGGGGGTCAACGCCAATCTGGCGGTGGCCTCCAATGTCGTGCTGGGTTCCGTCCTGGCGGCGGCAGCTGGGGTGCTGGTGGCGGCCAATTATAATGAGGTTTACCCCACTATGGGTAGCGTTCCCGCTTACAAGATGCTGGCCATCGTGGTCTTGGGCGGACTCGGGAACCCGGTGGGGACGGTCTTGGCCGGACTCCTCATCGGACTGGTGGAAACCCTGGTGGTGGCCTATCTGGGGTACAAGTTACCCCGGGATGCCATCGCCTTTTTGGCCCTCATCCTGGTGTTGATGTTGAAGCCCCAGGGGCTTTTTGCCAGAAAGGGGGTCGGCTGAGGTGAGTCTTTACTATTATCTGGTGGTCGGGATCACCCTGGGCCTTTATAGTCTCCTCAGCCTGAGTCTGAACATCATTACCGGGTATGCCGGTCAGCCCACTCTGGGCCATGCTGCTTTCTTCGGGATCGGCGCGTATACCTCCGCCCTCTTGACCACGCGGGCCGGATTGAATTTCTGGTTGGCCCTGCCCCTGTCCTTTTTGACGGCGGCCCTGGTGGGCTGGGTGGTGGGGCTGGCCAGTTTGCGCGTAAAAGAAGATTTTCTGGCCATTACGACCATGGGCATAAATTTCGTGGTGGTCTCCTTTTTCCTGTATTCCCCCTATTTCGGTGGCGCATTGGGCCTTGGCAACATCCCGGCCCCGGCCCTTTTTGGCTTCAGTTTTGACAAGACCGCTTATTTTGGCCTGGTAGCGGTGGTGACCACAGCTGTAATTTTGTTCAGCCGTTTCCTGGAGAAAACCTGGATGGGTCTGGCTTTTCGCGCCTTGCGCGATGATGAGGAAGCGGCTCTGGCCAACGGGATCAAGGTCCAGGCCTTTAAGCTTTGGGCCTTTGTCCTCGGGACCGGTCTCGCCGGGCTGACCGGAAGTCTGTATGCCCACCACATCACCTTCATTTCCGCTGGCGACTTTGGGTTCCCCCTTTCCATCACCGTTTTGGCGATGGCCGTCTTCGGCGGTCTGGGTACGGTGGAGGGAGCCCTGGCCGGTGCCCTGATCCTGGGGTTGGCGCCGGAGGTCTTCCGTTTTCTGGCCGATTACCGGATGCTGGTTTACGGGGGCCTTTTGGTGGTGATGATGCTCTTTAAGCCCTCCGGTCTCCTGGGGCGGACGGAGCTCAAGATCAATCTTTTCCGGCGCCTTCCGGCGCGGCGAAGGGGGTAGGGACCGGTGTTCTTAGAACTGCGCGGCGTAAAGAAGCACTTCGGCGGTTTAAAGGCCGTGGATGGGGTGGATTTGGAACTGGCGGAAGGTCAAATTCTCGGCCTGGTGGGACCCAATGGTGCCGGCAAAACGACCCTCTTTAATACCATCTGCGGGGTTTACCGGCCGACGGCCGGCGAGATCTATTTCGACGGGCGAAGGATCTCCGGGTTGCCTCCTTCCACAGTGGCTGGTTTGGGCATCGGACGGACCTTCCAGATCAGTCGCGTTTTCAAACAGATGACGGTTTTGGAAAACGTTCTCGTGCCGCAGGGGCTACTTTTTTACAACCAGCCCTGGCGGAGCCTCTGGCAGCGTCCGGGGCCGGCCGCAGCGGAAAAAGCGCGCCGCTTGTTACAGAGAGTAGGTCTGGCGGGAAAAGAGGGCCTCACCGCTGGACAGTTGTCCCTGGCCGAACAGCGACGCCTGGAGATAGCGCGGGCCCTGGCCTTAAAACCAAAGCTGTTGATGCTGGATGAACCCTGTGCCGGCCTCTCCCAAGAGGAAATCCGGGCCTTCGTCGCTCTGGTCAAAGAACTGCGGCAGGAAGGGTTGACCATGGTCCTTATCGAACACAACATGGCGGTGGCCGCTGAACTGTGTGACCGGATCGTGGTGCTGTCTTACGGTAAAAAGATAGCCGAGGGGAAGCCCGAAGAGATCCAGCGTGATCCGGCCGTCATCCAGGCCTACCTGGGCGAAGAAGAAGAGGCTTGAAAATGAAGCCGGTGTCACCCGGGGACAAGAGCCATGGATCGATCAATGCTGGAATTAGCCGCCACGGCTTTGAGTCATGGCAGAGGGGGGGAACCATCCTGTTAGAGCTTCAATCCGTTGACGTTTATTACGGGCAGGCCCAAGCCCTTTTCGGTCTTTCTTTACGGGTGGAGGCCGGAGAATGGGTCAGTATCATCGGAGCCAACGGCGCCGGGAAGACCACCACCATCAAGGCCAGCATGGGCTTGGTGCCGGTGCGGCGGGGGAAGATCCTTTATAACGGAAGGGATATCACCAACCTCCCGCCCTGGGAGCGGGTCGAACTGGGTATCAGCTACGTTCCGGAAGGGCGGCGTATTTTTCCAGAATTGACGGTGGAGGAAAATCTGCGTTTAGGGGCATTCCGTTTGACAAACCGGGACCGCCGGCTAAAAGAAGGGTTTGAACGGGTTTACGATCTTTTCCCGCGCCTGGCCGAACGCCGGCGGCAGCTGGGGCGAACTTTAAGCGGCGGAGAACAGCAGATGCTGGCGGTGGCCCGCGCCCTCATGCCCGGTCCCCGGCTACTTTTGATTGACGAGATCTCCATGGGCTTGATGCCCCTGGCCGTAAATCAGGCCTTTCATTCTCTAGGCGAATTAAACCGGCAGGGAATGACTATTTTACTGGTGGAACAAAATGCGCGCAAAGCCGTCAGTTATTCCGCCCGGGGCTACGTCCTGGAAACGGGGCGCCTGGTTCTGGCCGGCACGGCGGCGGAACTGGCGGAGAACCCGCGGGTCCGGGAGGCCTATCTGGGCGGATGAGAAAAGGATGCTGGGAGGATCACCGTGTCGGACTTATCTTGACCTTAACTGACGGAGGGGAGGAATTGATGATGACGGAAAGCAGGCAGATCAGAGCTCCGCGGGGCAGCGAAAGGAGCTGTAAGGGCTGGGAGCAAGAAGCGGCCCTGCGCATGTTAATGAACAACCTCGACCCGGAGGTAGGCGAAAAACCGGATCAGCTCATCGTTTACGGGGGTACGGGAAAGGCGGCCCGGAACTGGGAAGCCTTTGACGCCATTGTGCGGACCTTGCGCGAATTGGAAAATGACGAGACCATGCTGGTCCAGTCGGGTAAGCCGGTGGGGGTTTTCAAAACCCATCCCCTGGCCCCGCGGGTCTTGATTTCCAACGCCATGCTGGTGCCGGCCTGGGCCACCTGGGAAAATTTCTGGGACCTGGAGGCCAAAGGGCTGACCATGTTCGGCCAGATGACGGCCGGGAGCTGGATTTACATTGGCAGCCAGGGTATCATCCAGGGCACCTATGAAACCCTGGCCGAAGCGGCGCGGCAGCATTTTGGCGGTTCCCTCAAGGGCCGGCTGGTGGTCACCGCCGGCTTGGGGGGAATGGGTGGAGCCCAACCCCTGGCCATCACCATGAACGAGGGGGTGGCCCTGGTGGTCGAAGTGGACCCGGAGCGAATCGAGAAACGCCTGAAGACCAGGTACCTGGACCTCATGAGCACCGACCTGGATGAGGCCCTGCGGCTGGCTCTGGAGGCCAAGGCCAGGGGTGAAGCCAGGTCCATCGGTCTTTTGGGAAACGCCGCGGAGGTTATGCCGGAACTGGTCCGGCGGGGAATCGTTCCCGACATCGTCACCGACCAGACCTCGGCCCATGACCCCCTGAACGGCTATATCCCGGCTGGCTTAACCCTGGCTGAGGCAGCCGAGTTGCGGCGGAAGGATCCGGAAGGCTATGTCAAACGGGCCCGCGAGAGCATCGTCCGGCACGTTCAGGCGATGCTGGACTGGCAAAAGGCTGGCGCCATCGTTTTTGACTACGGCAACAACATCCGCAAACAGGCGGCGCTGGGTGGCCTGGCCAACGCCTTCGACTTTCCCGGTTTCGTCCCGGCCTTCATTCGTCCCCTGTTTGAGGAGGGGAAGGGGCCCTTCCGCTGGGCCGCCCTTTCTGGCGATCCGGAAGACATTTACAAGACCGATGAGGTGATCTTGCGGGAATTCCCCGAGAATCAGGCCTTGAGCCGCTGGATCCGTCTGGCCCGGGAAAGGATCAAGTTCCAGGGGCTCCCGGCCCGCATTTGCTGGCTTGGTTATGGGGAACGAGACCGCATCGGTCTCATCTTCAACGAAATGGTCAGAAAAGGTGAAATCAAGGCCCCCATTGTCATCGGACGCGACCACCTTGACAGCGGTTCCGTAGCCTCTCCTTACCGGGAGACGGAGGGGATGAAGGACGGCAGCGATGCCATCGCCGACTGGCCCATCTTAAATGCCCTGCTCAACACGGCGGCTGGAGCCAGCTGGGTTTCCGTTCACCACGGCGGTGGGGTCGGCATCGGCTACGCCATCCATGCCGGAATGGTGGTGGTGGCCGATGGGAGCGATCTGGCTCGCGAGAAGCTCGGGCGGGTCCTGGTCACCGATCCTGGCAGCGGCGTCATGCGGCATGTCGATGCCGGCTACGAAAAAGCGCGCGAAACGGCGTTAAAGAAGGGAATTAAGATTCCGATGTTGAAATAAATAATGAGGGCTGTCGCGAAGCTGCCGGGGTGCCCGGCAGTTTCTACTTCCATGGTGACGACATGGTGACGATGAGGTGGACTAGATGTTGATCCGGGCTCCGCGAGGCAGAGAAATCTCCTGTCATGGCTGGCCGCAGGAAGGGATTTTGCGCCTTTTGTTGAATACCCTGGATCCCGAAGTGGCTGAAAGGCCGCAGGATCTCATCGTTTACGGCGGCACGGGGAAGGCAGCGCGGAACTGGGAGGCCCTCACGGGCATCATTCGGGCTCTGCAAGAACTGGGGGATGACGAGACCCTCGTCATTCAGTCGGGGAAGGCGGTGGCTGCTTTCCCCACCCATCCCCTGGCGCCACGGGTGATCATGGCCAATAGCTTCTTGGTCCCGGCCTGGGCCACCTGGCCTCATTTTTGGGAACTGGAGAAGAAGGGTCTGACCATGTATGGTCAGTCCACAGCCGCGGCCTGGGCCTATATCGGGACGCAAGGGATTTTGGAAGGAACGTACGAAACTATGGCGGCCGTGGCCCGAACCCATTTTGGGGGAACCCTGGCCGGACGTCGCGTCTTAACGTCGGGCTTAGGGGCCATGGGACGGGCTCAGCCGCTGGCCGTAACTTTAAACGGCGGGGTCATCATCGTCGTCGAAGCCGATCCCGAAACGCTGAAGCAGAGCCTGCGTAAGGAGATTTGCCAGGTGTTGGCCCGGGACGTCCGGGAAGCCTGGCAACTGGCGGAAGAGGCATGCCGCAAGGGAGAGCCTCTGGCCATCGGCTTACTGGGCAACGCCGCCGAGATCTATCCAGAGATGGTCAAGGGCGGGCTCATTCCCGATGTGGTGACCGATCAAACGGCGGCCCACGATCCTTTGAACGGTTATATCCCTGCCGGCTTGAGCTTCGCCGAGGCGCTGGAACTGCGCCGGACGGCTCCCGCCGAATACGTGAAGAGATCACTGCGTTCCATGGCCGTCCAGGTCCAGGCGATGCTGGATCTGCAAAAACACGGGGCGGTGGTCTTTGAGTACGGGAACAACCTGCGCGCCCAGGTGGCCGAGGAGATCCCGGAGGCCTTCCGCATTCCCGGTTTTGTCCAGGCTTACATCCGGCCACTTTTAGCTCAGGGACGGGGTCCGTTCCGCTGGGTGGCGCTTTCTGGAGAACCGGCCGACATTTTCTATTTAGATGAAGTGATCCGGCGCCTCTTCCCCGAAGACGAAGCCATGCGCCGTTGGATCAGCCATGCCCAGTCGCACGTTTGGTTTCAGGGTCTGCCGGCGCGCATCGGCTGGCTCAACTTTGAGGAAAGGATCCGCTTCGCCCTGGAGGTCAATAAAGCCGTCCAGACGGGTCAGGTGGCCGCGCCGGTGGCCATCACCCGGGATCACCTGGACGCTGGGGCCATGGCCTCCCCTCGCCGGGAGACGGAGGGTTTACCGGACGGCAGCGATGCCATCGCCGACTGGCCGATTCTCAATGCCCTTCTAAATGCTTCTAACGGAGCCACCCTGGTGGGGTTGCACCACGGGGGCGGCGTCGGCATAGGCCACTCGGTGCACGCGGGGATGACCGTGGTCGTAGATGGTAGCGCCGAGGCGGAGAGGCGCCTGGAGAGGGTGTTCACCGGAGACGTTGGGCTGGGCCTGGTTCGCTATTACGATGCCGGGCTGGTGCAAGCCCGTTCGGCGGCGCAAAGTCGTTTTAAATTCATTTGAAGGCGGCGTGACCCATGCTGCCCCTTAAAGCAGAAGAGCTCCGACGCTTGTTGGAAACCGAACTGGCTTCGAATCTCCTTTTCGGCTACCCGATGCCCTTCAAAGAGATGTGGGACTACGCCTCTTACCTCGGACTTACTGCTCTTCCGGACGGAGTCCTGGTCGTGGCCATCGATGACTTCTGGCGATTGGCGGAGAATAAAAGCGAGGGCTGGCGGCGGCAGCTCAAAGGGAATTTTTTGCAAGTGGCCAGACAGGCGTTGGCCAGTTGGGAGAAGTTGGGACTTCTTCTGGAAGGAGACAGCCTGGCCTTACTCTTGAACACGCGGGGATCCGGAGGAACGGGACCGGGCGGGGCTTCGTCCTCCGGGATTCGGGGCCTTTTGTCCCATTACTCGCGGGAAGAGGCTCTGCGGCGGGCCGGGGAAGAAGTGCGACAGGCCGTTTCGGCCGCCGGTCTTGGCACGGTCACCATTGGCCTGGGCCTGGCCGAGCCAGGTCCATCCGATCTTCCCCTGGCCTTCGAGGAAGCCCAAAAGGCTTTGCGCGAACGTTTCTACTGGGGCGGTAACCGGGTCTTGGGGCCGGCGGAGAAAGGAGAGGCGGCTCCTCTTGTCGCTCTAACGCCAGGGCCAGGAGTGGAGACCAGGCCCGGGAACGCTCAGCGGGCACGGGAGTTGGCGGAAGAGGAGCTGCGGCCGCTGACGAAAAGAGCGAAAACGCCAGCCGGAGAGTCGTTATCCCCTTCGCCGGCGGCTTTAAGAGAGGGCGACGATACCCAGGTACGGGCCTGGCTCGCCGGCGTGGACCAGCAAGTGCGGAAAGGCCGGCTGACGGAAGAAGAGGTACGCTTGAAGGTCGGCGAGCTCATCCTTCTTTTTGGGCGACAGGCGGCAGAACTCGGGCTTCCTCAGCCCAAAATGGCCAAACTGGTGACGGAGAGCTGGCAGGAACTCTTCCGTCGGACCAGTTGGCCCGGGCTCCTGGCCCTGGGTTTGGAAGTATTTCAGCGTTTTACCGAACTTTTGCGCCGGGAGAGCCAGGGAGCTACCACTGACACCCTTGCTGCTGTCGAATCTTACGTCCAGAAAAATTACCATCATCCCATCTCCTTGCGGGATGCCGCCAAAATCGCTCATTTCAGCCCCTATTATTTTTCCCGATATTTTCAAGCCCAAAAGGGGATGACCTTTGGACAGTTCCTCACTGCCGTCCGCATGGAAGCCGCCCGGGAACTCCTTTTGAACACGAATCTGAACATCCAGGAGATAGCTCGCCGGGTGGGCTATCAAAAAGCCGGTCACTTCAGCCGGCTTTTTCGCCAGGCCACGGGCTACACTCCCCGGGAATTTCGTGCAAGAAGGAAAGGAGGGTGAAAAGCCTGATTAGGGAAAGAGCAGCTGGTTGGCCCTTTTCAAAACAGACCGGCGCTGGCGCTAACGCCTGGTTGGCCCTTTTCCAATCAGGTCGCCAATGTTTCATGGGTTAGCCAATTTTGATGCCGATTTTCTCCTGGGGCTTTGGAGCGCTCTGGGCGCCGTCCTTGGGATTACCATCATTGACCTGGCCCTCTCCGGCGACAACGCCGCCATCATCGGTTTGGCCATCAAAGACCTGCCGGCTGGGCAACGAAAGAAAGCGGCTTTCCTGGGGGCGGGTGGGGCCATCGTCCTGCGGGTGCTCTTTACCGCCATTGCCACCACCCTCTTGCAAATTCCCTTCATTAACGCTCTCGGTGGCCTGGTCCTGGTTTGGATCACCTGGAAGCTAGTCATGGCCGAGGAAGGGCGGGAAGAAATCAAAAGCCACGGGCGCTTTTGGGAGGCGGTGGGGGCCATTATTTTGGCCGATCTTTCCATGGCTTTCGATAACGTCATGGGGGTGGCGGGTGCAGCCCACGGGAGCATTGCTTTGGTCCTCTTTGGCCTGGCCCTAAGCATCCCCATCGTGGTCCTGGGCAGTAACTGGTTGGCCACCCTGATGAACCGTTATCCCATTTTCATTTATCTCGGGGCGGCGGTGCTGGCGCACACGGCTTTGGCCATGGTCTTTCACGACGGGGGACTTCATCTTTACACCTACACCGGGGAGGTCCTGGCCAACGTCATCCCGTGGCTTCTGGCGGCCTTTGTCCTGCTGTGGGGTTGGTCAGAGTTGAAAAAGCTCAAGAAGGCAGCTCCGGAGCTGGCCGTAAGCGAGGAAGAGGCGCCGGAGCGCTCCAACGCCGAAGAATGAGGCTGGGCTGGCCTCTGGCGGGGCTAGAGCCACTCCCCCCTTCGCTCTTTTTGATTCAGTACCGCATGTACCCGCCAGGAGAGGGGCATGGAGTCTTTAGCCAAGCTGCCTCGACCTGTAGCGCGTCGACCTATCCTACGCGGCACTTAGAGGTTTGGGGTTTGGTTGGCGGCGTTGGCGGGAGACGCTCAGGCCGCGTGGCAGTCGGCGGAGGTAGGGGGCCGTGCTGAGGACGGCACCGCCTCCGAGCGGTGACGGACGGTACTGAGACGCCCTGGTGCGTGGTGGAGGCGGATGAGCAGCTCTTCTCCTTGCTGCCTGCGACCTGGAGAAGCCCTTGCCGGGCCAAGAGACGCCCGTTCTCCTACCCACCCGCGGCGAACGCGCGCGCCGCGGCCTCCAAGGAGAGACCGGTCATGTCCGGTTGCTGGCCGTTTCCCTCGTCTAGCAGGTGCTTGACCATTTAATCTTTCTCACCCACTCGGCTGAGTTGATCCATGGACAGCTGGATGACAGTTACTTCCTGCGACCTGTCTGGAGCAGTTTGCCTGGCGGTAGCCTGCGTCACTCCCGCCAACCGATCTCTTTCACCGGGAGAGGCCCCCGGTTCAGGGAGACGCGGCCGGTGCGCACCATTTCCACGATGCCGTGGTCTTCCAAGACGCGGCAGAGGGCATCGATTTTGTCTTCTTCACCCGTCAGCTCGACCACCACCGTTTCCCGGTTCATGTCGACGATTCTGGCCCGGAAGACCTCGACGACGTTCATCAAGTCCGTCCGTTTTTCCGGCGTAGCCCGCACCTTGATCAGCGCCAGTTCTCGGTTGATGGAGTCGACATGGGTCAGGTTGGTCACGGAAATGACGTCGATGAGTTTGGAGAGTTGTTTGACGACCTGTTCCACGATTTGTTCGTCGCCCTCCACGACCAGGGTGATCCGGGTCACGTCGGGTTCTTCCGTCAAGCCGGCCGCGATACTTTCAATGTTGTAATTGCGGCGGCTGATGAGGGATGCGATATGGGAGAGGACCCCCGGGCGATTTTCGACTAAAACGGCCAGGGTGTGCTTCATACTGTAGCCTCCTTCAGATCGTTTGCCGGCTCCAAAGGTTTTAAATTCCAAAGGTTTGAAGAACAACGGTTTTAAGCTCCAATGATCTGATCCAGCGATGCTCCCGCCGGCACCATGGGGAAGACGTTTTCTTCCGCTGCTACCTGGAAGTCGATGAAGACTGGTTGTGGGGTGGCCAGGGCCCGCTCCAGGGCCGGACGCACTTCCTCTGGCCGGGTCACCCGCAGTCCCACGGCACCGAAACCCTCGGCGATTTTGACGAAATCGACGCCGCTCAGGCGAGTGGAGGCATAGTGCCGGTTGAAGAAAAGCTCCTGCCATTGCCGGACCATTCCCAGATAGCCATTATTGAGAATGGCCACCTTGAGGGGGAGTTCTTGCTCAACGGCGGTAGCCATTTCCTGGATATTCATGAGGAAACTGCCGTCGCCGGAGACTAGAAAAACCGTCCGGTCTGGACGCCCCACCTGAGCACCGATGGCGGCGGGCAGACCAAAGCCCATGGCCCCCAGGCCGCCGGAGGTGAGAAAACTGCGCGGATGTTTGAAGCCGTAATACTGGGCCGTCCAAATCTGGTGCTGCCCGACGTCGGTGGCCACGATGGCTTCTCCTCCGGTGAGACGGCTGATCTCCTCGATGACCCACTGCGGCTTGAGGAGCCCGTCTTTTTTTTCATAAGTGAGGGGGTGCTCCTGTCGCCAGCGGTCAAGCCCAGATACCCATTCGGTATAGTCTCCCCGTTCCACCAGTTGCAAAAAGGCCTCCAGCGACCACTTCAAGTGTCCCACCACCGCCACTTCGGTGCGCACATTTTTATTGATTTCGGCCTCATCGATATCGAAATGGACGATCTTGGCCTTGGGGGCGAAGGTTTGCAGGTTTCCCGTGACCCGATCGTCGAAGCGAACGCCAAACCCGATGAGCAAATCGGCGTTCATGACGGCCATATTGGCGGCGTAGGTGCCGTGCATTCCAACCAGGCCGTAGTACAACGGATGGTTGGTGGGAACGACGCCGAGGGCCATGAGACTGGAGACAACTGGGACCCCGGTTTTGTCCACCAGTTGCCGGAAGGGAGCCGCGGCGTCGGCCAGCTGCACCCCGCCCCCGACAAAAAACAGGGGCCGCTTGGCCTGGGCCAATAAGCGGGCGGCAGCTTCCACCGCGGCCGGGTCTCCCTCGTAGCGCGGACGGTATCCGCGGAGTCTGACTTCGCTCGGGTAGGCAAATTTGGCCTTCTGGGTGGTCAGGTCTTTGGGGACGTCGATGAGGACCGGGCCGGGCCGCCCGGTGCGCGCGATATAAAAGGCCTCTTTGATGACGCGGGGGAGATCGGTAACGCTTTTGACCAGGTAGTTATGTTTGGTGATGGGGATGGTTATTCCTCGAATGTCCGCTTCCTGGAAGGAGTCCTTGCCCAGGAGACTGGTCGGCACCTGACCGGTAATGGCCACCAGGGGAATGGAATCCATATAGGCGTTGGTGAGACCGGTCACCAAGTTGGTGGCTCCCGGACCGGAGGTAGCGACACAGACCCCAACCTTTCCCGTTGCCCGGGCGTAACCGTCGGCGGCGTGCGCTGCCCCCTGTTCGTGGCGGGTCAGGACATGCCGGAAAGGTGCTTTCATCAGGGCGTCGTAAAGGGGAATAACGGCCCCGCCCGGATAACCGAAGATGGTATCGACGCCTTCCCGGCGCAGGCTCTCCAGAATGATTTCCGAACCGAGTAGTTCCATGGATGAGGCCTCCTTTAATGAGCACCAATGATGAACAGCAATGATAGACGGCAATGCTGGACGACAATGAGGAAAACAAAAACCTCTCGCTCCCAGAAAATTTAGGGGCGAGAGGTTACTCCCGCGGTACCACCCTAGTTCCCCACCAGAAGATGGGCTCGGAGGTACTGTCCAGGCAGAAACGGGCGCTTCCGGACCAGGAGGCCTGAGCCTAAACGCCGCCGTTCAGGACCACGGCCGCTTATCCGCCCCCGGAGGCAAAACCCCTGCCGGCGCGTTACCGCGCATACCGGATGGGACGCTGGGTAGGGGTCGGCTTTGGGATTCTTTCAGCGCGGGACACGGGACGGAAACGGTGGTCTTCGCCTGGCATCAATACCTTGACCTGTTAACGGAGGTCAGCCGGCTCGACTTACTTCCGGCCGATAAACGGCCAGCTTTTGGTTCAGCCTGCCGCTCGGGGAGGATTTTCGGCCCGACCGTGGGCGCCGCCTTTCAGCCGGGGGGCGGCTCTCTGTAGCTGCGGGTGAGGCTTACTCTTTCCCTTCATGGCGTTTCGGGTGAACTGTATTGTCGTTGATTTTAAAAAAAAAGAAGATGGTTGGCAAGGGGCAGGCGAGAAAATTTTGCACGCTGGAACAAAATTAGCAGACAAAGAACCCTACCAATGTCTGGCAACCATGCTGGAAGGATTCAAAGGCCGGACCTTGCCGGAGTCCCCACCAACGTTGCACCAAAGCAGGTATAACCAGACCTCGCCCAGATCCGGTGGGCCATCATTTTCGGCGGCGACGCCGCTCAATGGGGGAAAGGGTTAAAATCCTGGACAAGCTTACGGTCGTGGCCATTGCCGAGAAGATTTGCGGCGGGAGGATTTTCTGCCCCGCTAGAGAATTTTTGTTAGGGGGAGGCTCCGGGCGAGAGAAACTATGGTGGCGTTTGAGAGAATCCTCCGAATGCCAGTGGGACTAAAGCTTGTAAGAAATTGGGTGTGGTGAATCGAAAATGACGGATATCCTTTACCAGCAAGAAGAGACCTGCCCCGTTTGTGGGACCAGGTTTCCAGTGACCAAGGTGCGCAAGTCGCGGGTAGCCGTGAGCGGGCGGGACTCGGATTTTTGCCTGCACTACGAAGGCGTCAATCCGAATCTTTATACCATTTGGGTCTGTCCGCGTTGCAGTTATGCGGCGCCCGACACCAGCTTCCGCGAATTGGCTGACTACCAAAAACGCCTGGTTTTAGAAAGCTTGCGTCAGGGCGTACCTTACCAGCGGGATTTTTCTGGACAGCGCACGCCAGAGGTGGCGGTGGAAGCCTATCTCCTGGCCGCTCATTTTGGCCGCATTACCCGGCTTAAGGATAGTTCCATGGCTGGAATTTATTTGCGGGCCGCCTGGTTGTACCGGGAGATGGGTCGGGATCAGGAAGAACGGGAAATGCTTGAGCTGGCGTTACAACACTACCGGCAGGCTTACGACCGGGAGACCTTTCCCATCGGCAAGATGAGTGAGCTCATGGTCCAGTATCTCATGGCTGAGATCATGCGCCGTTTGGGTCAGTACAAGGAGGCCATCCAGTGGTTCAGCCGCATCGTTTCTGATCCGCGGGGCCGCCGGGAGCCGCAGCTGGTGGCCCAGGCCCGGGATATGTGGTATCTGGCCAAGGAAGCTTTGGAAAAGGGAGTGGAAACACAAAATCCGCAAAAAGACCAAAAAACGGCCAGCTCGCCGGAGGCGGCCGGGGGAAGCCGGAGCGCCCCGGCGGTAAACGGGCCAAAGGAGGAGGTGCGCGACGAGAGTGGCAGGAGGCCGGCGGTAGAGGCCACAGGCGCCGGGAGCCAGGGGACGCGGGACCGCGTTTCGGTCATGGTCAGTCTATATACTGATCAGGTGGAGTGGTTAAAGGGCCTGGCCGGGCAGGGCGGGTTGGACAAAACGGCCGATCTCTCGGCGATCCTCCGCTCGCTCTTGGATGGTTTAAGGAAGGTGGGCCTGGAAGAACGCCTGACGGCAAAACCGGGAGAAACCATGGAAGAGGTAATAGAGGAGCTTTGGGCCCGAAAGGGGTCCAATTAGGGGTAAGTGCGCGCAGTAACGATTATTCGCGCTGGGTTAAATGTCAACCAAAAAATCCGGTCTAAGTTTTATGTGAGTTAAGTAACAACCGTCTTTCATAGTGATTGACAATGAAAAAGCCCCTGGATTATAATATGTGAGGTATGTCCAGGGAAATCTATAACATTTAGTTCCGAAAAGCGCAAGGTTGGTAGGTGTTGGTTCAGTTACCTCATCCAGGAAGGCCAGCGGGGGAGGGGCCGACTGGATGGATAAATGAAGGCGGCTGGAGGTAACGGTATGGTCAATTATGTCGATCTCACGGTTTTCCTGGCCATCGGGGTCCTTTTGCCCCTGGTCATGATGGGCGTGGGTGCATTTCTCCGTCCCCAACGGCCGGAGAAGGTCAAGCTGGAACCCTATGAGTGTGGTGAGATCCCCATCGGAGACGCGAGGATACGGTACCATATCCGGTACTATATCTTCGCTCTTATTTTTGTCGTCTTCGATCTGGAGACGGTGTTTCTTTATCCCTGGGCCGTTATGTGGAAGACGTTGGGACTCTTTGGCTTTGTTGAAATGCTGATTTTCCTTGGGATTTTGGTAATTGGCCTTATCTATGCCTGGAAGAAGAGGGTGCTGGAATGGATCTAAACCTGCTGGAAAACGAGCGGATCCCTGGCGTCATCACCACCAACCTGCAGCAGATCTTGAACTGGGGCCGGAAGAACTCCATCTGGTACATGCTTTTTGGTATTGCCTGCTGTGCCATTGAAGGGCTGATGGCCACCGGAGCCTCCCGCTACGACTTGGATCGTTTCGGGATGATCTTTCGGGCTTCCCCCCGCCAGTCCGACCTCATGATCGTTGCCGGTACGGTCAACGAGAAGATGGCCGAACGGGTCCGGCGTTTGTACGACCAGATGGCGGAGCCCAAATGGGTCATGGCCATGGGCGCCTGTGCCATCAGCGGCGGGCCATATCAAGGTAAGTACAATGTCGTGGACGGCGTCGACCGGATTATCCCAGTGGACATTTACGTTCCTGGTTGTCCGCCGCGTCCCGAGACGGTGATTTACGGCTTAATGAAACTTCAGGAAAAGATTGCCCGTGAGGGTCTGGAAAAGAAACTTCAGCAGAAAGCGAGGGTATGAGCGTGGAGAAGACGGAGATCATTGGCCTCATCCGAGAAGAGTTTCCCCACCTCAACCCCGAAATCCGCCCGCAAGGGGAAATCTTGGTTCGCGTGGAGAAGGAAGAACTGGTGAAGGTGGCCAGGTTCCTGAAGGAGAACCCCCGCCTGGCCTTCACCTATTACTCCTTCATGACGGCCACCGATTTTCCGGATCGATTTGAACTGACCACGGTGGTGGACGCCTTGGGCCGCGGCACAAGGGGAGTTACCCTCTGGCTCAAGGTGGCGTTGCCGAAAGAAGGAGCCGAGGTGGACAGCCTGACCGGGGTTTGGCCGGGGGCCAACTGGTACGAGCGGGAAGCCTATGACCTGTTTGGCATTCGTTTCAAAGGACATCCCGACCTGCGCCGGATCCTGCTGAAAGAGGACTTTGTAGGACATCCTTTGCGGAAGGATTTCGTCGATGCCCGTCCGCCGCGGGAGAGATTAATCCGGGAGCGCTGAGCCAGGCTGACGGGAAAAGATGTTCCACGCGTTCTGGCTTGCCGGAGCTGGAATCGGTTTCCGAATTAGGATGAAGCGAGACTTTTCTGGACGCGTCTTTTAGCTCAAAAACGTCTCGCGGTTTCTCCAACCTCCAACTTCCGGTTTCTAATTTCCGGTTTCCGACTTCCGATTTCCGGTTTCCGTTCCAGTTTCCGACTTCCAATTTCTGATTTCCGATCTCCGGTTTCCGATTTCTGATTTCCGGTTCCGACTTCCAACTTCCGTCTTTTTAGGGGTGTGACTATGACGGATACAATGTACCTGAACATGGGGCCGCAGCACCCCAGCACCCACGGGGTCCTGCGTCTGGCGGTGGAAGTGGATGGAGAAACCATCCTGGCCGCCAAACCCGATATCGGTTATCTGCACCGCTGTTTTGAAAAAACGGCCGAAGGGCTCACCTATCCCCAGGTTTTGCCGTACACCGACCGCACCGATTATGTCTCGGCCATGACCAATGAGTTCGCCTATGTCCTGGCCGTGGAAAAGCTTTTGGGCCTCGAGGTTCCTCCGCGGGCGCAGTTTATCCGGGTGATCATGGCCGAGCTGCAACGTATCGCCAACCACCTGGTCTGGTTTGGGACCTTCGCCCTGGACATGGCGGCAGTGACCCCCTTCCTTTACGCCTTCCGCGACCGCGAAAAGATCCTGGATCTTTTTGAACGGGCCAGCGGGGCGCGCCTCACCTACAGCTATTACCGGATTGGCGGGGTGCGCAAGGACATTGACGGCGAATTCGTCCGCAAAACCAGGGAGTTTTTGGACTACTTTGAGGAGCAGGTCCTACCCGAATATCACCGCCTCCTCACCGGGAACCGCATCTTCGAAATTCGCACCCAGGGTACCGGATACATCAGCCCGGAACTGGTTTACGCTTACGGTCTATCCGGTCCCATGGCCCGGGGGTCGGGGGTGCCTTGGGACGTCCGGAAGAATGAGCCCTATTCCGGTTATAACCGGTTCGAGTTCGAGATGGCTTTGGCTGAGGGCGGCGATAATTACGCGCGGTACATGGTCCGCATGAAGGAAATGGCGGAAAGCGCCAAGATCATTCGCCAGGCCCTGGATGGGCTTCCCGAGGGGGAGTACATGGGCAAGGTCCCCAAGATCATCAAACCGCCAGTGGGAGAGGTTTACGTCCGTATTGAATCTCCCAAAGGTGAGCTGGGAGTGTTCTTGGTCAGCGACGGTTCGCCCAAACCTTACCGCCTCAAGTGGCGAGCCCCTTCCTTCTCCAACCTGCAGGTCACCGAAGTGGCTACCCGGGGCGAAAAGATCGCCGACCTGGTGGTCACCGTCGGTAGCATTGACGTCGTTCTGGGGGAGGTGGATCGCTGATGGATTGGTGGCCGCTGGTTTGGTCCGTCATTAAGGCCCTTTTGATCGTGACCTTCGTTCTGGCCAATGCCTTTTTGATCTGGGTAGAACGCAAGATCGCGGGCCGCTTCCAGCGTCGTTTGGGGCCAATGCGCGTCGGCCGTCCCCATGGCTGGGCGCAAACCTTTGCCGACCTGATCAAGCTCTTATCCAAAGAGGATGTCGTTCCCGGAGGGGCGGAGAAGTGGCTCTTCTTGATCGCTCCGCTGGTGGCTTTTATTCCGGCTTTGCTGGTTTACATGGTCATTCCTTTTGGACCGACCTGGGTGGTCAATGACCTCAACATCGGCGTCCTTTTCATTTCCGCAGTGACCTCTTTCAGCGTCTTGGCCTTCTTTATGAGCGGGTGGGGTTCCAATAATAAATACTCCGTCTTGGGCGCCTTCCGAGCTGCGGCCCAACTCATCAGCTACGAAGTGCCCCTGGTCCTGTCCATGATCGCCGTGGTCATGCTGGCGGGTTCCATGAGCCTCAATGATATCGTCAAGGCGCAGACCGTTCCCTATGTTCTTTTGCAACCTTTGGGCTTTCTCATTTTCTTCATCGCGGCCATCGCCGAGCTGAACCGGACTCCCTTTGACCTGGCCGAGGCGGAATCGGAGCTGGTGGCCGGGTACAACACCGAATACAGCGGGATGCGCTGGGCCTTCTTCTTCCTGGCTGAGTACGCCAACACGGTCTCGGCTTCGGCCATCATGGCCACCCTCTTCTTCGGCGGGTGGAAGGGACCCCTTTTACCGCCTGTGGTCTGGTTCTTGCTCAAGACCTACATCTTCGTTTTCATCATCATGTGGATCCGCTGGACGCTGCCCCGGGTCCGTATCGACCAACTGCTGAATCTGGGGTGGAAGGTGCTCTTGCCGGCGGCCCTCCTCAATATTGCCTGGACCGGTCTATTGGGCCTGGTGTTTAAGATCTGAAGAAAGGTGATACCAAGATGCGGTCAATCCTCGCCGATATCGTGCGCTCGGCCAACAGCATAGTCCAGGGTCACCTGGTGACCATTCGTGAGTTTTTCAAGAAGCCCGTGACCCTCCAGTATCCCGAAGAACGCTGGCCGCTACCCGAAGGGTACCGTGGGCATCCCGCCCTCTTGGTGGAGCCGGAAACGGGACGGCCCAAATGCACAGCCTGCGGGGCCTGCGCCCGGGCCTGCCCCAATAATGCCATTGAGCTGGAGGGGATGAAGGCGGAGGACGGGAGGCGTCTTCCCTCCAAATACCGCCTGGACCTCACCCGTTGCCTGGTCTGCAATCTCTGCGTCGAGGCCTGCCCTTTTGACGCCTTGACCATGTCCCGAGAATATGAACTGGTCTCTTACGACCGGGAAGGCTTGATCCTCGACCTGCCCCAGCTTTTACGGGCCGGGGCCAAGGAGCAGGGATTGACTTACCCCCTGGAGGTTAAGGCCGGAGCGAAGGAGGCGGACCAGGCATGAACCTGCAACTGCTGGCTTTTCTCATCCTTTCTCTCGTTACTTTGGGCGCGGCCTTTAAAGTCATTACCGCCCGCTATATTACCCATGCCGCCCTCTATCTGGCCTTGAGTTTTGTGGGCGTGGCCGGGCTCTTCCTCCTTTTAAATGCCGATTTCCTGGCCGCCGTGCAGCTACTGGTCTATGTCGGGGCCATCACGACCATGCTCATCTTCGCCATCATGTTGTCGCAGGTGGAGGAGATTCGACAAGGGGCCCCGGAGATCGGTTTCTGGCAGCGGCTGGTTTCCCCGCGCTTTGGTCTGGTGCCACTGGCGGTAGCGGTCGCTCTGGCCGCCGCTCTGCTGCAGGTTTTATCCACGGCGGGTTGGAAAGTGACGGTTACGCCGCCGGACCCCAACACGACGCGGACCATCGGGCAGGCTATGTTCACCACCTATTTGATCCCCTTTGAGGTGGCTTCGCTGGTTCTTCTGGTGGCCATGATCGGCGCCATCGTGCTAACCATGAAGAAGGAGGAAAGATCAAAATGATCCCTCTATCTTATGTCCTGGTGGTCAGTACGCTGCTCTTCGTTTTGGGGGTCTACGGGGCGTTGTTATCGACCAACGCCATCCGCATCCTGATGAGCATCGAGATCGTCCTGAATGCCGTCAATCTGAACCTGGTGGCCTTTGGCCGCTATATCACCCCGGGTGATCCACGTGGCCAGATCTTCACCATTTTCGTCATGACGGTGGCCGCGGCCGAGGCGGCCGTCGGTCTGGCCATCATCCTGGTTATTGCCCGGCGTTACGGGGCGGCGGCCATTGACCGCGTCCGGATGCTGAAGGGTTGATGGTTTTAATGGCCCTCCGGCGAACTCGCAAACGAAAGGTGAGAGACCGATGATTGAACAGGCCTGGATTATTGCCATCATTCCCCTCATTGCGTGGTTCGTCATCTTCCTCTTCGCCAAGGGGCTGAAGGAGAAGGTGGCTTATGTCGGGATCCTGGCCATGAGCCTTTCCCTGCTCCTTTCCCTCATCACCTTCGCCCAGGCCCTCGGCGGGAGCGTCGAAAAGAGCTTTCCCTGGGCGGTGGTGGGTAAGGTCACGATCCCCATTGGTTTTCAGGTAGACCCGCTTACCGCAGTCATGCTTTTGGTCATCACCATCGTCAGCCTCATGGTCCAGATCTATTCGGTTGGCTATATGCATGGTGATGTCCGTTACGCCAAGTACTACGCCATCGTCTCCCTCTTCTCGGCGGCCATGCTGGGCCTGGTTTTGGCCAACAACTTCTTCTGGCTGGTCCTCTCCTGGGAGATCATGGGTCTTTCCTCGTATCTCTTGATCAGCCACTGGTATGAGAAGCCAGAAGCGGCGGCCGCCGGTATGAAGGCCTTCATCACCACCCGAATCGGTGATATCGGGCTCCTTTTGGGGACAATCCTGCTCTTTGTTTGGACCGGGAGTTTTGAGTTCAACGTCATTGCCGAGAAGATCCACGCCGGCGAACTCAGCCAGGGCTTGGTGACTGCGGCGGCCTTACTGGTCTTTGCCGGTGGCGTCGGCAAGTCGGCCCAGTTCCCGCTCCACGTTTGGTTGCCCGACGCCATGGCCGGCCCGACCCCCGGTAGCGCCCTGATCCATGCCGCGACCATGGTGGCCGCCGGTGTCTACTTAGTGGCCCGGGCCTACGGCATTTTCGTGGCTACTCCTTACGGGCTCTTCTGGGTGGCCTTGATTGGCGGTTTCACGGCCCTTTTCGCCGCCAGTATTGCCACCGTGATGACCGACATCAAGAAGGTCCTGGCCTACTCCACGGTGAGCCAGTTGGGTTACATGATGTTGGGTTTGGGGGCCGGGAGCTACACCGCCGGTGTCTTCCACCTCATGACCCACGCCTTCTTCAAGTCCCTACTCTTTTTGGCTTCCGGAAGCGTCATCCACGCGGTGCACAGTCAGGAGATGCACGAGATGGGCGGGCTCAGGAAGAAGTTGCCCATTACGTACTGGACCTTCCTCATCGGGACGGCCGCCCTGGCTGGGATCCCGCCCTTCAGCGGATTTTGGAGCAAAGACGAGATCCTCCTGGCCGCCTATCGTTCTCCCTATCCCGTCCTCTTCTGGATGGGGGTGGCCACCGCCGGGCTCACTGCTTACTACATGACTCGGGCGGTAATCCTGACCTTCTTTGGCCAGCCCAGGGATCACCATAAATATGAGCACGCCCATGAATCACCGCCGGTAATGACGGTCCCCCTGATCATCCTGGCCATCCTGGCCACCGTCTCCGGGTTCCCGGGTTCGCCCTTCATGAACCACGCCTTCGCCGAATTCGTGAAATTTGGGCACGGTCATGAGGCGGAGCCCAGCACCTTCGTCATGCTGCTGGCCATTGGCGCGGCCTTACTTGGGGTTTTGGTTGGTGTGGCCATTTACGGTTACGGCCTTATTTCCCGGGAAAAGGCCATCCGCAGCCTGCGGCCCCTCTACCTGGTCTTGAAGAACAAGTATTACGTCGACGAGTTCTACCTGGCCGTTTTTGTGCGCGGCACGGTCCTTTTGGCCGAGGTGGTAGGGGCCTTCGACAAGTACGTCATCGACGGGATCGTCAATCTGGTCGGGTGGTTGGGCGTCCAGCTCAGCTTCCTCAGCGGTCTCTTCGACAAATACGTCATCGACGGTCTGGTCAACGGCGTAGCGGCCCTGACCATGGCCCTCGGGAATGGGGTGCGACGCCTGCAGACGGGTTACGTGCAGTCTTATGCCATCACCCTTTTTGCCGGCGTTGTCATAGGTCTTATCCTAATTCAGTTGATAGGAGGCTAAGGTATGCTGAGTTCACTGATCTTCATCCCCCTTTTAGGGAGCCTGGCCATCCTCCTGATACCACGGGATCAGGACCGGCTGGTGAAATGGGTGGGAACAATCTTTGGTCTGATCCCCGTACTGATCGTGGCCTATCTTTGGGGGCAATATGATTACACTGCCCAGGGGATGCAGTTTGTTGAACATTATAATTGGATTCCGTCGCTGGGAGTCAGCTATTACCTGGGGACGGATGGCTTGAGTTTCCCCATGCTGATCTTGACGGCCCTCATCTCCTTCCTGGCCATCCTGGCTTCCTGGAGCATCAAACACCGGGTCAAGGATTACTTCTTCCTCATGCTCCTTTTGGAAGTGGGGATGATGGGGGTCTTTGTGGCCCTGGACTACGTCCTCTTCTACGTCTTCTGGGAACTGCTCCTGGTCCCCATGTACTTCCTCATTGGCATCTGGGGTGGGCCACGCCGGGAGTACGCCGCCATCAAGTTCTTCATTTACACCCTGGTGGGTAGCGTGATCATGCTGGTCGGCATCCTGGCCCTTTA